>Ga0209123_1003252_pt1 | contig 12446 bp, 10 predicted proteins | sample BarGraIncu00431A_FD_184500 | JGI IMG/M metagenome (GOLD analysis project Ga0209123, IMG submission 184500) | Arctic peat soil microbial communities from Barrow, Alaska, USA - Barrow Graham LP Incubations 004-31A (SPAdes) (version 2) | ecosystem: Environmental > Terrestrial > Soil > Wetlands >...
GTTCGATGAAATATAAAATATTTAAAGGCAAAGAATAGATAGAATAAATGGTTCCATAGTTCAACGGATAGAATAGTGGTTTCCTAAACCATAGATCCGAGTTCGATTCTCGGTGGGACTACAAAAATTAAAGCAACTATCTTAAAACGAGATAGTTGCTTTTTTATTTTGGTAAAGATTTTTTGAAGCTTACCCATATGTATACCCAACTAGTCTATAGGGTTAAAATTCTACCATTCTTAATCTGACAATTAATCTTAAAATAATGAAATATTGATGAATATTGAACTCAGCCAGTTTTTTGAGAGATAAAACTATGTATAAAAGATTTATTCTCCCAAAATATACATTCAGATCTTTTTTATGATCACCTTTACATTGATTATTTAATTCTAAATATCTATCAATATTTATAAATAACTATCTATCAATGTTTGACGACGAAGACCGAATAGACCCCAAAGATCTACCCATCTATAAGAAGGGATTGGAAATATTTGAAGTGGTAGATCATATCTGCCAGCTCATATCGGATGATGATGAAATGTTGGGGCATGTGAAAAGTGTAATGTTGGAAGATGCGATGTTGTTAACTGTAAAAGTGGCAGGGGCAACTGCAGGTCAATTGTACGATATCAAAATGGAGGCTGCGACCATTATTCGCAAGGCTGCAATGGAATTAATTATTCAAAACCATGCGCTCGACATGTTTGGATTTGAACATGTGGAATACTATAAGATTGTAAGGGATTTGCTGGAGGAATACCGCTTGTTGTTCATCAACTGGGTTGCGAAATTCGATCAGCAGGATTACATCATCGACCGTTGGGGACTTTTCAATCCTCCGGGTGTCGGTCCGTTTGATCATGATCCTGATGATGATATTCCATTTAATGGATTTGATGATATGTAAATGTAACATGTCAATAGTTTGTCTTATCAAAAATGTACCCCGGAAACATAAACCCACCTTTGATTTTCGCGTTCGAAGAGCGATTTTTCATGTATTTCCTGCATTTGTCCATCCTCTAAATACATGGCCTTGAATTCAACGTAACCAATGGTATCACTCACTTCTCCTGATTGGGTATTTACAATGACTAGTCCCATCCATTGAACCGATTCAGCCCATTTTTTGATTCTCTGACGCTCCTTCACAGGTCTGGTTCGACTATGATGGCTTCGCATCAGGTAATCGGCATTGGCCATCGTGAAAGCGACATACCGCGACCGCATAAGTTCCTCGCAGGTTGTAGCATGTCTCTTTCCACATATGATCTGTTCGCAGCACTCATCATAGTAACGCGTTGATCCGCAGGGACAAAGTTTATTCATAATTTGTATTCTATCTGTTCCTTTATAACTAAAAGGATTCTATTTTACTTAGCGCTTTTTGCAATGGACAATTGGCTTTAAGTGTCATGCCATCGCGGTAATTCGCCAATAAGGCAATCGATTGTTGAGCCATCTGCCTTCTTACAGCCCTCCGATCACCTTTAATATGAGCAATGTTCAAGTGATCGTAAGCTGTTGTTTGATGCCGCATCCATGCAATAACCGCATGTGCAGCCCTATCGGCAATGGGTATCATTTGAGTACGTGCGACAGTTCCACTACCCACAGGAATGGCATGGATGGTAATGGCCCTGGCTAGCTTTTTCTCCATTTCTTTATAACTCTCATGGAAATTGAGATAACCTTCCACCGCCTGACAGAATTCTGCATCATAAAGTTCCTGCTTCTTTTCACGCTGTTTAAGGGCAGATACCCTTTTCTTTTTATATCCTTCGGTCAGACGGACTGCCTGTACATCTGCCTGTGCCTGAGCGATTGTGGATTTCGGAGCCCATATACCAAGGGAGATCGTTCGTCGTCCCTTTTTAACCTCAACTCTCCAGAACTGCCCTTGCGAAGTAACTTTTCGAGTTACTCCGGCATCACCTGCAGGCAAGAATGCCCAATCTGTTGGCGGCAACAGGGTTTCTCCCATTTCACCAATAAAATAGCCTTTGCTCCCAGGATTTACTATACGCGCACCATACTCCATAATCAGAATTATTACAAGACAAAGGTAGTGTATTGAGCTAAAAAATCATCTGCAATGATAATGAATAAGAAATATGAAATTGAGAGAAGGTATACTATTGTGGTAGGCAATCCGTATAATCCGTTTAAATCCGTGTAATCCATTTCAAAAATCCCCGGCATAATTATCACCGGGGATCTTGACTGCATTAAGTTTACTTATTAATGATTAGTTTAGTAATCTTTTCATGGGAACCAATAATGGTTTTAACCATGTATAATCCAGCTGGTTGTTCGCTGAGTGAAATCATTTCCTCAGAATTTGATATTTCACGAGATGCTATTTTTCGACCTGTAATATCTATTATTTCAATATGACTACCAGCCTCAGGCATCTCTGAAAAACGCACTGTAACATGATCAACACATGGATTGGGGAAAACATCAATTTTAATTGTCACATCAATATTCTCAATTGCAGTTGGTAATTGATCAATGGTAATAATCACACCATCAGCTAGTGATGCTGACACATTACCCGCTCTGTCTTTGCTCCATGCATAAAGTGTTTTTGTTCCAGTACTCAAGGCAAGATAAGATATGGGAGCGCTGGTAGTCCATCTTGAATTTGAAAGAGAAGGTGTTGCAGCGGTTTCATTTACAAGATAGCCTGTTACTCCAATATCGTCTGTGGCAGTGAAAGTAGACAGAGGAACTGTGAGTGAAGTTGAAGTTGAGGGAATCGTAAAGGCAGAAACAACTGGCCGGGAATCGTCCACTACAGGAGAACTTCCTGTTTCAAAGGCACCAATATCCGGAGCAGAATCATTAAAAGGTTCACCAACATTGACACCTTTATTTATAGCGGGAGAGCCGGCCTGCAAATTATAATCGGTTGAAGAAACGAACAATGGGTTGCCGGTAATATTATTATTTTCAGTTTTATTAGAGGCTGTCATATTAAAAGCGCTTGCATTGGTCCCATTACCGTAATACAGATTATTATTCACAGTCACATTTGATAAAGTTGCACCGGCTAAACCTGACTGAAAAGTGACAGCAGAATTCCTGCAATTGGTTATGATATTGTTTTGTACAAAAATATTGGAAAACTTCCCAACCACATCAAATTGAATGCCGGTCAACGCTTTATTACCATTATTTACACCCTGAATCGAATTGTTATAGATGTTGATATTATCAATTGTCATGTTACTGTTACTTCCATATCCTTCTATCCAGATTGGGTAATTGGAAAGATCGGTCATTCCTACATTTTCAAGCACATTGTGATGAATATAAATATGATTAACATCAAAGGAACTGTATCCTTCACCTGTATTTACGATTACATTATACTCAATAGCATTGGGTACATTTTTGAAATGATTGTTATTAATGTAAATGTATTCAAGATGACTGCGCCCTTCAACGCAAATGGAATACACCTGGTGAGCTGTAAATGCAACGGTAGATGCAACCATGTAATTATTGTTATATATCTTTAATCCGTAGGTTGAGGTTGATTTCATGACATCCACAATATCCATGGTGGCCGCACCATTAAAGGTATTGGCATAAATTTCACCCCCACCCTGCCAATGCCAAAGCTCAAAAAAGAAGTTCCAAGCGCCTCCTTCATTGTCGGTCTTTGTAAAAACATTATTATGTATTTTAAAGTCTTTATTCCATTCACCGCCCAAAATATTACCATTTTGACCTGATGCTCTTGAAGTTTGTGTAAAAGAATTATCATGAAGCAAAAACCCATTTTGTCCGTTTATCCGAATGGAAGCGCTTTCACCAGAACTCCTTGTTGCGCAATTATTTACCGTACAATTATACAGACTGTTTCCACTTGCGTAAGGGCTGGGTTCAACGTCCCAATTCTGATTACTGCCACGGAAAAATACCCCGCTTGCGTAAAAGTTGGTAACCTTGATATGATGTACAGTAACATTGTTTCTGTAATTGATGCAGATACCCCGAATGCCGGCAAGATTGCTGCCCGTAAGGGTAAGATTGCTGATCGACTGATTGCCAATGGTATAGGTAGAAGAATTGAGTAGAATTGCACCGTCACTTGAACTGGACGCTGCATATTTGGAATTTATAGTAGTTACATCTATTCCTGCTCCTTCAATGCTGACCCCAACTGCTAAGTTTGACCTGGCTGATTCATTAAAAGTACCTGCGTTGAGGTGAATGATATCTCCCGTGGCTACTGCTTTGGAACATGCATAAGTTAAAGTCAGCCAAGGACTTCCAACAGAACCGTTATTGCCGTTGTTTCCTGAAACATCTACAAAGTATTTGGCAGAATACCCAGGAAGAGATATTAGAATAAAAAATTTTAGAAGATACATTCTTATTGCTAATCTTTTGGAAAATAGTTTCATTTTGTCGTCTTAAATAATAATTTCTGAATAAATATCTCACTCACAGCATTCAACTTCATCCCGTTTATTCATTCAACTATTGATCTAAAAAGACAGTAGTTATACTGCACATATTAAACAATTATCTTCCATCCAAACTCTGTTTTCATATTTCCCTTTTCAATTTCAATTTGGACAACAAGGGTTAAAGAATAAATTTTATTCATGTTGGGGTTGTAAATAGCAAATGGAATACCATTAGAAGTGGAACAAATTATTAATTATTTAATTCTATATTTAAAATGCTAAATATATGTATCTTAACCTCGAATAAATATTCAAAATAAAATTCATACCAAATTCTGTCAGGTAATAATTCGATTTATATTATAAAAAAACCGCACAAGTGTGCGGTTTTTTATTAAAATTTATAAACAATGAACAGAGACTCCTCAATATAATATAAACGATCAAACTTGATTAATATAAGACTTGCTGTGGCAGGGTGAATCGCAGTAACCCCAAGGCTCATTGAACAAACTATCAATTCAGAAATACATAACCCTGAAAGTCAGATTTATTCTTTCACTTATTTTCGTATTAGTCTTAGGCACTTGATGTTGCCAATAATGTTGAAGCTCACCTTTCATAATCAATAGGCTTCCGTGCGTTAAATGAATATCAATCTTCTCCTTGGTTATATTATGTCGCAATTGAAATTTACGGGTCTCACCGAAGCTTACAGAAGCAATAATGGGATTTTGCCCTAACTCAGGTTCTGCATCCGTGTGCCACGAAACTGAATCTTTGCCGACTCTGTATAAATTTAAAAGTACACTGTTAAATGTTACATTGGCCAAAGGCTCAATTCTGTCTTTTATTTCAAGAATCTCCTCCGTCCATGGATTGGGGTCAAGAGATATTCCTGAGAATGAATAAAGTTGGTTATCATAGCCATACCAGGCCATCAATCTGGGAAATTCAATCTTTTTACCATATATATTCATGGATTCTTGTTTCCACAACACATTCTCCCTCAGGGATTTTAGGTAGTGATCACTTTCCAGTTGATTGAAAAATCCAGGAATGAATACGTACTCACCATTTTCAATTACAACGTTTCCAGTCTGGGTTGCAACCACCCCTTTTGAGGGATCAGGATTTCCAAATAGATCCAATTGATTCATTTTTGAAATTTCTATTTAAATAGATACCGAATTAACTATCAAAGCAATAAGAAGTTCAACCTGGGAATGATTTATTTTGCCGCAAAAACTCAAAGTTTCCCATTTTCAATGGAATATATAATGGGTATTCTATTTACAATACTATTCTATTCAAAATAAGGATTGAAAATCAATTTATGTATTCTAACTTAAATCAATTATTGAACCTAATTCGTTCATTATCAGCATTCAGTATACAATGGACAAAAATCCCTCAGAAAGTCCACTTTGAAGGCTTCGATTAAGCGATGTCAGCTTTTCGAAATGGTTGAACCTTGTGTTCTAAATGAAGCTTGTGTATAGATTGTGTATAGATTGTGTGTATTTTATGTGGAATATAAATATATCTAATACACAAGATACACACAATCTATACACAATCTATACACAAGCTTCTTTCAGAACACAACTTGAGTTACAATATTGGTGCAACTGAATCTTAGTATAGCGTGAGAGGAATCTATTTTATACTGCTTAATATAAATCGCATGTATTTACACTTCTATGGTGGGATTGCCTTGTGCCTCACAATGACGGGTTTGCAAAGAGCGGAACGTCATGGCGAGAGGTAAGCTATTTTTTAAATAGCCACAATGCGATAATGACAATAGGGGTAACTTGTGCAGCAGAGTAATAGAATGATGTACCTTATTTTTTGTTAACAAACCTTAGTAGTAAGGTGTAAAACCCACAACCTCAACCTTATCAACCTTATATTCAGCGATATACCATAACATAAATATTTGTAGGATAAGGTTGATAAGGTTGTGATTGTTGTAGGTTTGTCCTTTCTACTAAGGTTTATTAATAAATATAAGGTTTGCTATAAAGAATAAATTTTACAAGTTCATTTCCATAATCTTTCTCCATTGCAAGAAGGAAGCCATTTTTTTAATGACCACAAATGTGAGAAGCCAGTGAATACTTGCCTATAATCGAGATGTAAAGCAAGTCAATGTATTTGCTTATTATTCAACAACTTAAAAAATCTGTCATTGGTAGGCACGAAGCCCCGAGTACTCGGGGTCCAATATATAAATTATATCGGATTGCTTCGTTCCTCGCGATGACGCCCTGATGGAAATGCTACCAAACAAGCAAAGTCATTGGTTCATATTCAGCAGTTTATAAAATCTGTCATTGGTAGGCACTGCCTGTCCCGATCCCTCGGGAAAGCAATCCCACATTAGGGGTATAAATTCAATAATAGCATGTATTCTAGGCCTTGCAATTACCAGGAGGTTCTAAAAATACCAATGACAATTCGAATTAAACTTACTATTATTTTTTAAAATAGATGGTCTTTCCACTTTTAGCTGATTCTCTGGCAGCATCAAGGATCTGGACAACGATTGCATTGTTGCTGAGAGAATACGGGTCATAATTAGTCATTTTAACTTTTCCTCTTAGTACTTCTGCAAAATAGGAGAACGGATCTTCATTGATGGCGATGTCGTTTGCGGTAACTTTTTTCTCCAGCTCCACCTTCATGGCTCCATTTCTGAGACGCATATTGTTTCTGTCGAGGGCAAAGATGGTACCCGAATTTCCATATATTTCCATATCCTTGCGGCCAAAAGGCCAGTTCCACGATGCCTGGATGATACATTGAGCTTTGGAATAGGATACTATAATGGTGGCCTCATCGTCTACCTTGGGGTAGATGGCAGGTTTGAAATGTTGGGTAACGGCTGTCACTGAGAGGGGTACTTCACCCTTCATCAAATAGGTCATCAGGTTGGCGCCGTAACATCCAAAGTCAATCAGGGCGCCGCCTCCATTTTGAATGGGGTCAGTCAGCCATTTCAGAAAAGTTGGTTCACAACCAATTTCCACGGGACCCTGATGGCCATCATGAATCACTACTTTTCTAATTTGACCTATGAAATTACTATCGTTCACCAGCTGAAACGATTTGGCAGTAGTCGGATACCAGGATGTTTCATAATCAGTAAGTAAATGGATATGGTATTTCTCCGCAAGCGCAACCATCTTTTGGGCATGTATCACATTGGTAGCCAGAGGCTTTTCGACCATTAAATGAATTCCGCGAGGGGCACATGCTTCAACCGCTGTCATGTGTTCAAAAATAGAACCAAATGCAACTGCTGCTTCCGGCTTCACCTTATCCAACATGGTTTCCAGATTAGTATATAATAATTTAGGATCGAAGCCATATTTCTTTGCCAGACTATTTGCCAATTCAGTATTTGGTTCATAAATTCCAACCAATTGAAAGTCTTTCAAGTCCTTTCTACCCAAGATAAAGGCTATGTGACCATGTGTCATTCCTATGATGGCCATCCGTATGGGCTTTTGGGTAGAAGTTTGCGCCTGACTTGTTGAAACGATCGTTGTTAAAAGTACAAAAAGGATGATGAGATTCTTTATGATTTTCATGATTGATCAGTATTGAGTGAATATTTAGCTTGTTGTTTAATTATTGATAATCGGTTGTTAACTATATTTATATTTTTCATATTCAATGAGCATTTACGATCAAATTAGATCCAATGCCACTATTTCGTGATCTGTGATCTGCGCAACAGCAATGGTGATAATTCCTTCATTAACTTCAAACGGAAGTTTTTGTCCTCTGATCAGTAGTTGAACCTTCTCTACCTTCAATCCCTTTGGAATTCTGATACTTACCTTTGTATCGACTGGTATCAGTTCGCGAAAAGGCCCTTTCATCATCATTGGGTTGGTAAAGTTAACAAGATGTACGGTCATTGAGCTATTTTGGCGCCAAACAGTTACATCTATTATCCCCTGCCCTTTTACCTCTACCAGCGGCTCCTCATTAAGCGCCCACAGGATGGTATTCCGAAGAAGTTTTCCATGATCTGCCGACATGATCTGCCAAAAAGTACGGTCAATATCTCCGGGGAAATAAGCAACCCTTCCCTTACCCACTTCACGTAAGTACAACTCCCTGGTGTGGGTCTCAGGCACTCGTGGATAGACATCTTCCATTGGCAGGTCAGGATAAGAGGGAATCAGAGTGACCGGTTCAGGGAATTCTGAATGGGGAACTACATTGACCTGGTAGGTGGTATTGATGATCCGGTAGGCATCTTCCAACTCTTTGAGCACAGGATGAAATTCATTGGTTGCAGGGTTACTTTTCAAGCGTAAATAGCTATTCTGCAATGGGCCTTCCACCTGCTGATTATAAGATACTCCAAATAGATCGTTCAATCCAAAATCTTGTCTGGGCTTTCCTTCTTCATCATAAAGTGAAGTTTCGAAAGTGGCCATCAAACTTCCTCCCTCCTCAACGAATTTACGAAGCTGGTCGCACTGTGCATCAGAAAGGGAATAGATATTGGGAAGTACCAACAACTTGAAGGACTTCAGATGTTCCGCATCGAGAAGACTTGCATTGACCATTTCAAAAGGAATACGGGTTTCAATCATCACATGGTACATACCCGAAGCATGGTCGTCACTTTTCTTCTGCCATCCCTTTGATCCATAGGTAGGTTCCTGTTCGGAAAACAACATTCCGACACGTGCCATCGGAGCTATGTTCCGAAGATACTTTTCATTTCGGTAAAGATCCTGGTATATTTTATCAACTGTATCGAGCCAGCGCCTGTCATAGAGGACGCCGGAGAATTTGGTGAACCAAGGCCTCATGCCATTGGCAGTACCTTCGGCAACCCATACCCTAATCTCGGCTTCGCTCTGAACTGAATCTTTCCAGCGATACTGTTCTTCAACCCCCACACTAAAGATACCTCCAAGCGGTTTCATACCGATGGAGGCACGTAATTCCTTGGCAACCTTACCATTGGACCATGGAGGAATTACGCCGCTCCTGGCCTGATGATCAGTAAACACGATATCCGAAAGCTGTCCGGTAATGACCTTATCGGGAAAGCCATTGGGTATAAACCGCGAAGTAGATTTTTGTTTTCGGATGACAGTATCCCATAATACCCAAAGTTCTTTCAGACGAAAAGTACTCCACTCATTGTATTTCAACCATACAGGGTCGAACCTGTTGGAGGATCTTGGAAGTTCCAATCCTGAATAGGCTTTGAAGTTGCGGGTGCAATGTTCACAGTAACAAATTCCATGACCTGCCCAGCGGTTCGAGAAGATTCCGTCAGGCTCATACCGTTCCATAATCTCGTTGTGCACCCGGGTCATAAAATCAAAATTGTAGGGCCCCAGCGCACAGGTAACCCATAGCTCAGGATTGGCCCAGTGACGCCGCTTTTCGCCGTTGGCAGTCACTGCAATCCAGTCAGGATGAGCATCAAAAACATTCTGTCGCGCTGCATGAGGATCGGTACGAGCCATGACCGACATATTCATTTTGCGGCATCCTTTCACCAGGTAGCCAAAGGGATCTGAATTTCCAAGCCAGTCGCTGCGATGATGCAAAGGAACATCAGTTGGGTAGTAGGCCACGATACCACCGGCGCTCAGGCAGGCGGCATCGGCATGAATTTGTTTGAAATAACACAGCCAGAAATCAGGATCAAACTGCCCCGGATCATTCTCCACCAGAGTGAGTTGAGCCCATCTCATCGGTCGATCGAACCAGGTATCAATCTCCCTACCGAAATTGGCCATCGTCGGAGCTCCTATCAATGCAAAGGTGGTTCCGATACCGGTGGTCCTGATAAATTGCCTTCTTTTCATCTGTTTATAATTTGTTTTTTAATTGTCAGATGGAACTCGCCAATAAGCATTCCCCTGTGTGAGAAGACTTTCTCATGGCTCGTTTCATAACTGACTTTTAAACTGATACAAATGTAGTTAATCTGACCTAAATTAACCTTTGACAAGTTGATGTTTCTTAATAAAATCAGGGTCGATCTCTACACCCGATCCCGGACCTGTCGGAACTTTAACCATCCCGTTCTCAACTGTTAGAGGGGATGTTTTACATTCATAATTCACCTCCGTTTTAAGACCTTTGAACTCATGAAAGGGAAGCGCATTGGGCAAGGCTGAAACAAAATGGATCATGTAAAGAAATCCAAGCCCTCCGCCAGTCATATGGGGAGTACATTTTTTACCCATGGAATTGGCCATAAGGGCTACCTTGCGGGAACGGATCATTCCCCCAAAATAAAAGAAATCGGGCTGAACGATCTGAAGACCATCATTGGCAATCAGCCATCGGAACCCATGAATGCTGTATTCCTGTTCGCCTCCTGCCACTGGAATTTTGAGCGCATCGGCTACTTTTTTGGTTTCTTCATACCAATCAAATGGAACAGGTTCTTCAAAAAATTCAAACCGGTACTCTTCCAATAGGTGGCCTACGCGGATGGCTTCTTTCACAGAATAAAAGCCATTTGAATCGGCATAAAGGACCATCTTATCTCCAAATGTTTTACGCACAAGAGGAATGATCTCTTCAGTTCTGCCGGCCGGACCTACTGCTTTCATGTCTTCAGTTCCAAACATTAACCCGCCAACTTTTATCTTAAGGGCTTTGGCCTTGTACTCATCAACATCTCTTTCAATTAGTTTCATAGACTCAGCGACTGATTTCTCACGGTACTCAGTAGCCTGATAAACAGCGACATTCGGATTGTGAATATCGCCTATCAACTGACCGATGGACTTCCCAGCTATGCGTCCCATCATATCCAAAATAGCAAATTCAATGGTTGCCAAAGGCACTCCAAGAGCCATTCCGCTTAACCTAAAATTTAGCTTATAGGTATATACCTTTTCAATGATCATATCCAGCTCACGTGCATCCTTATTGATGAAAAAAGGTTGGAGCAAATTGGTAAAGATTGGATACAGCGATGGTAGTTGTCCGCTATGCCCTACAGAAATACCTTCTGCTCCGTCTTTTGATCTGACACGACACAGGAAACTATCATTAAAACGCAGCAATTCAAGCGTTTCTATGATTACAGGATGGGGAAAAAACTCCTTTTTAAATACAGGCTGATTCAATATTTCATCAAGCCGTACGTACTTTTCAGTTAAGTCAGCAGAGGGGTTGACAGGTACAACCTGACTTTTGGACGACAAGGGCAATGTTGCTGCAATTCCACCTGCTATAGCAGTTGAAATAAATTTACGTCTATTGGTTTCCATATAGTTAAGTTCTTTAGTAGGAGTAAAGGTACTAATTTTTATTATTGAGACCGATTGTCAAAATAAATATAAGGAGGATCAACTTTCCATTTCCTATGAATCCTATGAATCCTACGTCCTATTTTGTAAAAACGCACATTTGGTAATTTGATTTCAAAATGACGTTTTTACGAAATAGGACGTAGGATTCGTAGGAAACGTAGGAAATGAAGATTGAAATTAAATGGATCAAAGACGTTAAGATGTATAAGTTAAATATCCTTACAAGCAAACTATTCGTCACTTTTGTTTGCTTCTAAGATATATTGATTACCTTTACATCAAAGATCAACTATACCATGAAAGAAATTGTAGTGACTTTACTTGATGAAGCAATTGAATTTACAGGGACACTTTCTGAAAAACAAATGATTAAAGTGTTTTACAATATTGAATTAATCAAGTTGGGTCTTGTTTCTGCTGATATCCTAAAGAAACTGAACAGCGATATTTGGGAAATTAGAACAGTTAGTCTGGGCGCTGGAATCAGTGGGTTTGCATTTTGGAGCAAACTTGAGAAATCGAAACTAATTTGCACCCATGGGATCATTAAGAAAACCAGCAAGGTTTCTGTAAAAGAAATTGAAAAAGCAATTGGAATAATGAACAATTATTATAAAAACAAAAAATAATGAAAGAGCTTTCATTTGAAGAGGTAAAAAACCTGCATATTGGGACAATCGGAACACCTGCCAGGGAT
>Ga0209123_1003253_pt1 | contig 12443 bp, 10 predicted proteins | sample BarGraIncu00431A_FD_184500 | JGI IMG/M metagenome (GOLD analysis project Ga0209123, IMG submission 184500) | Arctic peat soil microbial communities from Barrow, Alaska, USA - Barrow Graham LP Incubations 004-31A (SPAdes) (version 2) | ecosystem: Environmental > Terrestrial > Soil > Wetlands >...
ATGCCCCACAGTATTCTAATGGCAAGTACTCACAAAGAACGCTGAAAATTTATTAATTGAAACCTTACCCTCACAAACAATGTTAGCATAACGAAAAGCCTTAAGTTCAAATGTATACTCAAGATTGTTTCCAGCAGCTTCGCAGGAATCCACCAATACACAATGATCTATTGACATTGCTTCTTCAAAAGATTCGCCATAATAAATTGATATATTTCCTTTCCCTGATACCGTTGAAAGCTTTAAACTTGCATAGATTTCCTTATCAAAATCAATGAAGTATGAGGATTTATGCTTATCAATATTTACTGGAAATACTTCTGTCACAGGGAGTTTGAACTTTGATGGAGGAATCTCTTTCGAATCTAAGTTCCAATACCCTGCTTTATGCCAGGTTTGATCATAGATCGTTACCTCCCAACTTCCATCGGATTTAATTGTCTCTCCTTTAACAAAAATAGCCGGAATACTATTTTGATTAGCAACAGCGATACTAAATGTATGTTTGCCCTTTGGTATTTCGATTATATCCTTAGCATATCTTAATCTAACACTATCCAACATAATATGAAAATCACCATCGGCGTAAACCTTAACCTTTTCAGGCTTATCAAGGTTAAGTTCTTTTCTAAAGACTACACTTGGATAATAGGTATCAACCTTCCAAAATGTTGGAACAGAAGTTTGCCTTTCTTTACGCCTCAATGATATTTTCAGATGTTGCCAGATCTCGAAATCTCCTGGATACCATATCCATGTAGATTTTATATTTATTTTCATATTTACTCCTCCAAATTCATTCAATTATGCTATTTCAGTATATTAAATTAGCAATTATCTAAACATAGAGGTTTCTATTGTAATTTTAGGTGCTACTAATACTCCCGTAGGCTTTAACTGATATTCATATGACCAGCTTGTTCCTTCAGTTCTCCAAGCATTAGGTCCAAACCAAACAGTAGTATTATCACAATTATGCAGGGTTCCAAAGGTATTTACCCTGTTTCCAAAAGCAGTAATATCTATTTTATGCTCATCTGATTTATCTAAAATAGTGTTTAAACTATAAGGTGCTAATGCTATATTACCAACTTTTTGACCATCCACAGAAACTGCTAACAGCGGATTCCTAAATTGTGGTATTTGTACCTTTAAATCTCCTATTGAGCTATAGAAATTGCCACTATAGGTAACATTACCAGCATAAAAAGGTAGCCCTTGGTTAGTCCAATCCCCAAAATATAAGGTTCTAACAGGTGTTGTGATTTTTGAAAAACTTCCTTCAACCTTAACTCCAAAATCTCCTAATAAATAACACCACTCCACATTTGTTTTAGAATTGTACTTGATCTTTAAAATTATTTCATTTTCTCCAGCTAGTATAATTGGCAGTATAACCTTTTTAATATTTTCATCCACATACCACCCCTTTATCTCTGGAGTAATTTGATTACCATTAACAATAATAGTAGTATTTGTAAGATTCTCTAATGCTAAATAAGACTCTTTAACTTCAATTTCTGAGTATATCTTAAAACGTAAACTTAAAACATGTTTAAAAGTTTCTTCTTCTGGATTTATCCATGGCTGTGCCAATGCTTCCATTCTCAAAGGATAGGATAATTTTTTTCTAAAAATATTATCAATTCTTAGGAGTTCTTCAATAGGTGTCCATTCACCATCATCAAATCTATATCCACCTATATCAAGTACCATAGCATTAGGCTCTGAAAGTTTTATATCTAATGGCTGTTTTAATATTATATCCTTAGCTTCAATTTTGTCATAATCTTTATTTAACTGCTTTGGAATACCTTTCTCTAAAGAATATAGCAAGCTATCGTGACCATAGAATTCTACTTCAATCCAAGTTTCATAATTATGCTTTTTTGCAGATACAGTTTTTATTTCTCCTGTCATTGTTTCATATAAAGTAGGAATCCAATTACCCTTAACCCTTATATTAATTTTTTCAGCTTTAGGTATATCAGGATTACTCATTTTATTCACATGACTTATAAACAACCATCTTTTATCACCATCAATTCTAAGCTGATAAAATAAATTATCGGATCGTTCTCCTATTTCATTTCTTATATCTATTTTTCTATAAGGCTCCAAAGCTTTAAGCATTCTGCCTTTTGTAAAAGGTATTTCATCACATTTCTTCGCAAGTTCTATCGCTCTATTGGAACTTACAGCATCCACAAGTTTTGCAGGCTCTCCCATAAATATTACCTTACCGCCACCCGCTACAAAAGCTTCTAATCTTTCTAATGTTGTGGTTCTTAAAGTTTCGCAACCTGGCACAATTACTACATCGTACTCCATTTCTCCAACTTTTAAAGGTCGCTTTTCCTCAACATTAGCTTGATCCTTAAATAGTGATTCTGATATATAATGAAAATCAATTAAATTAAACAGCAGCCACTCGGTAACATTTTGAAAATTATCCTCTAATTCCTTACGTATTAAATAGGTCTGTTCCTTAGGTCCAAAATGAAGCCAATAAGATTCCACTGGATGAATAATTGCAACTTTTATGCTATTTTTACCTCTTGTAAGAGCAGTATTTACCCTTCCGAAATGATCCTCAATCATTTTATATTCCTTGTACCAAGGCGATTGATATCCTATGGCAGCAGGATAATCTCTTTTAGCTTCCCCCTCCATGGATACCCAATTTAGGTGATGGACTCTCGTGGTTACACCTAAGGCTGCTTGCCAGTCCCCACTTAATTTATGTCCTCTGAAATCAAAATCCCAATTAGTTACTCCATAAAGTTCACTAATAACTCCCGGTCTTCCATACTGATTGGAGGCACTTTGAGCCTGCTTTGCAGTCGTGTACTCTCTATAATCACATAACATATCTATTCCTGGAAGTTGAAAAGAACGATAACTTCTCATTGCTTCCCCTAATGCACAGGTTTGAGACTCCAAGCTTGGCTCATCCATCATATGCCCTGTTAACATTATGTCGTGATTTTCACACCATTTACCAATATTATCAGAAAAGGCAGTTGTAAATCTTTCGCTAATATGGTCATGATATCTATAGCGTGCTAATGAGACTTTTCCCTCTCCAAGTTCCCAAAATAATTCAGGCAGGTATTCTAAAATACTGTCTCCATAAGCTTTTTTATAGCTTTCATCAAAGTCGTCAGTAAAGGGAAGAGCTACATCTTTTTCTTCCTCTGAATAACCAAGACTTTCCTTGTGAGTGAATTGAGGTTCATCTGTAAAAATCGCAGGTATAGATTTCCCAAAATCTTCTCCAATATTTTTATAATAAGCCTCATGGGTTACCTGTATAAATCTATCTATGGCTTTTTTATCTAAGGTATTAACATAGGCCTGGTTATTAAACCAGGGATTTGAACCTGATATTTCAAGATATGCCCACCAAATTTTTCCACCTTTTTCTGGCCTTTGATTTTCTTCTAATCTTTTATAATACTTAAGGTAGCCATCCTTTAGTAACACTTCATAGCAACCTATTAAATTTCTGCTGCTACTTCTTTGAACTCCTCCACTTGATATATAATTTTCTTCTGCCTTGTTCTCATCCTCTTTGTACTGATTTGGAGAGAAGACAAGAAATCTTGCTCTATATTTTTCTTCTTTTGTAACAATGCCTCCTGCTGCTCCAGATGGCCATCTGTCCTCGTCATAAAGCCAACATAACATATCTTCCTCTTTAAATTTTTCATTACAATCCTTAACTAGTTTCATAAATTCATGGCCTAAATATTCCGTTGCCATACCTGTCCTGCAGTGTATATAGGCTCCACCCATGCCCATAGTTTTCATCTGCTCTATTTGTCTTAAAAGCTGTTCCTTTTTAAGCTTACAGTTCCAAGCCCAAAATGGTGCACCTCTATATTCTGAAGTAGGATCTTTGAATAACATATCTGACAATTCTTTACTATTATTTTTTGGATATAACATACTTTATCCATCCCTTTCATATTTACTATACTAATAGTATAACAAATCATTTGTAATTACATTAGCCCTTTACTGCTCCAGCAGTCATGCCTCCTACAATCTTCTTGTTAAAAAATATAAAAAGTATCAAGATGGGTATTGTAATCAATACTACATCGGCAAAAAGAAGATTCCAGGAGGTTGAATACATACCTGTGAAGTTATAAAGTGATAGCTGCACTGTTACATTTTCTGCCCCAGGTAAAAAATATAAAGGATTTGTAAAATCATTAAATATGTTTACGGATGAAAGAACAATTACTGTAGAGGTGATTGGCTTTAATAATGGAAATATAATTCGGAAAAACAATCTTAATCCTCCACATCCATCCAATAATGCAGCTTCATCAAGTTCTTTTGGTATTGTAGATATAAATCCTTTATATAGCAATACAGAAAAAGGAAAGCCTAATGCTACTTCAATAAGTATTAAGCCAGGAAGTGTTTTAAAAAGACCAGCTTTAGTTAAAACCCATATAGTTGGAACAATAGAAGGTGGTATCATAAGTCCCGCAAGTACAAAAAAATTTATAACTGGACTTGCCTTACCTTCTCTACGTTGCATTACAAACGCAGCCATAGAACAAACCAATATTAAAATAATAATAGATGATACAGTTATGATTGTACTATTAATAAATGCTCTTATAACCATTCCATCTTGAGTCTGTAACACAGCTTTATAATTCTCAATAATTTGAAAGGTTTTAGGTAATGCCATGCTTAAATTTGATGCATCCTCTTTTGATTTGAATGAATTTATAATTATAAAGTAAAAAGGAATTCCAAATATAATTAATGCCATTACAACTGAAATAACTTCTAAAACATATTTTTTTAAATTTTTCATCATAAATCTACCTCACTCTTTGTAATAAATGTATATAATGGGAATGCAAGAACTGATACCACTATAAATAGAATTACATTACCAGCTGTGGAAAGTCCATAGAATCCGCCAGTATATTGTTTGTATATAATCGAAGCAATAAGGTCTGTAGTGAATCCCGGACCACCCTTTGTCATTGCCCATACAAGCTCAAAAGAACGTAGTCCTCCTATAAATGATAGGATTATTACTGTATTCATTGCAGGACGGCAAAGCGGCAAGGTTATGTTTTTAAATTTTTCATAAGTGGATGCACCATCAATATCACCGGCTTCATAATAATCCTTAGGAATAGACATTATTCCAGCAATAAATATAATTGTTGCCATTCCAACACCTTTCCATATATCCACAGATATAACTGATAAAAGAGCAATTTTTGTATTACCAAGCCAATCAGGGCCTACAATACCTATTAGGTTAAGCGCCCTGTTGATAATACCTTGGGTAGGGTGCATCATGCTACTGAAGGTTATTCCAATAGCAATTGTACTTACAAGAGTTGGGAAGAAAACCATGGATCTTAAGAATCCTTTTGCCCTTATTTTTGTGCATAATAGTGTACCCAGCAAAAGTCCAAGTCCCACTTTAAAGCTACAAGTTAACACTGCGTAAATAATAGTATTTTTAAAACCTATCATTAAAGATGGCTCAGAGAAAAAGGTTTTAAAATTATCTAACCCTATAAATTGCCAGTCTGTAAGCGTCCATCTTGTCAAACTAAAAAAGAACGACATACCAGTGGGAAGTAAAAACACTAAAAAATATATAATACCAGCTGGTACCAAAAAAGCATAGGAATAAATCCTTTTGGTCATTCCATTCCTTGCATTCATTCTAATTCCTCCTTGTATAATAAGTGGCTCTACTCATCTGAATAGAACCACTAGGATTTTTACTACCAGCCTTTAATGCCGAGTTGCTTAGCTTGCTTCTCTACATCTTTATCATACTCTGCAGCATTTTCTGCTGGAGTCTTTATTCCGCTTCCATTTTGAACACAGATTTGCTCAAGATTCGGTCCTTTTAATGGAGATGAGAATTCAAGAGCAGGAGCTGTTTTTCCTGCACTAAATAAAGGCATCATATCTTTTACGGCTGTAAATGAATCAGCAGGTAATTTTATATCTTTTATTGCATATGGTCCCACTGCCTTAGACTTAGTGGCAAAGGCAGTTACACCTTCTTGTGAAACAAAGAAATCTAACCATTTTTTAGCAGCATCGATATTTTTGCTTTTTTTAGAAATATATATTCCGTTTGGTTCCCATACAGTCATACCATTTTTATCCGCACTATCACCTGGTGTTGGGAAGAAACCGATATCATTAACTTTGTCCGCACTAATATTAGGCAAGTCAACAGTAAGCATAGGGTACTGTACTCCTGTGCCCTCCCCTAGCATTTTAAGACCAGCATCTAAAGTAGTAGCTTGAAAATCCTTATTCATATATCCTTTTTTGAATAATTCTTGCTGTTTTTCAAAACCTTTAAGTGCTACTGGTGTTGTTGCAAATTTTGCCTTGTTTGCAGTAAAATCCTCTGCAAATGTAGGATCTTGAGCATGTACATTGTAGTAATCTGAAAGTACAATAAGCTGTGCTGTCCAAGTATCTTTATATGAAGCGACTACAGCTGTCTTACCTGAAGCCTTTATTTTTTCACAATTAGCTAATAACTCATTCCAAGTTTTAGGAACAGTAAGACCTAATTGAGCATACACTTTTTTGTTATAAAGCCACCCACCAGCAAATGATGAACCACCAGGAATTCCATAAAGTTTTCCATCAACGCTTACAGTAGATTTAAAAACATCGTCAAGTCTAGATGCAAAAGGTTGACTAGAAAGGTCAACAAAGTTATCTGCAGGGTTTAATGCTTTAAACAATGACCCTGCATTATAGAAAAGAAGGTCGTCCATGTCCCCAGTTGCAAGACGAGTTTTTACTATGTTGTCTCCTTCAGCTCCAGCTGGTTTTAGGTCAACAACAGTTTTGATACCAGTTTTCTTCTCAAAAGCAGTAGCTACAGCAGTAAAAGCGTCTAAGGAACTTTGGTTATCAATTAGAAGGGTTAATTTAGTATTAGTACTTTTGCTACTGGTTTTGCTAGAGCTAGCTTTTGATCCACACCCGGTGAACATAGTGAAAACTAAGGCGGTACAGGCTGTCACCGCAATTAATTTTTTTAAGGATTTACTCATTTTTTTTCCCCCTTATAAAATTCTTTCTTATTTACTTACAAGTTCATCTTAGCACTGTAAACATTTTCATTACATAGATAAGCCAATACATCCATATATAAAATCCAATACAAGTATCTATCTATCTATGGAAATATACTCTGATGGTGGCATTCCAGTTACCATTTTAAATACCCGACTAAAGTAAAAAGGGTCGCTGAAACCTGCAAATAGAGCCACATCCTTCAAAGGCATTTTAGGATTTTCTTCCATTAATTGTTTTGCTTTATCTATTCGCTTTTTAGTAATATATTCGTTGAAAGACATATTTTCATACTTACGAAACAATCTACTTAAATAAGGCTGAGATATTCCAAAACATAAACAAATAGACTTAAGAGATATTTGCTCTGTTAGATTTTCTTCCACATATTTTTGTGTACTATTAAAAAATTCAAAGCTTCCTAGCTTTAACTTCTTTTTGTAATTCCTCTCCGTAATTCTTTCAATAATATCCCATAAATTCGTGGTAAGTTCCTCAAAATTCATTGAGTAGTACAGTGCTTCATCTATGAGAAACTCAATATTATAATCATATTCCCCGCTAATATGCGGAGAATATTTCTCGATAAACTGTAGAATTTGCCTTATATAGCTTTCAACCCAGAGTTCAGTTTTTCTTTCTATTAAAAGTTTTTTAAAAAGCTTAATAAGCTCAACCTTCAACTCATCATACATACTATTCGAGAGCAAATACTTCATTTTATTTTCAAGAGAGTATTCCATACTTACATGACTTTTTGATACATTGTTCAAAACTTCCCTAGAATATATTTTTTGAGAAATGCCAATAACTATACTATTATCAAGAATTTTATATAACTCGGATATAATTTTAGAAGCTTTTATTATGATAGTAAACTCTGATGAAAACACGGTAGTATAATATCCACAATTTAAATTTGCACTAATGCCTGCAACATACCTTTCAAAATAATTTTTATCAATTATGTCCGCTGAATAGAAAAATATTATTTCCTGCTCATCTCTTCCATATATTGTCCATATACTTTTATTGTTATTAATTTCAGACACTGTATTTCCATCGAAAACGATACCATCATAGCTTGAACCGTGCTTTGATGAAAATCTAGAGAGCATTCCATTTTTCCTTAATATACTTAAAGCATATTTTTTAAAGGGTATATATCTTTCAACCTGCCAATTTTCAAAGACTCCACCTAATAATATTTTTTTAAGTAGCTTATTTTCCTTCTCAATATTTTCAATTTTAAGCTTTTCCTTTATCTTATCTAGAGTATTTTTAAGTTGTGCTGCATTAATGGGTTTTAAAATATAGTCACTTGCTCCACCCTTTATAGCTCCTTTAGCATATTCAAAATCTTGATAACCACTAACAAATATTGAGTATATAGATGGAAGTTCTTCCTTAACTCTAAGTATCATTTCAATTCCATCCATAACGCCCATTTTAATATCAGTTATGACTATATCAGGCTTTAACAATCTTATTTTTTCAAGACCTTCCGCTCCATTTTCGGCAGTATCAATAATATCAAATCCATGACATTTAAGCTTTATAATAGATTTAAGAATGCGCATAGCCGATGGTTCATCTTCTACTAAAATAATTTTAATCATTTTATCTCCTCCTCTGGATTACTGATAAAACTACCAATTGTTACTTGTGCTCCACCAGAAGTAGAATTTTTAAGACTAAAAATAAATTCATTATCATAGAATAATAACAATCTTGCATAGGTGTTTATAAGTCCCATTCCACCTATAGAAAGTCCTACTTTGGGCTCACCATTTATAATTTGATTTCTCATTATTTTCATTTTTTTCTCTAATTCATTTAATGCTTCCTTTGTAAAACCCTTACCATTATCCATAATTTCAATAAACCACCTTCCATCTCTTACATACCCTTTAATATTTATTTTTACCACCTTAATCCCCATTTCAAAATTGAGGTTTACCGAATTTTCAACAATTGGCTGTAGGACCATCTTAGGTATAGTTTCATTATAAATAACCTCTTCAATATCGAAATCAAATTCAAGTCGATGTTCGTAACGTTTTTTCATAAGTACAAGATAATTCCGTGCATGGTCTATTTCTTCCTCGATATTGGCTGAGCGTTTAATAGTAGATGTTGAATAACGAAGCATGGCTGCTATACTATCACATATCTCACAGATTTCATCATCACCAGTTTCAATACCCTTGTTTGATAGTACATTAAGTATATTATAGATAAAATGTGGATTTATTTGAGCCTGCAAGGAATCAAAGTTAGCGTTCATCTGCAGAGACTGAGCTTTAATTTCACGTTCAACAGAATCATTAAGCCTTTCCCTAAGCCGTTGAAAAGAGTTGTTTAATGACACAAATTCATTAAGAGAACTCTCAAAGGTTATTTCCTCAGGTAGATTCACTAATTCTGTATTTTCGATTTTTTCTTTAAGCTGTCTTATAGGCTTTGTGAGTCTTAATGAAAGTATGTAAATATAAATAAAAGAAACTCCAATTATTATTATTCCTGCAGCAAGAGTTGCTCTTACTGTTAAAAAAAGAGGTTTAAAAACAGCTGACTTATCATGTGCAATTACTATCTTCATCCCAGTGTATTCAGAGGTTGTACTAACTACTATTTCATCTTTATGTGTAATAATATTCTTTTTTACAGTTGCGGCTTTATTGCCTGAAACTGCTAGAGAAGAATAATATTTTAGTAGAGCCTTATCCTTTATATTATCATTATAAAAAATTTCTCCATTATCTAATACTGCAACTACTTTTGTATTAATATTTTGAGGTACTGACAATATATTCTCTAACACAGAATAGGCCTCCTGTATTTCTACATATCCCATTCCACTACTAGGCCACTGTACAGACCTAGCTACAGAAAATACTTTAGTGCCATTAACTGCCCATGGATCTATATGAGGTGGAATCAATATTAACTTGCCTTCTGCCTCATCTGCGGTCTTTTTCCATGCAAGCTTTTCTATTACTTTTGTTAAATCTCCACTTAAATTATTTGCTCTGTAATTACTTGATAAAAAATCTCCTCTATTATTGAAAAAACTGACTCTATAGAAATTTTTATCTATGGAATAAGTCATTAGTTTGCTATATATAGTTTGTTTAGCATCATTTATATAAATTAAATTATTCAAATTATCTCTATCAATTGTAGCAAGTATTGCAAGCGAAGACAGAGCGTTCTGATCTGAAAGCAATTCTGTTGTTTTAAAATCCAAAGGATGTACAACATTATCAAGTTGTTGAGACATCTTATCTGAAATTATAGAGATATTTGAATAGGCATTATCCTGAAATATCCCAGTGCTATATTTGTAAAATATCCCTCCAATAATTATAACAAGAAAAACAATAAATAATGAATATGTAAGCAAAAGTTTCATTTGAAATCTCATCAATTTTCACTCCTCGTAAATGACTGTATTGTTATATATTTAAATTATTGACTAATGAGAATGATTTATATTTAATCCATATTTTATTTTATTTATACTCTTTTTTCAAATCCGCATACCCCTAACGACCTTGATATATCTAGCGTGGCCCCTTTAAATTGGGTAGAATCACTAGTTATTATATCTTTAGTAACAATATCAACTTTATCCATTATTCTTCACTAATTCCTCCTTGGTATAATTAAGTAACTACCAATATTGATAAAGAAACGATTAATTATTTCAAAAGCATATCTATTCTCTTCTATTATTTCTGATTATAATATAAATTTGTCTATTAATCAAAAAACCTATAACTATCCCTATTGAGTTACATTCGCTTTGTGGCTATACCCTCTTCTTTAAAAATATAATTATACTCAATTTATGGTAATTATGGTATATTGAATATATGTTTTATGATTTTTAAAAAGGATTGGTAAACTAAAAAAAGGAAAACTAAGGACGATTATTTTCAAGCCATTAATGATATAAAAACTTAATTACGAGGAGGGTTCATTATGGAACATGAAAAAAGGAAGTTATCACCAGAACAACGCGAAGAACTACTCGGAGCATTGAAATCCCGTTTCGAGAAAAACATGAACCACCATAAAGGTATTGAATGGGCTAAAGTAGAAGCAAAACTGGAAGCTAATACTGAAAAACTGTGGTCACTCAATGAAATGGAAAGAACTGGCGGTGAGCCAGATGTTGTTGGTCATGATAATAAGACGGGCGAATACATTTTTTATGATTGTTCTGCGGAAAGTCCTAAAGGCCGCAGAAGTGTTTGTTACGACCGTGAAGCGCTGGAGTCAAGGAAAGAACATAAACCGGAAAATAGCGCTATTGATATGGCGGCTGCCATGGACAGTGAGCTTTTAACGGAAGAACAATATCGAGAGCTGCAGAAACTTGGAAATTTCGATACGAAAACATCGAGCTGGGTGAAAACACCTGCTGAAATTAGAAAACTCGGTGGTGCCATATTTGCTGATTTCCGCTACGGCAATGTCTTCGTTTATCATAATGGTGCAGAATCTTACTATGGTGGCAGGGGTTTTCGTGGCTCACTCAAGGTCTAAATTTTGCACAAACAACGAAGTGGGGTGCTTCTTGTTGCAAGTTAAGAAGCCTAAGCTTTTATAAAACCTCAATTTATGAATGGTTGGAAAGATTGAAGAATATAGTAATTAATTTTAATAACCTAACTTCTGAGGAAAAATTATTATTAAAAGGATGGATTAAAAATATAACTAATAGCAATGAAATATATAATATGAATGACTTAGTAGAAGATATGCTTAATGACATTTCAGAAGGAAAGTCTCCTACCTATATAAGAAATTTACATACTATAACAAATAGAAAACTTAAGTGTAATTCTAAATCTCCTTCTGAAGTCATTAATATTTCAGCACCGCAGGTGATGATTTAATGAGAATAAAAAATAGGAGGTCGAAATTATGGTTTCTAATGCATCAAACATATTTGATAAATTAAAAAGTGATGGAATAAAAGAAGGTAAAAAGATTCAATGGTCTTTCTGATTATTATACAGATAAGATTAGATCTTTACCCGAGGGTGTTATTGATCAATTAGCAACAGTTATATTTGATTTAGAAAAAGTTGAGGACTTAAAAAAATATTTATAGGAATACAAGTGAAACAGTTGGTCATATTGATTATCGGATTAAAGAATCTTATAGAGGTACGAATACTTACAAATAAATAAAAGATATTAATTGCAATTTAGAATGATATAATATAAAAATGAGGTGATATTTATGGATGAGAATAAAATGTTTGACCTATTAGAAAAAATATATGTTGAGGTTCAAGAAACTAAAAAAGAGGTTAAAAGTCATA
>Ga0209123_1003254_pt1 | contig 12443 bp, 9 predicted proteins | sample BarGraIncu00431A_FD_184500 | JGI IMG/M metagenome (GOLD analysis project Ga0209123, IMG submission 184500) | Arctic peat soil microbial communities from Barrow, Alaska, USA - Barrow Graham LP Incubations 004-31A (SPAdes) (version 2) | ecosystem: Environmental > Terrestrial > Soil > Wetlands >...
ATTATCAATTTGAACATTATTTTCAACATCGTAAGATTTTATATCTTTTCCGAGCACTAGCGCTTTTAATAATTCAGATCTTTTTTTACATAAACTCTCATCGTAACTCACCTTATAACTTTTTAAAATATTGTTATTAGTTAACTCCTGTTCAACCATTTTTCTAGCCTTAACTACAGCCTCAATGATTTCGCCTGGTTTACAAGGTTTCAAAAGATATTCTATAACATTTAAATTTATGGCTTTTTTAGCATATTCAAAATCATCATAACCGCTTAAAATTATACCTTTAATCTTAATATTCTCTTGTTTTAGCTTTTTAAACAATTCTAGACCATCCATTATTGGCATTCTAATATCTGAAATTATTATATCTGGTAGCAGTTCTTTAATGAGCCCAAAGGCAGTCATTCCATTATTTGCTTGACCGCAAACTTCAATTTGATAATCATTCCATGGTATTAAAGTCTTAATCGCTTCTATACGGTCAATTTCATCATCTACAATAAAAAGTTTGTACATCTGCTTAATTCCTCTCCTCAAATTTCTTAATACTCGTAGGAATTACAATTTGCACTTTTGTCCCTTTACCTACTTCGCTATATATAACTAATTTATAATCTCCATTATAATATAAGTTAAGTCTTTGATTAATATTATTAATTGCATACCCCTTTTTTATATCAGATTTAAAATTCATATTAAGCAAATCTTTTATTTTTTCCTGGTCTATTCCAATACCATCATCTTCAATCCAAAAATTGATTTTTTCATCTTCTAAGTACCCTCTTATGATAATATTACTATGTCCAAAATTCTTCTCCGTTCCATATAATATTGCATTTTCTACAAATGGCTGTAATATAAGTTTAGGCATTGGGTAACTTAAAATTCCTTCTTCAATATCAATACTATATGTCAACTTATCTTTATATCTATTTTTTTGAAGCAACAAATAGTACTCAATAAATTCCTTTTCCGCCTTTACATAAGTAGTTTCATTACCATTATTTAAAGTTAATCTAAAAAGTTTTGATAAAGCATATACCATTTCGCTTATATCTTTTTCCTTTGCCATTTCAGCACGCCAAAATATTGAGTCTAATGTATTATATAAAAAATGAGGATTAATCTGAGCTTGAAGAGCTTTAATTTCGGCTTCTTTTTCCTTAATTTGCAATTTATAAACCTTTTCAATTAAATTAGAAGTGCTATCAAGCATTTCATTATATTGATTTCCTAGACTTCCAATCTCATCACCATACTTAAAGTCGACTTTTGTTACATTTTTCATAGCAATTAGAAGTTTTTTTATTGGTGAAGTTAAACTAGTTGAAATATACATAGATATTAAAAATGAGATAAAAAGGCAAGAAATAATCACTAATAAAGTTAAATTAAAAATTGGTTTTAAATTTTTTGTGAACTCAGTATAAGGAACAATATATACCAGTTTCCAATTACTGCTATAAATTTTAGTATAACTCAACATCATTTCTTTATTTCCAATATAAGCTGAATTTTTGCCATAATCTTCTTTTAGATCTTTAGTAATGCTAACTAAATTATTTTTACCTATATTGGGTACATCATTTATTCCTTTGGAGTTAATTGCTTTATTGTTATTATCTAATAATAATAAACTTGTGTTACTATTTACACTTATATTAGTATAAAACTGATCTAAGTAGCTAATATTTATACAAATCACCATAATCCCTATCTTTTTCAAACTATTACTGTCATAAATTGTTCGGCACATAGCTATCTTTGGATTTTTATTATTTACAATAAAGGCTTGATTTTCACTGTTTAATGGAACCCATAAAGGTTGCCCTTTTAAAGAAAGCATCTTTTTGTAAATATTACTTTTCATAACAAAATCTAAATTATTAATACCAGTGCTGCCATCAGCACTAGAATAATACTCAAAGCCATTATCTCCATAAATTGTGACGAAACTTATAGCATCTTTTGATATTAATAAATGATCAAACATTTGTCTACAAATATCAATCTTTTCACTATTATAAGGGTCTTGCGCAGTTAATACTGATTGTACTTCCTTGTTCGTTACAGTGAAGTTTGACAAATCTACAATATCATTTTGAAGCGATTCAATGCTATTTCCAATTTGTTTTACATTAGCAAGACTGGTTTTACTAATCTCTGTACGAATATTATTTGATGATAGTTTATATGAATAAGTACCGAATACAGTTGAAATCATAATTATTATGCTATAAAAAAATATTAACATTTTATATTTTATACTTAAATTCATGTAACTTTTTTTAATTTTTTTAAAACATCTTATAATCACAAATAACTCTCCTTAGATTTAATTATGTATCCTTTCCCTTATTTTATAACTTAATAGCAATACAAACAACCTGTTTTATTGGAAAATTTTAAGAAACTCTAATACATCTTTTGTATTAGAGTTTCCATTTGAGAAAATAACTATGTAAATTTCTGCTAACCTTTTAATGCTCCAGCAGTAACACCTTTAGTTATTTGCTCATTTAAAATTATATATATAATTAGTGAAGGTAATGCAACTAATGTCATTACAGCAAATTGCACAGCATAATTTGAAGCATACTGCCCCGCAAAATTATAAACTGCAAAAGGTAGAGTTCTAAAAGCATCACTTGAAATATATGTTGCAGCCATAATAAATTCATTCCAAGTACTAAGGAACGTAAGAATCAATACTGTTACTATAGCAGGTTTCACTATAGGAAAGATTATTGTAAAAACTATCCTAAGTATTCCGCACCCATCAATAACAGCTGCTTCTTCAATAGATTTTGGTACTGATTCCATAAACCCAGCCAAAATGAATATTGCCATTGGCATTGAGAAAGCTACATAAGGAAGAATTAAAGCTAAATAAGAGTCATCAATTCCAATTGCTTTAAACGATAGAAAATTTGGTAACAATGTTGCATGTATTGGTATCATTAGCCCCAAAAGCACAAACCCATATACGGCTTTATTTAATTTCCATTCCATTCTAACAAATGCATATGACATCATTACTGAAAGTAATATGGTTAGTCCCACAGACGCAACATTTACAATAACACTATTTATTAAATATAAAAATATTTTACCATCTACCCATGCAGTTTTATAATTCTGAAACTGCGGAGGATTAGGCCATTTTAATATGTTAGCTCCAAACAAATCTCCAGTTTTATTTAAGGAGAAATCTACTAGCCACACTAATGGGAAAAGTTGACCTATTGAAAAAATCACTGCTACTACTATTAAAATTATTTTTATCAAATCTAGTTTCTTCTTATTAATGCCTATTTTTTTAAACTTTTTCATTTTCCCCTCCATTAGTATTCAATTACATCTTTTTTTATTATTTTATTTAAAATTATCGTTACAAATATGCATACTATTACAAACAATATAGATATTGCGTTTCCATAACCATATTGATAAGAATTAAACGCTTTAATATATAAATAATTGGCAATAAATTGACTTGCATTCCCTGGGCCTCCATTTGTAGTTAAATATATAACCTCCATTTGCTTAAAGGCTGAGATCATTGCTAAAGTAATATTTATTTTGATAACTGGTTTTAAAAGTGGAAATGTTATAGACTTAAATACCTGAGCAGCACCCGCTCCATCAATTTGCGCTGCCTCATATACATCTTCTGAAATCCCTTTAATTCCTGCATAATATATAAGCATTCCCCAACCAAATCCTTGCCACATTATTATTACAAAAAGTGATCCTAAGACTAACTTTGGGTTTGCAAGCCATTCTTGCTTTAAAAAACCTAAATGAAACATATCTAAAATTTTATTAAGAAGTCCATATTGAGAATCATAAATCTGAACCCACATCTTAGATGTAACTATCACTGATATAACGCAAGGAATAAAAAATATTGCTCTAAATACTTTTTCTAATTTTCCACCAATTTTATCTATCATAATTGCAGCCCCTAGACATAACGGATGTTGAATACAAATAAGAGCTAAACCTAAAACAAGAGAATTCCTTAAGGAAGTAATAAAAGTGCTATCATTAAAAATTAGATTTTTGAAATTTTCTAGTCCAATAAACACGGGTTTTCCTATTCCAGACCATTCAGTCATTCCAAAGTATCCACTGAGGACTATTGGTAAAAACACTGCATATAAAAACACTAAAAGTCCTGGAAATACTAATAAAAATATTGTTTTTTTATCTTTAAATAATGCATGCATAAAATCACCCTTTCCTATAAATCTAATGCAGAAGCTTTTGACTTCTGCATTGAATCTAATGCAGAAGATTTGACTTCTGCATTGAACTTGATGCAGAAGATTTGACTTCTGCATTGTATTTTTCCTTACTTATTTACGTTTTCTGCTGCGTTTTCTGCTGCTTTTGCGGCTTCTTCTAAAAATTGTTTTGGTGTTTTAAATCCTGCAAAAAATTCCTGTGAAAGATTTTCTGAATTTGTTTTAAAATCTGGAGTTAATGCATCATCCCAGGCAACACCACTTATAGATGTAGATGTTGATAATATTTCTGTTAACTTCTTTTGAAGATTACTTTCTTTTCCAGTTAAGTATTGATCATACTTTTGTGCCGGTACAACGGCACCGCTTTGCCATCCTAATTTAGCCCAATTTTCTGGTTTCATCATGTATTTAAGTAATTTTATTGATTCATCTTTAACTTTTGAGTTAGCTGAAACTGCATATCCACCACCATTCCAGGCTACCAAATCCGTATCTTTCCCCTTCCCAGTACTTGGAGCAGGAAATTTAATAACATCAACATTTTTCTTAAATTCATCACTAAAATCTTTATTTAAATCCATTCCAACTTCCCATGACCCCATATAATACATAGCTGCTTTACCTTGTGCAAATAAATTATTAGCTGCGCCATAATCAGCAGTTACAAATGAATCTTGAAAGCCTTTAACATCAGTTAATGCTTTCACATCTTCAGCTGCCTTTGCAAATAATGGATCAGTTGTAAATTTAGTAGTATCTTTTAATGCAGCAGGCATTAACTTTTGATCTCCGCTTTCTTTTAATAGAAGATCTTGGTACATTAATGACATTGTGTATTTATCTTTCCCATTTATCGCTATTGGAGAAATATCGTTTTTTCTGAAAGTTTTCGCTGCTTCAACAATATCTTCATAAGTTGTAGGTAATTTTACACCATATTTTTCAAATAACGCTTTGTTATAATATAAAACCATGAAATCCGTATTACGAGGAAGCCCATATAGTTTTCCATTTGTACTAAAACCATCAAGAGATCCATTTAAGAAACCGTAGTCTTTAAAGTCATTAGCATTGAGTTCAGCTACATATCCATTCTTCATGATAGGTGCGAGAAAAGAAGGTTGTCCCCATACCATAAATAAATCTGGAATTCCATTGCTTGCTGCATAAGTCGTAAATTTTTGTTTGTACGGTGCATCCTGAAGTGCTTCAACGGTTACCTTTACATTAGGATTATCTTTAATGTAGCTATCTATTAGTGTTTGTTCAAGTTTACCTTGACCAGTTGCCCTGTCAGGAAGGTTTGAGAAAAATTTAATATTTATATCTGTCGACTTAGTAACAGTTTCAGATTTCCCACAGCCTATAAGTCCAGTAAGAACCACACACGTTAATGAAATACACAATAATTTTTTAAGTTTTATCATTTTAATTTCCCCCTATACTTTTTGATTCATTAATACGTTTACATCTTTGGTACAATTACATTATAGCAATGGCCTGTATTTAAAAATAGTAGACAAATTGCTTAAATGGTTTACTTTTTGCATATGATATTTGCACTTAGTTTAATTTCTCCAAAATGGACTCCAGCATATAAACGCTGGAGTCCACTTTTATTTTTTTATACATTTCTTATGTGGCTAAAACACTTTCCACATATTTTGTTTAATCTAAGAGATACCCTGAACATAACGCAATCATTAAACAGGAAATTCTACGCTAAAGATTGCACTTACTCCTTGAACACTTTTTACAGATATTTTACCTTTGTTTTGCTCAACTATTGCTTTTGCAATGGCAAGACCTAATCCATAACTTCCTTTATTTCTAGAACGTGATTTATCAACTCTATAAAATCTGTCAAAGATTTGATTTATACAATCCTTAGGTATTCCGTCACCTGTGTTTTCTACGCTTAGGAGTATGTTATTTTGGTGTTTATTTAAGGTAACAGTTACCGTTCCCTTATCATTTGTATATTTTAAAGCATTATCTAAAAGTATCATTACAACCTGTTTAATTTGCTCGATGTTGCCGAATATTTTTAAGTTTGGTTCTATATCATAATTAAGTGTAATATTATTCTCAAATATAACAGCTTCCATGGTTAAAAGTACGTTCTGAGTAGCCTGACTAAAATCAAAGTTAGATGAAATCATTTTTATGTCTGAGTAATCTATCTGAGTTAAGTAAAGTAGGTCATTAGTTAATTTTGTCATTCTCTCTATTTCTGATTTTATATAATAAAGCCATTTTGAGCTGCCATTTATATTATCTTCTCCACTGGATAAAAGTACATCAACGTTAGTACTTATAACTGCAAGCGGAGTTTTAAGTTCATGTGATGCATCTGCAATAAATCGTTTTTGCTTATCAAAGGCATCTTTTATAGGCTCTATGGACTTATTCGCAAAAAACTTACTTATAAAGAATATAATGATTAACATAACAAATGCAACTACTAAAAAAGTATAAATTAAATTAGTAAGTATACTTTGCTGTGAGGTTACATCTAAAAAAGTGATTTTATATCCATCCCCATTTGTTTGTCTTAGATACGCCCACTGATTCCCTTCTAGTTTAAATTCGCCGGTTACACTATTTTCTGAAAGTGCTGCCGTTTTTGCCTCATCGTAAAATGAACTATCCATATTTAATATTGAAAAGTAACTTTCTATAACTCCCTTTTTATCCGTAGTTAAACTAAAAGAAAGTGAACGATCTTGAGGGACATTATCATCATTAAAATTAGGACTCCCATCTTTAATATTTGGATTTGGATTTGGGTTTTGTTTTTGATTCCCGCTAATATCTGATGTTTTATGAAGCTCCATGCTTATGTCTCTATGCACATTATTATAGGTTATAAAATAAATCGACGAGAAAGCAATCATCATCGTAACAGATATAATTACTAAGTTAAGAATTAGAAGTCTTTTTCTAAGTTCTTTAAACAATTATTGACTCACCTCCAAAATGTAACCCACCCCGCGAACAGTATTTATTATAACCTTAGAGTTTAAATATAAAAGTTTTTTTCTTAAAAATGAAATGTAGACTTCTACATGATTATGTTCAACCTCAGCATCAAATCCCCAAATCTTTTCAATTATTACTTCTTTAGATGTAGCAAATTTATTTCTTGAAATCAAAAGTTCTAAAAGATTACTTTCTTTTAAAGTAAGTTTTACGTCGCTCTTGCCACTTGATAGTTTAAGGGTGTTAGTATTAAGTCCAATATCACCGAATTTGAGTGAATCCTCTGATAATAATTCTCCCTTTCGCCTTGCTAAGGCTCTTATTCTTGCAAGCAGTTCCTCGGTTGCAAAAGGTTTTGCTAAATAGTCATCAGCACCGCTATCAAGTCCTATAATTTTATCTGAAATTTCACCTTTAGCTGTAAGTAGTATAACCGGAGTTGATATTCCATCTTTTCTTATTTGCTTTAATATAGTTATTCCATCAACCTTAGGTAACATAATATCTAATATTATTATATCGTAAATATCACTTAATGCATTGTCCATTCCCACTTCTCCATCAAACGCAACATCAACAGTATAATTATTTTTCCCTAATATATGAGCTAACGCTTCCGCTAAATGAACTTCATCTTCAACTATTAATATCCTCATTAATTATTCTCCTTCTTATCTAAATATTAAATTAGGAATCTATTACATTTAGTATATCATAGGAAACCTTTAATCAACCTTAAAATCATTTAAGGTTTCTTTAAGGTTTAATTTATATAATAGCTTTATACAGTAACCACATGGAGAAAATGATTATTCATAAGAAACTATATAAAGAAAGGGGATCATAATAATGGGAATTGAGGTTTTTAATAGACATGAGAGCAAATTTTTAATAAATAGCGATGTATATGAAGAAGTTGAAAAAAGACTTTTGCAATATATGGAGATTGATGAATATAATAAAGACCATGAATTTTATACCATAAGTAATCTTTACTTTGACACTAAAGAAAACGATCTAATAAGAAATTCCGTATCTAAACCAAAATACAAAGAAAAACTTAGACTTAGAGCTTATGGTGTTCCTGATGCTAACGCACAAGTGTATTTAGAAATTAAAAAAAAGGTTTGTGGCGTTGTAAATAAAAGAAGAAGCAAATTAAAATTGCAAGAAGCCTATGATCTTGTTGCCTCGGGGATAAAACCTGATATAAAGAAATATATGAATGCACAAGTTCTAAAGGAAATAGAATATATCCTAAGAATATATGACCTTGAGCCGAAAGTTTATTTAGCTTATGATCGCAAGGCATTCTTCGGCAAAGTAAATCGGGATTTAAGGATAACTTTTGATTCAAATATAAGAACAAGAAGGTATGACCTAAAACTTGAAAGTGGTGATCATGGTGAAAATCTATTAGATAAAGGTAAATGGATCATGGAAGTTAAGGCAGAAAACAATATACCAATTTGGTTATCAAATTTGCTTTCTGAATACAAGATATATAAAACGAGTTTTTCTAAATATGGAAAAGAATACGAGAAATTATTATTAAATAATAGACAACTATTGTATAATGACAAAAAAATACTAGGGGGAATTAACACATGTTTGACTCATTACTCTCATCAACCACAGCTGCTACAACAATCTCTTTAAATGACGCAATTTTAACTATAGTAATATCTTTTATCTTAGGTGCACTAATAAGTTTCACCTACATGAAAACTTCTAATAAAGGAGTATACTCTCAGAACTTTGCACTCACTTTGGTTATTATCCCCACTGTTATCGCTATTATTGTATTTTTAGTAGGTAGTAATGTTGCAAGAGCATTTAGCCTTGCAGGTGCCTTATCAATAATTAGATTTAGGAGTGCACCTGGTGATTCAAAGGATATATCTTTTGTCCTCTTTACAACCTCAGCCGGACTTGGAGTGGGAACTGGACTTTATGGATATGGAATTTTATTTACGGCCAGTCTTTGTGTTCTTATGTTTGTACTTAAACTTATAAACTTTGGAGCTAATAAATCTTCTCAAAACATTCTTAAAATAACTATACCTGAAGATTTAGATTATGAAGGTGCCTTTGATGATTTGTTTGTAGAATATACAAAAGGTCATAAACTTATGAAGGTTAGAACTACTGACCTTGGTAGTCTTTTTCAACTTGTTTATACTGTAGAACTGGATGATAAAACAAGTCAAAAAGCTTTTTTAGATGACCTTAGGTGTAGAAACGGTAATTTAAATATTACATTATCAATGTGCGCGGACTCATCAGAATATTTATAAAAATAGAGCATTAATTAACAATGAAATTAAAATTAACCCCGAAATTTAAGGAGGCTTTTATTATGAATAAAAAATCTATATATTTAAAGATATTATCGGTAATTTTATGTACAACATTATTGTATTCATGCAAAACTAAGACTACAACAACGCCTACTACAACGGTAGCTTCAACTGATGTAAGTGTTACAACATCTATAGGTAAGCTTGTTACATATGATGCAAATGACTATTACACCGCGTGGAAAGATGAAACTCCTAATTATATTAAGTTAACTGGTACTAGCGCTACTCTAGAAGGCAGTGGTGCTACAATTAAGGATAGCACCGTTACAATAACAAAAGCTGGAGTATATGTAATTAGCGGCACATTAGCTGATGGTCAAATAATTGTTGATGTAGCTGATAAAGGAACTGTAAAACTTGTTCTAAATGGGGCTGAAATAAGCTGCGCGGATAACGCACCAATTTATGTAAAGGATGCTGGGAAAACTATTATTAGTTTGGAAAAAGGAACTGTGAACACCATAACTGATGGTAAAAAATATGTTCTTGCTGATGCTAGCACAGATGAACCTAATGCCGCAATTTACAGCAAAAGTGATCTTACTATAAACGGCACGGGAAAACTAACCGTTAACGGTAACTATAACGATGGAATTACAAGTAAGGACGATTTAAAAATTACAGGAGGCGATATTAAAATAGTTTCTACTGATGATGGATTAATAGGAAAAGATTTAGTTGCAGTTAAGACTGGAACCATAACAGTGCAGTCAGGCGGAGATGGAATTAAAGCTTCAAATGATACTGATGCCACTAAAGGTTCTATAGCCATTGAGGGTGGAACTTATAATATAAAGTCTGCTAATGATGGTTTGCAAGCAAACACATCCGTACTTATAAGTGATGGGTCGTTTACTATAACTACTGGTGGTGGCAGTACAAATGCCGCCGCTAAAACTGGGGATGATATGGGCAGAGCCCCTACTACAGAGGCAACTACAACCCAAGAAGAAACTATTAGTGCAAAAGGAATTAAAGCTTCAACTGATGTTTCAATAGGTGGAGGAACCTTCAAAATCGACTCCTCTGATGATGCACTCCATAGTAAGAAAAACCTACTTATAACATCAGGTGACATTAAAATTTCAACTGGTGATGATGCAGTTCATGCTGATGAACTATTAACAATAAAAGCAGGAAAAATTGATGTAACAAAAAGTTATGAGGGACTTGAGAGTAATGTTATAACAATTTCCGGTGGTGATATTAATATTGTAGCCAGTGATGATGGAATTAATGCGGCTGCAGGTACTACTACTGAATCAGCAACTACTGGCGATGCAACTGCAGTAGCTGCTGGAGATAGTGTGCTTAATATAAATGGAGGATATATCACAGTTGATGCATCCGGTGATGGACTAGATTCAAATGGTTCAATTGCTATGACTAAAGGTACCGTTATTGTATATGGCCCAACAAATGGTGGCAATGGATCTTTAGATTATGATGGAAAATTTGTAATAAGTGGTGGTACACTTATGGCTGTTGGAAGTTCAGGTATGGCACAAGCACCATCTGAAGAATCTACCCAGTATTCCGTGATTATGACATATACAAAGGTTCAAAAAGCTGGAACCCTTGTTCATCTTCAAGCTAAAGACGGAACTAGTATTGGTACATTTACACCTACAAAGGACTATCAATCTATAGTTGTTAGCTCAGCTAATGTAGTAAAAGGTTCATCATATTCACTTTACACTGGCGGAACTACAACGGCAAGTGAGTCTGCTACAGGTTTTACGGATGGAAAATATACTGGTGGAACAAAAGTAGTAGATTTCACTATAGCAGATTCTGTAACATGGCTTGATGAAACTGGAGTAACAACAGCTAAAACTTCAGGTCCAGGAGGTGCTGGTGGCGGTGGCGGCCAAGGTGGAGCAATGGGCGGAGGTCAAATAGATTTGGCAGCAATGACAACCGCTTATGAAACCGCTCTTAAGGCATTAGTTACAGATAAAACCATAACTCAGGCACAATCTGATAAGGTTCTTGTAGCATCTACAAAAAATATGCCTGGTGCTGGTGGCGGAACAAAACCAGCTGATGGCGAAAAACCTACTGATGCAGGGAAAGGAGGAGGGGCAAGAACTAAAACTGATAGTTTAAGTGAATTAGTTACTAGCAAAGTAATTACCCAGGCGCAAGCTGATACAATAAATACAAAACTTCAAGAAGCTATGAAAAGCGCTTCCAGTACGGAAGCGAAATAATAACAATAATAATATACAATCTACCTTCTAATTTTAATCCTAACTATTCATATAAGTATTTTATGAGTAGTTAGGATTTTCTTTTGTATTTTCTGTGAATATTATTATCAATTGATAATAATATTCACATTGTAAAAAGTGTTACGAATCCTATGAGAACATCATATACTATTGATATATTTCTAAAATTATATTATCAATTAAAAATGAGGTGTATTGATGAATAGTGAAGAAAGATTTAGGATTGGTATAAAAATATCTAAAACAACAATATTTGTTAATATTATATTATCTACTTTTAAATTATTTGCAGGTATTATAGGTAGAAGTGGCGCTATGATTGCGGATGCAATAGAATCATTTTCTGATGTGCTAAGCACAATCGCCATAATGTTGGGATTAAAACTCGCTAAAAAACCTGCGGATGAAGGTCATCCATATGGTCATGAGAAAATGGAGCCCATTATGGCCAAGGTACTGGCAAGCACATTGGTAATTACTGCTTTAGTAATTGGATTCACTGGTATTAAAAGTATAATAATTGGAACAACTATAATTCCTGAAAAGATTGCTTTGTATGCAGCTATACTTTCTATAATAACCAAAGAATGGATGTATAGATATAC
>Ga0209123_1003255_pt1 | contig 12434 bp, 13 predicted proteins | sample BarGraIncu00431A_FD_184500 | JGI IMG/M metagenome (GOLD analysis project Ga0209123, IMG submission 184500) | Arctic peat soil microbial communities from Barrow, Alaska, USA - Barrow Graham LP Incubations 004-31A (SPAdes) (version 2) | ecosystem: Environmental > Terrestrial > Soil > Wetlands >...
TCTAATATGGGTTTAACAGGAACAACATTCCCTAATATTGATTACAACATTATAGGATCAATTCTATATAAATTGGTACACGTTATGAAAGCAATCTTTTAATGGAGTGTTAGAGAAAATATAAGGATTAAGGGGGATGAAAATCTAATGTTAAGTGATTTTATAAATGAAAATCTTATCTGTCTAAAAGTACCAGCCGACAATTGGGAAGAGGCAATTAGAAAATCAGCTTCTGTTTTACTTGAAAACGATAAAATAACGGCTTCTTATATTGAGGCAATAATCAGGAATGTCAGGGATGATGGACCATATATTGTAATAACAAAACATGTTGCATTGTCACATGCAAGACCGGAAGCAGGTGCAAAAGAAATTGCAATAGGTATAGCTACCCTAGAACATCCCGTAAAATTCGGTAATAAGGATAACGATCCAGTTAAGTATGTCTTTACCCTCAGCGCTACCAATAGTGAAAGCCATCTTCAGGCTATTTCTGAATTGGTAGAATTATTAGAAAAAGAAGAGTTTTATGAGGTTTTAGATAAAGCAAAAAGTGCTAAAGAAATTATGAATTATATAAAGGCTCACGAATTAGAAGAGTGAAGGAAGTGAAACTATGACAACAATTAACACTGAAAATGAGATTTTGAAAGAATATTTACAAGTGTCATCTAATGAAATTAAGAAACTAATTGACTCTATTGATTGTAAGGCTCTTACTGCAGCACAAGATTTAATCCTAGAAGCGGAAAGGAACAATAAAAGAGTTCATGTAACAGGTATTGGAAAACCAGGACATGTGTCTGGATACGTAGCATCCTTATTATCGTCTACAGGAACTGCTTCATATATATTGGATGGTACTGAAGCAGTACACGGATCATCAGGGCAAGTAAAACCAGGAGATGTTGTAATTGCAATTTCTAACAGTGGTGAAACAGATGAGTTAAAAGCCACTGTTACAACTTTAAAAAACAACGGTGCAAAAATTATAGCTGTAACTGGAAAAATAGAATCATGGTTAGCAAAACATGGAGATGTATTTCTATTTGCAGGTGTAGATGAAGAAGGTGGAGACTTAAATAAGGCACCGCGTTCATCTATTATTGCTGAAATAATAGTATTACAAAGTTTAAGTGTATTGCTCCAGAATAAAAAAGGATTAACTCCACAACAATATGTAAAATGGCATCCAGGTGGAGCCTTAGGTAAATCAATTAAAGAATAATTATAAACAGTAGATTATTAAATGAGAAACAATCTATTAAAAGAATGTATACAAATAAATTAGGAGGATTAATATGAAAATTAAAGGAATTATTACAGCAATGGTTACACCTTTTGATGAAAAACAAGAAATTAATAGTTTGGCGACTAAACAATTAGTTAATAAATTAATTGATGCAGGCGTTGATGGAATCTTTATTTTAGGAACAAATGGAGAATTTCATTTATTAACTAATGATGAAAAAATAGCATTTGCAAAATTAGTCATCAATGAAGTAGATAAGAGAGTTCCGGTGTATGTTGGAACTGGTGGAAATAGTACACGTGAAGTTATAACATTATCAAAACAAATGGAAATGCTTGGAGCGGATGTCTTATCTGTGATTACACCATTCTTCTTAGTACCAACACAAGAAGAAGTCATTAAGCATTATAAAGCAGTGGCTGAATCTGTACAAATTCCAATTATTTTATACAATATTCCCAAAAATACAGGTATGAACTTAGAAGCAGAAACAGTTGCTACTTTAGCAAAAGTTAAAAATATTGCTGGCATAAAAGATAGTAGTGGTAAAATAGAAAGCATTCAAGGCTACATTGAAGCTACAAAACATGAAGATTTCTGTGTGTTAGTAGGATCAGATTCTTTAATTTTGAAAGCACTAGAAATCGGTGCTGCCGGAGCAATTGCTGGAACATCTAACTTACTTGCAGAACTTGATGTTTCTATTTACCACAACTTCTTAAAAGGTGATATGGAAGCGGCGCAAAAAGCACAAGAAGATATTAATGTATTACGTGCTGTTCTTAAATTAGGAACTGTTCCATCTATATTGAAGAAAGCAGTTGAATTATCTGGAATTCCGGTAGGGCCTGCAAGATTTCCAGTAATAGAGCCCAATGAAGAAATTGTTAAAAAAATTATAGAAATGCTGAGTTACTACAAACTAGGTTAAAATGGGTTCTCCCTTCTTTCCAATATTGAAAGAAAATATAATGTTTTTTATTGAAATTAGACATTAAGGGATACATGAAGGAATATATTAATGAAATTAAACTTAACTTGAATTAAATGTTTGTAATAGTTCACAAGAACGAATGGAGGCTCAATAAATATGGATAAAGAACTTGTATTAATTCTGCAATTGTTATTAAAAAGAACACTAATAACTATTAATATATTAGAGGAAGAGACAGGCTTATCCAAAAGACAAATTACATACAGAATTAACAAGATTAATGATTTATTAAAATCTAAAAAAGCACCCCATATTTTCTTAGGATATAACAAGAATTTGGTTATTGAATTAGAAACAAGAGATGCAATTCTAGAGATTATAAACGAGGATGTTTCAGGATATTATCTTAGTAAAAGTGAGAGACTTGCATATATGTATTTAATGTTATTTATAAATTTGGATTATCTATCGCTTAACCATTTTATTGATTCGATGAAAGTTAGTAGATCTTGTGTACTTCTAGATTTTAAGGATTTAGTTCAAGAGTTAGAAGGACATGATATTTTTATTAAGAATAATCGTGTAACTGGATATTATTTAACTGGTTCTGAAATGGAAATAAGACGAGTAATGATGAACAGCGTAAGTTATACATTATCCAATAATAATGGTTGTAAGATTTTTAATCTCTTTATAAATGAATATAAATTAGATAGTTTTAAGGTCTCCAAAGAAAATATTACTGATCTTTCCATGAAATATAAAATCACATTTGTAGAAGATAGACTACTAGAATTCATTTACATTTTTATTTTCTTAAAAACACGAATGGATTCTGAGAGGGCAAATGAATTTGAAATGCCTCAAATATCCAACACTTCTGTAATGAAATCAATGAAAGAGTACAAATTCACTCAAGAATTATTAACTAGTTACAAGATCGGTGATGAAATTCATACATTTGATGTGAAATATATAAGTGCCTGGATTTTAGGTATATCTGTTGGAAATATTGAAGATAAGACAAAAGATCTTTCTATAATTACTAAAATAGTAATTAAAATAATGACTAGGTTTGAATCATTATGTGGGTTTGAGTACAACAATTATGAGGAGATATTTAGGCAGTTATATTCACATTTTAGACCTGCATATTATAGGCTCTTATTTAAATTGCCAATTTATAATCCACTCTGTAAAAAAGTAAAAGAAGAATATAAAGAACTGTATAAATTGGTGAGTGAGACAATGAAAGAATTTACTTCATTATTTGACCAAGAAATACCTGAAGATGAGTTGGCGTATTTAACTTTACATTTTGGGGCTATTTTGTGTAATAAAAAAGAATGTATAATTATTCCCCAAAAGAGTGCATTAATAGTTTGTTCAAGTGGTATTGGAAGTTCTGCAATTCTATATACACAATTAAAAAATTTGTTTCCGGAACTACATTTTTTACTGCCAATAGAATTATCAAAACTAAAAGATGTGATAGCTTCTATAGATATTATATTTACTACTAATTATAGTGATGAAATTATAGGGATAGATATACCACTAATAAAAGTTAGTCCCGTTATGACGCCGAAGGAAAAATACCAACTTACAAGGGAAGTATATATACAACTAGGTAATACATTTTTGAGACAACCAAGTGTAGATGAAATAATGAAAATTGTTAAAAAACATACTACTTTATCCTCGGAAAGTATGCTTAATGATGACCTTTTAGCTTATTTCTCGCAAATAGAAAACGTAAAGAGTGAGGCTGGTGAAGATCTTAAGTTAAGTGATATTACAAATGAAAATCTTATCCTTTTAAAAGTATCTGCGCAAAATTGGGAAGAGGCTATTAGGAAATCAGCTTCTGCCTTACTTGAAAACGATAAAATAACAGCTTCTTATATCGAAGCAATGATCAGTACGACAAATGAAGCTGGTCCTTATATTGTGATAACAAAACATGTTGCTCTTCCACATGCAAAACCGGAAGCAGGAGCTAAAGAAATTGCAATTGGAATAGCTACACTTAAGCATCCGGTAAAATTCGGGAATATGGGTAACGATCCAGTTAAATATGTCTTTACTTTAAGTGCTATAGATAATGAAAGCCATCTTCAGGCTATGGCAGAGCTACTAGAGTTATTAGAAAAAGAAGAGTTTTATGATGTTTTAGATAAAGCAGAAAATGCAAAAGAGATTATGAGCTATATAAAAGCACATGAATTACAAGCTATTAAGTAAAAGTATGATTAATATTAGAAAAATATTTGTATCTATAATCTATAAAATATTATTATAAGGAGGAAACATATATGTGGGAAAAACTAAATAATTTAAAGAAAATCGATGAAACAGGAATTGTTTTAGTAATTCGTCTTGGCGACGAGCAAGAAGCATTGAAAGTAGCAGAGGCGGCTATCGAAGGTGGAATTAAAGCTTTGGAAATCACAATGAGTGTTCCCAATGCATTAGGAATAATTAAAATGGCAAATTGTTATCAAGCTATTACCATTAGTGGGGCATTCACACCAACAGAATTTTATAAAACGCTTGAAGCAGGTGCAGATATTGTAAAGTTATTTCCAGCTGAATTTGTTGGTCCAGCATATGTTAAAACAGTTAAAGCTCCATTGAAACAGACCCCTATTTTACCAATGGGTGGTATTACTCCTGAAAATGCTAAAGAATGGTTTAGAGCAGGTGCAACTTGTCTTGGAGTTGGTAGTTTTATTACAAAAGCCGCACAAAAGGATGGCGATTATACAAAGGTAACACAAGCAGCCAAACTATTTTTAAAAGTAGTTAAAGAAAGCCGATTTGAAGAATAGTATATAAGTATGAAATTAAAAATTATTAAAATCTAATTTTACAGTTCATATAAAAATAAATATAGCCACCAACCTAAAAAATCTCAGTTAACTTAAAACTGAGATTTTTTAGGTTGCATAGAAGAAAATTTCTAACTAGATTTATAATATTTTGAAGGGATTTAAGTATATATATAGAAAAAATTCTATATATAGTAAATAATTTATAATTGATAGTAAAAATTGATGATGTATTGACTTTTGTTCTACTATTATGTGCTATTGACGAGAGAACTGTTGATATACATTATAAAGAAGGAGTAGAAATATAATATGACAAATAAAAAAATTGGTTTAGCACAAAAGGGAAGTAGATTTTGTTTGCAATAATATATTAAAAATGGTAAAAATAAACTTTAAGAGTCGAGAATATCATCATCATTTTCATTGATATCTTTTATGGATGAAGATATAAAAGTAGATTGGAAGTATCCACTTGAATAGTGCGATTTCTATGAGTATAAGGATGACTTTTTAATAGATTTAGATGTTAATATTGATATTGAAGAAGCAAAGAAAAAGTTAAAATCATTTTGGCCCAAAAACGGACCGCAATGGGATGCACTAGCTGTAGTAGCAAACAGAAATTGTCCACTGCGTTACCAATTTATGTAATGTGGTCCGACCCCGTAGTAAAATTTGGAAACGTATGTGGACAGGTTTTACTTTCTATTCAAATAAAATTTATATTTGTTTTTGCTGGAGCTATGGTTGGCTCTAACACTAATATAGAAGTAACTTTATTAGCAAAGATTGTACGCCTAGAAAGTTTAACCTTCTAAATAACAGAGTTGCGTAACAATAATTGTGAATTATTGTTTGTTAAGAAGGATGCTAAAATAGTTACTACTGATTCTAGTATAGTTGCTGTATCTTAGAAAAATATGGAGCCCGCGGATATTTTATCTGCTGACTCTATTTTTTTCATCAATAACTAAATTTAACTAACACACTTTTATATACCTATTTTTATAATAGGCTGTGTTTTTTAAGCAATGAATTTGAATATAAAAAATACATATTTGCCCAAGGGTCTAGTACCTTACAAAAAATAAAGACGTTTTGCTACTACATTAATATAAATATCATTTAATTATAGAAATATAAGCAACACATAAAGTCCTTAATTAAAGGAACCGATTTGGTGTTTTACTAATTACAATTAAATGATAATCTATAAGCAAGCAAATAAATAAGAAAGGGTGATAAATATGTTAATCAATATGAAAGAAATGTTAGAGGTAGCAGAGGAATACAAATTTGCAGTTCCGGCCTTCAATGCAGGTTCTGGGCAACTATTAACAGCAGTAATGGAAAGTGCGGAGGAGAAGCAAGCTCCTTTTATTATGGCTATTCATCCAGATGAATTATCTTTTTTAAGAGATAGTTTTATATCTCAAGTTATTTATGAATGTAACAATTCAAAGATACCAATTGTTATCCATTTAGATCACGGTGCAAATTTTGGACAAGTAATTCATGCAATTGAATTAGGATTTACGTCAGTTATGATTGATAGTTCTAAATTGTCATTTGAAGAAAATATAGCAATCACCAAAAAAGTGGTAGAGGCAGCACATGCTGTTGGAGTTTCAGTTGAATCAGAACTAGGTACAATAGGTGATACTGGTAATAGTATCGAAGGTGGAGTTACAAAAGTCGTTTACACAAATCCGGATGATGCAAAAAAATTTATTTCAGAAACCCAAATTGATTCATTAGCAGTGGCTATTGGTACGGCCCATGGAATATACCCTAAGAATATGAAGCCAGAATTAAAAATGGATATTTTAGAAGAAATCAATAAAATTGTAGATATACCACTTGTTTTACATGGTGGCTCAAGTAATCCAGACGAAGAAATTGCTAAAGCTGTTAAATTAGGTATCCGTAAGATTAATATTTCTAGTGATATTAAAGAAGCTTTTGCAGAAAAATTAAGAGAAGTTTTGGAAGGAAATGAAATTCGTGAACCGAATCTTATGTTCCCAGAATGTATAAAAGCATGTCGTAAAGTAATTGATCATAAGATTGACCTATTTAATGACGCTGATAAAGTTAAATATTTTAAACTTTCAAAATAGAATATAAGATTGGAGGATTTTTTATGAACTTAAGCAAAATATTAGATGATAGGATTATCTGTGTTGATATGTTGGCAGATAATAAGGATGAAGCCATTACTATTCTCTCAGAAAAGTTAAAAGATGCATGCTATATTGATGACGTAGAATCCTTCAAAAAAGATATCTATTACCGAGAATCCCTAGGAGTAACCGGGATAGGAGATTACGTAGCAATTCCACATGGAAAGAGTGATTCAGTTAAAAGAATCGGGATTGCAATTGGCAAGTTAAAACATGAAATTGAATGGGAAACTTTGGATGATAAAGGTGTTAAAATAGTGTTTTTATTTGCAGTGAGTAATAATAATGAATTTGCCGAAAATCATTTAATGCTATTAGCTGAAATAGCTTCTAAACTTGGAAGTGAAGAAGCTATTGATAAACTATTAAAGGCAAAGTCCGCTGGTGATATTAAAAATGTATTTATTGAGAAGGAGTGATGGAACTATGAAAATTGTAGGGGCTGCTGCATGTGCTGCTGGAATTGCGCACACGTATATTGCAAAAGCAAAATTGGTCACAGCTGCTGAGAATGCAGGACACGAAATACACATTGAGACTCAAGGAACTATTGGTATTAGGGATAATTTAACACAAAAAGATATTGAAGATGCGGACATCGTGGTTATTGTAGCAGATATTAAGATAAGTGGGATGGATAGATTTAAAGGAAAGAAAACAGTGGAAGTACCAACTGACCTTGTAATTAAGTCGCCTAAAAATTTTATAAAAAAATTGGAAAGCATTATAAAATAAAAATAAGGGTGGTTATATTTGTGAAAATTTATGAAATAAAGAAACATGCAATGACTGCTATTTCCTTCTTAATTCCAGTTGTAGTAGCTGGAGGTTTTCTACTAGCAATAGGTAATATTGCTGGTGGGCAGAATATCACGGACTTCACGAAAACGTTTTCTATATTTGATGCTTTTACCACTATGGGTGGGTTGGGATTGGGATTATTGCCAATGGTTGTAGCTACTGGTATAGCATACTCTATTGCAGATAAACCCGGGATTGCTCCCGGTATCATTATTGGATTAATAGCAAGAGCAATTGGATCAGGTTTTCTTGGTGGGTTTGTTGGTGGTTATATTGCTGGGTACATTACAAAACTTTTAATCCAACATATAAAAGTTCCTTCTTGGGCAGAAGGATTATTGCCGATGCTTATCATTCCGTTACTTTCATCCGGTATTTCTGGACTTCTAATGTTTTATGTTTTGGGAATTCCAATAGTGTTTTTTTCAGAAATGTTAACTTCATATTTAACCACTCTAAGTGGTACATCCTTGTTTATTTACGGCATGATGATAGGAATTCTTGCAGCTGTTGATTACGGTGGAGCTATTAATAAAGTGGTGTTTGCTTTTGTATTAGGACTTCAATCAAATGGAGTTAATGAGCCTATTACAGTATTGATTTTGGCATCAATGGTTACTCCATTTGGCATGACAATAGCATATTTTATTTCTAAAACAATTAAGAAAAATATATATAACAAGGCAGAAGTTGAAACGTTGAAATCAGCTTTCCCCATGGGAATTTGTATGATAACAGAAGGTTGTTTGCCAATTGTTATGAATGATGTAATTCGATGTGTCGTTGCTACAGGTGTTGGTGGTGCAATAGGAGGAGGATTTAGCATGTTGTGGGGTTGTGCTTCATTTGTTCCCGTAGGTGGTTTATTTGCAGTACCTACTATGGTTCATCCATGGCTTTTCCTTTTAAGTTTATTCATAGGTTCTTTGGCTACGGCAATTGTTTTAATAATTTTGAAAAAGCCGGTCGATATAAATTCAGTTGTATCTGAAGATGATATTATAGAAACCGATATTAATATGAATAATCTTAAAATCACATAACTTAGAGTATTTAAGATTCATAAAAAATCACCTAGACTAAGACTAACATTAGTCTTAGTCTACATTTTTAAAGGAGAGCAAAAGTAACATTAACATAAAAATATTTCAATAAGAGGTGTGAAATGATAGAAAAAAATTACATTGGACATTCTTCACAAATTTATGGTGTTGAGAAGCACCGTTTAATAGGTGGAAAAGGTGATGGTATGAAATTATTGCAAGTAAGAAATGGTAATGGACTAGAATTTACAGTTACTGCAGATAGATGTGCAGATATCTCAAGAATTACATATCAGGGGGTTAATTTTAATTATTTTTCTCCTTGTGGGTATGTAGGACCCCAGTACTATGATAAAAGCGATTTCGGATTTTTAAAATCATTTACTTGTGGGTTTTTAACAACTTGTGGGTTAACTACTGTAGGAACTCCATCTATTGATGGAGAAGATACATTCCCGTTACATGGGAATATATCACATGTGCCTGCTGAACATATTTATTATGAACAAGAAGATGACAAAATTATTATTCATGCACTTGTGAATGATAGTTCAATTTTCAAACACAAGTTAGAATTGAAAAGAACAATTACATGTAGCACTGAAGATAATAAGCTGGTTATAGTTGATAAGATAAAAAATTGTGATTCAATTAGAACACAGTTTATGTTGCTATATCATATGAACATGGGATATCCATTATTAGATGAAAACGCAGAATTATACATTCCTTCAAGTAATGTTTCTTCAAAAGATGAGAGAGCTGAAGAAGGCATAAATGAATGGAATAAGATGACTCCACCCCAATCTGGATTCATAGAACAATGTTATTATCATGAATATAAAGATGATAAGGGCTGCGCAATGCTATTTAATAAGAAGATAGGTAAAGGTTTATCGATTCGTTTTGATGCGGATAAGTTAGATACATTAATAGAATGGAAAATGATGGGGCAAAGAGATTATGTATTAGGTTTAGAACCTAGCAATAGTAGATTGGAAGGGTATAAAGCATTAAAACAAAATGGTAAATTAAAGTATTTGGAACCAGGTGAAGAACAGAGTTTCCAAATAGAAGTTGAATTTTATGATGAGTATAGAAAATGGAGCCAAAACAAATAAATTATAAGGAGGAAAATAAAATGGGAAAGAGTTGTATTAGGGAGTGTTTTGAAAAAGGAAAAGGTATATTTCATTTAAAACCAACATGGGTGCCACGTAGTTTTGGAAAACCAGGGTATAGATTGCGTCTACATCCAGATGATTACTTTGCATTTGGTATGAACAGAGGAGCTATTTGCGAACGGTGGTTAGGATCTGTAACTGTTGCATTAAACGGACCTGAAACTAAAGAAGATGAAGGAATGAGTTATGTATTGGATGAGGGAAATGAAAGCTTTCTTTTAAAAGATGCGATTGAAGAATTAGGGTTAGATATTATTGGTAAAGGGTTACAACAAAAATATGGAACTTGGCCTACTTTTTCGAAGTTTTTTGATTATAGTACACCTTTATTTCATCATTTACATCTAGAGGAGTCCAAGGCTAATTTAATAAATAGACATGGAAAACCGGAAGCATATTATTTCCCAATACAACTTAATAACACATTAGGAAGGTTTCCAGTAACATATTTTGGATTTGATCCTGATACTGATCCTGAAGATGTAAAAGATTGTATTAGGAATTACGATAAATTCGATACTCGAATTACAGAACTTTCTAGAGCTTATCGTATTAAACTTGGTACAGGTTGGTATACGCCTGCAGGTGTTATCCATGCACCGGGGTCTGTTCTTACGTACGAACCACAATGGAATAGTGATGTAAATACTATTATGGAAAATGTAACAATGGATGAAGTTAATGGACACAATTTATTAACAGATTGTTGCCCAGAGGATAAAAAAGACGATGTAGATTACTTATTTAGCCAAATTGACTGGGAGCAAAGTACAGAAGTTCATTATAAAGAAAAATATTTTCGCGAACCAAAAGAAATCCCATCAACTCAGAAAGGGTTAGTAGAAAAATGGGTGGCTTACGCAAACGAATTTGTAGCTGCAAAAGAAGTAGTAGTTGCTCCAGGCACTAAAATTATATTGAAAGATGAAGCATGTTATTGCGCAGTATTAACACAGGGGTATGGTAAATTAGGAGAATATGATTGTGAAGTTGCTGTTATGTTAAGATACGACCAAGCATCAGGCGATGAATTCTTTGTATCTGAAAAAGCAGCAAAAGATGGAGTCGTAATTGAAAATAAGAGTAAATATGAGAATCTTGTTATTTTACAAAATTTTGCAAACAATAATGAAGCTGTTCCAAAGATAAAATAATCTTAGGCTTAAGTTGTTTCAATAGAGAAAAGAGAGGAGAGGGTATTTTGAAATTTGGAGTTGATTCTTTTATATGGACAGAAAATTTTGGTGAAAAAGATTTATGGATAATTGCTAAAGCTAAGGAATTAGGGTTTGAAGTAGTGGACTTTGCTATTTCTAATCCATTCACTTTTCCAACTGAGGCAGTTCTTGAAAAAATAAAGGAAGTAGGTATTGAATGTGTTTGTACTACGACACTTACAGATAAGACCAATCCAATCTCACCAGACCCGGCTATTCGTAAGGCTGCACTATACGCTATGAAAAAGGCGGTTGATATTTGTAATACGCTTAGAGCACCTATTCTGGGTGGCGTTAATTATGCCGCATGGGGATATTTAACCAAAAAACCTCGTACAGAGGAGGAATGGAAATGGGCTGTAAATAATATGCGCCAAGTTGCTGAATATGCTCAAGAAACAGGAGACGTTATGATTTGTGTAGAGTGTTTAAATCGTTTTGAAACGCATTTTCTAAATATTGCAGAAGATGCAGTAGATTTTTGTAAAGCGGTTGGAACTAAAAATATGAGGGTGCATTTAGATTGTTTTCATATGATACGAGAAGAAAAGAGCTTTAGGAAAGCGGTTGAAACATGTGGAAGGGAATATCTAGGATATATTCATGTAAATGAAAATGATAGAGGTATTCCTGGAACTGGACTTGTTCCTTTTAAAGAGTTTTTCAAGGCTGTTAAATCAGTTGGTTATGATGGTCCTTTGGTTATAGAATCTTTTGATCCTAGTTTTGAAGAGTTAAGTGGAAACTGTGCTATATGGAGAAAGCTTGCTGAAACAGGCGAAGAACTTGCTGTAAAAGGACTTGCTAATCTAAAGGTCATTGCTGACGACATATGGGAATAAAAAGATTTACTTCATTGCTAGATATATACCACAGAGCATTTAAAATGATCTGTGAATCTAAAATTCTAAAAATGAAATAATAGGATGGGTGATAATATGAATAGAATTATTAATAATCCTGACTTTGTTGTGGAGGATATGCTA
>Ga0209123_1003258_pt1 | contig 12428 bp, 15 predicted proteins | sample BarGraIncu00431A_FD_184500 | JGI IMG/M metagenome (GOLD analysis project Ga0209123, IMG submission 184500) | Arctic peat soil microbial communities from Barrow, Alaska, USA - Barrow Graham LP Incubations 004-31A (SPAdes) (version 2) | ecosystem: Environmental > Terrestrial > Soil > Wetlands >...
TGGAGCTAGTAACAGGAGTCGAACCTGCGACCTACTCATTACGAATGAGTTGCTCTACCAGCTGAGCTATACCAGCGAAGTACATATATTATTCTATCTTACTACTAGCACAATGTCAAGGACAACACCTTCCTTGATGTATTCTACTTCTAGTTCCTTCTCTATATGCTAATGCTTTCTACATAAATTCAGACATCAGCGTACGCAAGGTCTCTTCACCTAGATTTAAATTAGCATGTGCTAATGGTTGTTTTTTTAAATCAATGGCTTCTTGATACGAGGGTTTTTCTTTATTTTGATAAATCAGCCCTGTGACTAAGCCCTCATAATCCATGATGGTTTGCATGGCTTGTAAGCGATTCGACGTATTATAGCCCTCTATATTCTGCAAAGAAGTAATATGATTTTTATACCATTCATAGGTATTGATTTTATTAAAAGTTACGCAAGGACTTAGCATATTGATAAAGGAAAACCCTTTATGCAAAACGCCTTGCTCAATAAGTGCTGTCAATTCATTTGTATTTTGTGAAAAACTTTGCGCAACAAAGGTGGCTCCACTTGCTAGTGCAAGTTCAAGTGCCGAAATGGGCGTTTCTGTCGAACCTTGAGGAGTACTCTTGGTCTTAAAGCCTTTGTCACTGCGCGGTGATGTTTGCCCTTTTGTTAAGCCGTAAACATGATTGTCAAGCACAATATATGTAATATTCATATTGCGTTTAATACCATGAATGGTATGCCCCATACCAATGGCAAAGCCATCACCATCACCACCACAAGCAATGACATTCAGATCACGATTTGCCATTTTCAGGCCTTGAGCAACAGGCAGCGCGCGACCATGAATGCTGTGAAAGCCATACGCATATATATAGCCAGAAATACGCCCTGAGCAACCAATACCCGATACAACAGCAAGCTCATGGGGCTTCAATCCAAGATTGGCGGCCGCTTGTTGCAAAGTATTTTGCAATGCATAATGACCACATCCTGGGCACCAATTGGGTTTGGTTGTGTTGCGAAAATCAGCGGAATGACTCATTTATAGAACCTCCTTACATTTTTCATATAGCGAGGTTGCATGGAAAATACCACCATCATATTTTAATAAATTCGTCATTCGTCCAGCTTCCACCATATTCATCCTGATAAGCTGTGCAAGCTGCCCAGTGGCGTTGTGTTCGACAACGATGATTCTACGAGCTGATAAAAGTAATGGCCTTAATTGCTCTACAGGAAATGGACATAGCAAACGAATATGAGCATGATTTACGGTTATATGATCAGCGGTTAATTTAGGAATAACTTCTTCAATGGCACCACGGCTTGCACCCATTCCAATAATGAGAATGTCCGCCTCAACATGAGGGGCATTGCTATAGACTGGCAGATTATATTTCGCTGGCACAGCCTGAATTTTCCGCAGTCGCTTATCCATTTGTGCAATACGATTATGAAAGTCTTCAGCCGGCTTACCTACTTCATTATGCTCCAGTCCTGTAATGAGATGCATCCCATTTATTGTGCCAGGAATGACGCGGGGTGACACACCACTATCAGTGACCTTAAAACGTTTAAAGTATTCACTTTTAGCGAGGACCGGCAATACGGCATCTTCCACAAGACTGCCACGCCGAATTTGTATTTTTTCATAATGCAATGGTTCCACTGTTTGTTTACCGAGGGATAGTTGTAGATCTGTTAGGATAATGACTGGGCATTGATATTCTTCAGCAATATTAAATGCTTCGATGGTATCATAAAAAGCTTCCTCTACGGTGCTAGGAAACATTACCACTTTTGGCATTTCACCATGGGAATTATAAATGGCCGCCATCACATCAGACTGCTCATTTTTCGTAGGTAAACCTGTACTCGGGCCACCACGCTGGGTATTAATTACAACAAGCGGAATTTCTGCCATACCAGCCAAACCAATGCCTTCCGCCATTAAGGATAAGCCGGGGCCAGATGTGGCAGTAAAAGATCTCACACCGCCATAATTAGCACCAATCGCCATTGTACAAGCAGCAATCTCATCTTCCGTCTGCACTACAGCTCCACCTAAAGCAGGAATTTTTTTTATCATATATTCCATAATTTCTGAAGCTGGTGTAATAGGATAAGCCGCCATAAAACGTGATCCAGCGGCAATGGCTCCTAATGCAATGGCTTCATTACCCAACATATACATTCTTGGGGTGGGCCGGACAGGGATTAAGGAATATTTATGTGTCAAATGGCTGGCATGATCGCGAAGGAATTGGGCACCAGCATGAAACGCATGTAGATTATTATTAATGACTTCTTTACTTTTTTTAGCAAACATACTTTTAATCACCGATGTAAATATTTCAAGATTGGCACCTAATAACTCAGCACTCACGCCCAGTGAAACAATGTTTTTCATGAGTTTCGATCCAAAGGATGCTGCAATTTCAGTCAAAGGCACTGAATAAATCTCAGGTCCTGTCGTATTTTTTAATGTAGGCTTACATTGAGCATCGGCGATAATGATGCCATGTTCCTGAAGTTCATGAGCATTGATATCAATGGTTTCTTGATCAAAGGCAATGAGTATATCCAGATTACTAGCAATCGTTCCTGTGGGAGTGACTGATATTCTAATATTATAGTTTGTATGTCCACCTTTAATCCGAGAAGAAAAGTGACGATATCCATATAGGTAATAGCCTAATCGATTTAAGGATGTAGCAATGATTTCTCCACTGCTTTCAATCCCTTCACCTTGTTGACCACCTACTTTCCAGGATACCTCTGACATGTTTTGATTCATCTGTCATTCTCCTTTCAATCTCTGAGCATATTATTACATCTACAATAAGAGGCACTGCAAAAAAATGTATAATTTATATATTCTAGATGAATCTTAATATCACCTTGTCATTACCAGATAAATTGCCTAAATATTATAATTTTACAATACATTCCTAATATCTGATCAAAGTGAACTTATTTTTTCTATTTTGATTGGATATTTTTTCATATAAAAAGGTTTTTTGATTACTTTTAGCGAAATGTATCAGTAGAGAAAATATTATTTTAGAAGGAGATTGTATAACAATGAAAAAACTTTTTAAATGCAGTGTTTGTAATTTTATCCATGAAGGCGAAAACCCATTAGAAAAATGTCCTAAGTGTGGTCAACCACAAGAAAAATTTGTTGAATTAAGCGCTGAAGACGTAGCTAAAGTTTACAAATCAGAAAGAACAAATGATATCCATATGGAAATCATTAGTTTAACAGAGAAAATTGTTAAACTAGCTAAAGAGGGTGTTGAGATTAATCTTGACCCAGCTTGTGTTTCGGATTTTTCCCAAGCAAAAAATGAAGCATACGTCATTAAGCAACGTGCAAAAGCAGAAATCGAAAACCATATGAAAAAGGGTAAATGGTAATTCTTTAACTTAAGGATTAATTGAACTAAAAGGGGCTGTCGCATTAGTGATATAAAATTATTGCTGGCGATAGCTCTTTTCATTATATGCAATTTGCTAAATCGCATATAATGAAATTTGGTAAAAAAGGGGATACGAAAATAGAGGAATGCTTTCCGCAGCAGAATTTCGCCCGCTACAGTTAATTAAAGGTTCGCCCCCCCCTCAGTGACACCCTGCGGATACAATCACCACCACCCGTTGGACGGGTGGTGGTGATTATGACCATCGTTGATGGTTAATCGCAAAAGGGCGCTATAGTTGCTAACAAAGTTCTTGCATATTATTACGGAAATGTACTGCTTCAGCAATATGTATCTCCGTCAACTCTTCCCCACCAGCCAGGTCGGCAATGGTCCGTGCGACTTTAAGTATTCGGTCATAACCTCTGGTACTGAGGTTCATTTTCCGAAAGGCTTGTTCAAGTATTGCTTGTGCCCCTGTGGTCATCTGGCAGGCTAGCTTGATATGTTTATGACCCATATGAGCATTACAAAAAATGTTATATTTACTCAGACGAGCATATTGTACTTCTCTAGCTACCGCTACTCGCTTGCCAATAACCACTGAGGATTCTGTCGGTACCATATTGGTTATTTCACTATATTCCAGACGAGGGACATGTACATTAATATCCATACGATCAAGAAGTGGCCCGGAAATTCGTTTGCGATACCGCTTAATATCATTAGGATTACACGAACAATCTTGACGATTATCCCCCAAAAAACCACAAGGACAAGGATTCATCGCCGCTATTAGCATAAATTGGGCAGGATAAGAAAAGGATGCATTGACCCGAGATATTGTTACTTGCCCGTCTTCCAATGGCTGACGCAAGGCTTCTAACACCACTCTAGGAAATTCTGCAAGCTCATCGAGAAACAATACCCCATGATGGCTGAGTGTAACTTCCCCGGGCCTGGGAATACGTCCTCCGCCGACCATTCCTGCACCAGAGATCGTATGATGTGGACTACGAAAAGGTCTTATTGCCACAAGTCCTGCATGGTTATGTAGTAAATCAGCAATGCTATATATCTTAGTTACTTCCAACGCTTCCTGTGGGGACATGACAGGCATTATTGACGTAATACGTCTGGCCAACATGGTCTTCCCAGAACCTGGTGGACCCACCATTAGCAAATTATGTCCACCAGCTGCCGCTATTTCCAGTGCGCGTTTAGCAACGATTTGCCCCTGAACATCAGCAAAGTCTTCGTTATTACCTGGAAATAAATTGGAAATCAGTTGTTTGGTTTCCAGAGATAATAGGGTAATACGTTGGAGATGTAGCACCAACTGAGCTAAGGTCATGGGAGCATAAATATTTATTCCCTCAACTAACAATGCTTCCTGAACATTATCTTGTGCAACGACCATGTTCTTAATTCCTTGCTCACTAGAATGAATAGCCATTGGCAAGATACCTGATACACCCCGCAACCTTCCTTCTAATGATAGTTCACTGACAAATAAATATTGCTCACAACCATCCCAAACAATTTGCCCACTTGCTACTAAAATACCAATGGCAATCGGCAAATCTAGCCCTGAGCTATCCTTTTTCAAATCAGCAGGTGCCAGATTGATGGTAATACGCCGAGAGGGAAACTCAAATCCAGAATTTTTGATGGCCGCTCGTACGCGCTCCCTTGATTCCCGGACAGCAGTATCAGGTAGACCTACAATATCCAAGGCCGGTAGACCATTGGCGATATCAACTTCTACAGTAATGAGTACACCATTTAAGCCTAAATTTGTTGAACCAAATGTTTGGGAAAACATTAATATACCTCCATAAGTTGCGTCATTTGCCAGCGAGTAACTTCTTCAAGTTCCCGACCGTGATAATCTTTTTCACAAAACGTTCCAGTATAATATTACCAATAAGCAGATATAATATCCCACCATTTGGATATTATATCTGCTGTCGTTAACTCACCTAATAAATGAAGTATTCAGTAGGTGAAATTATTTTTGACGCAAAGCCACCGCCGCCATATCCGCAATCCAGTTTGCAATGGCAAAAGTAGCCTCCGCTACCGCATAAAGACCGCTCTTAGGTTCAATTTTAATCTGCCGATATGCTTTGATGAGTTCCTCCCGGGATAGATTATATAATTGAGAAATGCTTTTAAACTGGTCTGTCATGGCTCCACTTTCCGGTTTACTCAAAAAGGCTTGTTCACATTTGATATAACCAATCACAACACTACCGTGAAAATTGGTATGATTTTTGCCCACAGTGGTTGCCATGACTGGCCTTGGTTAGTATGTTGCAAAAAGACAATTATCCGTCTTAACGATTAATTCACCTTAGCCATCGATATAATCGCCAAACTCAAATCAATGGCCTCTGACAATGTTTAGCAATCCACCAATAATCTCATAGTCTAAAAATGTGTGTATATTTGTTTCTTCTTCCGTCTGTTGAATCGACGATTGCGCCAATAGACGTTGATATTGGGAGGGAGTAATAATAAAGCTCCTATAAGATTTATTATTCTTATAGGAGCTTGTCTTGCTATGTACTATACGATCGAGTTTGCATTTTCCATATTAATTTTTGGACTTAAAGCATGCGTCACCATTGATTTATTCAATGCGTTCTAAAATATTTGCTATGCATAAATACTCAATTACCGCTAATCAACATCAACCTACGAAATCGCATTTGTTCTTGAAAAACAAAATGCCTGATTACCTGTTGTTCAGACATCGTCAGACCTCTAAGCTTGCAGCCATAATAATAGCCATCTAGCAACATCTCTTTGCGAAGACTCTCACATACAATATTCATCAGTACTCCATCAATTGTAACAGTAGAACAAAAATATAATCCTAGCCCTAAATCTAGATAACAAAAAAGTAACACTCCACCAACACTGATATTATGCATTTGCATCGGTAATATCTTAGGTAAAACCATCGGATACTTACTGACTACGATTTGATTAACTTCCATGTTGATATCCGTCGTAACTCTTAATTCTCTCCGTTGCTGCTTATTCATACATTCACCATCATAAATTTATTTAATAAATTACAGCTTTATTTTATCATAATGTTTCATAATAATATATGGACAATTTGGTTATATTGTATCGAAATAAAAAGGTTAGACGATTATAATTCTGGTTCTAATAAATCCGCCCGTCGACATGTGATTCTACTCTCCAAACCGAATACGCTCTCCTAAGCCCATAAGCGATTTCTCCGAGCGGATACCCCAATTCTTTGCGGACAGAATGAACTTCTTCAAGAACATCATTAATCTTATCTTCAGCACCCGTCTGTTTGATCTGACCTTCAAGGTTAGATAACATACCGTCAGGAACTTGATGTTTTACGGCACTAATACCTACCCCTGTGAGTTGACTTTCAAATTCATGATATAACCAGCCTATAAAAAATAAGTCTGCCCAACAATCTGTCGACTACTTAGCTGAATATTCTAGGATCGGTAATCTTACCTGTGATAACAGAAGCTGCTACTACCGCTGACGAACTTAAATAGGTTTTGGTCTTATTACTACCCATGCGCCTTAAGGAAATTCTGTTGTTTGTGCCCAATTTAGGCTTTTCCAAAAATAGCTTCATGGTGCTAGGTATGTTACAAAATGATAATTATTGGCATAAGTTGTCATAAATGCTATAATGTCGATATTAATTACAAATTAAAAGGGGTAATGATAAATCTTGGGATGCTTAAGATACTTGGGATGGAGTGCCTTAATTTTAGCTAATATTGGTTTTATAATTTGTGATATATTTGATTCTTCTATCGGATATATTCTTTTTATTTCTATTGCACTTGGGGGTATCGGCATACTTGTATTTTGCTCCAGTATGAAAGAAAAGAAAGCTCAATCAAAGTTAAAAAGGAATAAATTTATCCAAGGCCGGTAGACCATTGACGATATCAACTTCAACAGTAATGAGTACACCATTTAAGCCTAAATTTGTTGAACCAAATGTTTTGGAAAACATCAACTTACATCCGTAAGCTACTCCCCTTGCCAGCGGGTAAATAAATCATGTTCAACACCAATTGTATCACAGATTTTTCCAACCATCATATCAATAACCTCTTCCAATCTAGCTGGACGATGGTAAAAGCCAGGACACGCTGGCACAATCCTAACACCTAGCCGAGCTAGTTTAAGCATATTTTCCAAATGAATGGCATTAAAGGGTGTTTCTCTGGGCACTAGAATAAGTTTTCGACCTTCCTTGAGCATAACATCGGCCGCACGACCAAGTAAATTATCAGCGATACCATTGGCAATACTCCCTAAGGTTCGCATCGAACAAGGTACAACGACCATACCATCTGTCTTAAATGAGCCACTGGCAATACATGCAGCAATGTTATGTACATCATATAAAAAATCAACCTTGTCAGCAATATCTTGCCTTGTTAACCCACATTCATATTCTAAAACTTGCCAACCAGGTTCTGATACAACAGCATGGATTTCACATCCCGCACCTTTGAGTACTTCAATAAGCCTAACACCATAAATTGCGCCACTCGCACCTGTAATACCTACAATAATTCGCACAGCCTCGAACACCCACCTTATTTACTAAATGCATCCATAATATGATTATATGTTATCACATTTAGCTCTGTTAAAAAAATTTCCATTACATCAAAACGACAAGAGGCATTATTTTGATTGATTTGTTTAAGATAACATAATGCCGTATTTATTATTTTTTGTTGTTTACGATAGGTTACAGCTTCTGCCGGAAATCCATATCGTGTACTACGTCTAGTTTTAACCTCAATAAACACGATTGTATGATCTTTTTTGGCAATGATATCAATTTCACCAATTTTAAGTCGATATTTTCGTTCTAGGAGTTCATACCCAACTTCTTGCAAATAATCGGCTGCAGCCTGTTCTCCCAAATCCCCCACCTTAATTGTATTCATTAAAAAGCACCTCAGTATACTATTCCCAAAAAATAGAAATAACATGTGAATCACCAAGGGTTATTACCTGGATTTTTTCCCTATTATTTGATCGATGCGATAAATATGGGCCAAAACCTCAGCCACGGCTTGATAAAGTTCAGGAGGAATTTCCCGATCTAGTTCAACAGCCATTAACATACTAACCAGTGTTTTATTTTGGTACACAGGAACTGAATGTTGCTTGGCTGTCGCCACTATTTTTTCGGCAACAAACCCAGAGCCTTTCGCTATGACTTTAGGTGCTGTATTATTATCTTTTTGATAACTTAAGGCAATAGCCTGTTGTATCGGCATATCCGTTTTATCTTTATTCATCGTTAGTTTTCTTCCATGACTTTATAGGTTCAAAACTCAGTCGATGCATTGGGCATGGTCCATATTGCTGTATTGCTTTCATATGCTCGGCAGTACCGTACCCTTTGTGTTTTGCAAAACCATAGTGGGGGAATTGCTCATCAAGTTTTAGCATGATACGATCTCGCTCTACTTTAGCGATGATCGATGCCGCTCCAATGGATGCGCTGATGGCATCACCGCCGATCAAGGAAACGGACGGCATGGCTAAATCAGGCAAGGGTACAGCATCAATGAGTACCGCCTCTGGCTGAGGAGAAAGTTGATGAATAGCAGTATACATGCCTATGATCGTAGCTTGGTAAATATTTACTTCATCAATGATCTCTCGGTCAATGACTGCATATTGCACAGCAATGGCTACTGTTTTGATAAGGTCATAAAGTTCTTCCCGTTGCTTGGCTGAAAGTTTCTTAGAGTCATTGATAAATGGTAAATGACAACCCATTGGCAATATGACAGCCCCTACCACCACCGGCCCAGCCAATGGTCCTCTGCCGGCTTCATCAACACCAGCAATCAAGTTGTAACCACAGCTTACCAGTAGACGCTCCTGGGCATAAAGACTTTGGATACGCTTTTTTTCCAGCAATAAATTCTGTTGCTGTTGTTGCCATCTTGCTACTAAGCGGGTTACTGAAACCCGGGAATCTTGTTTGAGACTAGTAATAATATGTGTTGATAGTTCAGTTTGTGCTAATAACTGAGTAATTTGCGCTACCGTCATCGACCCAACGTCCAAAAAGATCCCTCCAAAATAAAACTATTCCATATTAACATATTCTTTAAAAGTAACACAATCCCTGTTAATATCCCTAAAAAAATAAACCATTTTGAGACGTAAAGAGCAGCCGCAAGAATCTTTGTGTTATACGTTGATAAGTAAAGAAGAATGGCATTTCCAGCCATTCTTCTTTATTTTTTCGATTTTATTTCACTCTGCTTATCCTCTGGGCGATCTAAGGTGAAATTACCTAGTTTGGTATCGCGAAATTCTTTAAGAATAAGTCGCCGCGTCTTTTCGTAATCAATGAAACCTCCGCTGCGCAAACAGCCACGACGTTTACCGATTAGGTCTAATAACTCAGTGGCATCTTCAGGTAATGGAGGAGTTAAATTATAACGTTCAATCAGTCGTTCACTATATTGTTCACGTAGCAGTGATAACATATGAACCATGACTTTTTCAATGTCATAGACATCTTCTTTGATAGCGCCTGTAATAGCCAGTCTAAAACCAACCTGACGGTCTTCAAATTTCGGCCAAAGTACACCTGGGGTATCTAATAGTTCCAGATTTCTGCCAATCTTAATCCATTGTTTACCCCGAGTAACCCCTGGCTTATCGGCAGTCTTTGCGACATGGACGCCGTTCAATTTGTTGATCAGTGATGACTTACCAACATTGGGAATACCCAAAATCATAGCGCGGACTGCCCGAGCACTGGCACCTTTTGCAACCAGTTTCCCCGCTTTGGCAGCACCTAGTTGCTCTACTTGGCTGACCAATGCTTTGGTCCCTGCACCTGTCATTGAATCTAAAGCGACGACTTTAAGACCTTGTGCACTAAAGTGGCTTATCCATTTCTTGGTCCATTCAGGGTCAGCTAAATCAGCTTTGTTCAAGGCGACAATTCGCGGTTTACCTTCTAGTAATTCATTCATTACTGGATTGGCGCTGCTCCTTGGAATACGGGCATCAAGTAATTCAATGACGACATCCACCAATTTCAAATTAGCACGCATCATGCGCAGGGCTTTTGTCATATGTCCAGGAAACCAGTTAATATTTAAATCATCCATTATTATCACTCTCTATAATGCTATTTTTACCTATTAGGATTATAAGTTTTTCCCATCGCGAAGACGCAGAGAATTTATACAATCTTCATCTCTATATTTGTTTTAAAGGACACAAAGGAGTAATCCTTTGTGTCCTCTTATATAAGTATTCTAACTCTAAGGGAGAGTTTTTATGTTATCAAGTGGCCAAAATATCATAACCGCTTTACCTTTAATCATTTCTAACGGTACAAAACCTACATCTTTGAACCGGCTATCCTCTGAATTGTTTCGGTTATCGCCCATCACAAAGATATGGCCCTCCGGCACAGTCGCCAGCGGATAGGATCCACGAGTTTTTTCCAGAATATATGTTTCGTTTAACAATTGACCATTGAGAAATAAGCGACCGTCTTTTATTTCAATAGTATCTCCAGCTACCGCAATGACTCTTTTGATAAAGTCACGACTTGGGTCTTTAGGATAGCGAAATACAAGTACATCACCTTTCTCTGGAGTCTTAAAGCGATAAATAAACTTATTAACGACCAACCGCTCGCTATTAAGTAACGTCGGACGCATGGATGGCCCTTCTACCATATATAACTCGACAATAAAATATCTAATAAAAAAGGCTAACACCACAGCAATGAGGATGGAAACTACCCAATCTTTTATTTCTTCGCCCAAATTACTATTACTCACTGTTATATACCTCCTTTACAAATGAAGAAAAGGGACTGCAAACAGTCCCTAAATAACTTCTAACGTCTTTCTTTAATACGAGCTGCTTTACCTTTAAGTTTCCGCAGATAGTATAATTTAGCACGGCGTACAACACCTTTACGCACGACTTCAATTTTATCCAAACGTGGAGAATGTACAGGGAAAGTACGTTCTACACCAACGTTGTAGGAAACACGTCTCACTGTAAAAGTTTCACGAACCCCGGTACCACTTCTACTAATCACGACACCTTCAAATAACTGGATACGCTCACGAGTACCCTCCACAACTTTAACATGAACACGTACAGTATCTCCTGCTCTAAATTCCGGAATATCCTGACGTAATTGTTCTTGTTCTAATGCTTGAATAATATTCATAAATATTTCCTCCTTATCATAGACGTTCATGTCAATTTCTATTGTACAGTGGACCGTCCGTTACACCTTAAAAATTATAACATATTTTTAATAAAAACTCAAGTCATGCAGTCATTTTTTATTTCCACCATTTTTCCCCTAAAAGTCTGTCTAAAATAATTGCTACCGCAGCACGAACTGGCAAATGATTATAATCACCAGGACCATAAATAGGTTCCAAAATATAATCAAACTCTGCCATCACTGATTTTTCTATACCCCAACCAGTGCCAAATAAAATCAAATATGGTTTGCCAGAGTCCTCAATTTGCTGCCTCATCTTTTGATAAGAGATAGAGTTTGGGAACGTGCGGGCATCAGTAGTAATCGTGATCGGCGGAGTGCCTTCACATTCAGTAATATACTCCACTGCACTCTTAATATCCGATTTAATCGCAAGAACACTAAACGCTTCAAGTCGGTCAGGATTATATTGGCCACCAAACCCAAGTTGCCAATAATCCATAATTTCTTGAGCGAGGCGTGTTTGACTTTCATGGGGATGAATAATAAAATATTTTTTTAAATCATAGGTTCGGGAAGTACGTGCAATATCATGAATATCAAAATTAGTGATGGCTGTCGTAATGACTTCATCATTTTTGTTATATATAGGATAATGCACTAGGCCCAGGTAAATTGGTAATGCCATCCTAACCTCCAGTTTGCTCAGCGATGATCTCCGCTAATAATTTAGCATC
>Ga0209123_1003260_pt1 | contig 12418 bp, 13 predicted proteins | sample BarGraIncu00431A_FD_184500 | JGI IMG/M metagenome (GOLD analysis project Ga0209123, IMG submission 184500) | Arctic peat soil microbial communities from Barrow, Alaska, USA - Barrow Graham LP Incubations 004-31A (SPAdes) (version 2) | ecosystem: Environmental > Terrestrial > Soil > Wetlands >...
TAACTGATTATAAAATATATCCTGAAGAATTTGGCATTAAAAGAACATTCATTAAGAATATAAGCGGAGGCAGCGCTAAAGGCAATGCAGCTATTATTCTTAATGTTTTAAAGGGAGAAAAAGGACCTCAAAGAGATATTGTATTAATAAATACAGCTGCAGCCTTATATATAGGTAAAAAATGTGAAACTATAAAAGATGGAGTATTTTTAGCTGAAGAATTAATTGATTCAGGAAAAGCCTTGAAAAAGCTGGAGGAGCTTAGATTATCATGAATATATTAGATAAAATAGTTAAAAACAAAATATTTCAAATTGAAAATGAAAAAATACAAAAACCATTAGAGAGTTTAATTAATATAGAGCACAGAGTAATAAGAGATTTTGGAAGAGCACTTAATAAAAATGGACTGTCAATTATTGCTGAGGTAAAAAAAGCCTCTCCCTCTAAGGGCCTTATTGATCCAAATTTTGATCCTATTAAAACTGCTTTAAATTACGAAAAATACGGTGTTGACGCTATCTCGGTTCTAACTGAAAAAAAGTATTTCTTAGGTGATGATAAAAATATAGGTTTAGTTAAAGAAAATACATCTATGCCTATATTAAGGAAAGATTTTATTATAGATAAGTATCAAATATATCAATCTATTGCTCTTGGTGCTGATGCTATTTTACTAATAGCTGCGGTTCTAAAGGATAAGCTAAAATCTTATTATGAACTTGCAACCTCCTTAGGCCTTCATTGCTTGGTAGAGGTTCATAATGAAGCTGAAATAGAACTTGCATTGAAATGCGACTCAAAAATAATAGGCATAAACAATAGAGACTTAAATAATTTCAATGTTGATATTCATACAACAGAGAAACTAATGAAGTATATACCAAAAGACAAAATTATTGTGTCTGAGAGTGGAATAAGTTCAATTAGTGATATTAAGTATTTAAAATCAATAGGTGCAAGCGCAGTACTTATCGGTGAATCTTTTATGAAAAACCCCGATAGTGTTGAAACCTTCCTTAAGGCTTGCCATGACTAAAATTAAAATTTGTGGAATTAGAAGACCTTGTGACATTGAGTATATTAATGAGCTACTTCCAGAATACGTTGGATTTGTTTTTGCTAAAAGCAAACGGCAAGTAGATAAGGAACATGCCTACAAATTAATAAAAAATTTGAGGGATGGTATTCAAAAAGTTGGAGTCTTCGTTAATGAAGATCCATCAATAGTGCTAGAAATTGCAGAAAAATTACAACTTGAAGTTCTCCAATTTCATGGTCATGAAACCCAAGAATATATAAATAACTTTAAAGGATACGAGATCTGGAAGGCACTTAAAATTGATGATTATGAAAGCATTTCGGAAATAAGCCATTACAAGTGTTCAAAATTTCTTCTAGATAATAGCATTTCTGGTTCTGGAGAAAGTTTTAATTGGAACCTTGCTTATAAAAAAGTTAATGGTAGCAACATTATGCTAGCTGGTGGATTAACTAGTGAAAATGTTAAGCAAGGGATTACAACGTTAAAGCCTTACGGGGTTGATGTATCAAGCGGTGTAGAAATAGATGGAGTTAAAGATTATGCAAAAATAAAAGAATTTATTAAGAAAGTGAGGGATTTATAATGAAAGGTAGATTTGGAAAATTTGGTGGACAATATGCACCGGAAACAGTAATGAGTGCAGTTATAATACTTGAGGAGGAATATGAAAAAGCTAAAGTCGATCCAGAGTTCATAGCTAAATACAATTATTATCTTAAGAACTATGCGGGTCGAGAAACACCATTATATTATGCAGAGCATCTCACAAAAAAATTAGGTGGCGCAAAAATATATTTAAAGAGAGAAGATTTAAATCATACAGGAGCTCATAAAATTAATAATGCAATAGGACAGATACTACTTGCCATTAGAATGGGAAAGAAACGAATTATAGCAGAAACTGGTGCAGGTCAACATGGAGTTGCAACTGCTACTGTTGCTGCAATGTTTGGACTTGAGTGTGAAGTATTTATGGGTGAGGAGGATATTCAAAGACAATCTCTAAACGTATTTAAAATGAAAATGCTAGGGGCTAAGGTTACCTCAGTTACCACAGGCACAGGAACCTTAAAAGATGCCGTTAATGAAGCTATGAAAAATTGGGTGAGTAACGTGGAAGATACTTTTTATGTTATAGGATCTACCGTTGGATTACATCCATATCCAACAATGGTTCGTGACTTTCAAAGGGTTATTGGGGATGAGGCTAGAAGGCAAATACTAAGTTTCGAGAATAGATTACCTGATTATATAATAGCATGTGTTGGTGGTGGAAGTAATGCTATGGGTATATTCTATCCTTTCATTGAAGATAAAGATGTAAAACTTATTGGAGTAGAGGCAGCAGGAAAAGGGCTAAATACAGATCAACATGCTGCAACTATATCTAAGGGTAATATTGGAATAATCCACGGAATGAAAACATATGTGCTTCAAGATGATGATGGCCAAATAATGCCAGTATATTCAATATCTGCTGGTCTTGATTACCCTGGAATTGGACCTGAACATGCTTATTTACATGATATACATCGAGCTCAATATGTCAGTGCTACAGACGATGAGTCAGTTAATGCCTTTATGGAGCTCACAAAAGTTGAGGGAATAATCCCTGCTATAGAAAGTGCTCATGCAGTTGCCTATGCTATGAAACTAGCACCAACACTTCCAAAGGATAAAATTATTATTATTAATCTTTCAGGACGTGGCGACAAAGATATAAATACAATTGCACAAATTATGGGGGTAGAACTATGAATAGAATAATCGAGAAATTTAATTATCTTAAATGCAAAAATGAAAAAGCTTTTATACCTTTTGTAACAGGCGGAGATCCAGATTTAGATACCACCTTAGAATTGGTTTTAACTCTTGAAAAAGCTGGGGCTGATGTAGTAGAGATTGGCGTTCCTTATTCTGATCCTATGGCAGATGGGCCCGTAATACAGGCCTCCTCTACCAGAGCATTAGCTCATGGGACTAAAATAAAATCTATTATGGATAAAGTTTGTCAAATAAGAGAAAAAACACAAATTCCACTAGTGTATCTGCTTTATTATAATTCAATATTCAAATATGGTGATGTTGAATTTTTCAAGAAATGCAAGGAAGTTGGTATTGATGGATTGATAATTCCAGATCTTCCACTGGAAGAGCGAGCTGAAGTAATAGAAATCGCAGATAAATATGATATATGCATAATACCTATGGTTGCTCCAACATCTAAATCTAGAATTAAAGCTATAACTAATCTTGGAAAAGGTTTTGTATATTGTGTTTCTGTAAATGGAGTAACAGGAACAAGGCAAAAACTTAATACAGACATTAAAGATTATATGGACTTAATCTCTACATACACTGATATGCCTAAGGGCCTAGGTTTTGGAATATCAAATGCTGAAATGGCAAAAGCATATGCCCCTTATTGTGAAGCTATTATTGTTGGAAGTGCAATAATTAAGTTAGTATCCGAGGGTGGAACTCAAAAAGAAATATTAAAAAGAGTATACGATTTTGCACTAGGTATAAAAACTGCAATAAATTAAAGTATTAAGCATCTAATAATATATGAATACTAAAAAGCTGTTGAATTTCAACAGCTTTTTAGTTTGATTTATTAAATTAATGATTATTTAGCTATAAAAACTATTGTATTCACTATAATAATGACTACACACTTTTGTTATCAACTTTATTATATATCTCTATAATACTATTTACAACATTATCAATTTCACTAATATTCATTACCTCATGATCGCAATATTTTTTGTACAATGGTCCTCTCTCCTCAAACAACTTAGATATTCTACCTGGATCCTTTGCAAGTAAAGGCCGACTATCAATATTGATATCAGATACTATATTTTCAATTGGACGGTTGATATAAATAATGATACCTTGTTTCTTGAGGTTTAAGATATTTTCATATCTTTTAATTACCCCACCACCAGTTGAAATAACTACATTATGTTTTTTCGATAAGTTTCTAACTGTATTAGCTTCTATATCTCTAAACTTATCCTCACCATTTTTAAATATATTAGTAATGGAACAACTTGTGCTAGATTCAATAAAAGCATCTACATCAATGAATTTCATATGTATCGTCTGCGCAAGTATTTCCCCAATTTCACTTTTACCACATCCAGGCATTCCAATCAAAACTATATTTTTCATCGTCTATTTTCTACTCCCCTGCCTAACTCATTATAAATTTCATCAATTATTTTCTTTGGAATTTTAATATTATTCCATATTTCCTGAGCACAAGTTGCTTGACCAACAAGCATATAAAGACCATTGACTGCTTTTAAACCAGCCTCTTTCGCATACTTTAGAAATAGAGTTTCCGTAGGATTGTAGATCATATCTACGGCACTTGAAAATTTACCGATATATTTTTTTGCAATTGGTGAGTTATCTAGGTTAGGATACATGCCAAGTGGTGTACAGTTAACCACTATGTCAGACTCTTTAATTTTAGTAGCTTCATCATAAGAAATCAATCTACAAGAATTAAAGCTAATATTTCCCTTAAGTTTTAATACATTTCTTGTAACTATAGTAATTTCAGAAATTCCATTGTTCAATAGATACTGCACCATAGTAACCGCTACCCCGCCATTACCAAATATCGTTGCTTTTTTATTTTCCACTTTTATAGCATTTTCACTAAATAACATGCCAATTCCAAAATAATCAGTATTATACCCAATAGTTTTACCATTTTCAAACTTTATAGTATTTACAGCTCCTATTGCTTTCGCCTCTTTACTAACCTCATCAAGAAATTCCATAACTTTAATTTTATAAGGAATTGTCACATTAATACCCATCGGTTTAATAACATTAAAACCTTCTATTGCCACTTTAAGATCTTTACTTTCTACTTCAAACAAATGATAATAACCCTTCATGTTTAATTTATTAAAGATTTTTGAATGTATTTGTGGAGAAATACTATGTGATAGTTTTTCTCCAAGTAGACCATATAAATCTGACATAACTTCCCCTCATTTCTCAAATAATACTTATTAAATATTGATTATCTCACTTCTATAATTACCCAATATCTTAAAATACCGACTATTATTTTTGATTAATTCAATTGCATGTATGATTTTATTTTCGTTAATATTTCCCTGGAAATCTATGTAAAAGAAATACTCCCATGGCTTATCTTTGATTGGCCTAGATTCAATTTTCATAAGGTTTATATTATTTTCTGCAAAATGCTTTAAGACATGATACAGCGAACCTGCCGTGTGAGTAGTTGATAACACTAAACTTATTTTGTTACTTTTAGTATCTGATTCCATCTCTTTGCCAATGACAACAAATCTAGTCATGTTAGTAGCATTTGAATTTACATTTTTTTGTAGTATTTCAAGATCGTATATCTCTGCTGCCTTAGTACTAGCTATGGCAGCTAGAGTTTTGTCATTCCTGTCTTTAACTAATTCTGCACTTTTAGCAGTGCTCTTATATGGAACCAAGTTCCACTGCGGATATCCCTTTAAAAACTCCATGCTCTGTTTAAGCCCCTGCGGATGGGAGTAAACCTCTTTTATATTATCTAATGTAGAACCTTTAATTCCCATTAGATTTTGACTTATTTTGAGATATTTCTCTCCTGTTATATAAAAATCATATTTATTAAGAAGATCATAAACCTCAGATATTGCACCAGTTGAAGAATTCTCTATGGGAATAACCCCATAATTTATTTTTCCATATTTAAGTTCCAAAAATATATCTTCAAACTCACTTATCTCTTTTGTGTCCACCTTTTCTCCAAAGTATTCTTTTAATGCCTGTTCACTAAAAGAACCTGTAACGCCATAAAAACCAACAATCAAATTTTTGTCTGCAGTCAAAACCTGACTTTCATTTAAAGTTCTATCTTGAAAACCTCTGCTTATCCCCATAACTGATTTAAAAAATTCTTCTACCTCTGAGTATAAATCCTTATTTTTAACAATGTCTAAATTTTTCTTTATAACTGCTTCTTCTCGTCCTTGGTTAAGAATGGCAATACCATTTACCTTCTTATATTCAGCTACCCTTAAAACTGTTTCCATACGCTTTTCAAATAGTGATACAAGGCTAGCATCAATTTCATCAATTTTATTTCTTAAATCATCTATATTTAAATCATCTAAATTACTCATTAGAACACCCCCTATATAAAATCTAAAATACTCATTGCTGCGCAAGCTTCAATTACTGGTAGTGCTCTTAAAACAATACAAGGATCATGCCTACCTATAACTGATATTTCTGAATTTTCACCTATTGCCATATCAATAGTATTTTGAGCTTTTGCGATTGAAGGTGTAGGTTTCATTGCAACTCTGAAAATTACAGGCATTCCATTAGATATGCCTCCATTAATTCCACCATTGTTGTTTGTTTTAGTAAGTACCTTATCTTTGTATATATAAGGAACATCATTTGCTTTGCTTCCCCTGATTTTTGTTATTTCAAATCCCATTCCAAATTCTACACCCTTTACTGCAGGCACAGAAAATAATAATTGAGCTAAATTACTTTCTATAGAATCAAAGAATGGTTCCCCAAGGCCACAAGGTAGATTTAATATAGAGGCTTCAATTATACCCCCAACTGAATCTGTTTCTTCTTTTGCCTTTAATATAATATTCTGCATTTCTTTCCCTTTTGAATCATCAAGCACAGGAAAATCTTTTCTTAGAACATCTGATAATGTCTTTATATTTAAATTAACATCATCAAAATAGTTGTCAAATACATTACCAATACTTAAAATATGACTTCCTATTACAATTCCCTTATCAAAAAGAATTTGTTTTGCTACCGCCCCTGCAAAAACAAGTGGCGCTGTAATTCTTCCTGAAAAATGACCTCCACCTCTGTAATCATTAAAACCTACATACTTAACTTTTCCTGTGAAATCTGCATGACCTGGCCTTGCTAAATTTTTTAACTTGTCATAATCTTTTGAATTTTGATTTTCGTTAAAAATAACGCCACAAAGAGGTGTCCCTGTGGTATAACCATTAAAATATCCACTTAAGATTTCAACTTTATCTCCTTCTTTTCTTTTAGTTGAAAATTCATCCCGTCCTGGTGCCCGTCTTTGCATTTCACCATTGATAAAATCCATATCAAGCTTAACGCCTGGCGGTAATCCATCAATAGTTATCCCTATCCCTCTACCATGAGATTCTCCAAATATAGAATACTTAACTTTTTTACCCCATTGTCCGCTCATTAACTTTCCCTCCTAGACTCTTAAAATCTTCATAAAACTCTGGGTAAGATTTTTTAACTGCTCCGCTATCCTCAATTGTAAGCTCCTCACTGCATCTAATTGAAGCAATTGCCATAGCCATAGCTATTCTATGATCATTCCAACTACTTACAACTCCGCCTTTAAGACATGGCTTACCATGAATTATCAGTGAATCCTCTTTCTCTATAACTTCTGCTCCGATTTTGTTTAGTTCTGTTGCCATAGCCTTTAACCTATCTGATTCCTTTATTCTAACTCTACCGGCATTAATAATCTCAGTTGTACCTTCACTTAATGCTGCAAGAACAGCAACTATTGGTACAAGGTCAGGACATTGAGATGCATCAATAATAGTACCTTTTAAGTCTGACATTGATGCCTTTAGAATACCATCTTTAATAGTAATCTTACCACCCATATTTTTAATTATATCTACAATTACTCTATCACCTTGAAGAGATTCCATATTCAAATCCATACATTCAACTTCCCCACCTAATACACCTGCAGCAAGGTAAAATGCAGCTTGAGAAAAATCACCTTCAACTCTGTAATCTCTCCTATTGTAATGTTGATTACCCTTTATCTTAAATTCTCTATAATTATTATTTTCTATTTTTACACCAAATTTAGAAAGTACATCTAAAGTTAAATCTATATATCCTATAGACTCCATTTTAGTAGTAATTTTAATTATTGAATCACCATCTAATAAAGGCAGTGAATAAATAAGCCCTGTAATAAACTGAGAGCTTACATCCCCCCTAAGTTTAAAAACACCTGGTTTAAGGCTTCCTTCTACCGTTAATGGCAGATTGCCGTTATTTGTAGTATACTTTACATTCTGTTTATCAAAAATATCATAATATGGTTTAAGTGTTCTTTGTACTAGCTTAGACTTGCCATTAAAAACTATTTTTTCTCCAGTTAGCATGGCTATAGGAATTAAAAACCTTAACGTTGATCCACTCTCATTGCATTGTAATTCATTACTTAGGTTTTCACTAAGTGTAAACATAGGCTTACCTTCCCCACATATCTTAAGGTTACTTGGTAATCTTTTAATATTAACTCCAAGTTTCTCCATTATTTCGCATGTGGCTATTATATCCTCTGACATACTAATATTATCAATAGAACATTCTCCATTGCTCAATCCTGCTGCTATAACTGCTCTATGAGATAATGATTTTGAAGGTGGAATTTTAACTTTTCCATTTAAATAAGAAGGTTTAATTATAACTAATTTCATTACTTAGCACCTCAATTCAATATAATAAATCATTTTATGATTTTTTGAAGATAATTTTCTATCTTAGTTTTATCAATTTTTTCAATAAAGCTATTTCCAATGGATTCTAGTAATATTAAATTCATGGATCCTCCAATGTTTTTCTTATCATGACTAATAGTTTCAATTATAGCTTGAGTTCTTATTTCAGGCAAATCCCATGGAAGATTATACTTAATTAGAATTTCTTTTATAGCAATAGATGTCCCAATCTTAGTTAATCCTAGTTGTTCTCCTAATTTTGTTATAGAATACATTCCCATTGCTACTGCCTCTCCATGAGAGTACTTGGTAAAATTAAAGAACTGCTCAATTGCGTGCCCAATGGTATGACCATAATTTAATAACATTCTCTCTCCCGTATCCTTCTCATCTAATTCAACAATATTAGCTTTAATAGAGCAACAAGTATATATAATGTTATCTATTTCGTGTAAAAGTTCTTCTTTAGTCTCATATTTCATTAAAGTATTAAATAGCTCACTGTCTTTGATAGCCCCATATTTTATAACTTCACCCATGCCATCATTTAAAAACTTATCATTAAGTGTTCTAAGAAGCAATGGATCGATAAAAACTGCCTTAGGCATATAAAAGCTTCCCACTAGATTCTTTCCACGAGGTAAATCTACTGCCACCTTACCCCCTACACTACTATCCACTTGTGCTAGTAACGTAGTTGGAATTTGTATAAGAGTGATACCCCTTAAGAAAGTTGAGGCTGCAAAACCAGCCATATCTCCCACAACTCCACCACCTAATGCAATAATAATATCTCCTCTGTTTATCTGAAAATCTAAAAGTTTATCATACACCTCAAGTAAAGTTTTAAATGACTTGCTTTCTTCCCCTGCTTTTACTACAATTTTAAAAGGTTCAAATCCTGACTCTTTTAATGAGTTAATAGTCTTTTGTCCATAAAACTTATCAACATTAGAATCTGTTACAACCGCAATTCTTCCTCCTTTATATATCTTCTTAACTTCTACTCCAATTTCACCTAATAATCCATTTTTAATATATATTGGATAACTTCCGCTGGAAGCTTTAACTTCTATATTATGCACCCTTACATATCTCCTCTCTCTTCTTTGTCGCATCCTCAAACCTTTTTTTTAGAAAAACATCATCATTATTTATTATTGCAGTTTTTATCTCTTTTATATTTTTTTCAAAATCTTCTATTTTCCTTATTATGTTTTCCTTATTATATAAGAGTAATTCAGGCCATAACTCACCATTTATAGTAGCAACTCTAGTTGTATCCCTAAAACTTCCTCCAATGAACTTAGATGTCCCCTTAATTAAACTATTACAATCAATTAAAGAAACAGCAATAATATGTGGTAACTGACTTGTATACGAAATTATATCATCATGCTCTTTCGGTGTAAGATACACCACTCTTTTGCAACCCATACCCTTAGCAAGCGTCCCTACTAATTTTATATTTTCTTCCTTATTTCCATTAATTGGAGTGATAATGTAATTAGCATTTTCAAACATATCCATTGATGCAGCCTTAAGCCCTGATTCTTCTTTCCCTGCCATAGGATGTCCACCTATAAAATCTAGATCTTTCCTAAGTACAGGCATTATTTCATGTATTAGATTACTCTTAATTCCAGCAGTATCTGTAATAACTGCTCCACTTTTAAATAAATTCATATTGCTTTTTACAAAATTAATAGTTTTTTGAGGATAAACTGAAAGTATCACAATATCTGAATTACTAAGTGGTATTTCAGGATTTATATATCCTTTATCAATGATATTCATTTCCTCAGCCGCTCTAAGCGTTTTTTCATCAATATCAATGGCCCAAATATGTTTAGGATTTAATTTTCTTAGTGCCATAGCAAAGGAGCCACCTATAAGCCCTAAGCCTACAATTGTAATATTAAAGTCAGTACAATCCAATTTTATCACCTCTTAAACTATTTTGTTTTGTGTTTTTGCAATTACTCTTATAGAATCCATAAGGGCTTCGAATTTTTCAGGTTTTAAAGATTGAGGGCCATCGCTAAGTGCATTAGCAGGATCATAGTGCACCTCAATTTCAAGACCATCTGCACCAACTGCTATAGCAGCCTTTGCAAGTGGCTCTATTAACCACCATTTACCAGCAGCGTGACTTGGATCAACTATAACTGGCAAATGACTAAGTTTCTTAAGTACAGGAATTGCACTTAAATCTAAAGTGTTTCTTGTAAAAGTTTCAAATGTTCTAATTCCTCTTTCACATAAAACTACTTTTTCATTTCCCTCAGACATTATGTATTCAGCAGACATTAAAAGTTCTTCAATTGTCGCACTCATACCTCTTTTTAATAAAATCGTCTTATTACATCTTCCTACTTCCTTTAAAAGATCAAAATTTTGCATATTTCTAGCACCAATTTGTAGAACATCAGCATATTGAGATATTTTATCAACAAGTTCAACACTCATAACTTCAGTTACTATTGGAAGTCCTGTTATTTTTTTAGCCTCTAATAATATTTTTAATCCTTCTTCTTCCATTCCTTGGAAACTGTATGGTGAAGTTCTTGGTTTATAAGCCCCCCCTCTTAGAAAATTAGCTCCTGCCCTTTTTACATCTTTTGCAATATGTATTAATTGTTCTTCACTTTCCACAGCGCAAGGCCCTGCTATTATAGCTAGTTCTTTTCCACCGATTGTTAGCTCATCTATCTTTATTATTGAATCGTCTGGATGAAATAGTCTGTTACCCCTTTTGTAAGGCGCTTGAACTCTCATAACCTTATCAACGCACTCTACTGCTTCAATTTGGCTTTCGTTTATTGTAGTTGTGTCTCCAACAAGCCCTAAAACGCATTGATTCACTCCCTTAGAAATATGCACCATAAACCCTAAACCTTCTAATTTTTTCTTAATAGCCAAAATTTGATTCTCTTTTGCATTTGATTTCATTACGATTACCATATAAAATTCCTCCTAAATTATTTTTTAAAACTTAGTATTAAAAATACACCTATCTTAAATTTGTTATAAAGAATTATAAAAAAAAGGAAGCCCCCTTATAATGGAACCTTCTTATTTAAAAGAAGGAACCCCTATAATGAGTCTTCCTTGCGTACAGACTTAGTTTTCTTTCTATAATTCAACATATGCTGGCATTATAGCTTTATTCCTAAACTCATTATTTAAAGAAATCATATATATTTTTTTGCACCAAAAGTAACCAATGCTAAAATAACGATAGCCCCAGCTAAAATAAAAATATACTTTTTGAGTGATTTCTTTAATAATGTTTTTTTTCATAATAATACCTCACAATGTTTTATTTACTACCTGTAAATTCTTTAATGTTTAAATATTATAACAAACCAGAGTATTTGTCAAGGATTTGCTTTTAATACTTTAACGCTTTAGCACCTAAACATAAGATTTTATCTTATAGTTGTCTGGAAGATGGCTTGTGTCATTTAGGGTAATTATTTTTGGACTTAATTCATTATTAAAAATGATTTTACAAACAGATGTATTTCCTAGAATTATTTTATGATACATGGTCATTTTCAAGTCAAAAATACCAATTAATCCAGCTTTAATAATACCTCCATGAGCTACTATAATAATATTTTTTCCTTGATGCTTCGCTGCAATTTTTAAAATTGCCTTTTTAGCCCGCATGCTAGCAATTTTAAGGCTCCATTCTCCACCACACATAGGTCCATTAATTTCATCCGTTCTCCAATTAATTAATTCTTTAGGAAAATTTGTTTCAACTTCTTTAATGGTAAGGCCTTCCCACTCTCCAAAATCTATTTCGGTTATTCCT
>Ga0209123_1003262_pt1 | contig 12415 bp, 10 predicted proteins | sample BarGraIncu00431A_FD_184500 | JGI IMG/M metagenome (GOLD analysis project Ga0209123, IMG submission 184500) | Arctic peat soil microbial communities from Barrow, Alaska, USA - Barrow Graham LP Incubations 004-31A (SPAdes) (version 2) | ecosystem: Environmental > Terrestrial > Soil > Wetlands >...
GACCCCTGCTCCGCCAGTTGATAAGTAAATACGGGCCTTTTGAGGCCCGTATTTCATGCTGCTTTTGCCGGGCTCACATTCACAGACGTCCCAGCAACAGGTACTCCATGAGCGCCTTTTGCACATGCATACGGTTTTCTGCTTCTTCCCACACCACTGATTGCGCGCCGTCAATCACCTCGGCTTGCACTTCTTCACCCCGGTGCGCGGGCAGGCAGTGCATGAACAGCGCGTCCGGCTTGGCCGCGTGCATCATGTCCAGGTCCACGCACCAGTCAGCAAACGCCACTTTGCGGGCCTCGTTTTCGGCTTCAAAACCCATGCTGGTCCAGACATCGGTGGTGACCAGGTCGGCACCGGCGCACGCCTGCATCGGGTCCTGAAATACCTGGTAACTGTCGGCTGAGCGCAGGCCGGCGATGGACTGGTCAACTTCATAGCCACCAGGCGTGCTGACATGCACCTTGAAGCCGAGAATTTCGCTGGCTTGCAGCCAGGTGTTGGCCATGTTGTTACCGTCACCGACCCAGGCAACCGTCTTGCCCGCAATGGAGCCGCGGTGTTCGATGTAGGTGAAGATGTCAGCGAGAATCTGGCACGGGTGAAATTCGTTGGTCAGGCCGTTGATGACCGGCACGCGCGAGTGTTGGGCAAAGCGCTCTATCTTGGTCTGCTCAAAGGTGCGGATCATCACCAGATCGACCATGCGGCTGATCACCTTGGCGCTGTCTTCAATCGGCTCGGCGCGGCCCAGCTGGCTGTCGCCGGTGGTCAGATGCACCACGCTGCCGCCCATCTGGTACATGCCAGCCTCAAAGCTCACCCGCGTGCGGGTGGAGGCTTTCTCGAAAATCATGGCCAGGGTTCGATCAGCCAGCGGGTGGTGCTTTTCGTAGGCCTTGAACTTCTTCTTGATCAGGGCGGCCCGCTCAAACAGGTAGGCGTAGTCGAGGGCAGTGAGGTCGCTGAATTGCAGGTAGTGTTTCATTGCGGGTACTCGCAGGGCAGGGCGGGGTAGGAACCAGTGGGCGGGTTGTCGGCGTTCTTCAGCTGGCGTCGGACAAAAGCTGCTTGATCAGTGGACACAGGATGCTGACCACTTCATCGGCTTCGGTCGCGCTCATGATCAGTGGTGGCACCAGGCGGATGACGGTGTCGGCGGTGACACTGATGAGTAGACCCTTATCGGCACATTGCTGGACCAGGGCTGAGCAGGGTTTTGCCAGTTCGACCCCGATCATCAGACCCATTCCGCGAATTTCCTTGATGGCGCCTGAGGCCAGCTCGGCAGACAGCGCAAGAGCGAGGGTGGCCGCCAGATGCTTGCCCACCTGCGCCGCGTTCTCAAGCAGACCCTCTTCTTCCATGATACGAATGGTCTCGACCCCAGCCCGCATGGCAAGCGGGTTGCCGCCAAAGGTGGTGCCATGGTTGCCAGGCTGAAAAATGGCGGCGGCCTTGGGGCCTGCCACCACCGCACCGACCGGCACACCCGAGCCCAGGCCCTTGGCCAGGGGCATCACGTCAGGCACGATGCCGGCCCATTGATGGGCAAACCATTTGCCGGTGCGGCCCATGCCGCATTGCACCTCGTCAATCATCAGCAACCAGTCACGCTCGTCGCATAGCTGTCGTACCGCCTTGAGATAGTCCATGTGCATGGGGTTGATGCCGCCTTCACCCTGGATGGCCTCAAGAAACACCGCCACCACGTTCGTGTTGCCTTCGGTCGCTGCTCTAAGACTTTCGATGCTGTTGATCGGCACCCGGATGAATCCTTCCACCAGCGGGCCAAAACCAGCTTGCACCTTGGGGTTGCCGGTGGCGCTGAGGGTGGCGATAGACCGGCCATGAAAGGCCTTCTCGTAAACCACAATCTCAGGCCGCTCAATGCCTTTGTCATGGCCAAATTTGCGCGCCAGCTTCAAGGCGGCTTCGTTTGCTTCCAGACCGGTGGAGCAGAAAAAGACATTGGTCATGCCCGACAGTTCGACCAATTTTTTGGCCAGCACTTCCTGGTTGGGCACGTGGTAGTAGTTGCAGCTGTGGATGATTTTGCCAATCTGGTCTTGAAGCGCAGGCACCAGCTTGGGATGGTTGTGGCCCAGGGTGTTGACGGCAATGCCGCCGAGCGCGTCCAGATACGACTTGCCATTGACATCCCAAACGCGGCAGCCCTGGCCATGCGACAGGGCGATGGGCAAACGACCGTAGGTGTTCATGACGTGGGGCGATGCGGCTTCAATGAAAGATGCATTCATGGTTTCAAACTTCATCCAATCAGTTGGGGACAGAGCCAGCTCGCGCAGCGATGCTGCGGACTGTCCCTCAAAGGCTCAAAAATAAAGCGGCCCAACGTGGGTTGGGCCGTTGAAGCGTGATTTTATGACCATTGGCCTGTCTTCTTTTTTGACAATTTGACATCACTGCGATGCGTTTGATGTTTCAGACAAGTGTTCCAACAAAAAAGCCGTCTTTCGACGGCTTTTTGCTTTGCTGACAGCGCACCCGTTACAAACGGCGGATCGACTTTCTAAAAAGTCAATCCGTGCGATTTGCCTGAAAAATCAGGCGGCGATTGCGGCCAGGGCTTTCACCTTGGTCGACAGACGGCTCTTGTCACGAGCGGCCTTGTTTTTGTGGAAGATGCCTTTGTCTGCCACGGTGTCAACCACGGCTTGCATCTTGGCAAACAACTCGGTTGCCTTGGCTTTGTCGCCAGCGACAACCGCTTTTTCCACATTCTTCACCGCAGTGCGGTATTTGGAACGCAGCGAGGTGTTTGCAGCGTTGATTTTGACGTCCTGACGGACGCGTTTGCGGCCCGACGCCAGGCGCGGGTTCTTTTTCTTGGGTTTTCCAGATGCCATATATTTAGTTCCTTGTGTCTGAGGATGTTGCCAGCAAAGCCTGCGATTCTAACAGGTGCTGGTCTGACGCAGCTACACTTCGGGCGGTGAGTCTCTTCAAATCTGCTTCTATTGTTTCCCTGCTGACACTGGTGTCGCGCATTACCGGGTTGGTGCGCGAACTTCTGATTGCATCGACCTTTGGCGCCAATGCCATGACGGACGCGTTCAATGTCGCGTTTCGTATCCCCAACCTGTTTCGCCGCTTTTTTGGCGAAGGCGCCTTCAGTCAGGCTTTTGTGCCGGTGCTGGCGGCCTCCAAAGCGCAGCACGGTGAGGCGGCCACTCATACCGTGATCAACCATGCCGCCACGGTCCTGACCTGGGCTTTGTTGGTGCTCAGCGTCATCGGCGTGGCAGCCGCTCCGGCCCTGGTGTGGGCAATGGCCAGCGGCCTGCAGCAAGACCCGCGCGGCTTTGAGGTGGCTATTGTCATGACGCGCTGGATGTTTCCCTACATTGCCTTCATGTCGCTGGTGGCGCTGGCCGCGGGTGTGCTCAATACCTGGAAGCATTTTGCCGTACCGGCCGTCACGCCGGTGTTGTTGAACCTGTGCATGATTGCCGCGGCGTGGCTGGGTGCGCCCTGGTTCAAGACCCTGGGGCTGGAGCCGATTTACGCGCTGGCCGGTGGCGTGCTGCTGGGCGGCGTGCTGCAACTGGGTGTGCAGTGGTGGGCCTTGAAAAAACTCGGTCTCGCCCCCGCCATCGGTCTGCGCTGGCGTGTGTTGCGCGCGGCCTGGGCTGACCCCGCCACCAAAAACATCCTACGCCTGATGGGGCCCGCTTTGTTGGGGGTGAGCGTGGCGCACATCTCAATGCTGATCAACACCCAGATCGCCTCGCATTTGGCGCCCGGCAGCGTGAGCTGGATCACCTATGCCGACCGCTTGATGGAGTTCCCCACGGCCATGCTCGGTGTCGCCATGGGCGTGGTACTGATGCCCCAGCTCGCACTTGCCCGCGCAGCGGGAGACAAGGCGAAATATTCCGCCATGCTGGACTGGGGGCTGCGCCTGGTGGTGCTGCTGGCCGTACCGTGCGCTGTGGCGCTGATCGTGTTCCCGATGCCGCTGGTGGCCGTGCTGTACCACTACGGCGCCATGACTGACTTGGACGTGCAGAAAATCACCTACGCACTGATGGGCTGGGGCGTTGGCCTGGTCGGAATCGTGGCCATCAAGGTCCTGGCGCCGGGGTATTACGCCAACCAGGACACCAAAACACCGGTCACCATAGCCGTTGCCGTGCTGGTCATCACACAGTTGCTCAACATCGCGCTGGTGCCCCTGTTTGCCCATGCCGCGCTGACGTTGTCAATTGGCATCGGCGCCATGATCAATGCCAGCTGGCTGCTTGTGGGGCTCATGCGGCGTGGTAGCTACAAGCCTGAGCCGGGCTGGGGCGCTTTTGTGTTGCAGGTGATTGCCGCCTGCGCTTTGCTGGCTGTCTTTTTAATGTGGGCCAATAGCGCTTTTGCCTGGACCCAGATGCGCAGCGAGAGTTTCAAGAGAATTTGGCTTCTAGCCCTCGTCCTTATTGGCTCTAGTGCTATATATTTTGTAGCTATCTGGGCAGCGGGCCTGAAGCTGCGCCAGTTCTTGCGGCGCTGAACCGGGTCAGTGCTGTTGGGCCTTTGGCGCTAAAAAGCCGTCGTTTCCGAATGGACGCGACGGCTTCTTGCTTTTGACAGTCGCTTAGCTTCGCTGGGCTTGCACCATTTTCATGGCCGAAGAAATCAGCGCCGACACCTCGGTCATGTTGCTGGGCACAATCAGCGTGGTGGTGGCATTGGCGGCGACTTTGGAATAGGCGTCCATTGCTTTTTCGGCCACCTTGAGTTGCACGGCGTCAGCGCCGCCGGGCTGATTGATGGCCGCAGCAATGCGTTCAATCGCCTGGGCGGTGGCTTCGGCGACGGCCAGAATGGATTGCGCATCGCCTTGGGCCTTGTTGATCACCGCTTGCTTTTCGCCTTCAGAGCGGGCAATGAAGGCTTCACGTTCACCGGTGGCAATATTGATCTGCTCCTGGCGCCGACCTTCTGACGCGGCAATCAGTGCCCGTTTTTCACGCTCGGCGGTGATTTGCTGCTGCATGGCGTGCAGAATTTCTTTCGGTGGCGTCAAGTCCTTGATTTCATAACGGAGCACCTTGACACCCCAGTTCAGTGCGGCTTCATCAATCGCCTGCACCACCTGGGCGTTGATGATGTCGCGCTCTTCAAACGTTTTGTCGAGTTCGAGCTTGCCAATGACGGATCGCAACGAGGTCTGCGCCAACTGAGAGATGGCCATGATGTAGTTGCTGGAGCCATAGCTGGCGCGCATCGCATCGGTCACCTGGAAGTACAAAATACCATCGACCTGCAACTGGGTGTTGTCACGCGTGATGCAGACCTGGCTGGGGATGTCCAGCGGGACTTCCTTGAGCAGATGTTTATAGGCTACCTTGTCGACAAAGGGCACCAAAAAGTTCAAACCCGGCATCAGGGTGCCGTTGTATTTGCCGAGCCGCTCGACGACCCACGCGTGTTGTTGGGGAACGACCTTGATTGACTGCGTGATAAAGATCACCGCGATCACGAACAGGATGACTGCAACTTCCATTTGACTCTCCAAAAAGATAGCTACCCGATTTCACAATTTTTCGACCACCAGTCGGCTGCCAACCACTTCGACAATGCGGTGCAGACCCGAGGTCGCCACGGCACCCGTCCTCAGTGACACGCTCCAGGCGGCACCGCGGTACTTGGCCGTGCTGGTTCCATCTGCGTTCCACGCCTCGATCTGCAGGGTTTCCCCAATATCCAGATTGACATCCCGGTTGGCACTGGCAGGCAGTGCAGGCGGCTGGTGCTTCTTGTAACTGCGCCAAGCCACAACAAAACCACCGCCCAGCAGGGCCGCCACCACCAATTGGGCCGGCACCGTCGCCCCCAAATGGGCGGCGATGGCAGCGCCGACCAGTCCCAGCGACAACATGAGCAAATAAAAGGTGCCGGTCAGCAGTTCGGCCGCGATGACCGCCCCTGCCAACAGCCACCAGATCGTCGATTCAGCCATGTTTGTTTCCAATTGTGTTTCCCTCGCCACATTCTGCGGCAAAAGTCGCCATGCGCAAGGGCTGTGAATGGATTAGTCCTTACACTTCGCGCCTTATTCTTGAAATTGTTTTGTAAGTGGCTGGAGTTACCAATGAAATTTCGCTTTCCCATCATCATCATTGACGAAGATTTTCGCTCTGAAAACGCCTCCGGCCTGGGTATACGGGCGCTGGCCCAAGCCATCGAGTCAGAAGGCCTGGAAGTGCTGGGTGTGACCAGTTATGGTGACCTGAGCCAGTTTGCGCAGCAGCAAAGCCGCGCCAGTGCCTTCATCATGTCCATTGATGACGAGGAATTCACCCCGGGTCCGGACCTCGACCCGGCGGTGGTGAACTTGCGCCACTTCATTGAAGAAGTGCGTCGTAAAAACCTTGATGTGCCGATCTATATTTATGGTGAGACCAAGACCTCGCGCCATCTGCCCAATGACATCCTGCGCGAACTGCATGGTTTCATTCACATGTTTGAGGACACGCCAGAATTCGTGGCGCGTCACATCATTCGCGAAGCCAAAGTCTATCTTGAGAGCGTGCAGCCGCCTTTTTTCAAGGCCTTGTTGGACTACGCCGAGAACGGCTCCTACTCCTGGCACTGCCCAGGGCACTCGGGTGGCGTGGCTTTTCTGAAAAGCCCGGTGGGTCAGATGTACCACCAGTTTTATGGCGAGAACATGCTGCGCGCTGACGTCTGCAACGCAGTGGAAGAACTGGGCCAACTGCTGGACCATGATGGTGCGATTGGCAAGAGCGAGCGCAATGCGGCGCGCATTTTCAACGCGGACCACTGCTTTTTTGTCACCAACGGCACCAGTACCAGCAACAAGATGGTGTGGCATCACACGGTGGCGCCCAATGACGTGGTGGTGGTGGACCGCAATTGCCATGTGTCCATCCTGCACGCAATCATCATGACCGGGGCCATTCCGGTGTTTTTGAAGCCCACGCGCAACCACTTCGGCATCATCGGGCCGATCCCTAAAAGCGAGTTCGAACCAGCCGCCATCAAGGCAAAAATCAAGGCCAACCCCTTGATCAAGGAGCATCTGCCCGACGTGGACCTGAGCCGGATCAAGCCGCGCGTGCTGACGCTGACCCAGTCCACCTACGACGGTGTGCTGTACAACACCGAGACCGTCAAAAACATGCTCGATGGCTATGTGGAGAACATCCATTTTGACGAAGCCTGGTTGCCACATGCGGCATTTCACCCGTTTTACGGCACCTACCATGCGATGGGTAAAAAGCGCTCGCGCCCCAAGCACGCCATGGTCTATGCCACGCAATCCCTTCACAAGCTGCTGGCCGGCATCAGCCAGGCCAGCCAGGTGCTGGTGCAGGATTCGCAAACCGTCAAGCTCGACAAGCACCTGTTCAACGACGCGTATCTGATGCACACCAGTACCAGCCCGCAGTACAGCATCATTGCCAGTTGCGACGTGGCTGCCGCCATGATGGAGCCACCCGGCGGCACGGCGCTGGTGGAAGAAAGTATCGCTGAAGCGCTCGATTTCCGGCGTGCCATGCGCAAGATCGACGAAGAATATGGCACCGACTGGTGGTTCAAGGTGTGGGGACCTGAAAAACTGGTGGAAGAAGGCATTGGCCGCGCCGACAGCTGGATCATTAAAGGCGAGTCAGCCAAAGCCAAGGCGGGTGTCAACTGGCACGGTTTTGGCAAAATGGCCACCGGCTTCAACATGCTCGACCCGATCAAATCGACGGTGGTCACGCCCGGCATGGACTTGAACGGCAAGTTTGCCAAGACCGGCATTCCGGCCAGCATCGTCACCAAGTTCCTCGCCGAACACGGCGTGGTGGTCGAGAAAACCGGGCTTTACAGCTTTTTCATCATGTTCACCATCGGCATCACCAAGGGCCGCTGGAACAGCATGTTGACCGCCTTGCAGCAGTTCAAGGACGACTACGCCAAGAACCAGCCGATGTGGCGCATCCTGCCCGAGTTTTGCCAGAAGTACCCCAAATACGAAACCATGGGGCTGGCTGACCTGTGCCAGCACGTGCACCAGCTCTACGCCAAATATGACATCGCGCGCCTGACCACCGACATGTATTTAAGCGACCTGACGCCGGCCATGAAGCCTAGCGATGCTTATGCCCACATTGCGCTACGCAAAACCGAGCGCGTGGCGATTGATGATCTGGAAGGTCGTGTCACAGTTGGCCTGGTCACACCTTACCCGCCCGGCATTCCCTTGTTGATCCCGGGCGAAGTGTTCAACAAGAAGATCGTGGACTACCTGAAATTTGCCCGCGAGTTCAATACCCAGTGCCCCGGTTTTGAAACCGACATTCATGGACTGGTGGAAGAACAGGAGGCTGACGGGCAGCGGCACTACTATGCCGATTGCGTCAAGTCCTGATTCAAGCCTTGAAGTGAGAAGCTATTAATTTAATAGCTTCTCACCCAAGTAATACGGGGGCTGCAGCCCGATTTCATCAAGATTCAACGACCGCCACGGCGGTCTGGCTGACGCCGCAATCGACATAAGAAATCTGCCCGGTCATGCCAGACGCCAGGTCGCTGAGCAAGAAAGCGGCCACATTGCCGACCTCTTCAATCGTCACGTTGCGCTTCAAAGGCGATGCGCTGGCTGAAATGGCCAGCAAGCGGCCAAAATCCTTGATGCCGCTGGCCGCCAGTGTCTTGACGGCGCCAGCGCTCAGGCCGTTCACGCGCATGCCGCGTGGGCCAATCGCATCGGCCAGGTAACGCACCGATGACTCCAGTGACGCCTTGGCCAAGCCCATGGTGTTGTAGCTGGGCACCACGCGCACGCCCCCCAGGTAAGTGAGTGTCAGCAAGGAAGCCTTGTCGCTGAGGTAGGGCAGGGCGGCCTTGGCCATGGCGGGGAAGCTGTAGGCGCTGATGTCGTGCGCGATGCGAAAGTTTTCGCGCGTCAGTCCGTCCAGGAAATTGCCGGCAATGGCCTCGCGCGGCGCGTAGCCAATGCTGTGCACAAAGCCATCAAATTTGGGCCAGTGCTTGGCCAAATCGGTGAACAGTTTTTCAATCTGGGCATCGTCTGCCACATCGCAATCAAACACCAGCGTGGAACCAAAATCGGCCGCAAACTCAGTGATGCGCTCCTTGAAACGCTCGCCAACGTAGCTGAAGGCCAGTTCCGCGCCTTGTTCGTGGCAGGCTTGCGCGATGCCGTAAGCAATCGAGCGTTTGGACAAAACACCGGTAATCAGCAATTTTTTTCCTGTCAGGAATCCCATAGTGGTTTCTTCTCTCAGTTCTATATGCAGTTAAATCGTCGCCGTCTCAGAATCGGCTTGAAAAGCCGTTTATAGCGGCATTCATCACACCTGCCTGAAGGCAGTCGTTGTTGATGCAGAATTGTCGCATGCGATGTTTGTTTTTTTTGTGCCTGTCTGTTGTTTGCAGTTCGTTGTGGGCGGCGCATGGGTACGCGCTGTGGGGTGATCTGAAGTACGGTGCCAATTTTTCGCACTTCGATTATGTCAACCCGAACGCGCCCAAGGGCGGTGAATTGCGGCTGGTGAGCAATCTGCGCGTGTCCACTTTCGACAAGTACAACCCGTTCACGATCAAGGGCTCGGCCCCGGCGTACCTGGCAGACTTGGTGTTTGACTCGCTGCTGACGGGCGCGCTGGATGAAACCGGCGCCGGCTATGGCCTGCTGGCGCGTGATGTGGACGTGGCGCCAGATGGCTTGAGTGCCACCTTTCGCCTGGCACCCGAGGCCCGCTTTCACAATGGTGACCCGGTGTTGGCCCTGGATGTGAAATACAGCTTTGACACTTTGATGGGGCCGCACACGTCGCCGGCCTACAAGAGTCTGCTCGAAGATGTGGCGGGTCTGGAGGTGCTCGATGAGCGCAGCGTGCGCTACCGCTTCAAAAAACCGAACCGGGAACTGCCGCTCACGGTCGGCGGCTTGCCGGTGTTCAGCCGGGCCTGGGGCAGGGTGAATGGCAAGGTCAAGTCATTTGATCAAATAGTCACTGACATCCCGATTGGCAGTGGCCCCTACAAAATCGGCCCGGTGCGCTTTGGCAAAGATATCACCTATGTGCGTGACCCGAATTATTGGGCCAAAGACCTGAACGTGAAGCGTGGCAGCAACAACTTTGATCGCATCACGGTCAAAATTTACAAGGACGGTACGGCGCGACTGGAAGCGCTCAAAGCCGGTGAGTTTGATTTGATGCGGTTTTTCTCGGCTGGCGATTGGGCGCGCCGGGTTAACGGCAAGCGTTTTGACAGTGGTGAGTTGGTCAAGGCTGAGTTCAAACACCGTTTGCCGACCGGCTTTCAGAGCTATGTGCTCAACACTCGGCGCGACAAGCTCAAGGACATACGCGTGCGCCAGGCGCTGGGCTTGGCGCTGGATTTCGAATGGATGAACCGGCAGATGTTCTACAACGCCTACCAGCGCGTCAATGGCCTGTTTGGCAACACCGATTGCCAGGCCAGCGGGATGCCCAGCGCGCAAGAACTGGCGTTGATGGCCCCTTGGCGCCAAGACATCCCGCAAGCCGCTTTTGGTCCCATGGCGCTTGCACCGCGCACCGATGGTGATTCATCCCTGCGTGCCAACCTGCGCCAGGCCCAGGCCCTGCTGAAGGCCGCAGGCTGGGAGGTGCGCGATGGGGTCTTGCGCAACGCCCAGGGTCAGACGTTTGAAATTGAGTACCTGGACAGCAACGAGAGCGGTGCCCGCATGGCGGCGCCGTGGGCGCGAAATCTGGAAAAACTTGGTATCACTTTGAGCTTTCGCCCGGTGGACTTTGCCCTGTACCAGCAACGCCTGCAGAAGTTTGAGTTCGACATCACCTCGATCGCGTACGGGGGTACTCACAACCCGGGGCAGGAGTATGCCGACATGTTTGGCTCCAAGTCGGCCGACCAGGAGGATTCCGGCAATTTTGCGGGCGTCAAGAACCCGGCCGTCGATGCGTTGATCAGCGCGATGACCAGCGCCAGGTCCAAGGCCGAACTGCTGCCCGCGTGCCGTGCGCTGGATCGTGTCATCAGTCACAGTCATTTTCTGATTCCCCAATGGAGCGCGGGCACACATCGCATGGTGTACAACAGTTGGCGGCTGGCCAAACCCGAGTCGATGCCGCCCTATGCGGCGGGCGAGGGCTGGGCGATCGACACCTGGTGGGCCAAATAGACCATGCTGAGCTACGTCCTCAAACGCTTGCTGCTGATGATTCCCACCTTGCTGGGGGTCTTGCTGATCACTTTCATGGTGGTTCAATTTGTGCCCGGTGGCCCGGTAGAACAATACCTGGCTGAGGCCAAGGCTGGCAGTGGCAAAGGGGCCGCTGCTGAAAGTGGTGGCCTGAGTTACCGGGGTGCACAAGGGGTGGACCCGAAGCGCATCGAGCAGATCAAGGCGCTATACGGTTTTGACAAACCCGCGCACGAGCGTTTCCTGCAAATGCTGGGGCAATTTGCCCGTTTTGATCTGGGGCGGAGTTTCTTCCAGAACAAAAGCGTGTCGGAGCTGATTTGGGAGAAGCTGCCGGTCTCCATCAGTCTGGGGCTGTGGACGTTTTTTATCAGCTATTTGATTGCGGTGCCGCTGGGCGTGGCCAAAGCGGTGCGCGCGGGTTCGCGCTTTGACTTTGTCACGACCCTGCTGGTGCTGTTTGGCTACGCCATTCCCGGCTTTGTGCTGGGGGTGGCGCTGCTGGTGATTTTTGGTGGACAGCTGCAGTGGTTTCCGTTGCGCGGCTTGACGTCGAGCAACTGGGACGAGCTCAGCTGGGGTGCGCGCGTGGTCGACTACCTGTGGCACATCGCCCTGCCGGTCACGGCCATGGTGCTGGGCAGCTTTGCCGTCACCACCATGCTGACCAAGAACGCGTTTCTGGAAGAAATTCGCAAACAGTACGTCATCACGGCGCGTGCCAAAGGCCTGGACGAGCGCCAGGTGCTGTGGAAGCACGTTTTTCGCAATGCGCTGATTCCTATCATCACCGGCTTCCCGGCGGCGTTTATTGGCGCTTTTTTTACCGGCTCCCTGCTGATCGAGACACTGTTTTCGCTTGATGGCCTGGGGCTGCTGAGTTACGAGAGCGTGATCCGGCGCGATTACCCGGTGGTGCTGGGCACCCTTTACTTCTTTACGCTGATTGGTCTGGTGACCAAGCTGATTTCAGATTTGTCTTATGTTTGGGTCGATCCGCGTGTCAAATTCGATTAAATCCAGCGGGACCGCAGTCAGTCTCAGCCCGGGCCGGCGTGCCTGGCTGCGCTTTAAACGCAACCGCCTGGGCTACTGGAGCCTGCTGGCTTTTGTGACGCTGGTGCTGTTGAGCCTGCTGGCTGAAGTGATCTCCAACGACCGCCCGCTGCTGGTGCGCTACCAGGGCACGACCTACTTCCCGATCGTCAAGGA
>Ga0209123_1003264_pt1 | contig 12406 bp, 11 predicted proteins | sample BarGraIncu00431A_FD_184500 | JGI IMG/M metagenome (GOLD analysis project Ga0209123, IMG submission 184500) | Arctic peat soil microbial communities from Barrow, Alaska, USA - Barrow Graham LP Incubations 004-31A (SPAdes) (version 2) | ecosystem: Environmental > Terrestrial > Soil > Wetlands >...
ATCGTTTTCAACAATATTATTCCGTTTTTTTATATGGATTATTGACTTTCAACTGGGCCTTAACTACCGATTTTAAGCAAATGAAAAGTTATCTTAAAAGAAAATTATCTTACGGCGAAGCCAAAAATCCAAAAATACTTTGGACAACCTTAATTATAACAAAAATTATCTATGTTTCCATCTGGATTGTATTGCCAATGGCAATAGGAATTACTTGGTGGAAAGTGCTCCTTGGCTTTTTTGTAATGCACTATACCGCCGGATTAATATTGAGTATCGTTTTCCAATTGGCACACGTGGTAAAAGAAACCACCAATCCAGTTCCAAACGAAAAGGGAGAAATCGAAAATACCTGGGCGATTCACCAATTATTCACCACCACCAATTTTGCCCCAAAAAACAAAATTGTCAACTGGTACACCGGAGGTTTGAATCATCAAATCGAACACCATCTTTTCCCAAATATTAGCCATATTCATTATGGTAAAATTGCTAAAATTGTAAAACAAACAGCACAAGAATGCCATTTGCCTTATTATGAATATAAAACCATGCGAAGTGCCGTTATTGCTCATTTCAAGCATTTGAAAGAACTGGGAATGAAGCCAATTCCGCAGTAGAGATGCACGAGGTAGAGACGCACTGCAGTGCGTCTCTACAACAACAACCAAAAAAAATAGACTTTATAAATCAAAAATTACATTTTAATGAACAATCCGCTTTCAGACAGAATCAACAATCTAGCTACCTCACAAACGTTAGCTATGGCTGCATTGGCCAGAGAATTAAAATCACAAGGAAAAGATATTATCAGTTTGAGTTTGGGCGAACCCGATTTCAACACGCCAGATTTCGTAAAAGAAGCAGCAAAAAAAGCTATCGACGAAAACTACAGCACTTATTCGCCAGTTGACGGTTATCTTGACTTAAAAGAAGCCATTTGCCGAAAATTCAAAAGAGACAATGGCCTGGATTACAAACCATCACAAATCGTGGTTTCAACCGGAGCAAAACAATCATTGTACAACATTGCACAAGTAATGTTAAACGACGGTGACGAAGTAATTTTGCCGGCACCATACTGGGTTTCCTATTTCGAAATCGTGAAATTATCAGGTGGAGTTCCTGTTGAAGTTCCAACATCTATCGAAAGTGATTTTAAAATCACCCCAGAACAACTGGAAGCTGCCATCACGCCAAAAACAAAAATGATGTGGTTCAGCTCTCCTTGTAATCCAAGTGGTTCTGTATATAACCGTGAAGAATTGACGGCTTTGGCCAAAGTATTGGAAAAATATCCACACGTATATGTTGTTGCCGACGAAATCTACGAACACATCAATTTCTCTGGAACTTTCTGTAGCATCGGATCAATTCCGGGAATGTTAGAAAAAACCATAACTGTAAACGGAGTTGCAAAAGCTTTCGCAATGACAGGATGGAGAATCGGATATATTGGCGGACCAGAATTCATCGCAAAAGCCTGTACCAAACTACAAGGACAAGTAACTTCGGGAGCAAATTCTATCGCACAACGTGCCACAATCACTGCTGTTGATGCCGATCCAAGCGTACTTCACGAAATGGTTGCTGCTTTCAAAAGCCGTAGAGATTTGGTCGTAAAATTACTTCAAGATATTCCCGGAATCAAAATCAACGTTCCCGAAGGCGCTTTTTACGTGTTTCCAGATGTATCTTCCTTCTTCGGAAAAACATTGAAAGGAACATTTATCAAGGATGCCAACGATTTCTCGATGTATCTTTTGGGCGAAGCCAATGTGGCAACCGTAACCGGTGACGCTTTCGGAAACCCAGATTGCATCCGTTTTTCTTATGCCACCAGCGAAGATTTATTGACGGAAGCTTTAAGAAGAATAAAAGAAGCGGTAGCCTAACAAAAACCGTTTAAAGTTTCAAAATAGTTTAAGGTACGAAGTTTAACCACTTTATACTTTAAACTATTTTTTTATGGCGTGACCGCAAGGGTCGGGCTTTTCGCTACAATCCACGCAAAAAAGCGTGGGATTTCCACTTCTATCCCTCACGCAGAAAAATACCTGACAACAACCGGCTGTCCTCCTCTTAATCCCACCCGAGCGAAAGCGAACAGGCGAAGCAAATCTCACGCAAAAAACAATTCAGATTTCAAAAAACACTATTTTTGTCAAGAATTTAAATTGCTTTCATAACGTCGAGCAACTTTAAACATTAAACTTTAAACCTTTTTTATGAAAATACTACTTCTCGGATCTGGCGAATTAGGAAAAGAATTTGTAATCGCTGCGCAACGCATCGGTCAAACCGTTATTGCTGTCGATAGTTACGAAAATGCTCCCGCTATGCAAGTCGCTCATGGGTTTGAAGTTATCAATATGCTCGATGGTGTCGAATTAGATCGAATTGTAGCCAAACACAAACCTGATTTTATCGTTCCCGAAATTGAAGCCATTCGTACCGAACGTTTTTACGATTACGAAAAGCAAGGCATTACGGTTGTTCCTTCCGCGAAAGCGGCCAACTTCACTATGAACAGAAAAGCAATTCGCGATTTGGCTGCCAAAGAATTGGGATTAAAAACAGCAAATTATCGTTATGCAACAACTGCTGCCGAATTACGAAAAGGAGTTGAAGCTGTAGGAATGCCGTGTGTTGTAAAACCATTGATGTCATCCTCAGGAAAAGGACAATCAACCATAAAAACAGAAGCCGACATTGAAAAAGCTTGGAATTACGCCGTGGAAGGTTCCCGTGGCGATGTCGTGGAAGTCATCGTGGAAGCGTTTGTAAAATTCAATTCCGAAATCACTTTATTGACCGTTACCCAAAATAACAATCCCACTTTGTTTTGCGCACCAATAGGCCACCGACAAGAACGCGGCGATTATCAGGAAAGTTGGCAACCCGCCAGAATTTCCGACAAGGATTTATTTGAAGCCCAAGATATGGCCGAAAAAGTTACCGAAGCTTTAGGTGGCGCAGGACTTTTTGGAGTAGAATTTTTCCTGACCGATGACGGCGTTTATTTCTCTGAATTGTCACCAAGACCGCACGATACCGGAATGGTAACTTTGGCTGGAACGCAAAACTTCAACGAATTCGAATTGCATTTACGAGCAATTTTGAGTTTGCCCATTTTCGAAATCACTTTGGAAAAAGCGGGAGCAAGTGCCGTTATTTTAGCCTCTGAACCTTCTGAAAATCCCACTTATTCAGGAATTTCAACAATTGCCGCATTGCCTAAAACTGATTTCAGGATTTTCGGCAAACCAACTTCGAGACCGTATCGAAGAATGGGTGTTGCATTAGTCAATGACAGCTTAGAAACACCAATTGAAAATTTAATTCAACGCGCTAAAGAAGCAGCAAATTTGGTAAATGTAAATTCGTAAATGACTTTAATCCTAGAAAATATAGCAAAACACATTACTCTTACTCCGCAAGAGCAGGAACTTTTTTTGTCTAAAACAGAAACGCATCAATACAAAGCCAAAACCATTTTACTGAATGCCGGTGAAATCTGCAAGAACTCCTATTTTGTGAATTCTGGTGTATTGCGTAGTTTCAATATCAATGACAATATTATTGAACACGTAATGAGCTTTGCCTGCCAAGGCTGGTGGATTAGCGATATGTACAGCTTGCTTTCCCAAAAACCGGGCAATCTTTTTATAGAAGTAATCGAAGACGCCGAAGTGGTTTTACTTTCCAAGGAAAATCAAGAACAACTATATCGCGATATTCCCAAACTCGAACATTTTTTTAGAATTTTGATCGAAAACGCTTTGGTTGCCAATCAACAGCGAATTATGGATAATCTAAGTTTATCGGCGGAAGAACGTTTTGAAAAATTCTCCAAAAAATATCCTTCACTGATCCAGCAAGTTCCTCAAAAACAAATTGCCTCTTTCATTGGTGTCACACCCGAATTCTTCAGCAAAATGAAAGCCCGACTTCTTAAAAAGGCGCACTAATCAAGTTCCTGTATTACAAAACTTCACGAAAATTTACTTTCTTAATCTAGGTTAAGTGATTCTCCTTAACGAGGACTGTATCTTTGTACCATAATAATTAAAATTATGGAAAATTCAGTTTTACACAAAGCGAACACAAGAGGCAATGCCAATTTAGGTTGGTTAAACAGTTATCACACTTTTAGCTTTTCGAATTATTATGACCCCAACCGAATGAACTTTGGCGTTTTACGGGTTTTAAATGATGACACCGTTGCTGCCGGAATGGGTTTTGGAACGCATCCACATCAAAATATGGAGATTATTTCCATCCCGTTGGAAGGCGACTTGGAACACAAAGACAGTATGGGTAATAAAACCGTAATAAAAAATGGCGATATTCAGGTGATGAGTGCCGGAACGGGAATTCAACACAGCGAATACAACAAAAACAAAGATTCGCAAGTGAAGTTTTTGCAAATATGGGTAATTCCAAATCAACAAAATGTGACTCCACGCTACGGCCAAATCACTTTAAATCCGGAAGACCGAAAGAACAAACTGCAACAAATTTTATCTCCAAATCCTGAAGACGAAGGAGTTTGGGTTCATCAGGATGCTTGGTTTCATTTGGGTCAATTTGACCAAAATTTCGCAACAACCTATACCTTTAAGAAAAAAGGAAATGGACTTTATGCTTTCGTCCTAAAAGGAAATCTGACGATAAATGGCCAAGAATTGAATGCTCGCGATGGTTTTGGACTTTGGAATATTGACACCGTTGACATCAAGGCAAGTTCCGATGCGGAAGTTTTATTGATGGAAGTTCCGATGCAACTTTAACAACTGGAAGGAAATCATTCCACAAACTAATTTTGGTTAAGCACAAACGGCTATACTTCATTGTGAAGTATAGCCGTTTTTCTTTTATGTTAGTTTTTATCTTTTCCGATAAATCCTAAAAAAACACTATTTTTGCAAACAGTTTTTTATTCTCGAAATTTTGAGAAACTTTAAACTTTTAAACATTAAACTTGAAACAAAAATTTATGAAAGCATACGTATTTCCGGGTCAAGGAGCGCAATTCACAGGAATGGGCAAAGACTTATATGAAAACTCCGAATTAGCAAAATCACTTTTCGAAAAAGCCAATGAAATATTGGGTTTCCGTATCACGGACATTATGTTCGAAGGAACAGCCGAAGAATTGAAAGAAACCAAGGTTACCCAACCTGCGATTTTCTTGCACTCGGTAATTTTGGCAAAAACCTTGGAAGATTTCAAGCCAGAAATGGTGGCGGGACATTCTTTAGGCGAATTCTCGGCATTGGTTGCCAATGGTGTTTTGTCGTTTGAAGACGGATTGCGGTTGGTATCCAAACGCGCTTTGGCAATGCAAAAAGCCTGCGAAATCAAACCTTCGACAATGGCGGCAGTTTTAGGACTGGCCGACAATATCGTAGAAGAAGTTTGCGCGTCAATCGACGGAATCGTGGTGGCAGCCAATTATAACTGTCCAGGGCAATTAGTGATTTCAGGCGAAACTTCGGCAGTAGAAAAAGCCTGCGAAGCAATGAAAGCGGCTGGCGCAAAACGTGCGCTGATGTTGCCTGTAGGTGGTGGTTTTCACTCTCCAATGATGGAACCGGCTCGTGAGGAATTGGCCGCAGCCATTGAAGCAACCATATTCTCCACTCCTATTTGCCCAGTCTATCAAAACGTGACTGCATCTGCGGTTTCTGATCCTGCCGAAATCAAGAAAAACCTAATTATACAATTGACTGCGCCAGTAAAATGGACACAATCTGTACAACAAATGATTGCAGACGGTGCGACTTTATTTACCGAAGTGGGTCCAGGAAAAGTATTGGCTGGATTAATTGGAAAAATTGACAGGGAAGCGGTGACGGCGAACGCTTAAATAGTATTCAGTGATCCGTTTTTTAGTGATCAGTTGTTGTCTATAAACAGAATCCTCATAAACTTATGTTTGTGAGTATTTTTTTATATTTACCAATAATTTTTAATCCGTTATAATCCCTTCGCTTCCTCGCAATGATTATTGATAATTCCGGTAATCAAAAATTTATTGTTTCTTTTTTCAAAGAAAATGTACCAAGTGGTTCGGTTATTGGCTTTATAAAAAACGTAGCTGGGACCAAGATGTTGGAGTGATTTTGGAGTTTGTTTATGCGGGAAAGTGGAGATTTCAGTAAAAATAAAAGCTACGATTTTGTCAACATATAATTTAGCATTTTCAGGATAACTAAAATATTCTTTTCTAAAAAGAGTAAAAACCAATTCATCAAAATAATCTAAAACTGCCTTTTTAAAGATTACTTTTTCCAAGGATACGCATTTATTCGTTTATACATCTCTTCTTTAAATTCTTCTGGTGTATAGCCTTTTTCGAATTCAGTATCAAAATCAAAAGTGTCCCTATCTATTCCTTTAGATTTTTGTTTTGAAGATTCATAAGTCACAGAAGGTTCTTCTGCTTTGGATGCTTTTGGATTCTCTTTTTTCGGATTCATAACTTTAATTTTACGTAACGAATTTACAACTAATTATTTAAACCAAAAAATCCCAAACCATCATCAAGATAATTTGGGATTCTGTTTTTAAACTGAACACTAAAAATTGATCACTGATTACTAACTCCTAATCTTCTGTTCCCATTTCCAGGCACTTGCCATAGCTTCTTCCAACGTAAATTGCGCTTTCCAGCCCAGAACATCGTTCGCTTTATCTGTATTGGCATAGGCCGAGGTGATGTCGCCTTCTCTACGCGGCACGATTTTGTAAGGTAATTTTAGTCCGCTTACTTTTTCGAAAGCGTGAATCACTTCCAGAACTGAACTTCCTGTTCCCGTTCCCAGATTGAAGGTTTCCACTTTATCCAAATTCTTTTTATTCAATAGTCGTTGCAAAGCAATAACGTGGGCTTTCGCCAAATCGACCACGTGAATGTAATCCCGAATGCAGGTTCCGTCCGGCGTGGGATAATCATCCCCGTAAACGGATAATTCTTCGCGCAATCCGAAACCGGTTTGGGTAATAAACGGCACCAAATTCTGTGGAACGCCAATAGGCAACTCACCAATTTCGGCACTTGGATGCGCACCAATCGGGTTGAAATAGCGCAATAAAATCGCGTTGATGTTGGTTACTTTGGCGACATCGGTAATGATTTCCTCGCCTATTTGTTTGGTATTCCCGTAAGGTGACATCGCTGGTTGTATGGAAGCGTCTTCGGTAATGGGCATTTTTTCGGCTTGACCATAAACCGTGCAAGACGAACTGAAAATAAAGCTGGCTTCCGGTTTTTTTTGCAATTCCTGTAGCAAATAAATCAATGAATTAATGTTGTTTTCATAATACACTAACGGTTTTCCAACGCTTTCGCCAACGGCTTTTGAAGCTGCAAAATGGATTACTCCGGATATATCGTGATGCCTTATGAAAAAATCTTGTACTTTTTCTTTGTCGCGCAAATCCAACTTTTCGAATGCCGTGTTTATTCCTGTAATATTGGCAATTCCGTCCAACACTTTCAATGATGAGTTTGAAAGATCATCAATAATTATGACTTCAAAACCCTCATTTTGCAATTCGACCACGGTATGAGAACCGATAAACCCTAAACCGCCTGTTACTAGTATTTTCATATTTATTTTTTTAATGGTAGAGACGCAATGCAGTGCGTCTCTACAGTGCATCTGTACAGAATTAAATTATTTTAAGAATTCTAAAACGCTATCGGTAATGAACTTGATTTGTTCATCGTCTAACTCTGTGTGCATTGGCAACGAAATCACTTCTTTTACCAACTGATTTGTTACTTGAAAATCTTCTTCCTTATATCTTGAATCTAAATAGGCTTTTTGCAAGTGCAACGGAATTGGGTAATAAATCGCACATGGAATGCCTTTGCCCAACAAATGTTGCATCAATGCATCTCTGTCGGCATTAATGATTCGCAAGGTATATTGGTGAAAAACATGGTCATTCTTGTTACTATCAAACTCTGGAATCACAATATTTGAATGTCCTGCAAAAGCCGAATTATATTTGGCAGCCGCTTCACGACGCGCTTTATTGTATTGATCAAGAAGTGGCAATTTCGCATTCAAAACCGCAGCTTGAATACTGTCTAACCGCGAATTTACGCCCACCACGTCGTGATGATATCGTTCGTACATTCCGTGGTTTACGATTCCCTTAATTTTGTGTGCCAAAGCATCGTCATTGGTAAAAATGGCACCGCCATCACCATAACATCCTAGATTTTTGGATGGGAAAAATGATGTGGATCCAACGTGTCCAATGGTTCCTGCTTTCTTTTTTGTTCCATCCGAAAAATTGCAATTAGCACCGATGGCTTGTGCATTATCTTCTATAACATATAGATTGTGCGCTGCCGCAATTTGCATTATCGCTTCCATATTGGCGGCACGACCAAACAAATGTACCGGAACAATGGCCTTTGTTTTTGGCGTAATCGCTTTTTTTATTCCTTCGATGGAAATATTCATGTTTACCAAATCCACGTCGACCAAAACTGGCGTGAGTTGCAATAAGGCAATAACTTCGACCGTTGCGGCAAAAGTAAAATCGGCAGTGATTACCTCATCTCCGGGTTTTAAATCCAGTCCCATCATGGCAATTTGCAAAGCATCGGTGCCATTTGCACAAGGAATCACGTGCTTTACGTCAAGATATTCTTCGAGATTTTTTTGAAATTGGTGGACTTGCGGTCCATTGATATAAGTATTGGTATCGAGAACCTCCTGAATGGAAGCATTTACTGCGTCTTTTATTTTATCGTATTGACTTTTCAGGTCAACCATTTGGATTTTTTTCATTTATTCTTTGTTTAAAGTTTAAAGTTTAAGATTTCTTGAAACAACAAACCCCTTCTCAAAACGAAGAACAAAAATAGTTATTTAATGAGTTTAAACCAATGAAACACACATTAAAAAAGATATTATTCCGATGAGATAAAAAAGTAGGTTCCTGACAACCAAAATTTAAATATTTCTTTGGGAAGAAAATAATATAAAGAAAACGTATTTTAGCCGCAAATTCTTAATGATGCTTTTCCTTTATAATCTAATAGTTCAAATCGCCGATTTTTTATTGAAAATCGTGGCGTTTTTCAGCCCTAAAATTAAACTTTTTGTAGATGGGCGACAGCTTGTCTTTCCAATTTTGGAACAAAAAATAAAGGCTTCTGACAAGACCATCTGGTTTCACGCCGCATCACTTGGAGAATACGAACAAGGTTTACCTGTAATCGAAAAAGTAAAAGCGAAATATCCAAATCATAAAATCGTGCTCACTTTCTTTTCGCCTTCGGGTTATGAAGTGCGCAAAAACAATTCGATTGCTGATGTTACGGTGTATTTACCTTTGGACACCAAAAAAAATGCAAAACACTTTCTGTCTTTGGTTCATCCAGAAATGGCTTTATTTATTAAATATGAATATTGGCCAAATTATTTGAACGAACTACGAAAACTCGGGACGCCAACCTTTCTGGTTTCAGGGATTTTTAGAAAAAATCAGGTTTTCTTCAAATGGTATGGCGGATTTTACAGAAAGGCACTAAATACGTTCACCTATTTTTTTGTGCAAAATGAAAGTTCAAAAAATTTATTGTTGCAATTAGGCAAGACTAATGTGGCCGTTTCAGGCGACACTCGTTTTGACAGGGTTGCCACGATTTTGGAAAAAGACAATTCTTTGGATTTTATTTCCCAATTCAAAAACGACACCTTAACCATTGTTGTTGGGAGTTCTTGGCCGAAAGACGAAACCCTATTAGTTGATTTTATCAATCAAACTTCCGGAAAAATTAAATTCATCATTGCTCCACACAACATTAAAGCAGAACAAATTCAAGAGTTGAAAAATAGTATTTCCAAAAAAACAGTCTTATTTTCAGAAAAAGAAAGTGAAAATCTGGCAGATTTTGATGTTTTCATAATCGACACCATCGGAATTTTGACAAAAATTTACAGCTATGCCGATATTGCATATGTTGGCGGCGGTTTCGGAAATCCCGGGGTTCACAATATACTCGAGCCTGCCACTTTTGGTGTTCCAATAGTTATCGGTCCAAATTTCAGCCATTTTGCCGAAGCAACGGCTTTGGTGAATATGGGAGGTTGTGTTTCGGTTACAAATAAAAACGAACTTTATGAAGCCTTTTTCAGTTTGCTTGGCAATGATGACATCCGGCATGAAAAAGGACATATTTGCAACACTTTTGTACAGATGAACAAAGGGGCAACGAATATCATTATGAAGAATATTTCGCAAACTAAATTATGTTAATTTTGTAGTCCTTTTTCATTTTTGGCACAAAAAAAAAACAACTACCCACAATTGCATAATTTTACCATAAAAACAAAAGTTTGAATAGTAAATAATACCTGACAGTTCCGCTACAGGCAAAATTATTAGTTGTAATTACATCCCGCAAAAAACGGCGTGTGACATCATTTATCCAATAAAAGAAGAATATTTCAAAAGATTGCTGCCCTACCATTATAATTGGGATAAAAAAGAATATTGTGATTGAATATTATTTTTTAAAAAAAATATGAAAAAATATTTTAACTATTAAAAAATTTATATCTTTGCCCCGAATTAATAATTAACCTTTTATAATAAAGTAAGATGAAAAAAGTATTTTTAAGTTTAGCCGTTGTTGCTATGTTGACTGTTGTATCATGTAAAAAAGCTGAACCAGCAGCTACTGAAGGAGTTACTGTAGACACTACTGCCGCAGTTGTTGACACTACTGCTATTGTTACTGACTCAACTACAGTTAAAACTGACACAACTGTTGTTGCTCCTGCTACTCCAGCTGTTAAGAAGTAATTTTAAATTACGACAAAAAAATTATGCCACGCTTGCGTGGCTTTTTTTATGCCCTTTTCTAAACAATCTTGATTAAATCAATATCATCAATCAAGATTTGTAGGAAAAACAAAAAAGCCATACACATAAAAGTGCTATGGCTTTTTTAATAATTTACATTACTTCTTTAAACTCGATTAGAAAATCCTATCAACATAAAAAATGAGTAGGCATAAAAAAAACCGCAAAGAATTAACAATTAAGTCTTTACGGTTTTCAATCGTACTCAGAGCGGGACTTGAACCCGCACGAACATTGCTGTTCACTGGATTTTAAGTCCAGCGTGTCTACCAATTTCACCATCCGAGCATTTTGCTTTTCGATGTTATATCTAATTTTTATAAAAAATTAATTAAATATAGCCACCATCCGAGCGTTTTTGCTTTTTGATGTTTATCTAATTTTTTAAAATTAAATATAACACCATTCAGCAGTATGGTATTGAGCGAAAAACGGGGCTCGAACCCGCGACCTCGACCTTGGCAAGGTCGCGCTCTACCAACTGAGCTATTTTCGCATTTTCATTCTAAAAAGAACACAATACTTATACCGTATTGCGGATGCAAATTTAATACATTAATTCAATTACACAAGTGTTTTTTACAAAAAATATATGACCCAAAGTTAACCTTCTGATAACCCAAACTTTAAAGCAAACGAAACTATTTTTTGGTCAACATTCTTTTTATTTCATTGAGTTTCATCAAGGCTTCCACCGGGGTAATGGTGTTTATGTCCAGATTCAAAATCTCCTCCTTAATTTCCTCCAACAAAGGGTCATCTAAATTAAAGAAACTCATTTGCATTTCGTCCTTGGTGGATTTAATTCCGCTCAACACTTCGCTTGAATGATCTTTTTCTAATTTTTTTAATAATTTTTGCGCCTTCAAGATCACGATTTGTGGCATTCCGGCCATTTTCGCCACGTGTATTCCAAAACTGTGGGCACTTCCTCCCTTTACCAATTTCCTGATAAAAAGAACAGTGTCTTTCAATTCTTTTACGGAAACATTATAATTCTGGATTCTAGGCAAAGATTCACTCATTTCATTCAGCTCGTGGTAATGTGTTGCAAAAAGTGTTTTAGGTTTTGAAGGATGTTCGTGTAAAAACTCGGCGATAGCCCATGCTATGGAAATCCCGTCATAAGTACTTGTCCCTCTCCCAATTTCGTCCAACAATACCAAACTTCTATCCGAAATATTATTCAAGATGGAAGCTGTTTCGTTCATTTCGACCATAAAGGTGGATTCCCCCATCGAAATATTGTCACTTGCGCCCACTCTGGTGAATATTTTGTCGACAATTCCCATCCTTACACTGTCTGCGGGAACAAAACTCCCCATTTGAGCCAAGAGCACAATCAAGGCAGTTTGACGCAAAATAGCCGACTTTCCGGACATATTGGGTCCAGTTATCATAATCAATTGTTGCGTTTCCCTGTCCAAGAAAACATCATTGGCGATATAAGGCATTCCAACCGGCAATTGCTTTTCAATAACGGGATGTCTTCCATTTTTGATTTCGA
>Ga0209123_1003268_pt1 | contig 12397 bp, 13 predicted proteins | sample BarGraIncu00431A_FD_184500 | JGI IMG/M metagenome (GOLD analysis project Ga0209123, IMG submission 184500) | Arctic peat soil microbial communities from Barrow, Alaska, USA - Barrow Graham LP Incubations 004-31A (SPAdes) (version 2) | ecosystem: Environmental > Terrestrial > Soil > Wetlands >...
CCTTCCCGACCGGACTATCGACTGGTACCCGTTCCTGGTGCGCGAGGGCATGAGGCTGCTGCGGACGGGAAGGTTCGACGCGATCTACACGATATCGCCGCCCTACACCGCGGCCGTGGCCGGCGCCCACCTGAGCAGGCGCACCGGGGTGCCGTGGGTCTGCGACATGGCCGACCTCTGGACGCACTGCTTCAACTACATGAGGACCGGGCCCGCCGTGAAAGTGGACGAGTGGCTCGAGCGCCGCACGCTGAAGCAGGCGGGCAGGATCATCGTGCTGGCCGAGCGGGCCCAAGAGGTCTTCGATTCACCGAGCGACCGCCTGAGCGACCGCGTGGTGATCGTCCCGCACGGCTACGACGACCGCTCGTTCGCCTCCGTCGAGGCGGTCAGCCAGGACGCACTGACCCTGGTCTACGCGGGGCAGATATCCTATCCGTTCCAGGACCCGGGACCGGTGCTCGACGCGCTGGCGCTGCTGCGTGAAAGGGGTGAAGACCTCTCGCGGTTCAGGTTCGTGTACTTCGGCCAGAGCCACGACGTCGTGCGCAGGCTGGCCGCGCAGGCAGGGGTGTCCGAACTGGTGGAGGTGATGGCCCAGATCCCCTACGAAGAGGCGATGGCCAGGCAGAAGGGCGCGGGCGCCCTCCTCTACATCCAGTGGGAGCCCGCCGGAGAGATCGGTACCTACTCCAAGTTCGCGCAGTACATCGGGGCGCGCCGGCCGATACTCGCGCTCGCGCCGACCCCCGGGGCGGTCGACAGCGTGATCGCCGCGACCGGGGCCGGCCGCGTCGCCCGGGGCACGCAGGACGTGGCGGCGATAATCTCAGACTGGCTGGCCGAGTACCGCCGCGACGGGCGGCTGGGCTACGGCGTCGACGAATCCACCGCGCGGTCTTTCTCGTACTCGGGCAGGGCGAAGGTGATCGCGCGCGTTCTCGACGAGGCCGCGACGGGTCGCAGTAAACGCGAAGGGAGCTGAGGAGCATGAACTGGCTGGACCAGTTGAAGAAGCTGATGTTGCAGGTCATCGTGCCGGACTCCGTGCGTGCGAAGATCTATGCGCGCCGCATGGGGGCTCGCTTCAGCATGGGGGCGCACACATACGGCGCCCCGGTCCTGCGCTTCTGGGACAAGCCCTGGAGCGGCGGCTTCCACGTGGGCAAGTTCTGCTCTATCGGGGACGACGTGCAGGTGTTCCTGGCCGGCGGGCACAGGCTCGACTGGGCCACCACCTACCCGTTTCCGGGGTTCGAGGAAAGGTGGCCCGAGGCGAAAGGGATCGAGGGATACCAGCCGTCCAAGGGAGATGTGACGATCGGCAACGACGTGTGGATCGGCTACGGGGTCACTATCCTGTCCGGCGTCACCGTCGGTGACGGGGCCGTGCTGGCGGCGAGAGCCGTGGTCTCCCGGGACGTCGAGCCCTACACGGTCGTCGCGGGCAACCCGGCAGAAGAGATCGCCACCAGGTTCGACGACGAGACCGTAGCGCGCTTGCTGGCTCTGGCCTGGTGGGACTGGCCCGAGGAGAAGATCCGGGCCAACATGCGGGCGCTCTGCAGCGCCGACCTGGACCGGTTGCTCCAGGGCGGGCCCTAGCCCCGGCCCCTTGCCGCAAGGCTCCGGTAGAGCTCGAGCATCCGCTGGCCTTCTCCTGCGAAGTTGAACTCCCGCAGGACCGCCTGGCGCCCGTTGCGTCCCATCGAGCGCCGCAGGTCGGAGTCGGCGAGCGCGATCACGCAGTCGGCGAAGCCCTGGGCGTCTCCGGCCTCGAACACCAGGCCCGCGCCGCTGCCCTCGACGATCCTCTTCATCTCGTGGCAGTCGCTCACGACCACCGGCCTTTCCAGCAACATGTACTGGAACAGCTTGAGAGGGGAGGCCATCTCGCACTCGAACGAGCTGTTCAGTGAAGGCACGATGCAGACGGTGCTGGAGAGTATGACGTCCGGGACCTTCTCGAAGTCGACCCAGCCGCGGAACTCGACCACGTCGTGGAGCCCCAGTCCCGCGACATGCCTGCGCAGCACCGGCAGGTAACCGCCGTCGCCCACCAGTAGCAGCTTCGCTCCCGCGATCGACTCGCGGATCCGCGGCATGGCCTCGATCGCGAGCTCGAGACCCCGGTCACGCGTGCCGATGGTGCCCACGTAAGTGATGGTGAAGGTCGCAGGCTCGCCGACGCCGGCGCCCTGCGGCATGAGCTTCTCTATCGCGTCCACGTCCGCGTAGTTGGAGACCAGCACCATCTTGTCCCTGGGCACACCGGGGTATCTCTGGTGGAGCACGTCCACGAACATCGGGCTGACCACCAGGACGGCGTCGGCCTTCATGCAGGCGTCCCGCTGGATCCTCTCGAGCTTGGAGATGGAGTTGAACAGCCGCCAGGACACCGAGCGCATCGCGCCCTTCTCCATCTCGGGGTAGTCCTCGCGCAGGTCGAGCGACACCGGCACGCCCGCCTTGCCAGCCGCCCTCGCGGCCATGAAGAAGGGTCGCAGCTCCTCCACGTGGACGACGTCGAAGCGGCCGGCCGCGATGAAGCGCCTGATGCGCCGCGACCAGAGTGGGTGCCAGCGGTACGAGGTCATCTTGAGGGCGACGTTGCAGAGCTTCATGAGGATGGGATTGTAACTGATGCGTTCGACGCTGGCGCCGATCGCCTCACCTGAGCGCGCCACGCTCTTCTCGCCGTGGCAGAGGACGCTCACCTCGCAGCCGCCGTCGCGGAGAGCCACGACCTCGGCCTTCGCGCGAATATCCTCCGGGAACGGGAGAGAGGGCATGATGAAGGCGACCCGCAATATCAGATGCTCCTGACTTCTCCGGCGTCGCGCGCCGGCACGCCGACGTAGAGCCGCCCGGCGGGCACGTCATCGATGACCACCGCGCCCATGCCCACGATGGCGCCTTCTCCGATGGTTATGCCGGCAAGCAGGCAGGCCCCCGCGCCGACTGCGGCCCGCGCTTTGACGGTCGGGCCCTTGAAGATCGCGTCCCGGGACATGTCCAGGTTGCGGTCGTTGGTGGTCACCACCTTGGGGCCGATGAACACGCCTTCCTCGATGGTGGTCTCGCCGGTGATGTAGGCGCCGGTCATTATCCTCGAGCCCGCGCCGACGGTGACCCGCGACTCCATCGTGACCATCCTGCCGACCAGGGCCGCTTTCGCCAGGGCGCACTGCTCGCGGATGCCGGCCAGGTCGCCGACGTAGCACTCACTTTCGAACGTGCTCCCGGCGTAGATCACGCAGGAGCTGCCCACCACGCAGTCCGGGCCTATCCGCAACGGACTCACCACCTCCACGGACCTGGTGCTCGCCGCCGCGGCTCTCGGCTGCTTTCCGAGGGTGCTGTTCGAGCCGACCTCGCAGCCCTCGCCGATCACGGTGCCGGAGAGTATGACCGCTCCGTGGCCTATCGTCACGCCCTGCCCGATGGCGGCGCCGTCCTCTATCACGGCGTTGTTGCCGATATGGCACCCTGCCCCGATCTGCGCGTCTTTCGAGACATAATAATCCGCAGCCATTCCATGCCTTTCGAGGTGGTTGATGCAGGTCGCGGTTCCGGTGAAGTATAACATTACACGCCTCGATGCGGGGCCGTTCATTGAACGCCTACCGGCGTTGAGATATCATCATTTTCGCGACGTCCCCCGGTCAGGCAACTGACGTCTTGTGGCGTTTCAGGCCGCATCTGGCGCCGGCCCCGGGGATCAACGGCGCATCCGGACAGCGACGAGGAGAAAGGCCGCGGGAGTTGGCTGAAACGGAGACGGGAGAGCGCAAGGTCAAAGCCGCCGTGCTCGGCATCGGGTACATGGGAAGAAACCACACCCGGATTCTTTCCGACCTGCCCGGGGCGGAGCTCGTCGGAATATTCGACAGTGACCAGGCCCGGGCCGAAGAGGTCGCCCTCGAGCTCGAGACGCGCGCTTTCGCCGGGGCCGACGAGCTGATGGAGGCCGCCGAGGCGGTGGTGATCGCCGTGCCCACCCACGAGCACTATGCCTACACAACCCGCGCGCTTCAGATGGGATGCGACGTCCTGGTGGAGAAGCCGATAACCGAAAGCCTCAAGGAGGCTTCAGAGCTCTGCGGGATGGCCCGCGAGAAGGGCCTGCTCCTCCAGGTCGGCCACGTGGAGAGGTTCAACCCGGTGTGCCTGGAGCTCCCACGACTGGTGAGCGATCCGATCTACTTCTCCTGCGAGCGACTGAGCCACGTGGTGCCGGACTGGCAGGGCAAGACGGGCGTGGTGCTCGACCTGATGATCCACGACCTGGACCTGGTGCTGAGCCTGGTCCAGTCGCCGGTCGCGACCGTCAACTCGGTCTGCGCCAACCTGAGCTCGATGGCGGGCGACCTGGCGATAGCGCAGGTCAAGTTCGAGACCGGAGCCATCGCCAACTTTGTCGCCAGCCGGGTGAGCCAGGCGAAGGTCCGCAGGATATCGGTGACGCAGCCGGAGGAGGTCATCAACATCGACCTGCTGCGGCAGACGATCGCCGTGCACCACCTGATATCGAACGACTACTTCTTCGACCAGAGGATGGGATACAAGCAGGAGACCGTGACCGAGATACCGTATCTCTCGCGCCACGGAGAGCCCCTGCGCTTCGAGCTGGAGAGCTTCGTCAGCTCCGTGGCCACGCGCACCACCCCCCTGGTGACCGGCGAGGACGGCATGAAAGCGCTTGCCCTGGCGCTCGAGATAGTCAAGACCTGTGATTGAGCCCGGCCCGGTTGCGGCGCAGGGCGCATATGATAACGTTGGCGCATCGGCCCCGGGCCGTATTTCCCTGGCGTGATCGCGAGAAGTGGACAGGAGGGTCAAATGTGTACGTCAGTGTCCGAGACGGCGGTTATAGCTGACGATTGCGTGCTGGGCCTCAACGTGATCATCAAGGACCGGGTGAAGATAGGGAGCGGGTGCGAGATAGGTGACGGTGTTGTTATATTCGACGATACCGCCATCGGAGACGGCGTCTCCATCGAGGCGAACTCTGTCATCGGGCGCCAGCCGAAGTCCGGCAAGAACAGCACGCGACGGGTCAGCCCGATGCCCCCGCTGGAGATCGGCAACGGCGTCATCATCGGAGCCAACACCGTCATATACGCCGGCACCGTGCTGGAGGACGACGTGATGGTGGCGGACCTTGCCTCCATACGAGAGGGATGCCGGATACGAAAGGCAGCCATCATCGGTCGCTCGGTGATGGTCGAGTGCCACGCCGAGATAGGGGAGAGGACCAAGATCCAGACCCAGAGCCACATCACCGGCGACATGGTTGTCGAGGAGGACGTGTTCTTCGGCGCCCAGGTCGTGACCATGAACGACAAGTACATGGGAACCAAGGGCGATTATTACATGGGCCCGCGGGTCAAGAGGGGCGCGGCGGTGGGTTGTAACGCCACCATTCTGCCGGGCGTGACCGTCGGCGAGGACGCGATAATTGGCGCCGGCTCCGTGGTGGTAAAGGACGTTCCCGACGGGGAGACCCACGTGGGGCTTCCCGCCAAAAGAATAGAAAAAGGGACCTGATGGAGCTCAAGAACAGATCGCTGATGGTGACGGGAGGAGCCGGTTTCATCGGCAGCCACCTGGTCGACAGGCTCATTGCTGAAGAGCCCTCCAGGATCGTGGTGTGCTCCAACTATTTCCTCGGCAGCAGGAACAACCTGGCCGACGCCGAGGAGAAGTTCGACGCCATAAGCGTGCACCAGGTCGATATCGCCGACTACGAAGCGGTCCGCAAGATCGTCGCCGACGAGGGCGTGGAGGTCATCTTCAACCTGGCGGTGATCCCGCTGCCTACCTCGCTGGAGAAGCCGGAGTGGACCATCGAGGAGAACGTGCGCATGTCGACCAGCATGTGCAGGCTGGCCAGGGAAGGGCTCATTTCGACGCTGGTGCAGTTCTCCTCGTCTGAGGCCTATGGCTCGGCGCGCTACTCGCCCATGGACGAGCAGCACCCGCTGAACCCGGAGACCCCGTACGCGGCCAGCAAGGCCGCCACCGACCACATCGCCCTCTCCTACGGCAGGACTTTCGGCATCGACGTGGCGGTGGTGAGGCCGTTCAACAACTATGGCCCGAGGCAGAACTGGGGCCAGTACGCCGGGATAATCCCGCTGACCATCAAGAGGATCATGATGGGGGAGCCCATCACCGTGTACGGGGACGGGCGGCAGACCCGGGACTTCATCTACGTGACCGACACCGCCGAGGCGGTCGTGGCGATAGCAAAGTCCGAGAAGACCAGGGGCCTGGTCCTCAACGCCGCGACCGGCCAGGAGGTCGCCATGATAGACCTCCTCACCATGATCGCCGAGGCGATGGACTACCGGGAGCCATTCAAGCACGTGGAGGCGCGGCCGGGCGACGTGCGCAGGCACATCGCCGACGTCAGCCTGATCAGGGAGCTCGTCGGCTTCGAGCCCCGAGTCGGGATCGAAGAGGGCATCAAGACTACGGTTGAGTGGTACAAGGCGAACATGAAGCCGTGAGGTATGTACTGCGGGTGTGATTGATCCATGACCTTCATCTCCGTCAGGTTCGTCGTCTTCTTCATCGTCACAGCGGTGCTCTACTTCTCGCTGCCGTTCAGGTACCGCTGGGCGCTGCTGCTGGTGGCCAGCTACTTCTTCTACCGCTTAAGCGTGATATATCGCGGGGCGATCGGGACGTACCTGCACGGCTCGCTGCTCCCCAAGAACCCCGGCGTCGCCGACTTCCTGATCGAGAAGGCGCTCGCCCGCAGGGAGGAAGGCGTCAGGCTGGACCCGCTGGAAGGCTCCCTCGAGCACAAAGCGCACGACTCGGCGGTCGTCCGGGCGCGCAAGACCCACTGAGCGGGAGATCAGGCCTTTCGCAGAATGTAGACGTCCTGGATGCCCGCACTCGGCTCCGGCACGTAGTCGACCAGGGAAAAGCCCTCCGTGAGGTTAGCCTTTACGAAATCCGGGGACTCGAGCGCGCCACAGAAGTTCTTGCCGACTAGCTCGGGGTTCAACACCACGAACTCGCCCGCGTCGTACCGCGCCCGCTCGTCCACCGTGAGCTTGTTGAGCGCCGACTTCCCCATAGTCGTGAAGTACAAGTGGCCGCCCGGCTTCAAGACTCGCCTGAGCTCCGCCGTCCAGGCTTTCTGCAGGTCGAGCGTCAGGTGCGTGTAGACCGAGTATGAGAGTATCAGGTCGAACTTGTCGTAATCGAAATCGAGCGGGGGCTCGAGGCCGTTGACGCCGAAGTGGCCAAACTTGAGGTTCTTGTCGCACCAAGCGGTAAGGGTGGGGTTGACGTCGGTTCCGTAGACGTCGGGGCCGTCAAGTGCTTTGAGGTACCTCGTCATGCGCCCGCAGCCGCACCCGAAGTCGAGGATGTTCTCCATTCTCCCGGCATCAATGCCGTTCCTTGCGAGCGTGTCTATCATATCGCGCGTGAACACGTCGCCACCCTGCATGTTGAGCGTGGCCCACGGGTTCCTGGTGACCAGCCAGAGGAGCCTCGGGGACGGCACCGCCATTCCATCGGGGGCGCCTACGACGCGCAGCTTGATCTCGCTGGCGACGACCGACGGACGAGCCCCCCTGAGCGCGAAGTAGGCCATCTTGGCAGGCTCGATCAGCTTAAGCCGGGTGAGCAGCGATACGATCTTGTTTTTGACTGTCAGTCTTAAGGACAACGGTGCCTCCTGGCAGGACGTGCGGATGATGATATCTCATAAACGCGGGGAGCTTCAACCGCGTTCGCCCGCTCCCGAGCTCTCCTAGAAATCCTCCAGGATGCAGCACGACGCCGCTATGCCCGACCCGATGGTCGGGGGCACCCCGCCGCCGAAGTGCGTCGAGGCGCCTGCCAGGTAGAGCCCCGGCACCGCCTTCGACCTCAGCCTCGGCCTGAAGAAGGCGCTCGCCATGATGTCGTTCTGCAGGGCGTACACCGCGCCGCCGGGGTGCAGGTACATCCGCTCGAAGTCCCTGGGCGTGTTCACCTTAGCCACGGTGATGTGGTCCCTGACGTCCAGGCCGAACTTCTTCTCCAGCAGGTCGAGCTGGTTTTCCAGGTATTGCTCCTTGAGGCTGTCCCAGTCGCCCTCAGCCAGCTCGTAAGGCGCGAACGTGACCAGGTTGAGGCAGTGGTGGCCCTCGGGGGCAAGGGACGCGTCGGAGTGGCTGGGCCACGAGACCAGCATGAAGCCCCGGTCGGGCAGCTTCTTCTGGTAATAGTCCTCGAACCATATGGAGTTCATCTTGTCGAGGGTTGTGTAGCAGAACGTGTGGTGGGCGTCGAGTTAGGGCCGCTTGTCCAGGCCCAGCATTATCATCGGCGCCGGTATCGACACCTGGTAACTCTCCATGGCCTTCGTCGCCCAGCCCGGCAGCTTGTCGCGGCCTATCATGTCCAGGTACAGCGTCTTGGCGTTGATGTCGGAGACGACCATCTTCGAGCGTATCTGCGTCCCGTCGGCCAGCTCGACGCCCGCCGCGCGCCCGTCCTCGGTCAGCACCCTGGTGACCCGCGCGTTGAACTTGATGTCGCCCCCGAACTCGGCGAATACCTTCTCGATCGCTTTGGGTATCTCGATCATCCCGCCGCGCGGGTAGAAGATCCCCTCGTGCTCGGAGTAAGCCAGAAAGAGGATGTAGCCGGGGCAGAGCGCCGGCGGAAGCCCGATGAAGTAGGACTGCAGGCTCATGGAGGCGCGCACCTTGTCGCTTTCGAAGAAGCTCTTGAGGCTGCTCTCGAACGAGCGAAGCATATAGGGCATGTACTTCACCAGGCTCGGGTTGCTGGCGGCCAACTTCAAAGCGTCGCCGACAGTCATGAACGGCCTGGTCATGATCGGGCCGAAGGCGAACTTGATCGCTTCCGACCCTATCCTGGCGAAGCGGTCCCAGGCGCGGGCGTCCTGCGCCGAGAAGGACTCGATGACATCGCGCGTGCCCTGAACGCTCACCGGGTAGGTGAACCTCTTGCCGTCGGCGGTCACGAAGCCGTAGATGGGGTCGACCGGGATGAAGTCGATGTAGTCGGACGTCTTCTTGCCCAGCTTCTCGAAGAGCTCCTCGATTATCCATTCGAGCTCGACGATGCTCGCCCCGATGTCGAACCTGTAGCCGTCCTGCTCGACCGACGAGCAGCAGCCGCCGACCCAGGAGGTGTTCTCGCAGATGAGGGTCTTGAACCCGTTCTTCGCCAGCAGGGCGCCAGTGGACAGGCCCCCCAGGCCGGCGCCGATTATCACAGCGTCGTAATCGCTCATTGCGCCTCCCTTGCTCAGATGAAGTAGCGGTAGGGCAGGGCCGGCACCTGCTTGCCTATGTGGACGAGGTAGCGCCTGGTGCTCTCGCTGGCGGAGAACCAGGCGGCGACGAGCCCGGCGACGGCGGCCAGAAACAGTAACCTCTTCATCGTCTTCATCTGCGTCCTCCTCTTATCCATGGTCCTCGAGAATGTACTTCGACGTCACGATCCCGGAGGCGATGGTGGTCGGCACGCCGCCGCCCAGGTGCGTCGAGCTCCCGGTCAGGTACAGGTTCTTCACCGCGCGCGACTTCGATCTGGGCCTGAACATCGCCAGCGAGGTCACGTCGCTGAAGAGGCCGTATATGCCGCCCTGCGGATGCAGCAGCCTGCGCTCGAAGTCGAGCGGCGTCGAGACCTGGATGTATTCGATGTGCTCGCGTACGTCGGGGAGCACGTACTTCTCGAGCTCCTGGATAGCGGCCTCCTGGTACCAGCCCTTCAGCCTGTCCCAGTTGTCGCCGATGGGCGCGTACGGGGCGGGGGCGTTGCACAGGAAGTTCAGTATGTGCTTGCCCTCCGGCGCCAGCGACGGGTCCGCTTCGGTCGGCCAGCAGACCAGGCTCATCGCGGTGTCGGGGATGATCCCCAGCTTGTAGTAGTTGTTCCAGACGTCGTTCATGGACTCGAGGCTGCTGGTGACCACGGTGTGATGGGCCTCCAGCTCGGGCTTCTTGTCCAGGGCCACGTAGACCATCGGGCAGGGCATCGAGTTGGTGTAGCTCGCGATCCCTTTCACCGCCGCCTTCGACAGGCGATCGGGGCCCACCAGCTTCAGGTAGGTGACCTGCGCGTTGAGGTTCGAGACCACTATCTTCGAGGTTATCTCGCTGCCGTCCTCGAGCCGGACGCCGAACGCGGTTCCGTTCTCTATGAGCAGCTTCTCGACCTTGGTGTCGGTGCGCACCTCCATGCCGTGCTCAGTACCGGCTTTCATTATTCCCGCCGGGATCCCTATCATGCCGCCCCTGGGGTAATAGATGCCCAGGTGCTCGGAGAGAGCGATGTACCCGAACACGCCGCTGCCCAGCTCCGGGGGCGCCCCGGCGAAGTAGGACTGGAAGGCGACAGACTGCAGCATGGTAGGGTTCTTGTAGAACGACCTTACGACCCCCTGGTGCGTGCGAAGGAAGGTGGGGGCGAACTTGATTATCCGCGGGTTATTGACGGCGACCTTGAGCGCCTCCGTGAAGGTGTTCATCGGGGAGAGCATGACCGCGTCCAACATCTCCTCGATCATAGACAGGCCCACGCCACAGAAATCGTTCCATCCTCCTACGTCCTCGGGGGCGATGCCCTCGATGACCGCGGTGCAGGCGTCTATGTCGGTAGGGTAGGAGAAGCGCTGCCCCTCGTCGGTTATGAAGGAGTAGATGGGGTCGCAGGGGATTAGGTCGATGTAGTCGGAACGCCTGCCCCCCAGCATCTCGAACAGCCTGTCCAGGGGCTGTATGACCTCAACGATGGAGGCGCCCACGTCAAACTTGTAGCCGTCGACCTCGAAGGTCGAGCAGCACCCGCCGATGATGTCCGACTGCTCCAGCACCAGTGTCTCCAAGCCGTTCTTGGAAAGGAGAGCGCCGGTCGAAAGGCCCCCGAGCCCGGCCCCGATGATAATGGCGTCGTAGTCAGCCACCGCACAAACCTCCCGCTCGACGGACCAGTGGATAGTCGTTCTGACTGATTGGTTCGATTCTAATAGCCGATGGGCGGTTTGTAAAGAGGGCTCGGTGTATCCTCTCCTTCGATTCGAGGTGCTCGGGGTGTCCTCTCGTCGATTCGACGGAGGCCGACTCACTCCGAAGAGGACACCCCTCGCCAGCCTGAATTCGTCAGCTTAGCGCCATATGCACCACTGGTGCCTGGCACCAGTTTTGCATTCTCGATTACACGCCAGGATTCATTCCTACTGGTCAGCAGTCATTTTAAATTGTCTTTTATATAGGGGGGAACTTTGACGGGGGCAGGGTTAGTCTTTTGCGTAGCCTCCGCAGCGTCTCGGGGAGCATAGAGAGTCTGCTGGTTTCAAAGACGCGAGGACCAGCAAGCAAAAGGCTTACCCTGCCCCGTCCCCATTAACGCCTACCGGTGCTGCGGAATGAAGTATTATTCGGCGGCCAGGCCGTGCTGCATGAACTCCATGAGGCTGGTAAAGGAGTCGAGGACGTCGAAGTCGTCCTCGATCAGGTAGCGGTTGCCCACCGAGGCGGCGATGCCGATCATGGCGTAGGCGACGGCCTCGGCGTCCAGGGGCCTGAACACCTCTTGCTCTATGCCCAGCTCGATTTCGGCGGCCAGGAACTTCGCCACCCGGTCGAACAGGTCATGCACCGTCTTTTTCAGGCGCTCGTTGCCTCCCATGATCTCCGTGTAGCTGCCGATCGCCATGAACTGGAGGTCGCGGAACTTGTTTATGAAGATCAGTCCCATGAAGCCCAGGCGGGCCAGGGCTTCGTTGGTTCCCTCGGCGGCGGCTTCCGCTTCGGCGAGGAGTTTGTCCAGCGTGCGCTGCATCGTGGCGACGAAGATCTCCTCCTTGCCGGAGAAGTATTGGTAGCAGGTTCCCTTGCTGACACCCGCGTGCTGCGCGATGTCGTCAACGGTCGCGTTCTGGTATCCCTTGGCGGAAAAGATGTCGTAGGCGGCGTCGAGGATAGCGTCGGTGCGGCGTTCCTCGCCGCTCAACGTGGCCAGCCGCTCTTCCTCCTCGAGCTCGCGGGAGTCCTTCTTCCTCGCCTTCTTCTTGAACGACTCCCAGTCGTCGACCCTGGAGAACGGGTACTTGTCCAGGATGCTCTTGATGCTCGACACCGAGAGCCCCTCGGCCCTCATCTTCTTGATGACCAGAAGCCTCTTGAGGAACTCCTGGTCGTAGAAAGCCACGTTCGGCTTGGATTTTTTCGGCCTGGGAAGGAGCCCCTGGGACATGTAGAACTTGATGGTGCTCACGCTCAGTCCTGAGGCCTCCGAGAGCTGGCTCATCTTCATCGGCGCAGGTTTCGATTTTTCTTTGGCGCTCATAACTTTGGTCATATTGCCTCCGCTGTCTAATGAAAACGGATTCCGGAACCAATGTCAAACC
>Ga0209123_1003269_pt1 | contig 12395 bp, 17 predicted proteins | sample BarGraIncu00431A_FD_184500 | JGI IMG/M metagenome (GOLD analysis project Ga0209123, IMG submission 184500) | Arctic peat soil microbial communities from Barrow, Alaska, USA - Barrow Graham LP Incubations 004-31A (SPAdes) (version 2) | ecosystem: Environmental > Terrestrial > Soil > Wetlands >...
AATCAATATTTAATCAAAATGAAGAAAAATAACCTACATTTGAAAACAGAAAAGTTGTGCACCGTTGTTGCCAATTTCTGTGCACTCTAATTTACCATTTTCTGTGCATTTGTAATTTCTACTTACATTCATGTGAATAACTGTTTTGCTTATCAAAATTTTGATGTTCCCAAGAGCCCATTAAAAGACTTTTCACACATCATTTTAACAGGTAAGAATGGGACAGGTAAAACAACGATTTTAAATCGAGTTGCATTTCAATTGAATGAATTCAAAAATGAAAGAAATAAAAAAGAAGGTGTTCCGTATTTGTTGGCAGTAATAGATGCCAATAAAAAACATCCTAATTTAGGAGTATGGAAACAACAATTAAAAGAATTTGCTGATGTAGATTTAATGTATTTAGATGGATCAGATGATAATTTACTAAAGAAAACAGATGAGTATATTTTTTCATTCTTTAAGGCCCATAGAAGAGTTGAGTTAAAGGATGTCAGTTCTGTCACAAAAGAAGATTTATTTGTTGGTGAACTACAAAAACAAAATGATTCAGACAAGTTTGCTTCGGAATTCAAACAGTACTTGGTTAATAAAAAAGTTTATGAAGCATTCGATTTTATGAATGCAAAAACGGAAAAGATAAATCTAAATCAAACATTTTTTTCAAATCTCACAAAAATATTAAAGAATATTTTTGGAGATGCAAATTTGGAATTAGAGTTTATTCAAGAAAATTTTGAATTTTATATCAAGTTAGATGGAGGAAGACTTATTACCTTTAACCAACTTTCGGAGGGCTTTTCTGCATTTATTAGTATTCTCATGGATTTACTAATGCGCGTTGATTTATTGAGGAAATTAAAATCTGATTTTACTTATAATCCAAATGGTATTGTTTTAATAGATGAACCAGAGACGCATTTTCATATAGCTATGCAATACGAAATTCTTCCCTTACTTACAGAGCTTTTTCCTAATATACAATTCATTGTTGCAACTCATTCACCTGCCATAATTTCTAGTATTAAAAATGCAGTTGTTTTTGATTTAAGTAGTAAAAGTGAAGTTTTAGGTTGGCAAGCAGGCAGCAGCTATTCAGAACTTATGATTAATCACTTCGGGCTTGCAAATGAATTTTCACCAATAGCCGATAAGATTTTGTTTGAGGTAAATGATGCTGTTCTAAATAACGACCCTACTAAATTAAAACGAATAATTAATGATAATGAAAGTTATTTAACACCATCATTGAGATTTGAAATTGAAAATCAAATAATTGCAATCGAAAGCAAAAGGGATCCAATATGATTAATAATCAAAGAGAGAACAACATTCCGCAAGATTTGAGTAATCCCGAAATACAGCAATATATTACAGATATTCAAGCTCATCTATCAGATCCTAATAATGTTCCTAAACCTGTAGTACCTGGGTCCTATAGAACGTCCGATTTATTGGCGGCATTCGATAGATGTTTTTATTCTAAATGTTACTTGACAGAACAGTGGTTCCCTAATTCATGGTGTATGGATGTGGAACATTTTATTTCACAGGCAGAAGATCCTGCAAAACGTTATGATTGGATGAACTTGTATCCTGCAGAGCATCGTGCAAACAACATGAAACCAAGAGCTACACCAACAGGAGGTTACCTTGACCCATGCGATCCAACAGATGATGTTGAAAATGAGATAATGTATAGCCTTAGTGCAATGGGGCAAACTCCAAAATTTGAGCCACGTGTTACAGGAAATATCAAAGCTGTAAATACTTCAATCCTTCTAAATATTTTACATAATGGTCACAATGAGGATACTAAACTATCCACAGCAGGTCTTCGTTTGGAAATTCAGAAGAAATACGATCATATCCTACATTTAATCATTTCATGGTTAGCTAGTCCATCTGGCTCAAATTTACAACACCAATACAGCAATGAATTAAAACTACAATTATCAAGAAAATCATCGTTTACGATGCTAATTAGGTCAATGGTGACTGTATTAATTAATGTACCATCTGAATTTTTAGACTAGTAGTGATAATCTGAAGTAAAAAAATGTTGGTAATAAAGGATGATTTAATTTCTGTTTTTGTTGTTCTTGCATTTATTAACTCGAAACCACAAAAACCTATTGCATTTTCAGAAAATCATTTTATACTTACAGAGACGAAACGCATCATGAAAGAAATTGACAACTCAGACTGTCCCCCCTACTGTTCCCATATAAAAACAAAATCCTGTAATCTTTACAATTACAGGATTTTACATTCTATTAAAGTGACCCCACCGGGATTATATGGTTATTATGGATTGCAAACAAAAGTGAATGATTTTAAAATAGAAGTGGCCCCTTAAATGACCCCTAAAAAAGAAAAACCTCCACTATAATCAATTGATTAATAGGGGTTTTATTTTTGATTCTGTTGTCCTGTCAGGACTTAACTATATCATACAATATTGAATAACTAAAATGACAAAAATTGATGACTGTAAGACAAATACTACAAATACCCTCTTTCAAAAATAGTCAAGTATTGATGGTCAATCTATCTGATATTGTTGATATTGATTAGTTTGATGTTAAGCACATGATAAGCCATTTCACCAAGTTCAATAATTCAGTAATAAATCTTAATAAGATTGATTTTCCCAAAACATCTGATCTGAACTACTGTCCACTGTCCATTATCCCTAAGGAGAATGGACAGATAGACAACAAATTTTAAATTAGTGGCAATCCAATAATATTGAATTTTGTAACCAAGGAAGCAGTAATTTGTCAGTTAATTAAATTCATGGAACTATTATTCTTTTGGGAGTTAGTATCACCAGAATATTCAGCATTTTTTATTTGGAAATTTTGATTTCTCTGTTTTAAAATATAACATGATATTGAGATTAGTAAAAGGCCAAAGTAAAAATAATTGTACCTTTTAAGTCTGTAGTCATTTCCAGCAATAACATCAACACTTGGAACTAGGCATAATATTCCACCACCCAAGACACCTCCAAAGGTCTTTGAGCTATCAGTCATTATTAAATCAAAACTTTTATTCCCAGTGTTGATTGGACTTATTTGACTTTGCCTTTCTTGAAGAATATCTCTACTAATTGCGGTGTCTTTATTAGTCCTTAGTCCGTTAGTAAACATCATGATACCGAATATGCCCAAAAATACAGCCAAGATCTTCCAAAATACAGAAACCTTCTTAATTGAGGTATCTTTCTTTTTACTGAATAAGACAATTATTAAGGCCAAAATTGGATGTAATAATCCAAAATAAAGTGACCACCCGATTCCTATGTGTTTTCTTTTGCCAACACAAGCAATTGCATAGGCAATAATTATCCCAATCAAAAGTGGCAAGAGTTTAACAATTAAAATGTACATTTCGTTTAAATTTTAGGTTTGAATTAATGACAATCCAATAAATATGAATTGAATTTTGGGTTTGGAAAAATGGTAATCAATCTTTCAATTGAATTCGCTGAACAATCATCCTTGTTGGAATAGCAAAACGTTAATATTCAGCTATTTATTACTGTTGATAATCATCTTTGTGTTTTTTAAGTCAATAAATTATTAACCATCATCTTTTGATTCCCAAAAAGCATAAATCAAGAAAGCTATATAATACACATAATATGATAATCCCAAAACATCAGATTCTCCAATAGAAAATTTCTCTGCACAATATTGAGTGAATTCAATTGTTGCTACTAATAAGGTAATCAATAGCAAAGCCAAGATTGTAGTTATTACAATCTTTAAGTCTCTATGAATCCCACCTAAATATTTTCTGTGTTTTTTATTAAATAGGAAGAATAAAGACAGAAAAGTTAGGGAAGAGAGAAAAAAGGCTGTCCAATTAAAAGATTGTGGCTGTTTAAAATACCACCCATAGAATAATCCAATAGCAACAGGTAAAATGAAGTACCAAGATATTCGTACATTTCTCTCTTTGGTATAAAGCCATGAATTCCTTGCTGATTTTGCATCTTTCTTTTTGGCTGGTTCTATTTGTAGTATTGATGATTTATTTACTAATTCTTCATCATATCGAACTTTTATATTTTTATCTTCATAAATAGGTTCACTATAAGAACCAACGTTTTCAAAGGCTACAAGGTTGGAAAAGTACTTATTATAAACTGAGTTGAAATCAGTACTGTCATATTCGGGAAGTTTAGCAAATCCCCATCCTTTTTCAAGAGCAAGAAAGTGATCATCAACAACAGATTTTGATTGTCTCTCAATCAGTGTTTTCACCAAGTTATCAAAGGTTATCTCAGTATTTGGATTCTCCTTTTTAAGAGCATTATACAATCCAGTCACTGTGTCCATTAATCTTTGCTTAGCAGCATCAGATAAATTGGCACTTAGTTCTTTCATAAGTAATCATTATTTAAATAATAATTTTAAAGGATATTATATTGTAAAAGTAGGGATTTATCCCAACCAATAATCAAGAATAAAAGAAAATCTTCGTGATCATAAATGAATACGGAGATTTTCAATAATTTATCTGCAAAAATTGGTACTCGGATTAGGATATTACGAGAGGCCAAAAATATGACTCAGCAAGATTTAGCTGACCTATGCAACTTTGATAAAGCAGATATGTCCAAGATTGAATCAGGGAAGGCAAATCCAACAATAAAAACCTTACTAAGAATCAGTCAGGCAATAGGTGTACAGTTTCGTGATTTAATTCAAATTGAGGATATTTAAGAGATATAGATCAGTAAGGTTTTAGTTATTAGCTTATCAGAAAAGGTTGATATTGATAACACTGGTGATGTGTAGAAACTTCTCATATCACCAAAGTAAAAAATTCAATAATTTTCAATTGTAGAATCCACTCTAATCAACGGAACATTCAATTTCACAATCAATTACCTTCTGGCTTGGTCTTTTTCTATTTGACACCTTCTTTGTTTGATGCCTTTCCTTGTAATCTCAACTCCAATAGCTCAATATAGATATTCAACGACCATTTATCCATCATTTCATCAAGATTCCAGAACGTAATCTCTACTAATGCCTTATCAATCAATTTAAAATACCATTGATACAATTCATTGGATTTTTCTTGGAAACCCACAAGGTCTAATATTTCCTGACTAATATTTAAGGTATATGAAGTACAATCAAATCCTAAATCTCTCAAGGAGTACATTAAACATTTATTGCGTAGTTCCTCCCGTATCAGGTGAACTACAAGTTCTTTATTATTCATAATTATTTATTTAGATTTTTGACAATGAATCAACTAATCAAGCTAAGTGATTAAACTTTCTTGCCACAGAAAGGCTTATTTACAAATAGCTGTGGTCCTTTTGTATCATATTAAAACCAATCTAAATTGGTTTAGTATGCTGTCCACTGTCCAAATCTCTTAGGGTAATTGGATAGTGGACACTAAAATTCAATATTGCAATGGTATGTTACACCTCTGCTGTACTGTCCAGTCAAAGATCAGTTGGAGAGAAATTACCTTAGTGCCTGGCTAAAATCTGTTGTGCAGCATGTGGAATATTTGCAGTTATCAATTGCACATACCATAACCTTTATTTTTTTGGATGTTAATATGGTGGGAAATGTGGCTGGCAATTGTACCTCCTAAATTTTCTCCGTTTTTAAGTTGAAAATCCAATTCTATTTCTAATTCAGATAAGGATTTCCCCTCTGTCATTTCTTTTAATTCCGCCATTTTTAATATGATTTTTAACAAAGGAAAGAGGGCTTTTACCCTCTTTCTTTACAATCAAGGATCAGCATCTTGCATACTGGTTTAATAACTAATCTTCATCTGGAAACATAATAGTAATAGCAGGGTTTGGATCATCCAGATCAAGAGGCCCAATCACCGCTCTCAGGGTAACATCTCTTAGTAGTCGATTGCCTTCACAGACTTTTTCGTATTTAGTCCAGTCACCTGCATTAGGGAGTTGACAGCAGAACTGAAAATTCAATTCTTCCGAATCCGTTTTTCTGGCTTGTAGCGCAAACATGAAAAGGATATCCCATAGTCTTCCTTGTTCGTCTTGATGTTTCATCCCTTTCGGGACTTTCACGTACTTGTCGTAAACTCCCCTTGTAAAGAAAACTGGGAAGATGATTCCTGCTTCTTTTGTTATCTCTGGCGGAATTGCCACTTGAAATCCATCAGCTATAGCTTCTGCTCTCGTGTAACTTGAAATGATTTTCCAATTGTTTAAATTCATGACATTTTGAACGTTAATTTTGATTATGATTTAATGGTCAGAGTAAGCCTTCATCAGCAAAAGAGAAAAACCCAGATTGGGTAACAATAATGTGATCTATCACTGGTATCTCCATAACAGTTGCTGCTTCTTTAAGTTGCCTTGTAATCTTCTTATCAGCATCACTGGGTTCTAGATTTCCTGAAGGGTGGTTGTGACAAAATATCAAAGATGTGGCATACTTCTCTAAGGCTGATTTCAATACCAGACGAACATCTATGACCGTTCCCGTCATGCCTCCCATACTGAGCATTCCAGAATGAATGATTCCATTTTTACGATTAAGATAAATAACCCAGAACTCCTCATGGTTCAAATCTCCAATCTTAGGACGAATAAAATTTGCAGCATCTTTACTCTCTTTGATCTTTCCATTGTCTATTGCCTCTGACTGATTCCTTCTTCTTCCAAGCTCAACAGCTGCTGTAAGATAAACTGCGGCACTTTCATTTACTCCCAACAGCAACATGTCAGAAATTGACAGTTTAGCCAGTGCATTGAGATTATGCCCTACCGATTCCAGTAAAGATTGAGCTTTTCCTGTGGGAAATCCATTTTCATTTCTAAAAAACAGAGATAGCAGTTCTGTATCTGAAACAGAACTTGTACCAAATTCTCTTATTTTTATCTTTGGATTGTTGTGATTTTTAATGTTCTTCATTATGCGCGATTTAACTTAAGGTGTTCACCTTTGGTAACTTCAATCGTTTTCAAATAGGCTTCCTTAATTTTATCTGTTATCTCAACAGATTCCATGTCAGCTGCTTCTGCTGTATTAAACCAATCCCAAAATTTGTCAAACAATTCATTTTCCAAATCCAGTTCTGAGGATTCCCATCCTGAAAGTTTGCGATCATCGTAAATTAATACGATTTCATGATAAGTGCCAAAGTCATGAGGAAATGCTTTTGCTGAATAATATGCCATGTTGATAAATAGTTCAGGTATAGGGTAATTCTCTTTGAAGAAATCCATAAGGATATGGAGTTCAATTTTGTTTTTGGCAAAATAATCAGGATCTCCAACTTGGGCAAATCCATTTGATCCTAAAACTAAATAGTCCATCATTGTAAATTTTACGTGTGAATACTCCAGCCAGTTTTTTTCTCTGTTGAGAGTAAAACAGAAAAAGTAGGTGCTCCACCATTCCCAAATCCATCATGTTTGCCGTGAAAGATAAAGCCACCATTAAGTACAAACTGACCTTGATCAGTTATTGAAAATTCAAGGGAAAGTGGTGCAAAGTCATTGTAAAGGTTAACGTCATAGCCTTTTGTTGAATAGTTTTCCAACCTTGAGAAAGTCTCTTTAAAACTTTCCATTAGTTGATGTTCTTTGGCAAAAGCTTGAATTTCAGCAAGCCTGCCATTAGTTATGTCTATTATCATTCTATTTGATTTTAAGTGAATAAAATAGGTTACGGTACAGTGCACTGAATAAGGAATTCAGCAAAGGGTATAGATTATTAATGAAAAAAGTCAAGAGCCACAACCAAAGTTGCAACTCCTGACAATGCCATTTTTCAGTGGTTTTTTATTGGAATTTAATGCAGGGATAAAACCCTCTCAGAAATGGGCTGAAAAATACAGCATAAAAACCTGCAATATATTGTACTAATAGAGATTTTTAGTATTTCTCATGTTGGGTGCAATGAAGAAAATAAGTTTTACAAATAACACAAAACCAACAAAATAGCCAACCCAATACCTGAATCCAGTATGCATTGTTTCATGAATGCCAATATCAGAGGTGAATATCTTCCCTAATAGAGAAAAAAAGAATGTAAAGCCATGCCACAAGCCTTTCCAAAAGGTTGCAGATTGATGTAATAGAGGTCCACTTTCAAAAGGAGCTTTTGTTGTACAGGAGACTAAGAAAATCACCAGTCCTAAAAGTGTAACATATTTGATAAAAATATTCAGTCTCATAAATTTGAAATTTAAAAATGTAGTGAAAGGCATTTTTATTCATTGTATTATGAAGAGTAAAGTTTGAAATGTATTGTGGCAAGAAAAGACTGGGGTTGAGTCTCACTTGTACATATTTAAACTTTACTTTGCTTCAAATTAAAATGAAGTGTTCATTAAAAAATGAAGAAGTGGTTTCAAACAATATTAATTGCTCAAAACCACTCCTAATAATCTCATTAATTGATTGGTGAATACCTTTCTTGAGACAATTCAAGTTGAGTAAAATCTGCATTGACTACCTGAATCTTTTCCTCTTCAGCTACAAATGAATACCGATAATTGAGTACAAGAATTTCACCAGTCTGTTGAACTGTGTACTCATAAGGTTCACACTCAATCTTTTCAATTTTACCAGGCAATTCACTTCCAACAAGACTTTTACAGGTTTCCTCATCAAATGTGGAGGCAACACTTGTTTTTCTGGCTGTTGCATACAAATTGCCATTCGCAGAATGAATTAATTCAATACCACCTTGAAGAACCAGACTAATAAAGGGTTTCCCCTCGTTGGAGGAACACTCTTTAAAACCAACTACACGTACCATAACTTTTTTTGTTTTTGAGTTAAATAATCACGAAATTTTTGAAGTTTTAATACCATAATGACAATGGTGATTGCTTAAGAATGATGAAGTTCAATTAATCAGCTGTCTTTAATTTTTCTCCTCAATAAAATGCCAAAACCATAAAGCAGTACGGGGATATTTCCTTCAATAGTTTAGTCGGTGTCATGATCTAAGGGTGGTTTACATAAGCATAAATTGAATCAAAATTTTTTTGGTAAAAATTTCTTGAGCTTAGTTACATCACCAAGTGTAAAAGTTTTAAGGAATCAAATGATTAGTAAAGTTGAAAATGTAAAAGTGAGCAGGACTTCATTTTTATCTGAAGTACCTGCTCTTTCGTGGTTCAACTCAAAAACCAATGACTTTTACTGCTGTTATTAAATGTATCTACCAGACTTTCAGTAAAAGTAAATGCATTTAAAGATCTGTCAAGGAAGCTGTCAATGTAACTGCTCTTGTTAACACCAGTGAGTAGCTGATACAATCTCCAAAGATCAATTTCTCCATTTTCAGACCTGCAAAAGCTTTTATCCAAATAGTAATCACGAGCAACAGCATTCAATTGTCCATCATTATATATGAGTTGTGGAATCTCCTTTTTCATATCTGGTGATATATAAGGGTACAATCTGGCTTTTCCTACAAGTTGAGCAAACTGATGTTCTGTCAATTGGTGCTGACCAAATTCCTGCATCTGAGCAAGGTGCTTTTTCATGTTGTAATTTTCAAACAACTCAAACACTTTTTTTATCAGATCATCAAGACTTGAAACACGGATCTCCAATGCTATTCCATCAGTAGACACAAGTAAGTTGGTGCAGATCAGGTTTTTGAAGCCAATAAAAATTTTGAATTTCTCAATTGTCTTTTTACTGAATAAGGATTCATGATTCAATGCTCTCACTCCACCAATGGTAAGATTTAAACGATTTCCATTTATGTCTTCTGAGATGGAAGGAACTTCAATTATGAACATCATCCTTTCGTAATACTTAGTCATTTCCCAATCCTCCAATTCAGAGACTTTCTTGTGTAATGCCTGTGGTATCCTACCATTGATCTTATGGCTTACTCGAATTTCAGGATTAAGGACATTTGTACCTTTAAAGAAATGTTTGGTGCAAAAATCCAGGGTATCAATAAACTCAAAGTGACTGATTGTCTTTTCATTATCCCGAAATACGGGAATAATACAATCATTCTTTAAATGAGAGAGATTTACAGATTCAGTATTTGCTTCAATGAATCTCTTTTTCTTTACCGTTTCCTGAATAACAGGAGAGAATAAATCTTCGGTGGTATCCGGTATAACAGTATTCACTGTTTCCTGATTCAGAATTCTCAATGGAGAATTGTTAGTTGACCTGACGAGTTGAAGTTCCATTATTTCCAAAGGTTGAAATGTTTCTGATGTTTGCAGTTAAAATCTCCTGTTTCCTTTTGGAAAAATCAGGATTAAGTAGTTGATTAAATTCAGGATAACCTATGTAGACTTCATTCAATTTCTCAATAGTGTTTGAAGTTTTGATCTTTTCTTTCACAGAATCAACAGTGATTGCAGGACTGGCAGAATTGATCCAGTCAAGAATAAGTTTGCCAGTTTCAACAGTAATGCAAAACTTTGGTTTATCCGCAAATAGACCTGTTCTGTCCTTACTGGAAAGTGCATAATGATCAGAATCAAGGTCAAGTGATACAGATACTTCATACTCAAATCCATCTCTTTGTACAGCTGCCATTCCTACTTTCTGAGGTACTTGTTTACCATTTCTCTCACTGAGGACATATTCTGTTTTAGTGCGTAAAGTGGTGATAACATGACAAGAACTTTGCAGAATTGCATCAATGAAGGATTGGTGTCTGGGAGTGACACTTGCCCATGCTGTGAATGAATTTGGTATCTTCATTCTGGAGGTTACTTGCTCATGGATGTCCAGTATTCCACCTTTACCATTCCACTCATGTGAAATTGAATCAATGATGATACATTCAATACCACTACTCTCACATAACTTAATTCCCTCATTGTAACTTTCAGGTGTGTAAGGTTCAGACAAAGGAAGTACGTAATAATTTCCCAGGTGTGCATAGAGGTCTGCTGATCCTCTCTCGGTGTCAATAATAGCAATCTTATTCCAATCTCCTACCAACCCATAAGCCAGTAATAATGATGAATAAGTTTTTCCTCCACCGGATGGTGATTGAAGTGACAGCCTAATCTTGGCTGATTTTCTTTGTGATGTTCTTAATTGCATAATTTTTGAGTTTTGATTATTATTAAAAAGACATTTCTTTGGAAGGAATAAATAGATTATAACCTTAAAATTGAGGAAGGAATAGAGGTGTACCATCAAATGATTTTTGGTAATCCATTGACAGTTATCTCAATTGAAATGTAATTTAATACTTTTGGTGATTCTTGTAATCATTACCAATTCAGCCACAATAACGTTAGGTTATGATCCGGTTATTTCATCCAAAGCTGGGTGGGGGTCATGATGAAACGGAGAGTTAAAAAAATCAATTCTTAGAAATATTCTGTAATATCATTTGGAATGATGCATGTTCACAAGATAATTGAACACTTTGGTGGAACTATTAATCCCTTCTCAGTCGGCATGAAGAAAGTGGAAGGTGGTATACCCAAAAATAGATATTACTGTTTTGACTCCATGGAACTTGTTTTTAATAACCTTTGGTAAGTCTTACTTTGTCTTTTTTGATCCAGTTTGTATGTACAATTGTATGTATAAAAAAAGAGCTGCAAATTTTTACATCTGCAACTCTTTGATTTTCAGTGGAGAATATCGGAATCGAACCGATGACCTCTTGACTGCCAGTCAAACGCTCTAGCCAACTGAGCTAATCCCCCCTTTTGAGGCCACAAAGATATATTTATTTTAATACACAACTAGTTGACATCACCGAAAATTTCATATTTCATTGATGAAAATCAACTCCGATTTTCGATTTACCAGTTTTTTGCCAGATAACTACTGAAAATGTGCCGGATTCAAAATTATCGGGATAGATTTCGTTTAAAAATAAACAGTTTGAAAACTTCAATTTTGTATTTACGAAATGATTATTAGTGAAAAAAGAAATGCACCAAGCGTGAATTAGGGCGACTCATAATCAGGGATTCACTGGTTCAAACCCAGTTGGTCCCGCTACAAAATCAAAAGATTACGAAGAAAATATTTATCTCTTTTTTGTTTTACGCCAGGATTTGGTGGAGTTTGGATATTTTGTGCTGAAATATTGAGAGAGGAAGTTCGTTTATTTTTAAACGAAATGGGGAAGCTAAACAAACCTCAACACTTTTTGAAAAGAGTGTCGAGGTTATAAGGGAGGTAACATTTATTTGACGGTTTTTTAAAATCAAATCCATTTTAATCGCAGAAATCAAAAACGGCTGAACATCTAATGTTCAGCCGCCCAAAGTTCAACTCCGTGGAATTATCAGAACGAAATATTCCCTGAATTCAATGCAGATAAAAAGTTCGCCTTAACAGAGGATCAAGACTTACTTGACCCTGTCAAGATAAAGTGTTCCCGGAAACTCACGGTCTGCCATTTTTGTTGTAA
>Ga0209123_1003270_pt1 | contig 12388 bp, 8 predicted proteins | sample BarGraIncu00431A_FD_184500 | JGI IMG/M metagenome (GOLD analysis project Ga0209123, IMG submission 184500) | Arctic peat soil microbial communities from Barrow, Alaska, USA - Barrow Graham LP Incubations 004-31A (SPAdes) (version 2) | ecosystem: Environmental > Terrestrial > Soil > Wetlands >...
CACCCAGGGTGCTGTCGAGGGTCTCGCTGTCGACATAGGTGTAGTTCGCCTGCATACCCAAACCACTCAGCCAGGCGGGCAGGAAATCGTAGAACTGCTGGTAGCCGAGCTCGAAGCCCTTGATGTCGGCCGCGGCGCTGTTTTGCGGACGGCTCACTTGATACCCGACGCCGTCTATCACTTCCGGACTGCTCACCGTGGTCACGAAACCCTCGACTTTTTTCAGGAAGCCGGTGAGGTGAACTGCCGTGGTTTTGTTGAAATACTTCTCTACGGCCAGATCCAGATTGTCGGCGCGGATCGGCTTGAGCTCCGGATTGCCCGCGCTCCCCTGATTCAGCGATGGGTTGATGGCGTTTGGCAGCAGCGTCAATGAAGGCGAGAGTTGGTCAAAATTCGGCCGTGTCAGGGTCTTGGAGGCCGCCGCACGAAGATAAAGCCCCGGGCTGAGCAGGTAGCGCAGGTTCACGCTGGGAAGGTAGTCGGTGTAACGGCTGTCGACGTTGACGGGGACCACCGCACCGGTGGCCGGCACCGACTGGGCGCCGGCTACCCGCTCATGGGTATTGACCACGCGCAGGCCGATATTTCCATCCAGCGTTCCATTCAACGGTACGGCCGTGAACCGGACCATGAGATACGCCGCCTGGGTTTCCTCGCTGGTGTCCCACAGGCTCAGCGGGCTCGCTGTGGCGGGGATCGCCGTGGTGATGCCAAAGGCGTTGCGCAGTCCCGCGGCATCGCGGGCTGCATCGAGATTGCCAACGAGAGTGTTGCGGATGCTGGCCGTGCCGGAGTAGAAGTCATAAGGGTTGGTCATGGCGTATTGCGGCAAGGACGCGGCCGAAATACCTGCTACGCCAGCGTCGGCAACCACCAGGCCGGACGCGTTGGTGGCGCCACGCCGGGCATAGCGCACCCCGGCCAGGAGCGTGTTGACAAAGCTGTCTGAAACCTCGTATTCCCCATCCAGCCGGACAGTGGCTTGGTCGCCTTCGAAGCGCCGCAAGCGGTAGGCGATACCCGTGTACTGCAAATTGGCGGGGTCCAGCAAATTTGTCCCGCTGATGCTCGAACTGGGGACATCGGTGGACAGATCTTGCGTGAAGTTGGCGGCAGTCCCGCCCAGGGTCAGGCCGGAGAAAAAAAGGGTACTGCTACTTTGGGTGTAGCTCACATCCGACTTGAGCGTGAGCGCCTTGCCGCTCCAAACCCCGCCCACAGCCGCCTGTTTCGTCCGGTCAAGCGTGTCACGGGCGAAGCTAACGATCGAGACCGGCGCGTTCATCCAGGTAATGTGGCTCACGTCATTCGTGCCCGGGAACAGTGCAGCGCTGCCAGGCACAAACGTCGGTGACGCCTGGACGTTGATTTGATAGGAGTTCTGGCGGGTCTGAAATTGCGTGTAACTGCCCTCGGCATAGAGTTCCAGGTCTGCCGCCGGGCGCCACTGCAGCACCACATTGGCTGTGCTGCGTTTGCGATTGCCCAGACTGGTGGTCTCCGATATTCCGTTGGGTGCGATGACGGTCTGGCCCGCCATGAGATCGGTGCGGGCTTGTGGGTTGCCGGTGCTTTTTTGATCCTCGCGAAAGGCACGGTCCTGGTAAGCAACATTCAGGAGCGCGCCGAACTCCCCGGCGGTGGCCGTTTTCCAGCGCTTGCTTGCCAGGGCAGAAAATTGCGCTGCACTGCGGTCTGCCAGATCGCCGTAGATCAGCCGGGTTGAGCCGACGATCTCCCGACCTTTGAAATCAAAGGGACGGCGAGTGCGCAGATCAATCAATCCGCCCACCCCACCCTCGATGTGCTCGGCAGAGGAGGTTTTGTAGACGTCAATGCCAGATACCATCTCGGACGCCATGTCGGCGAAATCGAAATTGCGCCCGGCCCCGGCCGTGAACACTTCGCGGCCATTGAGCGTGGTCTCCATCTGCGTGAGACCCCGAATGGTGATACCCGTGCCATCCCCGCGATCACGGGCAATCTGCAGGCCGGTGACGCGTTGCAGCGCGTCGGTGACGCTGAAGTCCGGAAGCTTGGTGATGTCGTCGGCAACGATGGAGTCGACGATTTCGAGCTTGTCGCGCTTGATCTCCTGGGCCGAGGCGAGGCTCGCACGTACGCCGACAACGACGACTTCGCGCAGAACACCGGTCTGGGCATCCTCATCCGGGGCAAGCAAGGTCGAATTGCTCACGGCGCTGGACTGGGAAAACGCCAGCGACGTGTTGCTTGCGAGCAGCGCACAGACACTTGCCCGCAACAGGTGTTTTGGCTTCATTGGCAAGGTATTCATTCAATCCTCTGGGGCTGACCGCCAAGTCGCTCAAGGGTCGGCCTGCGGGCACGAGCCTGGCGTTTTTTGGATTCATCCAAAGTGAGACGTGCTGTGCCTGGCCCGGCAGGGTGTTTCGCCGATTGAGGTCTCATTACACCGCACAACGGCCGAGCGCTTGTCGCCATCCTGATCTTTTTTACGGGGGAAAACCATAAGCGCCTGGCCCCCCTGTTCAAGCGGATTCACGACGGCATTGATCTGGTCAATACCCTGCCTCTGCTCGGTACGCGCGCCAGATAGTTCGCAGAATCAGTGTAAAAAATACTACTAAATTAGTAGCTATCTGCGCCTATTCCACGGGGGCTAGCGGCCTAAAACGTATAGATCACCCCTCAAACTGCGGATGCAACTGGCGGATGCGGCTCATCGCCATACCGGCCGCCGCAGTACGGGTCTCCACGCCCAGTTTGGCAAACACGCCCTCCAAATGCTTCTTCACCATCGTCGGGCCGCTACACTCGATCACCATACATGAAACGTGCGCCCTAACCACGACCACCCTCCAGCCGATTCAGAGCCTCTCTAAATCGCATTTCATTTGGCTCACACAGTATGGCCTGCTCAAAAGCATGGCGAATATCTTGCTGTGGCAATCGGCGCCCCTTGAGCACATTGCCCAGATCAAACCATGCCCATGCATGGCGGGTTCGGGGTGCGTCCATTTGAACGACTCGCTGAAGCATTTCTCGTGCCTCGTCAAGCAGCCGGTTATACGTAGTCCAGGTGCCCTGGTGACCTTTCGGTCTGGCTTTGTCCGCCAACTTCATTTTTACCTGTGCAAACTCGTGCAGCGCTTTTACATCTTGCATGACAGCTTCACCAGCAACCAGGAAGTATCGGTGCGCACGCTCCATCCGCCCCGCTCGCTTCTCTTGTATTGCGGCATCGAATGCGTCACCTACGGCGTCCAAAAGTGGCAGCTTGTCGAGCCACTTCATAGCGTCACTTGGTCGATTCGTATCCAGATACGCAGCAGCAATCAGCGTTACCAATGGCGCTTTATTTGCAATGGGGTTGGCGACTGAAATTCGCTCATAGACCGCTTCCGCTGCATGAATGTCATCTTGAGCAATGAGCTCCCGGGCCAACTCCAGGCCAAGACCCAAGGCAGCCGGACTTTGGCCATAAGCATCCTTTAAGCGCTGCAATGCACCTTGGCTATCGCCCACGGCCTTCAAACTAGCTACGTCCTGCAAGGTAAGAATCGCTTGGTATTCGGGATGCGCTGGCAGCGTGACCCGAAAGTAGCTGCGTGCCTCGTCAAAATCAAACCGTGGCAGCGGCGAACCGTTCTGCAACATGGCACGCCGTACCTTTGGGATACCGGTTCCTCGCGCCTCGGCAAGCTTGAGTTCTTTGAGGAACTCGCCTATTCGACGATTTCGCGCTGGCACAGGAGGTATAGAAGTCGGATCATCAAAGTGGTGGAGTTCGATACCGGGCACTGGCCCCGGATAACTGATGATCTCCATCCGGTCTGGGTAGAGATAGACCTTGATGGGCTCTGATATTCCGTCATAGGAACGGTGATAAACCGCGTTGACCAAGGCCTCGCGTAACGCCAAAGATGGGTAGCTGACCCAATGGGCCGCTTGCGAACGGTTACTGATTTTCTGAATCTGTCGAACAGAGAGGTTTTCCAGATAGGCCAAACATTCTCGGAGCTGCTCATGAATCGGGCGCTGAGCAAAAACTTTCTCTTCAATAACATTGCCCGCCGTATCGGCGGCAAACTGCACAACTTCAATGCGCGCGCCCGGAAACCATTGCTCCGGGTTTTGACTAAAAAACAACAAGCCGACATTGCGCGGCGCATCATGGCCATTGACGGGTTCAGCGACACGCAAATTGCGGTATAGCGTACGAGTGTCCTGCTCTTCCAGCAAACCACTGCCGATGTCGTGCAAAAACTCCCGCACCTTGGTCTCACGGATATCCAGCACGCTGGCCTGCAGCGCTCTGCGGTCATCGAAGGGCACCCTGGCGGTCAGTTGAACAAGCTGTGTTTTCAAATCGGGTTGACTGTCTGCATCCACCGTGCTCGAACCAAGCCGAATGTAGTACTTGCGCGCCCCGCCTTTTTCAGAAGACTCCGGTGCCTGATGAGGGCGAACCTGACTGCCTGGAGCCCACACCACCAGAATGTGCTTGCCATCCACTACCTCGGGCGAGAGCACCGGCTGGTACACCGGGTCAATGGTGTTGCACCGTCCGCGAATCCACTGCATTGCTTGCTCCAACTCAGCCGGACTCAGCCCCTTGGGAGGCAACACTGCAGAGCCATCCTGCTCGGCCACACCAATGGCGATATAGCCGCCGTTCAGGTTCTGAAAATCGTTTGCAAAAGCGCAGATGGAACGAATCACCTGAGCGCCGGTGTTTTTCTCATTCCAAGAGGCTTTGAATTCAACGCGCGGGGATTCCACCCCCCGAAAATGAAGCAGATCGCCAAGATTGATTGGGAGAATGGATGCCATGGACCGATACGGATAGGAAGGTCGGTCATCTTAGCCCATGCGGTGTGATCGGGGCGAGGCGCGTTGCGCAGGCGTAGAGACACTTCAGTCCGCTCTAAAAAGACCTTCTCACCAGCGGATGCAGTGATCGACTTGGTACCCAGTACGGGCTGCGGCGATGGGCCCAAATCAAGAACAGGCTCAGTGAGCACCTGCTGATAAACGCGAGACACCCAAGTCGCTACAAAATAGATAGCTATCTACGCTTATTTCACGGGGGCTAGAGGCCTAAAAGGCTTAAACCTACCCCTCAAACTGCGGATGCAGCTGCCGGATGCGGCTCATCGCCATGCCGGCCGCCGCGGTACGGGTCTCGACACCCAGCTTGGCAAACACGTGCTCCAGGTGTTTCTTCACGGTCATGGGGCTGGAGCCCAGGATATCGCCAATGTCGCGGTTGATCTTGCCCTTGACCACCCAGTACAGCACCTCGGCTTCGCGCGGTGTGAGCTTGAAGCTCAGGGCGATGGCCTCGATCACGGATTCATCCGACACCTCCTGCATGATGATGAGCCAGTCGCCGCCGCCCTCGGAGTCACCGATTTGCTGGTGCAGGCGAAAGGTCAGGCGCTTCGGGCCGAGCTCAATGCGCAGGCGCGGCGGCTCGATCAGTGACTCCGCCTCCTTCACATGGCGGCGCAGCCACTGGCACACCGGCTCGGGTGTCTGCGGTGCTGCTGTGCCGTAGTAGCGCAGCAGGAGTTCGCGCGCCAGCGGGGTTTGCCACATGAGTTTGCCGTCGCTCACGCGCACGGTGATGCTGGCATAGCCAAAGGCGTCCAGCGCGTTGCGGGCCTGGCGCTTTTCGCGCGCGCCCTGCAGATGCACCTGCATGCGGGCCAGCACTTCTTTGGGTTTGATGGGCTTGGTGACGTAATCGACACCGCCCGCCTCCAAGGCGGCCACCAGATATTCAGTCTCGGTCAGGCCGGTCATGAAGATGATCGGGATGTGCGCCGTCTGCGGCGATGCCTTGAGCCGCCGGGCCACCTCAAAGCCGTCCATGCCGGGCATCATGGCGTCCAGCAGCACGATGTCGGGCAAGGCTTGTGCCGCGCGCGCCAAGGCGGCCTCGCCATGGGTGGCGACCAGCACGGTGTAGCCGGATTCGTCCAGCGCGTCGTGCAGCACCGAGAGGTTGTCGGGCACATCGTCCACGATCAGCACGAGGTCGCTGTTGGCACGATCCAGGGTTTGGTCCAACGAAGGTTTGGGTACGCTAGTTTTCATGGATTACCTGGTTCAATTGCTGGCTCATGGTTTCAAACTGGAACTGCCGGGCCAGGCCGCGCATCCCAGCCACAAAGGGCGCGCATTGCGCTTCGCTCGCCTCAATCTCGTCGAGCTTGTTCATGATGCCGCGAAAGAAACCCAGGCTCACCACCTCGCGCAAGGCATCGAGCTGCAGGCGTTCGGGGTAAACCATGGCGACTGGCTGGGGCGCAGGGCCAGGCTCTGCAACCGGTGCGGCGCTGTCCAGCCAGGTGAGCGACAGGCGCAGCGCCAGCCAGTCCAGCAGTTCGGAGTGGCGCACCGGCTTGAGGATGAAGTCTTCACTTGGCATGCCGACGTCGTTGTCCAGCCCCTTGTCAAAGGCATTGGCCGACACGATGGCAATCTGCGCTTGCTTGTTCCCCAGTGCACGCAGACGGCGAATGGTCTCCCAGCCATCGATGCCGGGCATGGCCAGGTCCATGAAGATGACGTCAGGCTGATAACCCGCTGCCAGCAGGTCCAGGCAGTCATGGCCGCTGGCGGCGGTGCGCAGCTCAAAGCCGAGCGGCTGCAGCAGATTGACGAGCAGTTCGCGGTCGGCCTCTTCGTTGTCCACCACCAGCACGCGCCTGCGCGGCCCGGCATAACCATGGCGTGGTTTGTTCGCCAAAGACCTGGGCATGTCGGCCGAAGAGCCAGACAAGCACAAGGCACCGACAGCACCCGATGTCACCCGCACCTCGGGTAAAAACAGTTTGACTTTAAACACCGAGCCTACGCCCGGCGTGCTGGTCACCGTGAGTTCACCGCCCATCAAGTCGGTCAGCATCTTGGCGATGGTCAGACCCAAACCTGAGCCCGATGCCGTGGCGCCCGGCGTATTGGCGCGGGTAAAAGGCTCAAAAATGCGATTCAGCTCTTGTTGGGACAGGCCCGGCCCGGTGTCTTCGATGTCTATCACGGCCATCTCGCGCGCGTAGCGGATGCCAAACGTCACCCGCCCTTTCTGGGTGAACTTGATGGCGTTGCCCAGCAGGTTGATCAAAATCTGGCGCACGCGTTTTTCGTCGGCACGCACCAACGCCGGCAGGGTGCCGCCTTCAACATAATGAAAGCGCAGGCCCTTGGCCTGCGCTTCGAGCTCAAACAGGCTGGCGATGTCTTGCATCAGGGAGGCGAAATGCATGGGCCGGGGATTGAGCGTGAGCTTGCCACTCTCGATGTGCGCGATGTCGAGCGTGCCTTCGATCAGCGAGAGCAGGTGCTCGCCGCCGCGCTTGATGACGCTGACGGCCTGCTGGCGGTGCGCCGGGATGGACGGGTCTTCGCCCATCAGCTGCGCATAGCCCAGGATGCTGTTGAGCGGCGTGCGCAGCTCGTGGCTGATGGCGCTGATATAGCGGCTCTTGGCCTGATTGGCCTGGTCGGCGGCATGGCGCGCCTGCTCCGCCACGCGCCTGGCGGTTTGCAGGGCTTCGTCGGTCTGGCGGTGCGACTCGATCTCCAGCATCAGCAGGTTGGTTTGGCGGTTCGATTCTTCCTGCGCCACCTGGCGGCTTTTGTGCGCCAGCACCACCCACCAAGCCACCAGGCCGGCAATCACCAGCAGCGCCATATAGGCCTTCAAAAACCCCGAACGCAAGGCTGCGTACGGCGCCTGCAACTGCGCGATGTCAGTCACACTCAGCGTCAAGGCGCGCAACTCCTGGTGATAGAGCAGACCGAACACACTGGCCAGCAGCGGCGCGGTCACCAGCATGAGCAGCAGAAAGTAGCCCAGGCCGTTGTCCAGGTACGACCAGCTGCGGCGCGGCAGCAGCCAGCGCAAGGTGGCAGACCATTGGCTTGACAGAGAAGCGTGGGGTTTGCACAGGTCGCCACAGCGCGCGTCCAGCGTGCAGCACAGCGAGCAGATGGCGCCCTGGTAAGCGGGGCAATGCGCCATGTCGGGGCCTTCGTACTGGCGTTCGCAAATAACGCAGCGCTGCACCTGGTAGCGCTTGCAGGCCCCCTCGCCCACAGCGCCGCCCGCTGGCGCCGCGCTCTGTCGTGCCATGTAGTAGCGGCCTTGGGTCGCCCAGGCAATCAGCGGCGCAGTGACAAAAGCCGTGCCCAGCGCAATCAACGCCGAGAAGGCCTGCGCCATGGGGCCGAGCAGCCCCAGGTGCGCGGTGACCGACAAAACGGATGCCAGCGCCATCGCGCCCACGCCCACCGGGTTGATGTCATACAGATGCGCACGTTTGAACTCGATGCCCGGCGGCGACAGGCCCAGCGGTTTGTTGATGACCAGGTCGGCCACCACCGCCATCATCCAGGCGATGGCGATATTGGAATACAGGCCCAGCACGTCGCCCAGGGCCTGAAACACGTTCATCTCCATCAGCATGAAGGCAATCAGGGTGTTGAACACCACCCACACCACCCGGCCCGGGTGGCTGTGCGTGAGGCGCGAGAAAAAATTGGACCAGGCCAGTGACCCGGCATAGGCGTTGGTGACATTGATCTTGAGCTGCGAGATCACCACGAACAGCGCCGTGGCCGCCACCGCCCAGCCGTAATGGGGAAACACATATTCATAGGCCGCCAGGTACATCTGGTTCGGATCCACGGCACGGTCCACCGGCACCGCGTGGCTGATCGCCAGATAAGCCAATAATGCCCCGCCCAGCATCTTGAGCACACCCAAGCCCACCCAGCCCGGCCCGCCCACCAGCACGCTCAGCCACCAGCGGCGCTTGCTTGCCGCCGTCTTGGCGGGCATGAAGCGCAGGTAATCGGCCTGCTCGCCCATTTGCGTTATCAAGGCGATGCCGACCGTGAGCGCCGCACCAAAGAGAGGCAGACTAAAACCAGATGTGACGCCCTTTTCCCCTTTGTAGTGCACAACGCCCGAGAAAGCACCGGGGTCGAGCATGAGCACGTACACAAAGGGCACCACCAGCAGGACCAGCCACAACGGCTGGGTCCAGACCTGCAGGCGGCTGATGGTGGAGACCCCATGGGTCACCAGCGGGATCACCGCCAGCGCGCAAATCAGGTAGCCCCAGCTGGGCGGAATGCCCAGCGCCAGTTCCAGCGCGTAGGCCATGACGGCCGCCTCCAGCGCAAAAAAGATGAAGGTGAACGAGGCGTAGATGAGCGAAGTGAGCGTGGAGCCGATGTAGCCAAAACCGGCGCCGCGCGTGAGCAGGTCCATGTCCACCCCGTAGCGGGCGGCGTAAATGCTGATGGGCAGGCCAGCCAGAAAAATGATGAGCCCGGTGGCCAGAATGGCCCAAAAGGCATTGGTAAAGCCGTATTGCACCAGCAGCGTGGCACCGACGGCCTCCAGAATCAGGAACGAGGCGGCACCAAAAGCCGTGTTGGCCACGCGCCACTCGGACCACTTGCGAAAGCGCTGCGGCGTGAAACGCAGCGCGTAGTCTTCCATGGTTTCGCTCGCCACCCAGCCGTTGTAGTCGCGCCGCACCAGCGTGATGCGCTGTAGCGCCTCGGGCGGCGCGCGTGTCGGCGTGGCCATGTCAGGAGTGGGGTGGATGTCTGAGGTCACACCGCGGCGGTGCAGTTTCCATGCCACGGTAGGGGCTCGGCAGCAACACGGCACAGGTTTTGCATAGTGATCCGCATGGAACTCACCCCGCGCGAAAAAGACAAGTTGCTGATATTTACGGCTGGTTTGCTGGCGGAGCGCCGCAAGGCGCGCGGCCTGAAGCTCAATTACCCGGAATCCGTCGCCTTGATCAGCGCCGCCGTGATGGAGGGCGCGCGCGACGGCAAAACCGTGGCCGAATTGATGAGCTATGGCCGCAGCGTGCTGACCCGGTCTGATGTCATGGACGGCATTGCCGAGATGATTCCCGACATCCAGGTGGAAGCCACCTTCCCGGATGGCACCAAGCTGGTCACCGTGCACCAGCCGATTGTTTGAGTCCGCCATTTTTCCCCTAACAGGACAGCCTGAATATGATCACCAAAAACACTCTCAAATTAGTAGTTGCTGCTGCAATGAATACGTGGGCTGGTACCGCATTTGCGCATGAGAGACACGGGTTTTTTGGTACCCATTGGCATGCCACCGACGTGTGGGGGTTTGTGGCCGCAGCTGGCACTGTGGCACTGGCGGTCTGGTTGACGCACGGCGGAAAGTGAGGCCAGCATGATCCCCGGAGAAATCATCACCGACGAGGGCGAACACGCCCTCAACACCGGTCGTCGCACCCTGACCCTGGTGGTGCAAAACACCGCCGACCGGCCCATTCAAGTGGGCTCGCACTACCACTTTGCCGAAACCAATGGCGCACTCGGCTTTGATCGGGCTGCCGCAAAAGGCATGCGGCTGAACATTGCGTCCGGCTCGGCCGTGCGCTTTGAGCCCGGCCAGCAGCGCACCGTAGAGCTGGTGGACTACGCCGGTGAGCGTGTGGTGTACGGCTTTCGTGGCTTAACCCAAGGTACTTTGTAATGGCAACCATCGGACGACGCGCTTACGCTGAAATGTTTGGCCCCACGGTGGGCGACCGGGTGCGACTGGCCGACACCAACCTGATCATTGAAGTCGAAGACGACTACACCCTGCGCGCGGGCAGCTACGGCGAAGAAGTCAAGTTTGGCGGCGGCAAAACCATCCGCGATGGCATGGCGCAGTCGCAGCGCAGTCGCGCTGAGGGCGCGGTCGATACCGTCATGACCAATGCCTTGATCATTGAGCACTGGGGCATTGTCAAGGCCGACATTGGCCTCAAAGACAGCCGCATCGTGGCCATCGGCAAAGCGGGCAACCCCGACACCCAGCCGGGCGTGGACATCATCATCGGCCCGGGCACCGAGGTCATCAGTTGCGAGGGCAGCATCGTCACCGCCGGTGGTTTTGACAGCCACATCCACTTTATTTGCCCGCAACTGATTGAAGAGGCGCTCACCAGCGGCATCACCACCATGACCGGCGGCGGCACGGGCCCGGCCACCGGCACCTTTGCCACCACCTGCACACCCGGGCCGTGGCACATTGAGCGCATGCTGCAGGCCTCTGATGCGTTTGCCATGAACCTGGGCTTCATGGGCAAGGGCAACGCCAGCCTGCCCGCCGCGCTGCACGAGCAAATCAACGCGGGCGCCTTGGGCCTCAAATTGCACGAAGACTGGGGCACCACGCCAGCAGCCATCGACAACTGCCTGAACGTGGCCGAGGCCACCGACACGCAGGTCGCCATCCACACCGATACCCTCAACGAATCCGGCTTTGTGGAAGACACGTTGGCAGCCTTCAAGGGCCGCAGCATCCACACCTTTCACACCGAAGGTGCCGGTGGCGGCCACGCGCCTGACATCATGAAACTGGTGGGCGAACCCAACGTGTTGCCGTCTTCCACCAACCCGACACGCCCATACACCGTCAACACGCTGGATGAACACGTGGACATGCTGATGGTCTGCCACCACCTGGACGCCGCCATAGCCGAAGACCTGGCCTTTGCCGAGAGCCGCATCCGCAAGGAAACCATTGCGGCCGAAGACATCCTGCACGACCTGGGCGCCATCAGCATCATGAGCAGCGACAGCCAGGCCATGGGCCGCGTCGGTGAGGTCATCATCCGCACCTGGCAGACCGCGCACAAGATGAAGCAGCAGCGCGGCTGGCTGGCACCACCCGCAGGCCGCAGTGAAGCCGTGGAAGCACTGCAGCGCAATGACAACTACCGCGTCAAACGCTACCTGGCCAAGTACACCATCAACCCGGCACTGACGCACGGCATGGCGCATGAGGTGGGCTCCATCGAGATTGGCAAGTGGGCCGATCTGGTGGTCTGGAAGCCAGCCTTTTTTGGCGTCAAACCTTCATTGATTGTCAAAGGCGGTTTCATCGCCATGGCCGCCATGGGCGACCCCAATGCCAGCATCCCGACGCCGCAGCCGGTGCATTACCGACCCATGTTTGGCAGTTTTGGCGGCGCCTTGGCGCGCGGTTCACTGACTTTTGTGTCGCAAGCCGGGTTGAACGCCGGCATCGGCGCGCGCTATGGGCTGAGCAAGACCTTAAGCGCGGTTAAAAACATCCGGGGCATTCGCAAAGAGCACATGGTGCATAACAACTACCTGCCCAAGATGGAGATCGATGCACAAACCTACAGCGTGCACGCCGACGGTGAACTGCTCACCTGCGAGCCGGCGGTGAGTTTGCCAATGGCGCAGCGGTATTTCTTGTTTTGATATCAGCTTGGTTCAGAGGAGCGAGAGAAGAAAACTGTCGTACCTGACTGATTGCTTTGCAAAGAAAAGCCATTCGCTGTTGGTGTCAGATGAACTTCATCCCCCA
>Ga0209123_1003271_pt1 | contig 12384 bp, 11 predicted proteins | sample BarGraIncu00431A_FD_184500 | JGI IMG/M metagenome (GOLD analysis project Ga0209123, IMG submission 184500) | Arctic peat soil microbial communities from Barrow, Alaska, USA - Barrow Graham LP Incubations 004-31A (SPAdes) (version 2) | ecosystem: Environmental > Terrestrial > Soil > Wetlands >...
GTGCCGCTCTAAGGACCTCACCTTCCAGGTAGGCCTCTCCGGTACTATATAGAAATCTCTTTCCAGGTTCTGCTACTCTATTCAGACTTGACATAACCTCAAGAATACCCCCGGCTTTGCCATCCAAAATACATTGAAACATGGCAGAAAACGCAGTAGACTTATTAACATAGTCCTCGACCCATTCTACTCCCGAAGACATTTGCATAAGTTGCCTTACCGTGACGCCCTGGTATGCTGTTCCTTTCATTACAGGCAGATATTTTGCAACAGAATCATTCAGTGCAATTTTTCCATCCTGAACAGCGAGACCAATCAAAGTCGAAGTCACCGACTTTGCAACCGAGAACGAAGTCCATCTCGATTTTTCAGTATTACCCTGCGCGTAGCGTTCAAGCACGATCTTGCCATCCTTAATGATCAACAAACCGGCAACATTATTCCTTAGGATGAAATCATCAATATTATACGTGTTTACACCATCGGGAGAATACTCGACCGAAGTCAACATTTTATCTGATTCTGGCAAAGGGAATATACTTCCGCCACGTTTTATGGTGCGGGTATTGAAAATCTTGTCGACATTCCTAAAAGTAGCAGCCTTTTTCTCTATAGGCAAACTCAGAAACTCTTCGGCTGAACCGATCTTGTCTTTATCCGACTCACCTTCATTTTTACTGCAACTATTTTCAACAAGCATTAAAAGCACGGATGCGATTAAAACGAAATATCTGGATAGTGTCTTCATATAACAAGCTATTAATCTGGAAATTATAATATATTCGATTTTATGATATTGCTTTAACATATATCCTTTAACAGGATACAAGATACAAATATTCTAAAAATATCCGTCTGCAAATAGTATTATCCATTATATTGCTTGATAATTGTACCGAAATAGTCAACATACTTTTAAGGAATGAAGATCTAGGGCTTCGTAAATATTTGAAGAATGTTTTTGGAATGTAGGTTCGAAACGACAATCTGAAAGAATCCCTTCCGGAAAGCCATGGAGAAAGCGGTTAGCTATAAGTAGGGCTGACGTTTTTTATTTACTGCAAAAGTAAATCAGTTCTGAATCAGCAATCCATATCGGTATTATTGATCTTCAGGCGAAAAGGATTTGACAAAAGCATCCTCAATTACATTAAAGCCGGCTTTTTTCAACCGGAGAACATAGTCCTGCCCATAAATTCTGACATGGTCCGTTTGCCCAAATGCTTCCTCTCTACCTTTTGGTGTTGTGATGGAGAAATCTTCATAAGTGACTTTTCTGTTCTGATCGATCGGTACTTGCACACGGGTCTGGGTACTTAACAAAGGAAACCGCAATTGATATTCAATCAGTTGCGGTTTTTTCTTTGTCCAGATACAACACTTCAGAAAAGCAGAGAATTCACACTACGGCCCAACTGCGGAAAAACAGACAGGTATGATAAAAGGTAAATTATTGTGGTATCAGTCAGAGTGTCAGGAAAGGACAGATGGCCGTCAAGACTGACCATTCACCACTGATATCATTTAGTAAGATTAAATAGACTAAAGCCATCATTCACATCTGGTTTGAAAATAAAAGACATCTCTTAATCCATGTAAGAGATGCATTTTATATATTAGGTCAATTATTATACACAGACTTCCTTTCTCAAAAAACATCCGTTATATTTGCAAAAACTCTACATCAACAGTAGCAACATGCCATCCATTCTATCCCGCCCATATCCGGTCAGTTCATTTTCCTGGAAATCAACCCTCCTGATAAGCCTTTTCATCTCCGTTTTTATGTTGATTTTTCAACCTTTTGGCTTATCTGAAATAAAGGGGCCCGATAAAACAATGATTATTTCAGGCTATGGGTTGGTTACATTGATCGTCTTATTGATCGATCACGTTATAGTCTGGCTATTTTCCCTGCTGACCGGCAATCCGAAAAAATGGACTGTTGGTATAGAAATTCTTTCACTAATTTTCATCCTTTTCACAATAGGATTGGGCAATTACTTTTACAGCAGCCTGATTTACCCCCAATTCAGGAATCTTCAGGCCCTTTTAATCTTTCAGATCTTCACACTCGTTGTCGGAATCATCCCGGTCACAGTCATAACCCTGATTCAACAGGTCCGGTTGGCCAAACAACATTTGACAACATCGGCTTATCTGAATACTTTAATCAATAAGGAGACCGTCGAAATTAATATGCAAAAAATAGTACTTATCGCTGATAATGAAAAAGATAACTTCAACATAAACCTTACTGATTTTTTATACACGGAGGCTTCAGGCAATTATCTTAAAATCAGATTTCTGGAAAACGGCAAACCCAAAACAACCTTGCTTCGTTGCACTCTAAAAAGCGCAGAATCCCAGCTTAAACCTTTTCCTTCCATCATGAAATGCCACCGCGCCTTTCTGGTAAACATTGAACAAATTGAGAAAGCGAATGGAAACGCACAGGGAATTCGGGTGCAACTTCGAAACACCGACGAAGAAATTCCGGTTTCGAGGTCGTATACCAAAATGCTGATGGACAAAATCCAGAAAAACTAAATCCCCGTTCGTCCCAAAAAGACGCCATCAATCATCAGCCGCCACCACTCATCACAAAAAGCCGCTTTACATCCCAGTATTTTGGAGGCTTTTCAGGTATGATTTATGTTTGCAATATCAAAAAACGAAACAAAAATCATTACAACTATGAAAAAGAACTTTATTCTGATTATTGCCGCCCTTTTGCTGGCATTAGGTTTGATTCTTCATTTTACGCACGGCAACATGTTCAGTTCAGGCGCTTATTGCATGAACTATTTTGCAGCAGGCGACTATGCAATCGGAGTTTTTGCAGCTGGTCGTTTTTCGGTTGGGATCTTTAGTGCTGGAATCTTTTCAGTGGGGATTTTCTCGTTGGGAATTTTCAACGTGGCACTTTATGCTACCGGACTTTTTGCCTGGGCGTGGAAGAAACACAAACTTTCACTGGAGAAATAAGTGCATGAGGCCCTATGGCTTGTCAAAAAAGCTGGCAAATCATAGGGTTATTCCCCCTCAAAAACCGGACTTTTAGCAATCCTGTTTCTCAACTCCGTCGGATTCACCCCCGTCTTTTGTTTAAACAACCTGGAGAAATAAAACAAGGAGCTGAATCCCAATTCAAAGGCAATTTCCTTGATGGGTTTGTTGGTCATTGACAGCATATCCTCTGCCTTTTTAATGCGTAGCTGAAGATGATACTGGGCAGGCGAAATTCCTGTGTATTTTTTAAACATTTTCCGGAAATAGGAATAACCAATATTGAGCTTTTCGGCTATCTGAACCGCATCAATTTCACGATCAAGGTTTTCACGTAGGATAAAACAGGATTGTTGAATTTTCTTTTCAATCTCTTTTCCTTCAAATCCTTTATTTTTGATGGTTGAAACTATTTGTCCAATATAGGCGATGCACAACCCGGTGCAAATTTGCTGATATCCAGGTTTTTCGTTGATCAGGTGTTCAAGAATCTGGTAAAATAAATCCTGTAGCTCGCTTCTAAAATCCACATTGATGATGGGGGTTTCTTTTTTGAAAAATTCGGGCTTGAGCAGCTTTGGAATCATATCACCCACAAACCCGATGTAGTGTTCTTTCCAACCGGATGTTTTAAGAGGTCTGTACCGATGCCATTCTCCAGGAAATAAAACGATAATGGTACCTGGAGTTATGCGGAAAGATCCATACTTATTTTCAAACAGGCCATAACCCTCCGTAATATAATTGATTTGATATTCCTGAATAATCCGGCCTTTCTGAAAATTAAACTCATAGCCTGATGGATGCCCTGCCGGTGGATATGTTGTGTTTTTCTCAATGGTCGCAGAACCTGCTACAGTTAAGTACAGACCCCATTCCTTATCTTCTTCAGATGCAGTAACATATTTAAATTTATCACCCTTCATATCTGTATCATTTAATGCAAATATATACTAATAGACTTTAATGTCAAAATTATTTGCTAAATCCTTTTTTTAGAAAAAAAATGGATGAACTGATGTCACCCGAAAAATAAGACCTTTTTAAGTTGACCGATAATTTGCTTTATTTGAACATTTTGGTATTGTCTTAGAGGGCGTATTTGCATACCTTTGCTTCTCTATTTAAAGAAACACAGGTTATTTCATCCATGAGCAAAAAACACACCTTATTAACAGTCCTTGCCTGCACTTGTTTCCTGACCAGCAGTTTTGGCAGCACCTTTCATAAATCGGATAAAAACAGTGAACGGGCTAACGTACTCATGGATTCCATTTATGCGCTTTACAGTGTAAGTGAAAACAATTTACTTCGTGAAAATTTTCCCTTCGACAAAAATTTCATAGCGACCTATACTGCCTCAGATCAGGAAAAAGTGAATCCATATTCCTATTTATGGCCCTTTTCAGGAACGATGTCAGCCACAAGTGCACTCCTGGAAGCCACCAAAAATCCGAAATACAAACAGGCTATGGATAACAACGTCCTGAAAGGAATGGAAGAATACACAGATTCAGTACGTAAACCATGGGGGTATGCATCCTATATCCATTCAAAAGGACTTTCCGACCGCTTTTACGACGACAACATCTGGATTGGAATTGACTATACAGACCTCTATTTAACTACCGGGGATAAAAAATATCTGAATAAAGCCAAAGACGTCTGGAAGTTTATTCAAAGTGGAACGGATGATGTTCTTGGCGGAGGTATCTATTGGTGTGAACAAAAAAAACATAGTAAAAATACCTGTTCCAATGCACCGGGTTCAGTCTATGCCTTAAAACTTTTTAAGGCAACTTCCGACAGCATGTATTTCCAACAAGGTAAATCTTTATATCTTTGGACAAAAAATACGCTTCAGGATACAAGCGACCAACTATATTTTGACAATATAAATCTTCAGGGCAGAATAGGGAAAGCTAAATTTGCTTACAACAGTGGGCAAATGATTCAGGCCGCCGCTCTTTTATACACTTTGACAAAGAAAAAGACTTATTTAACAGACGCGCAGAAAATCGCGGAAGCCTGTCACAGTTACTTCTTTGAAAATTTCCAGCCTATAAAAGGTAAGCCCTTTCGAATATTGAAGAATGGAAACTTATGGTTTAGTGCCGTGATGTTGCGAGGTTTTATCGAACTTTATCACATCGATGGCAACCCTACCTACCTCGATGACATACAAAAGACCTTAGATTATAGCTGGAAAAATGCCAGGGATGAAAAAGGTCTTTATGGGGATGACTGGAAAAAGACCGACGACAAAAAAAGCAGATGGTTGCTTACACAGGCTGCTGTTGCAGAAATGTTTGCAAGACTTGGAGGAATTTAAAGAATAAATTTATACACTACTATGAAAAAAAAACAATCAATCAATCTGCTACTGATGGCAGGTACATTCCTTGCCGCTCAAAGCGTCTTTGCCGGTCCAAACACAAACGCTCCCCTGAGCATGGACTCCCAGGCTTCAAATGTAGCAGCCGTTGATGCTGTACAAGTTAAAAAAACAGCTCCAAAGAAAAAGAAAGAAGAGGTTAAAACCCTGAACTTCTATTTGCCAACCAACCGTCCTGCACTTGAAAACAGATTATTTAAATCTGTAGCCGTTGAAAAGGAAATAGAACGAATCAAAAGCATTCTGACCAATCCTAAATTGGCATGGATGTTTGAAAACTGTTTTCCAAACACGATAGACACGACGGTTCATTACCGACTGGCTGACAATGGAGACGACGATACGTTTGTTTACACCGGTGATATTCACGCCATGTGGTTAAGGGATTCCGGTGCTCAGGTCTATCCGTATATTACCTATGCCAACAAGGATGAAGCTTTGAAAAAAATGCTCAGAGGGGTGATCCTCAGACAATTCAAATGCATTGAAATCGATTCCTATGCAAATGCATTCAACGATGGCCCTACAGGTGGAGAATGGATGACAGACCAAACCGATATGAAAAAAGATCTGCACGAACGCAAGTGGGAAATTGACTCCTTATGTTATCCCATCCGTTTGGCATACGAATATTGGAAAGCAACAGGTGACGCTTCCATCTTTAACGAAGATTGGATGAACGCCATCCAGATTATCCTCAAAACATTCAAGGAACAACAACGCAAAGAAGGTGTTGGTCCATATAAATTCAAACGCCTGACCGACCGCGCACTGGATACCCTGAACAACGATGGTCTTGGAGCACCAGTGAATCCGGTAGGACTTATTGTATCTGCATTCCGTCCTTCTGACGATGCTACGACCTTTCAATTCCTTATTCCTTCAAACTTCTTTGCAGTTACATCACTAAACAAGGCTGCTGAAATCCTGAGCAAGGTGAATGGTAAATCTGAAATAGCTAAAGAATGCACCGATTTGTCTTCTGAAGTAAAAGAGGCTCTACAGAAATATGCCATCTACAATCACCCGAAATTCGGTAAAATATACGCTTTCGAAGTGGACGGATTTGGCAACCAATTGCTGATGGACGATGCCAATGTTCCAAGTCTGCTTGCTATGGGCTATTTGGGCGATGTTGACATAAACGACCCCATTTATCAGAACACCCGTAACTTTGTCTGGAGCGACAGTAATCCTTACTTCTTCAAGGGAACCGCAGGTGAAGGCATCGGCGGACCACACGTTGGCTACGATATGATTTGGCCAATGAGCATCATGATGAAAGCTTTTACCAGCACAGACGATGCCGAAATTAAGGCTTGCATTGAAATGCTGATGAAAACGGATGCCGGTTTAGGATTCATGCATGAATCGTTCAACAAAAATGACCCTAAAAAATTCTCACGTGCTTGGTTTGCCTGGCAAAACACCCTCTTTGGTGAATTGATCATCAAACTGGTGAAGGATGGTAAAGTGGAACTATTGAACTCCATTACAATAAAATAAATCCTCTGTCAGATAGTACAATAGCCCTGGGCATCCAAATTGCCCGGGGTTTTTTATTGCCACAAAGACTCTTTCCCGTTCCTTTTGATTTGATTATATTTGCCCTAAATAAATAGATCGTCTTGAAAGATATCCTCCTACTGACTCCACCTTTCACGCAGTTGAATACACCCTATCCGGCTACTGCTTACCTGAAAGGTTTTCTGAATACCAAAAACATCTCCTCTTTTCAGATGGATTTGGGCCTTGAAGTGATTTTGGAACTATTTTCTAAAGAAAAGCTCCAGCTTCTTTTCGATTATGCTTACCGTAACAAGGCCATTCGCACTGAAAATGCGCAAAGAATCTATGCCCTAAAGGAAGAGTATATAAAAACAGTCGAAGACATCATCACTTTCCTGCAAGGGAAAAACCAAACCCTCGCCAGACAAATTTGCGGTGAAGACTTTCTTCCACAAGCTTCCAGATTTGAACAAATCGATGATTTGGAATGGGCCTTTGGAGTGATGGGCTTTCAGGACAAGGCAAAGCACCTTGCCACTTTGTATCTGGAAGATCTGTCAGACTTCATCGTAGAATGCATTGATGAAAATTTCGGATTCAGCAGATACGCTGAAAAGTTGGGAAAAAGCGCCAACAGCTTTGACGAGCTGCAGGGACATTTGCTAAAGGAAGTAACACTCATAGATACCATTACTCTAGAAATTCTGGATAAAAGGCTTAAAGTATACCAGCCAAAACTGGTCGGGATTTCTGTTCCCTTTCCGGGAAATCTATACAGCGCTTTCCGTTGTGCTCAATTTATTAAAAAAGAATACCCGGGGATAAAAATTACGATGGGTGGAGGTTTTCCAAACACGGAACTGAGAAGCCTCACCGATAGCAGAGTCTTTGAGTATTTCGACTTTATTACTCTGGATGACGGTGAATTGCCTTTGGAAATAATAGCGTCAAAGGTATTGGATCCAACCCCCGACAATTCCAATTACCACCTTTTTAAGCGGACATTTCTGTTAGAAAACGGGAAAGTAAGCTACAACAACCTTTCACCGAGAATTGATTACCGTCAAAACGACTTGGGAACTCCGGATTATTCAGATTTAAAGCTCCATCAGTACATTTCAGTCATAGAAGTTACCAACCCCATGCACAGTCTTTGGAGTGATGGGCGATGGAACAAGCTGACGATGGCACATGGTTGTTATTGGGGAAAATGTGCGTTTTGTGATGTATCCCTGGATTACATTAAAAACTACGAGCCAACAGCAGTTAAAACACTGGTTGACAGAATTGAGCAAATCTCAAAACAAACCGGAGAACACGGATTTCACTTCGTAGACGAAGCTGCTCCCCCAGCATTAATGGCGGAATTGGCATTTGAAATATTACGAAGAGGGTTAAATATTACATGGTGGACTAATATTCGCTTTGAAAAAAGCTTTACCAGAGATCTTTGCACCCTGTTGAAAGCCTCGGGATGCATTGCCGTTTCGGGTGGGTTGGAAGTGGCCTCAGACCGACTCTTAGCGTTGATACACAAAGGGGTTACCGTTGATCAGGTAGCCACAGTGACCAATCACTTCACAGAAGCTGGCATTATGGTACATGCCTATCTGATGTACGGATACCCTACTCAGACGGTGCAGGAAACAGTGGATAGTCTGGAAATGGTCAGACAATTGTTTGAAACCGGCATCATTCAGTCTGGATTCTGGCATCAGTTTGCCTTAACAGCACATAGCCAAATAGGCCTTAATTCAGACAGCTACGGACTAATAAAAGATACATTTAATATATCATTCGCAAATAATGATATCCAGTTTAAGGACCAAACTGGTATTGACCACGACAAATTCAGCTATGGTTTAAAAAAATCACTTTTAAATTTCATGAATGGGATTGGTTTTGAAATGCCTTTACAGGATTGGTTTGAATTCAGGATACCTAAAACCACTATCCCCAAAAACTTTATTCATAAATGCTTGAATGATCAGGAGCCGGTACTAACCAAACCATCAGCCAAAATAATCTGGCTTGGAGCGACCCCAACTGTTACCCAAACCACAAAATCTAAAAAAGGCCTAACAAAAGAATTGCTCCAAATGACTTTCCATACAAAAAAGGAAGGCCTACAGGTTACGATGGATCTGGAAAAAGGAAAATGGTTTTTAAACAAGCTGGAAAATCGAATGATGCAGGAAACAACCCCCCTCACCTACAAACAGTTAAAAGATGATTTTGAAAACCAGTTTGAGGAGTTTGAATTATTCTGGTACTCAAAATCCATTGATAAACTCAGAGAAAAGGACTTATTGCTCCTTCTATAACTATAAAAACAAAAGCCTATCTTTGCAAAAAATTCAGCTATGCAAAAAGAAGCCCCGGTTCGCCTCAACAAATTTATCAGTGAAAGTGGCCTGTGTTCCAGACGAGAAGCAGACAAGTATATAGCCGAAGGCCATGTTTTTATCAATGGGCGCAAAGCTACTGTGGGTGATTTGGTAAAATCAAGAGATCGTGTTCTGGTAAGTGGACAAGAAATCGAAGCGCGTCAGCACGAACATGATATTTTTATTGCCCTGAATAAACCGGTCGGTGTTACTTCTACCACAGAAGAGGGTGTGTCAAACAACATTGTGGATTATATAAACTACGGTAAACGTATTTTCCCAATAGGACGTTTGGACAAAGATTCACAAGGACTTATTTTCCTGACCAACAACGGCGATCTGGTCAACAAGATTCTGCGTGCCGGCAACCACCATGAAAAGGAATACATGGTCACGGTCAACAAGCCGTTGACCGACGATGTGATCAAAGGTATGGCCGGTGGTGTACCCATGTTGGGGGTGAATACCAGAAAATGCAAAATTGTCCAGGAAAGCGTCAATCGGTTTCGCGTTATTCTGGTGCAAGGTCTGAATCGTCAGATCCGTAGAATGTGTGAACACTTTGGGTATGAAGTCACCAAACTGGAGCGCATACGCATCATGAATATTGATTTAAAAGGTTTGCCGCTGGGAGACTGGAGAGAATTAAACGAAAGCGAAATGGACGTCATTTACAAGATGATTGAAGATTCCACGTCGGAACATTTGAAAAACCCCAAAAAACCAGCCGTAAAAAAGCCAGTCAATGTAAACAAAGATCTTCGTTCGTCTCAACGGACGATGCAAGGGCCAAGGAAACCAGGCTCTGACCGACCCAAAAAACCGGCTGCAGGTCCCAGAAAGCCTTCAACAGCTCCTTCCGGCAATCGTAAAGCCTCCATATCGACTGGAAAAAGAAACAGCCGATAGCAGCGTATTGTTATTGGCCTAATACTCCGTACCTTTGTGCCATGTCAACAAGTATAAAAAATCAGGAAGCTATCCTGAACAAACTGAAGATTGAGAAACTCAATCCGATGCAAGAAGAGGCTCAAGAAGCTATTCATTCCACCTCAGACGTCGTATTGCTTTCTCCAACCGGAACAGGCAAAACACTGGCTTTTCTCCTGCCAATTATCGAACAACTGGATGCCGAAAGCAAAGAAATACAAGTATTGATACTCGTACCATCCAGAGAATTAGCCCTTCAGATTGAACAAGTCATCCGCGAAATGGGCACCGGGTATAAAACCAACGCCGTTTATGGAGGCCGTGCAGGCTACCAGGACAAATTGGATCTGAAGCACAACCCAACCATCCTGATAGGGACACCTGGAAGGGTTTCAGATTTGATGAGACGGGAAATCTTTTCTACCGAATTTATTGAAACGTTGGTGCTTGATGAATTTGACAAATCCCTGGAAATTGGCTTTGAAAACGAAATGGGTGAAATTATAACAGCTTTACCCAACGTGAAAAAAAGAATCCTGACCTCTGCTACAAAAGCAGCAGTCATTCCTGATTTTGTAGGTCTGAAAAGCCCGATTGTCATCGATTATTCCCACGAGAAAATCACTCAGCTCACCATCAAGACCGTTGTTTCTCCTACCAAGGATAAGCTAAACACGCTCGTTAAAACGCTGAGCCATATTGGCAATCATCCGGGCATTATCTTTTGCAACTTCAAGGAAACCATCCAGGAAGTCAGCGACTATCTTACTGCAAAAAAGATACATCACGGTTGTTTTTTCGGCGGAATGGAACAAATTGACCGGGAAAGAACGTTGATCAAATTTCGCAACGGAACCCTACAATTGATTGTCGCCACCGACTTGGCAGCCAGGGGGCTTGATATACCCGAACTATCCTTCATTATTCATTTTGAGTTGCCCCCAAGAAGTCAGGAATTCACCCACAGAAATGGAAGAACAGCCAGAATGAATACCGACGGTACCGCATACATCCTGAAATGGGAAAAGGAAAGTCTTCCGGATTTTATCAAGAATGTGACCGTACAAAATATCAAGGACGCACGTCTGCCCAAGGCTCCTGTTTGGGAAACGCTTTATATTACCGGAGGTAGACGGGATAAGATTTCTAAGGGTGACATCGCTGGTTTGTTCCTCAAACAGGGCAACCTTGCAAACGATCAATTGGGCACCATCGAAGTCAAGCAAGATTGCTCGTACGTGGCTGTGCATGCCTCAAAAATGAATGAGCTGATTGATATGGTGAATAACAGCAAACTTAAAACAAAAAAAGTACGGGTCAGTATGGTCTAAAACTCCCACAAAAACCCGTACATTTTAAAAATTAGTATCTTTTTTAGGTTGTTCCGGCTTCTTTTCCAGAGGACCCCTCTTATAAATGATGAAACCATTCAAAAAGTTTCTCAGTATCTGATCCTCCAGATTCATATAGTTTGGATGATCTTCCGTTCTGAAAAATGCCCCCAATTGACTTTTGGTCATTTTATAATCCACCAGATTCAAAATGTGGATAATATCGTCATCCCGCAACTGAAGGGCAACTCTCAGCTTCTTTAAAATATCGTTGTTGGTAAGAGCCATGGTTTTTTATTTTTGTTGCAAGATACGAAAAAACCCTTTACAGCCCCCAGCTTTTGTTTGGTTTATACCCCAACCAGATTTCCAACAGACCCCCTTTGGCAAAATCGGAATGCGGTATTTGATAATGAAATTGCTCTTTTCCGTTAAATTTTGCCTGCTGTATGTAGCAATTCTTGTCAGAGTTGTTGTACGTCTTTATTTTAAATGTTTTGCCGCTGTAATAGTTGGGATCCAGCTGAATGGTGACTTCGTCAAAAATCGGGCTGGTTATGTCGTACATCGGTTTTTGAGCGGAACCTCCGTCCAGGCTGAAAAGTCCCATAGCCATCAGGAATACTGATTCCACTCATCTGCCCCTGGTCTTCGTCGTGACCACCGTAACCCCTGTCAGGTGTAATCGCACCATAAGCTTGTTCTTTAACCCGTCGCACCCAATATTGCGACAACCAAGGTTTGCCTGCATGAGAAAAAACATGCGCGTTGGAACAACCGGGCTGATTGGCATAACTGACATAACCGCTTCCGTACCCGAATA
>Ga0209123_1003272_pt1 | contig 12383 bp, 10 predicted proteins | sample BarGraIncu00431A_FD_184500 | JGI IMG/M metagenome (GOLD analysis project Ga0209123, IMG submission 184500) | Arctic peat soil microbial communities from Barrow, Alaska, USA - Barrow Graham LP Incubations 004-31A (SPAdes) (version 2) | ecosystem: Environmental > Terrestrial > Soil > Wetlands >...
GCGCTGGGCGGCGGTCCGCCACCTGGTGACCACCGACGACGCGGCACCCGGCCACGAGACGGCCGTCGGGGCCCGGGTTGACGTCCGGGCGGCGCTGGACGCGCTCAGCCCCCGGGAGCGCGCGTGCGTCGTCCTGCGCTTCTACGACGACCTGACCATCGCCCGGATCGCCGACCAGCTGTCGCTCAGCGAGGGCGCGGTGAAGCGGTACCTGTCCGACGGTGTGCACCGGATGGAGGCCCTGCTCGGTCCGGTCGTGGCGAGCCGCGCCAGGCGGGACGTGCACGGCGACGCGGACGGCGACATCGACGTACTCATGACGACCGGAAGGAAGGGCCGATGAACGTCAACCTGGAGACCTCGCTCGACCAGCTGGCTCGTTCCGTGCACGACGACGCCGTCGTCGAGCGGATGACCGGCCAGGTGCACAGGATGGTGTCGCAGATCCGACGCCGCCGGGCGGCCCGGTACACGGCGTCCGGTCTGGTCAGCATGGGGACCGTCGCGGCAGTCGCCGTGGTCGGTGTGCAGCTGGCGGGGCGCAACGCGACCCCTGGCCCGGTGGCGACCCAGCCGGACGCGCCGTCGGTCGCGGGGCCGGGCTGCGGCGATGCGGGGCCCGCGGCGCCGGTAGCCGACGAGACGCAGATGTACCTCGAGGGCAGCGCCGGACCGGAGGTTGTCGCCGGCGACGATGTCCCGGTCACCGTGCGCCTCGTCAACGGCGGCACCGAGACGCTCTCCTGGGCGTCCGCAGCACCGATCGAGCTCGCTGTCGTGAGCAACGGACTGGTTGTGGCCACCGCGAGCGTCCCGGGCAACTCGGGGGAGTTCCGCCCCGGGGACAGGTGGCAGTCCGCTGACCCGGTCACTCTCGTCGCGTGCGGCGGGGACACCCCCCTGGACCCCGGTGAGTACCAGATGTTCGGGGCCGTCACGCTCACGCTCGCGGACGGGCCGCGCGATCTCGTGGCCGGTCCCTGGCCGTTCACGATCACCGAGGCGCCGTCCCCGACGACCGATTCGGCCACCGATCCGACCGAGCAGCTGAACGCGATCCTGGCCGCCGCGCCGTCCGTCATCGACCCGTTCCCGGCCTGCGGCTCAGCCGTACCTTCGGGCGACGACCCGGTGCTGGCCCTCGACCTGGCCCTCGGGGAGCGGGTGTACACCCCCGGCGAGACGGTCACCACCGTGGCCACCGTGCGGACGACGGCCGGGCGGGCGGTGATCGCCAACGCCCCCACCGCGGGCGCCCTGATCGTGATGACCCGCGACGGCGTCGTCGTCGGGCGTGGGTACTCGAACCCGGGGGAGGTCGACATCCTCGACCTGGCGGCGGACGAGACGGCGGAGGTTGCCGCAACCGCTCAGCTCAGCCTGTGCAGCATCCCGCAGACCGACGCCGCGCAGGACGGCCCCCCGGCCGGGATGTACCAGGCGTACGCAGTGATGGAGGTGATGCTCAAGGAGGTCACGGATGCCGGCAGCGGGGCGTACTCGATCACCGAGCTGATCGCGGCTCGCAGCAACCCGGTCGACATCACGGTCGGCGTGCCGTGACGAGCACGCTGCAGACGGCCCGCCGGCCCGGCGCCCCCGCTGTAGCCGGAGGTTGTGCAGCGTTTGTTGCGCCATGTGCAACAAACGCTGCACAACCTCGAGTTCGCCGACCAACGATCGCCTGCTCCCGCTCGTCATGATGGGTAGACGTGGGACTCCACGTCCCTGGATGACGACGGAGGCCCCGTGGCCGACTGGGAGCAGGTGCTCGACGCTCTGGTCCGCGAGCGCGGCGCCGCGCTGACCCGCTACGCCTCCCTGCTGACCGGGGACACCCGGGATGCCGACGATCTGGTCCAGGAAGCCCTGGTGCGCTCGTTCAGCCAGGGCCGTCCGATCCGGGAGGTCGCCGCCGCCGAGGCGTACGTGCGGCGCGCGATCCTGACGGTCTTCCTGGACGGCTACCGCAGGCGTCGGCGCTGGCTGGGCATCCGGCACCTGATCGTCCGCCCCGAGGTCACCGACGGCCCCGAGCGCACCTCCCCGGACACCATCGACGTCCGGGCCGCCCTGGTCACGCTGCGGCCCCGGCTACGGGCCTGCATCGTGCTCCGCTTCTACGACGACCTCACCGTGCCGGAGATCGCCGGCCGGCTCAGGCTCTCCGACGGCACGGTCAAGCGCTACCTGTCCGACGGGATAGGCGCGCTGGAACGCGTGCTCGGTCCGATGCCGGACGCACGCGTGGACATCGCCCTGATCCAGGACAGGAAGCGATGATGAACGTCGACCTGCGACACACCCTGCACGACGTCGTCGACCCCCCCGCCGGGCACCTGCCGGTCGCGGCCCGCGGGATGAGCGGCGCGGACGACCTGGTGGTCGGGGCCCTCACCGGGCGGATCCGTCGACGCCGGGTGGTACGGACCGGCGGGCGGGCGGCGATCGGCGTCGTCGCGGCCGGGGTGCTGGTCGCGGGTGGGATGGAGCTCGCGGGCCGCGAGGCGCCGGCACCTGCCGACACCCCGATCGAACCGGCGATCAACGCGATCCCGCTGCCCGGGGTTGACCGGTGGGTTCCGCCGCTCGAGGACGAGGACCCCACGATGGGGCGGTGGCTGGACCTGGGTGACCCGGCGCCGACCGATCTGCTCATCGACCCGGGATCGGTGCACATCGAGGCCGCCCTCGACACGACCTCGACGCCCTTCGACGCCACTTGGTCGGGGTATGGGGAACCCATGCCGAAGGTGGCGGGCACGCTCACGATCGTCAACGGCACCGACGCCACGTTCACCACGATCGTCGCCCTGCAACCGGGCGGGTACCTGGTCCGCGACGGCGTCGTCGTCGAGGCACCGTCGCAGGTCACGCCCTACGGCACACCGATCACCCTCGACCCGGGCGAGTCCCGCGACCTCACGTTCACCGCCGAGCTGCTCGGACCCATGCGACCGGACGCCGGGGTCGGGATGGCCGGCCCCGGCGCCTACCTGATCTACCCGAGCGTCGGGTTCGAGGACCCGGTGACCGGCCGCCAGATCGAGGTGTACGGCGCTCCCCTGTCGTTCACCGTGACCGGCGACGCGCCCCGGGTGACACCCGAGGAGCAGGCGGCGATCGACGAGCTGGTCGCCCTGCTGCGGGACGCGGGGTCGGCTGACCCGTTCCCCGCATGCGGGTCGCTACTGCCCGCGAGCGGCAGTGGACCGCTGGACCTGGCGTTCGACCTCCCGCCCGACGGCGTGTTCGGCGCCGGCAACCAGATCACCGCGGACGTCGAGATCCGCCCGACGAGCGGCCTGCGGGTGGTCGGCTCAATCCCCGTGCAGGGCGCCGCGATCGTGCTCGAGCGGAACGCCACTGTAATCGGCGGCGGGTACGCGGACATCGACGAGATGCTGGACATCGACCTGAGCTCGGGCGAGACGCTGACCCTGCCGGCGACGGCGACGCTCACCCTGTGCAGCAGCGGCACCCCCCTCCCGCGCGGGACCTACCTCGCGACGGTCGTGCTCAGGGTGGAGCTGGACGAGGTCACCGAGCCCGACGGCACCCGCCAGACCGTCCCGTCGTCGCGGGTGCTGTTCCCGCAGACGGTCGCTGTGGTCACCGTCGAGTAGCGGGCAACCGCGCCGCACTCTTGGGGGCGGCCGGTCTCCGACGGCGCGGCACTCCCGTGCAACCTCCGAGGTCAGGTGTTCGTCCTTGTGGTGACGGCAGTCGTCTCGGCTGCCGCAGGAGGAGTCTGACCGCATGCCCGACAGCTGGCGGCGACGCGCGGACGACGCGCTGGTCACGCTCGCGCGGGACAGGTGGACGATCCTCACCGGCTACGCCTTCCTGCTGACCGGCGACCGCCAGGAGGCCGAGGACCTGGTGCAGGAGGCCATCGTCCGGACGTTCGCCCGGTCACGGTCGATCAACCCGGCCACCATGGAGGGCTACGTCAGACGCGCCATCCTCACGGTGTACATCGACGGGCACCGCCGCCGTCGCAGGTGGCGGGACCGGATGCACCTGCTCGTACCACCCCAGACCCACGACGGTCCCGACGCCGCGGTCGGCCAGGGCAGCGAGGTCCGGGACGCACTGGCGGCCCTTCCCCGCCAGCAGCGCGCCTGCGTCGTCCTGCGCTTCTACGACGAGCTCTCCATCCGGGAGGTCGCCGACGCCCTCGGCCTGGGCGTCGGGACGGTGAAGCGGTACCTGAGCCTGGCCATGCGTCACCTGGAGGCGCAGCTCGGGCCGGTGCGACCTGCGGAGGTCGACGCCGAGACTGTGATGATCCAAGGAGACAAGCGATGAGCCTCGACCTGCACGACGCGCTGGCGGACATGGCCGTTCAAGGCAGCGACCCTCGGGAGGCGCCCACCTCGCGCCTTGTCGGCCGCGTCCACCGGCGCCGGGCCGCGCGCACCGCCACCACCTCCGCGGTGGGCGCCGCCGCGGTGAGCGCGGTCGCCTTCGGGGTGGTGACGGTGCTCAACCAGTCCGGCCCGACGACGGGTCCCGGACCGGCCGCCGAGGACACCGCCCCCGCACCCGATGGCACCGCGCGGGACGACGCCGCGCAGGACGACGCGAGCCCCGCCGTCGTGCCGGTCTGGGACCTGGTCCCCGACTCGGCGCTCGACGTCGCAGGTGCGCCCGAGCGGGCCGTCACGGAGGCCCTCGCCGCCCTCCCTATTCCCACGGACAACGGCGAGGTGCTCTACCTCCTCGATGCGGCCGACAACACCTGGGTGCGCTCCCCGTGGCCGGCACCGACCTCTGAGAACCTGCAGGTTCAGGCGCTGTCCCCGGACGGTCGCAGCATCGCGCACACGGTGTACGACGGCGAGCGCCCCCAGATGCAGATCACCGAGCTCGCGACCGGTGCGGTGACCGAGATCGCGCCGCTGCTGGTGGACGGTGCGGAATGCTGGGCGACGCTGGCGGACTTCTCGCCGAACGGTGAGTCCCTCGCGGTGCTCGCGGTGTGCGACCCGGAGGCCGGGCCCGTTGCGGTGTTCGACGTCGACCTCACCTCGGGTGACCTCCGCCTCCTCGCCACCTTCGCCGGCACCAACCTCGCCGAGGGCGGGGAGTTGGCCCACTCACCCGACGGGTCGCTCCTGGCGGTGACCAGCTACGGCGTCGAGGCGCCCTACCAGCCGATGACGGCCGTGATGGACTCTGACGGCGCGGTGCTGCGGAAGTGGGCGGCGGCCCAGCGGTCGACCGCCTGGTACGGCAACAACGCCCTGCGAGCAAGCGCCCTGGAGACCACCGACGTTGGCGAGTGGAAGGGCTACCTGCTGGTGTCAACGGGCGAGACCATCGGTGAGATCCGGCCGTACGACGAGGCGCCCTGGAACTACGGGACGCCGCCGGAGCCCCCGCTCGGTGCGACCCACGGCCAGTTCGTCCAGGCAACGGGCGACCTGAACGCGGCATTCCGCATCGAGGACGCCGCGACCGGAGCGGTGCGCACGTGGCTGCAGGTGACCAACGCCGGCGAGTCGTTCAGCGGCTGGAACCTCCTGCACCGGGCGCGCTGACCGGCGTCGTGCCCGGCGTCGGGGGAGGGTCCCGACGTCGGGCCCGGCGTTCAGCTCGGTGTGACCGGCGGGCAGGTCATGCGGCAGCCGCGCCGCGCCCGATGCAACGGTTCGCCATCGCCCGCCCGTCCTTGTGTGTGAAGGTGGTCGCACAGGCCGCCCGCAAGGCAGGAGCGCGACGATGCCGGACCGGTGGCAGCAACGGGCCGACGACGCGATGGCCACCCTGGCCCGCGAGCGCGGCAAGGCACTCACCGGCTACGCGTTCCTGCTCACCGGGGACCTGCGCGACGCCGAGGACCTGGTCCAGGACGCCCTGGTCAAGACGTTCGTCCGACGCCGGTCCGGCCTGGAGCTCGGCTCGGCCGAGGGCTACCTGCGCCGGACCATCCTGACCACCTACATCGACGGGTATCGGCGTCGCCGCCGGTGGGATGACCTGCGGCACCTGCTGGCCCGGGCCGAGCAGGACGACGGCCACGAGGGTGCGGCGGTCGAGCAGATCGACGTGCAGGTCGCGCTCGCCGCCCTCGCCCCGCAGCAGCGGGTGTGCGTGGTGCTGCGCTACTACGACGACCTCACGGTGCCGGAGATCGCCGACCGGCTCTCGCTCAGTGACGGCACGGTGAAGCGCTATCTCAGCCTTGCCGTGCACCGGATGGAGGCCCTGCTCGGCCCGCTGCAGCCCGCGCTGCCGCACGAGGCTGTGCTGGTCGACGAGGAAGGACAGCCATGAGGATCGACCTGGAACGGGCACTGAGCGACATCGCCACGACGGCGCAGTCCGCGGCCTCACCGGTACCGGTGGACCGGCTGGTCAGCCGGATGCACCGGCGTCGGGCGGTGCGCGGTGCGGCTACCGGGACGGTCGCGGTCGGCGCGGTGGCCGCGGTCGCCGTGGGCGCCACCCAGCTGGGCCGCGGCACGACGCCTGCCGAGCCGGCCGTGTTGGCCGCGACCGAGAACCCGATCACCAGCCGGTACTGGGCGACCACGCCTATCGAGTGCGGGATGGCGGCGCCGACGCCGACCGACGCCTCGGTCTACGGCGTCACGCTGGAGGCGTCCTTCAGCCCCGACACACTCATCGCGATGACCCTGCCCGACCAGCCGCAGTTCCTGAGCAACCTCCAGACAACGGTCACCGTGACCAACGACTCGGGGGCGGCCTTCGACCCCTACGCACCGCAGCTGGCCCAGGTGGTCCTGGTCAAGGACGGCGCCGTCGCTCTGGAGACCGGCGGGCCGCTGGTGAACCGGGACCAGCGGACGATCGACCTGGCACCGGGTGCCTCCCGCACGTTCTCCTGGATCTCCGTCGCGAGCTCCTGCGAGCCCGGCCCGGATCTCTGGCCGGCCCCGGCTGACCCGGGCAAGTACGAGGCGTACGCCATCTGGCGACTGGTGGACGAGACGACCGGCGAGCAGATCGAGCTGGTGAGCCAGCCGGTGCCGATGACCATCGGCCCGGGCCTTGATGCCGATCTGACCGACGCACCGACGGAGGTGCAGGCACAGGCCGTCCTGGACCAGATCCTCCAGGCCGCACCGATCGGCGACTTCCCGCTCTGCGGCGGCGCGGTGTACGACCACGGGTCGCAGCCCCTTGCGGTGTCGTTCGACCTGACATCCGGGCCCTACGCGGGCGGCGTGCGGGTGAGCGGTCGGACCACCGTGAGCCTGGCCGACGACCCGGTGATCGCGGACACGTCGGCTCCGTACCTGGTGATCACCAAGGACGGTGTCGTGATCGGCTTCCACCGGGCCGACGACGGCGGCCCGATGATCCCCACCGACCTGGCACCGGGCCAGAGCCTGCCCGGTGCCGTGCGCGCACCGCTCACGCTCTGCGCCACCGCCGACGGCGTGGAGCTCCCGCTCCCGGCCGGCACCTACCAGGCCTACGCCGTCGTCGAGGCTTTCACCTACCCGTCCCGGCCCACCGACGGCACGCAGCCCGCCGGGACCTGGGCCTACTCGCTGGTGAGCGAGCCGGTGGACATCACGATCGACTGAGACCCCCTGCCGCCGGCCTCCCGTCGGGCCGTGACCCTCCCGAACCTGCGGACCAGGTGACGGGTGAGGCTGCTGTGGCGGGTGGGATGTCACACGGGCCACGCCGGCATCGTGAGACACATCGGCCGCGGGGAAGGATCCCGAGACCGTGCTGCCGACCGCGACCGGCTGCCGCGGGGGTTCCGTTCTGCGGCCGTCACAGCTCCACGGGAGTACGCGCTCCACACCCTCGGGTCCGGCGACGTCGTCGGGAACTGCGGGCTGAGCTGACCTGCCCGGTTGGCGGGTGGACCGAGCACCCCGGGCGGATCCACCCGCCAACCGCGCAACCTCCGCCCACCTCCAGCGACACCGCCCGCCTCACCCAGGAATCGCCTGCCCGGCCGCCCCGCCCGGTGGGACAGTCGGAGGGTTCCCGATCCGATCCACCACCGCCCCGCTCGGCGGGTCGCTCGGAGCCATCGGTCCGCGCGCGAGACTCCGACACGAAGAACAGGACGCCATGAGCACCCGCCGCGAGACGCGCCGGTCGGCGGCCCGGACGGGCGTCGTCGCGGGGGTGTCCCTCGTGGTCGTCGCCGCGCTCGTGGTCGGCGCCTGGCTGCTGCTCCGCGACCGCTGGCAGTCCGGGCCCTGGCCGCCGGCCGCTGCCGCCGCCGACGCGATCATCTGCGGCGCGGCCATGCCGTCCGTCGCGGACCCTGACGGCGCTGCCGACGTCCACCTGACGGCCGCCATCGCCGGCACCGACGGCGCACCCGTCGCCCCACTCAGCGCGCTCGCCGTCGAGGGCGAGCTCGTCGTCGGCGCGCCGCAGGGCCTGCCCGCCCACCGGGCGCTGGAGCCGGTGCTCGTCGTGGTCGACGCCGCGGGCGTCGTGGTCGGTGGCACGCCCGAAGGCACAGTGCCCGACCCCGAGGACCCCGCCGCCGGGACCGCCGCGGAGGTACTGCCGGCCGGCGCGACCGTCGGCGCCTCGGCAGACGGCCTGCTGTACGGCTGCACACCGGGCACCGCCGGCCACGCCCTGGTGCCCGGCGACTATCAGGTCTACCTGGCGCAGACCCTCCTCCAGGTGGACAGCGACGGTGGGCTGCTCGCGGACGGCGAGCGCTTGACGGTGGTCAGCGAACCGTTGGCCCTGACCATCGCTGCAGTCCAGGAGGAACCTGGATCTGCCGCCGGCACCGCCCTCGGCAACCTGGAGATCAGCGCACTCGGCCTGGAGTCGTTGCGGATCGGCGACGCCCCTCCCGCCACGCCGTCCGCGGGCGACATCGTGGTGTGGGACGACGCCCGCTGCGACGACGGCGGCCGCTGGGTGCCCGCCTACGCCGACCGGCCCGGAGCCGACGGCGTCAGCCGGGAGCCGTTCGAGATCTGGACGTCCAACGGCGTGATCAGCCAGATCGCGGTGCGCACACCGGGACCGCGGACGCCGGCCGGGATCCAGGTCGGCGACACCCTCACCTCGCTCGTGGCGGCCTACCCGGGCCTTGACCACTTCTCCCGCCGCAGGCCGGCGAACGAGCCCGAGATCTGGGCGATCGGCAACGAGGAGTCGTGGCTGGTATTCGAGGTGGTCCCGACCGAGCCAGGATCGGGATGGGACCCGGCGCTCGCCGGGCGGATCCTTGCGATGTCCGCGGTGGACTTCGCGCTTCCCTTCCAGCTCGCGTCGGGCATCGACACCTGCACCGCCCCGTCAGCGTTCGTCGAGCTGCGCTGACCGCACCCCGTTCGCACCCCGCGACGGGCGCGCCCAACGATTCGGGGCAGCACTTCGTCTGGGATGGTGCAAGGGCCACCGGGCGAGAGGACTGGGCCATGGCGTGGGGCGAGGAGCTGACCACCGTCGCTCTGGAGCGCGGCCCGGCCCTGGTCGGCTACGCCTACCTGCTCACCGGTGACCTGGACAGCGCTCGCGACCTGGTCCAGGAGGCCCTGGTCCGGACCTACGGCCGGCCGCGCACGGCGTCGGACCTGGCCTGGGTCGAGGCCTACGTGCGCCGGGTGATCCTGAACATCTACCTGGACGCCTACCGCCGCGACCGCGCCTGGGGCCGGGTCCGTCACCTGTTCGTCGCACCCGAGCCCGGCGCGACCGACGACGCCGACCGCCTCGCCGCGCGCACCGCCGACCACGTGGACGTGCAGGCCGCCCTGCAGACCCTGCCGCCGCGCGAGCGGGCCTGCGTCGTCCTGCGGTTCTACGACGACCTGACCGTGCCGGCCCTGGCCGAACGGCTGGGAATCAGCGACGGCGCCGCCAAGCGCTATCTGTCCGACGCCGTCCGCCGACTGGCAGGCTCGCTCGGCCCGGTTCGCGTCGGCGACGACGAGGTCGAGGACGAGGACGTCCAACCGATCGAAGGGAGCCGGCGATGAGTGACCTCCCCGCGCTGCCCGCAGCGCTCACCGAGATCGTCTCCGGGGCCTCTGACGCGCACGCCGCCCGGCAGGTGGCCGGCGCGGGGCTGCCGCTGGAGGCCATGCAGGTCGCCGCCCGGCGCCGCCGGACCACCTTCACGACCGGCGTCGGCCTGGTCGCCGCAGCAGCCGTCGGCGCGCTTGTCCTCGGCGGCGCCGCCGCCGGCGGGCTGCTCGACCGCGATGCCGCACCGCCCGCGCAAACCCCGGACTCGTCGGGCCTGGTGCCCGACTACTCCTTGTGCGGCCAGCGCTCCCCCGACTGGGGAGGGGCCGTGGCCGTGCCGATCACGCTCTTCTCGTCGGGTGAGGTGCTGGTGGACAGCCAGGCGCTGCTCACACTGGAGACCCTGACGGGAGGCACCGAGGCATTCCCCGCGGTCACCGTCCAGAAGGTCGGGACGCGACACGACATCGTCGCGTTCAACGGCGCCGGCACCGTCGTCGGGGTCCTGGGCGAGCCGGTCGACGGCGCCACCGACGAGTTGGTTCCCTACACCAGTGAGACCGCCTCTCTCACAACCACGGCCCCGCTCCTCTCGTGCGCGGCGCAGGACGGTGTCACCGGGCTCGAACCCGGAAGCTACGGGTTGACGGTCAGCCGGCGCGTCGAGGTGCTGACGGACGACGGCGCCCAGGAGGTGCGGGCCGCCTACAGCCCCGTGCTGACGATTCCGGAGCCCCCGGCGGGTGGCGACCCCTCGGCACTCCCGGCGACGAGGCTCGACGGTGCAGTCCCCCAGTGCGGTGCGCCGTTCGACTCCCCACCCGCCGGCGACGCGGCGATCAGCATCCGGCTGGACGGCGCGGCCAGGCTCGACGCCGGGATCGTGTCGACGATGGTGGGCGCGTTTCTGGACCTGACCAACAACCTGCCCGGCGCACGCACGATCCAGGTCGCCGAAGGCGGAGTCCAGCTGCTCATCACCGAAGACGGCGTGGTCGTCGGGCACGGAACGGCGGGCATGTCCGACGCCCCATTCCCCTTCGGACCAGGCACCACCAGGTCCGTCGAGTTCTCCATGTTCCCCTACGACTGCTCCGCACTGGGGGAGGTCGACCTGCCCGCCGGTGAGTACGAGATCTGGGCGTTCGTCCCCATCGCCGGCGACAGCCCGGCCAGCCTGGTGGCCGGTCCGTGGCCGCTGACTGCCCTGGGCGTCGACCGTGACCCAGCCGACAACACAGCCGCCGACGCGGCCGAGACGGGCCTGCCGACGCTGGCGGACGTGGTGTTCTTGCCCCCGATGCTGTCTTTCGACAGACCCCTGCCGACCGACCCTGGACCCGAGAGCCTCATCCGGTGGGACGACCGGGTCTGCCCTGGCACGGACAACGCCGGCCGATGGGTCGCCAACTACCCCGACGGCACCGGGTTCGACGGAAACCCGACCGCTCCGCTCAGGGTCAGCGTGGTTGACGACCGGGTCACCCGGGTTGAGGCCTACACGCCCGGCCCATGGGCCCCCGGAGGCATCCAGGTCGGCTCGACCCTCGACGAGCTCCTCGGCGTCTTCTACCAGGCCCAGACGATCCGCTCCGCTGCGGACACCGGCGAGCCGATCGACGCCTGGGCGTACGTCGACCCGCAGATGGGGACGTGGGTGTTCGAGGTGGCCACCAACGCCGGCACCACCGACTACTGGACACCCGACGAGGTCGATCACATCGTGGCCATGGTCGCGCTGGATCCCGACCTCCCCTACGACTACCCGGCCTGGGGCAGCGGCTTCTGCGGCTGAGCACGTACGGTGCTAGGCCAGCGTCCCCCGGCGGCCGAACGTCCCGCCCCATCGTCCGGTCGCCGTCCCCGCCCACCCCAACCAACCCTGGCCGTCGGGTGTCTACGCAGGTGAAGGATGGACACACCGGCGACTCCCGGAGGATGCGATGGCGTGGGACCGCGACATGGAGCGGCTCGCCCGCGAGCGCGGGTCCGCGCTCGTCGGGTACGCCTACCTGCTGACCGGTGAGCTGACCGCCGCCCAGGACCTGGTCCAGGAGGCCCTGATCCAGACCTTCTCCCGGCGCCGCCGGGACGACGTGGAGTTCCTCGAGGCCTACGTGCGCCGGGCGATCCTGAACACCTACCTCAACTCGCGGCGTCGTCGGCAGCGCTGGGGTGACGTGGTGCACCTGGTCGCCGACGCGGACGCAACAGCCGGGCCGGACGCCATCGTCGCCGACCGGGCGGACGTGCACGCCGCACTCGCCCGGCTGACTCCCCGCGAGCGGGCGTGCGTGGTGCTCCGGCACTTCGAGGACCTGACCGTCCGGGACATCGCCGCCCACCTGGATGTCAGCGAGGGCGCGGTCAAGCGGTACCTGTCCGACGCGCGTCGCCGGCTCGCCCCGATGCTGGGCGCGCCCGATGCCGCGGACATCGACGTG
>Ga0209123_1003273_pt1 | contig 12382 bp, 11 predicted proteins | sample BarGraIncu00431A_FD_184500 | JGI IMG/M metagenome (GOLD analysis project Ga0209123, IMG submission 184500) | Arctic peat soil microbial communities from Barrow, Alaska, USA - Barrow Graham LP Incubations 004-31A (SPAdes) (version 2) | ecosystem: Environmental > Terrestrial > Soil > Wetlands >...
GCTTTCGGTACCGAAAGGGTCTGGATGATGTACTGCCCGGCGCGGATGTGATACCCCGTGTCGCCGTCACCGAGGAGCACTGAATTGCCGGAAAATGACAGGAACAAGAGTATGACGCAAAAGAGCATGTCCGCGATTGAAGGGATGGGGTTAAGGCCGAGACGGCAGATCTCCTCCGCAAACTTCGTGGAAACCGGGTAGGGGGCGGACGCCGAACCCGTGAGGCCGGCGTTATGGTCGTCGCAAGATTCGGGCGATGCAGGGAGGTGGGGTGGGTCCGTATGCTTCATGTCGTTGGCGACCTTATATTAAAAAACTCCGTAGCGATCAGTGCCAGAGAAAGCAGCACAAAAGCTCGTTACCTGAATTGGTCGGGCGTCGGTCGGATAGGGCCTTCACAAAAAGTGCTTGTTCTGATCGGAAAAATCTTTTGGACCAAGCTGACGGGGCCTGAAGCGATCATGATCCGCGGCAGGATGAAGCGGCAGATGATTTCCTGGTGGCCGCTGACGTAATCGCCGTCTTCCTTGTACAGAAAGGTGGCGAAATTGCTTATCGTTCCGGGTATTTCTGCATTTTTTGACAGGAAAGTGTTCCTGTTAATCCCCCAAAAGATGCTCCTCTTTTCTTGGGGGGGTACACTGCCAGAATTTATCTGGTAGACCCTGTACTTCGGCAGGTAGTACATGACCTGCCTGAAACCGGTGAACAGGTAGGGCATGACAAAGAAAACCGTGGTTGAAGGGTCGAATGAGCGCAATTCAGTCACAATGGATGTCAGGTCTCGGTCATGGTCCTTGATGGTTCTCCAGGAAATGGGCCAGGTGGAGAATAAAAAAACGCAGGTGTTGACCAGCAGCAAAACCGAAGTTACCAGTAAAGTGCTGTCTTTACCCGAGCGCCTCCTGAGTTCCGCTCCCCGGTACGCTGTGGCGCGGGCGCAAAGAATCAGTAAGGGAGGGGTGAAGATCAGCGCGTAACCGGGGTTCGCCGGATGAATAAAAATAAGCAGGTAGAATACGACCGAAGGCAGGACCCAGGCGGCAAAAAACGACAGCTTTGTCACGTTGTTTTGCGCGGATCCGCAGCGCAGGCGGGCGTAGGCTGCAAATCCGACTGCAAATATGCTGGCGCCGACACTGTATGCGGAAAAGCAGTAGAGTACCCTTGAAAAGAGGCTGAAAGCCTGCCAGCCGCGGTCGAAAACCGAATTGTGCCCGGTGTTGAACTGCCACAGTTCTCTGAAGGCACCGGAGTAGGCATCCCAGCCGCCTGTCATCTGCAGCATGGGGAAAAACCAGGCGCAGCAGACAGCGCCCAACAGCAGCAGTGCCGCCCCGATTTTCCCTAACGGTACTTTCCGGGCACTAAAAAGCAGCAGGGGAAGCAGGAAGAGCACGCTGTTTTGCCGTATCCCGCCTGCTATGCCGAGAAAAAGTGCCGAAAGCCAGATGTCGTTGTCCCTTCCCGAGTAAACCCTCCAGCAAAAGAGTCCGATGAGCGCACTGAAGAACCCCTCCGCCCCATAGGAGAGAGCCACCTCACCGTGGAACCAAAGATTGGGACTGGTGAGTGCAAAGCAGGCAGCAATGATTCCTGTTTTCCTGTCATACATCTCTTCCGCGAGCAGGAAGACGACCGCTACGGTCAAGCCACTGAAAACAATACTCATAAGAACAAAAACGTCATTGGCGTCTTTGATGAAAAGATGTACCAGGCGGCCGAGCATCACGTAGAGGAAGTAGCCGGGAGGGTGGGGTTGATGGACGGTAACGTCGTAGCGTTCCAGGGCCAGGGCGAAGTGGACGGAATCCATGTGGTAAAGGAGTTTGCTGGAAAACGGGATGCGCGTGGCTACAGTCAGTAGGAAGAAGAGGGTGGGGATTGATGCAGTCCTAGATTTTAAAAACTCCATCAATCTCCACCTCATTGCCGACACAAGATCCAGCGGCGTCTATGGTTCCCGCCGGTAATTCGATGACGCTGTTTGCGCCAGCATATATGCGGGAAATCCTGTTGGGCCGCAGAGCCTTCGCGACGCCCACTACACGTTTCCCCTTATCCAGAAACACGACATCAATCGGGAACTTCATGCCGAAAGTGTGAATGCTGTTGCAGGGTTTGATCCACAACCCCTCGCCTGCGGGGAGATCGTTTCTACCCAAAAGGCCCTTCAGCCTGGTAAACAGGGTGTCGGCAACCGCCAGATTCAGGGCTAGATCATTCCCTGAGGTGCAGTCGGTTGCCTTCAGGCTAATCAAACGGATGCTCCGGCAGGAAGAGCCGAATGCCGACGGTGCCGATGAAGCTCATCGGGTTATACTTGAGCGTGGTTCCCTTCACGTCTCCGTCGGCGGCAAACAAGCCCCTGGCGTCGACGGTCAGGGCGATTCCCCTAGTGACAAAATAATCGAAACCGGCATCGACGTGGCCGCCCACGGTCCAGTCCAGGTTGAACGTGACATCCGCATTATTCTTGAGTTCCCCCTTGATGAAGTCGGCGCCGCCTCCGATAAAAGGGACCACGCGGTTATCGGGGACGAACCGGTACTGCAGGCCCAGGCCAACGTCGGTGAGGGAAGCCTCCGCGCTGTTGGCTCCGGAGCTGACGTTAGACTTCATGAGGTGAACGGCATCCACCTCGATAGCGAGATTTTTGCCCAGGCCAAAGATGATGCCGCCGCCAGCTGCAAGCCCTGGGTCTGAGCCGGAGGTGCCGCCGATGAAGTCGTCCTTGAGTGGCACCAGGGCACCCGCCTTGCCGGTGATGCCGAACCTTCCGTCGATGCCGGAAGCCAGCGCGGTTACTGCGGACAGGATGATGGTAAGAGTTGACAGGAGAATGACTCTGCGCATAGTTCCTCCAATGGGTGCATATCAAGATTTCTGTTAATCAGCATAAAGATGCTGTGGCAAACTTCGCTATGTATGGAGCACCTATTGCCGTGTCACCGTTGCAGCTGAAGTCTGGTTCGCTGAGTCCGTCACGGTAATGATCACACTGCCAGTCCCTGTAGGGATGTCGACCAGGTGTGAGGACACGGTCACGCCGTCAGCCTGAGTCGCTGTTGCACGGCTTCCTGGTTGGCATTTACCTCATTGTGTTGGTAGTTTTCCCGTAAGCGAATATTGTCCCCCGACATAGGCTATAACCGGTATGGCATCATTGGTGACTGCTTTGAAAACTATAGAAACGGTATGCGTTACCCCCAAAGGTGGGGTTGTCATTTCGACTCTTCCGTTGAAAATCCCCTGCCCGGCAGAGTCGGTGGTGATCGTCTGCTGACTGGGCTCGGTAACTGGCGGTACCAGGAAATCCACCAACACTTCGTTAGGATTGAGCGTGGTGATGCTATACACGGAAATCGTCACCGGTACCCCAACCCGTGGATTGCCGTTGGAGTCCGTCACCTTGAAGGGGATAAGCTGCATGATATCGACAGCCGAGCTCAAACTGGGGTCCGCCGTGTAGGATGCCGCTGGAAACATGTTTGATTGCCCGCCGGGGGTTAGACCTGCCTTGTCGGTGAACATGATGACTCCGGCGCCCCGTACGATCTGGAAGCTTGCATACCCGCGGTAGTTCTTGCCATCAACAGTTGCTGTGGCCTCGATTATTACATCGGTTGTGTAATTCACGTTACCCGAGCCATAAACTGCATTAGAGACACCGTTTTTGTCGGTCACCGCCGTCGTGTAACCGATGGAGCCCGGCCCTGCCAGAACGTTAAAGGTGACCGCCTGGTTCGGTACCGCAGCGCCTGCCGCTACCGGTTGGTTGCTTACGGGATCGATAAACACACCGCCACTCATATTGAGCAGCTCTGCTTTCAGAAGCACTGTGCCGTTATTGACGTCTATTTTCGTCAGGTCGGTGGTTACTGTCAGGCTGAACTCCGGGTCCTGGGCTGTAACAGTCGTTGTCACCGTGGCTGGAGTCGTCGTTGTGGCAGTAGTCCCCGTACTGTTCGAGTTACTGGCGAACGGATCAGCTGTACCGCTTCCGCTGGAACTGCCGCCACAGCCGGCTAGCGTCAGCACGATGGCCGGTAAAAGAATCAATCCCAACTTACAAAGGTGTCTCATAAACCCTCCTCTAACGACAAGCTCACAGCAATTGATTGCCTGACGGTTAATTACGTGTATGGCCGAAACAGATTATATAGGGAACTGAATCCTGACCGGATTCTCGAAATGGTGTCTTATGGGGAAATCCCCGCCGGCCAGGTGTACCTGACCGGCAGGGACTGCGGATTTACTTCTTTCCCTGGCGCACATAACTCAGTGCCAACTGGACGGCTATGATCAAAAGCAAAATGGTGTTGAAATCGGTTTTCATGAAATCACCTCCTCGGGTTTATTGATTCCTTAAACGAGCTTTCGCCTCGGTAGATCATTTGAAGAGCTTGGAAATCTGTACCAGGGCCGGGCCCAAAATTACCACCAGCAACGCGGGCAGTATGAACAGCACTAAGGGGAAAATCATCTTGATGGTCGTTTTCGCGGCAGCTTCCTCCGCGATCTGTCTGCGCCTGGTACGCAGGGAGTCCGCGTAGCTGCGCAACGCCTGGCTGAGGCTGGTCCCGAAACGCTCGGTCTGGGACAGCATGGTGACGAAGGACTTGACATCGTCAACCATGGTGCGCTCGGCCATATCCTTCAATGCCTCGATGCGCGGTTTGCCGGCGCGTGTTTCCATAGTCGCGGTCCTGATTTCCCGGGCCAGCGGATCCTCGCTAAACTGCGGCGTCTCGGTTGTCCTGATCAGGGCGGCGTCCATGCTGAGCCCCGCTTCCACGCAGACGGTGATCAGGTCGAGGACGTCGGGCAGGGTGTGGAAGATCCGCACCTGGCGATTCTTCTTCTTGTAATAGACCCAGTAGCTCGGCAGCAGGTAGCCGACGATCGCGCAGACTGCCATCATCAGATTTCCCTGGCTGCTGAAGTAGGCCTGGTGCGGAGCCGCATACAAGATCAGATAGAGCGTTGGCAAAACCAAGGCGAGCAGAATCTTGCTCCCCAAAAACCGGTAGATGCTCTCCTTCCGGTAACCGGCAGCCACGAGCATCCTGATATATTTGGATTGCTCTTTGGGTGTAAGCTTTACCGTTTCGCCGATCCGGATCAGTTTTTCGTCCCAGGTGCCGGACTTGGCCGGCTGGCGTAACTTGATGCTGATCTCCGGGAAAAGATTTTCCAGCCGCTCCGTCAGGACACTTTTCCTTAACAGGAACTGGTACAGTGCCACTGACAGCAGCAGGACTGCGGCGAATACTATGGACGTGATCAGGAAAATCATTTTGGGCGCCTATATCTGTATTTTGATGATATTTCTTATGACCAGTAGACCGAGCAATTGCATGCCGGCTGCCACTAGCAGGATGGATATTCCCATCGGGTCTTTGATGAGAGCCGATTCGTAACCGGGGTTAAGGACGTTGAAGCATACATAGGCTATGATGGGAAGGGCACCCAGGACATAGCCCGACATGCGCCCCTGGGCCGTGTATACCTGGACCTGCCTCCGGATCCTGAGCCGCTCCCGAATCGTCACCGCCAGTTTGTCGAGTATTTCCGACAGGTTGCCGCCAATGTCGGTATGGATGCTGACGACGGTGGTGAAAAACCGAAGGTCCAGGCTGTCGACCCTCTCGTTGAGATTGCCCAGGCTGTCGGAGATTCTTAAACCGAGCTGCTGCTGGTCGTATGCCACCTTGAAGAGTTCGCCCACGGGGTCGGCAATCTCCTGACCGACCAGCTGTACCGCGGTGTTAAAGGAATGCCCGGCCCGCAAAGATCGTGCGATCATGGTCAGGGCGTCGGGGAACAGTTCGGTGAATTTTTCGGTTCGCTGCATGGTTTTGAACCTGAGAAAGCCAAAAGCGAGCACGGCCGAGGCGAGCGCAGCCAGCAGGCTGAAAAGTGCGGAATGGGTCAGATAGGCGGTAACCGCTGCACCGGCCAATGCCAATCCTGCGCTGCTCAGGACGAAGGCCGAAGCGGTCAGCTGCAGGCCGGCGTGGTCCAGCTTCTGGTCGAGGTTGCGGGTAAACGGCAAGCGCGACAGGACCCGGTCGGCCGGCGCCGTCTCCCTGGTGATTTCCGACCGCAATTGCGCCGGCATCCCCAAGGTGTCCTGTTTCGCCATGTTGCGCAGCCGCCGTTTCAGCTCACTTTTGGGGGACGATTGTACTCCGGTGACACCGAGGTATACGGCCACCAAAATGCAGAACACCGTCAGGAATATGAATGCTACAATGGGGTAAAGCACCGGCCACCTCCTAGTTCTCAAAAACTCCCGGGGGAAGTTCAAAACCGGAAAGCTTGAAGCGCTGGGCAAATCTCGGCCGCACCCCGGTTGCCTGGAAGGCGCCGATCACCTTTCCTGACTTGTCGACCCCTTTTTGCTCATACACAATGACGTCGTGCATGACGATGGTGTTCCCTTCCATGCCGGTGATCTCCGAGAGTTTCACGACCCTTCGTGTGCCGTCGGAGAACCTGACCAACTGGACTACTAGGTGCACGGCTGAGGCGAGCTGCTCCTTGATCGCTCTTTCCGGCAAGTCCATGCCCGCCATGAGTACCATGGTCTCGATGCGGGCCAGGGCGTCCCTCGTGGTGTTGGCGTGGACGGTGGAAAGCGAGCCGTCGTGCCCGGTGTTCATGGCCTGCAGCAGGTCGAGCGCCTCTCCGCCGCGCACCTCGCCGATAATGATCCGGTCCGGCCGCATCCTCAGGGCGTTTCTCAAAAGATCCCTTTGCGTTACCTCGCCTCTCCCCTCGATGTTGCTTGGCCTCGTCTCCAACCTGACGACGTGATCCTGTTTCAGGTGCAGCTCGGCGGAATCCTCAATGCTCACCACCCGCTCGCTGCTTGGAATGAATGCGGAAAGGACGTTCAGCAGGGTCGTCTTACCGGTCCCGGTCCCCCCGGAGATGAGGATGTTGAGCCTGCACTGCACCGCTCCCTCCAAAAGCAAAGCCATGCGCTCGTCGAGGGTGCCGATCCTCAGCAGGTCATTCATCGCGAGCGGTTCCCGCCCGAAGCGGCGAATGGAAAGCGCGGGACCGTCCAGGGCGAGTGGGGGTATGATGACGTTCACCCGGGAGCCGTCGGGAAGTCGCGCGTCCACGTAGGGAGACGCTTCGTCGATCCTCCTGCCGACCTTGGACACGATCCGTTCGATGATCTGCATGAGGTGCGCATTGTTGCGAAAACTAACCTCGGTTTTCTGCAGCTTGCCGGCCTTTTCGATGAACACCTTCGAATGGCCGTTGACCAGAATATCCGAGATCTGATCGTCGGCCAGGAGGGGTTCCAGGGGGCCCAGCCCGAAGGTCTCGTGCTGGATTTCGACGATGAGCCGGTCCCTTTCGACCTGGTTCAACGGGATACCTTCACCGATTATCAGGCCCTCTATGACGGTGCCGATTTCGCGGACCAACTCGTTGCTCTCCATCAGGTCCATCTTGGCAAGATCGATTCTGTCTATCAGGCGCCTGTGGATGCGGGTCTTCAGCTCCTGAAAGTATTCAGTATCAACCGTCGCCGGAATGGTCTGAGTTTTGAAAGAATCGCTCAGTAGCATGAAACTCTCCTTACGGACTTGGGGGCACCCGCCTGCACCGGTTTTCCCGATGGTCCATGGTTAAACTGCCGGGTCACTTCTTAACATGCTCGGCAAGATCAAGAATCGCCTTACTGATCGGGGAGCGGGGCAGTAGCTTCACGACCGGCATTCCTTTGTTGATCGAATTAACCACGTCGGCGTATTCGTTGGGTATCGCCTGGTACACCCCTCTGGACAGAACCTTCTCGGCATCCTTGAGATTTATGTCCGATTTAGGGAGATACCGGTTGATGACGAGCTTCACCCGGTCGCTGTCGAGCCCCTTGCCAGCCATGGCGCGCAGATAGCGTTTGGTGTTTTTCAAAGCGGGCAGGCTCAGGGTCGTCGTGAACAGTATCAGCTGGGAATCCCTGAAGGTAGACATGTTGCAGCCCGATAACTGGCCCACGCAATCGACCACCACGTAGTCGAAGATGTCGCGCAGGAACTCCAGGATGCGGTGCACCTGCTCGGGCGTTATCGATACGGCGTCGTCTATTTCCAGCGGCTCGGTGAGCAAGTAGGGCCCCGAGGGGTGGCGGGTCATGACGCTCATGAGGAAATTGGCGTCCAATCGTCCCACGTTGGAGGTGACGGAGCTCAAGGTGTAGGCCGGGTTGACGTTGAGAAAGGTGTTGACGTCGCCGGCTTCCAGGTTAAGGTCGACCAGCGCGACCTTGACCCCTTCCGTGGAGAGGGCGGCCGCCAGGTTGACGGCGACGGTGGTGGTTCCCATGCCGCCGATCGGGTTGTACACCGCGATGATCCTGCCGAGGGCGGTCTCTTCGGCCGGCGCGGTGAACAGAAAGCGCCCGACCTTCTGCAGCGAGTTTTTTAACTCCTCCTGGGCAATGGGGCGCAGCAGGTATTCGACGGCGCCCGCGCGCATCAGCGCGAGAATCCACTCCGAACTGTTTTCCGAGGAGCAGGCGATGACCGAGACCCGCGGGTACATGAGGGTAATGACCTGGACGTCCTTAACCCCCTTCTGGATGTCGTCGACTCCCAGAAAGACCACATTGGGCGAGTTCTTTTCGATTGCGGAGGCGCCGTCGGTGAAGTTGTCGACTGACCCGGCGAGAGTTATGGATTCCGAAAACGGTCTCAGGGAGGAAATGATGGCATCCCGGGACGGTTTATCCTGATCGATGATAACTATGGAAAATTGAGAAGGCATACCTAGCCCCTTTGCCTGTGTAATTGTTCCACCGGGACCGCCGTAAAAGACCAAGAAACGTTTGCTTGCGCTGCTTGCGTAAATCCTCGCGTCCTCCGATTTGTTCTTTTTCCGCCCTGCCTGCGCACTCAATCTCCCCGTGGCATCCAGTTCAATTCTTTCGCCTCGTCAGGTGTCAGTTCCTGGTCGGTCGGCAGGAGGGGGGTGACGCCCGGCGCGTTCGGCTGCACAATTTTAGGCGTGATGAAGAAGACCAGTTCCTTCTCGGTAAGATCGTTCTGGGTCGAGCGGAAAAGTGCGCCCAGGATCGGGATGTCCCCCAGGAGAGGAATCTTAGACATGGTTTTTATCTGCTCTTCCTGGAGCAGGCCTGCAAGTACCAGGCTTTCACCGTCCCGAAGGTCCACGGAGGTGCGCACATCCCTGGTGTCGATGATCGGGTAGCCGTTCACCGCGAGAGTTCCGGAAAGGCTGCTGACTTCGGCGGGGTCGATTTTCAGGCTGATCAGGCCGTTTTCCAGCACCTCGGGCTTGAATATGACCTTGATGCCGACATTCTTGAAGATGATGGAACTGGTGGAAGCCCCGCCGGTGCTCACCAGCACGCTGTAGGGGATTTCGCTGCCGGCAAAAAAGTTTCCCTCCTGGCCGCTTTTGACCATCAGGTTCGGTTCGGCGAGGATTTTGGCGAACCCCTTGGTGCTGAGGGCCTGGAGTACCGCACCGATTCCGCCGGGAAAATAGGAAACCCCTGCCTGGAAGACGTCGAGCGGATTGAAGGAGCCCAACCCCGCCGAGCTTCCTGCCACGCCCGGCGTGCCGCTGAAGGTTGCCGTGCTGGTAGCCCCGCCGCTCGTGGTGGTTGTGGTAGCCGAAGAGGGAGCTCCTATCAGGTTACTGAAGCCTTCTCCTGTCCTTCCCTTGACAAGAAAGCTGATGCCGAGTTTCTTGAGCGAGGTCTTGTCTACCTGGGCGACCTTCACCTGGAGCAGCACCTGCTGGGGAGAGTTGATCGCGATGTGGTTCAGGACCTTGACGGCATAGGCCTTGGCGATCTCCTCCGCCTTCTTCCCGGTTTGCTCGTTGGCGACCGTCCCTGAAAGGACGACAGTGTCCCTGGCGTACTGGACCGTTATGGCATCGTGCGGGGCGTACTCTCTGATCTGCGTCTCGAGAAGATCACGGTCGCCGACCACCTGTACGTCAAAAAAGGTCGGCTTTTCCACGTTCTCTTCCCATATTATCAGGTTCGTGGAGCCGATCTTCTTGCCGTTAATCAGCAACTGTTTGCGCTGCAACGGCTCGGGAACCGCGATGATGTCCGGGTCGGTGATGGTGACCAGCCTAGCCGGATTCTTCAGGCTCAAAAGCACGCTTTTGTTGACGACAACCGTCGTGGGGACGCCGGCCAGCGCGCTGACGGCCTGCAGCAGGAGCAGGATCGAAACTTGCGTGATCAGCAGCGACATCCTGGAAAAATGAAAATTCATTGGCTACCTCGGTCCCTGAAGTTAAGTACTTGTGCTCACTCGCTATATTGCCTGGAAGATTTCTCGATTCCCCTGATGATCACCAGCGTATGGGCCGGAGGGACTGGAGCTGGAGCCGGAGTTGGAGAAGCCTTCGCCACTGGAATTTTTTGGGCAGTCCTTACCGCACGCACCGCTACTACCTTGGGTGCGGACTCCAACCCGTACAATACCTTTGCTATGGTCGCGCCTTTGGAGTCGGCAGGGGAGCTGTCGGTGATGTTTCTGAGCAGGAGTTGCAGGGAGCCTTTGCTCGCTGAAAGTACCAGCTTTTCCGCGTCCGAAGGGGTGAGGTCCAGGGTGACGGTCGGCACCACGACGGGCTTACCTTCTTTTTGATCGGTGACCTGCCCGGTGGCAAGGATGGAGATGTTTTCCAGGATGATCTTGCTGATATTCTCTTTGTCATTTCCGGGCCGCTGGGTCGTGATGACCACATCGACACGGTCGTTAGGGGTGAGGAATCCTGCGACGCCCGCCACCTCATTGACCGCGACAGTCACCGCGCGGTGCCCCTGCGGGACCACGTAGGTCATGAAACCGGAACCGGGCGCCCCGGCCTTGGGCTTCAGCTTCTGCTCGGTAACCGCGTCCCCCTTGGTAATGGGGCGGATGGCAACGCGGCCGGTGACTGCCCCGGTTTGTTGCGCACTGCCGGGCGGGATGCTGTCTTTGGGCCAGGTTGTTTCCCTGAGCTGGGGCTGCGTTATGGTGGTGCCGATCGGGATGTCGGCCGCGGCAACGACGATCCTTTGCGGCTGAACCGCTTGAACGCTGTCCATAGCCTTGTGCAGGTAATCATAGGTGAGCCAGGCGGCAATACCTGCGAAGAAAAGAGCGAAAATCGAAACCAAAATTACAGCTTTGGGGCGTGTCATAGTCCCTCCTGGCACGGCTACAATTTATTGCAATCCCTGCCCTGTCGTACTGATAGATGCCGGTCTACTTACCGTCTATGTATATTTAACGGTTTAGGCACGTTAGCGGGGCCGTTAAAATGGTATTCAAAGAAATCATGCTGCCCATTTTTTCTCGTTGTCGAAAACGCAGCACTTTAAGTTATTTGGAGTTTCTGCAAGGGAGTGTCTGTTCTCCCTTGCAGAATAAAAGCTTACTGAATGGAACTACCCACTTTCGAATAAGTACCTGAGATACTGTTTTTGAGTGTCGAAACTGCAGCCATGATAGCAACCGCGATTAAAACAAGTATCAACGCATACTCGACCAGGCCCTGTCCTCTTTGGTTAAATATTAAACGTTTGTTTGTTTTGCATAGTTTTTTGATCATGTTCGTATCTCCTTGTTTAGTTTGATTGTTGAAACTATTTACCTGCGGTTTCCACCTCCTTTTCGGAATTTAAACCCTCACAAGCTGGTTCCTCTTGAACTTTTTGTCGATACGACTTGCATCGGTCACTGCAGGGCCGGAATTTTCCCCGACCTGCCGGCGTCGCTCTAGGCTATGGAGCTGCAGTATTTTGTACCGGTTGGTGGCAATGAAGTGTGGTGACTGGTGTTGAGCCCGGAATGGTTAATGGTTGTTAATCATTAGATTCCAATGCAATACTACGACGTCATTGAAAAACTTCAAGTGAGTTTTTTGCAGCAGCCGGTTTAAATCTCCGGATAATAAGTATAATTCAAAGGTCACTTGGGACGGAGTCGCTGCACCCCGACGGCGCAGGATTCTGTTTTTTTTGAATTTTCTCCGTTCGGTGGCGTGGAGCCGGGGAAAATTTCTGGTCCTCCGCAGGGCGGAAAATGAAGGGACTCATCGTTAGGGAGCTGGAGGCAGTAACGTGCAATGGTCGCAATGTGGGCACTCGGAAAAATTATTCAGAGGTGACTATGGGTAGCATGGGTCGCAGAGAGGCTCCCAAAAGTGTCGAGGAGGCCGGGTTGGACCGGGCCTTCGTGGCTGAACTGCTCCTCAAGCATTTGCTTCACCTTGGAGAGTTCATGATGGCTGATGTAGCCGAACGGCTCAAGCTCCCGATATCGCTGGTCGAACCCGCGCTTGAGGAACACAGGAAAGACCAGCTGATAGAAATCAAGAGTGCCGC
>Ga0209123_1003277_pt1 | contig 12366 bp, 10 predicted proteins | sample BarGraIncu00431A_FD_184500 | JGI IMG/M metagenome (GOLD analysis project Ga0209123, IMG submission 184500) | Arctic peat soil microbial communities from Barrow, Alaska, USA - Barrow Graham LP Incubations 004-31A (SPAdes) (version 2) | ecosystem: Environmental > Terrestrial > Soil > Wetlands >...
TGCCACTTTTATTAATAGTTGTAGTTAGTTTTTCTACTAGAGGAGACGTTGGAAATATAGTATATAAATTTACTGTATTAAATTATGTAAAACTTTTAAATCCACTCTACCTAAATATTTTTATTAAATCTATTTTAATTGCTATATATACCACATTAGTATGTTTAATTGTTGGATATCCATTTGCATTTATAATAGCTACATCCGCTAAAAAATATAAACCAATATTACTTTTACTTATAATACTCCCATTTTGGACTAACTCTTTAGTTAGAACATATGCAATGATAATATTGCTTAGAACAGAAGGACTAATAAATACTTTACTACTATATCTGCACATAATAAAAGTACCTCTTAATTTAATGTATAACAATTTTGCTGTTATGATTGGCATGTTATATATGATGTTTCCATTTATGGTGCTACCTCTTTACACCTCCCTTGAAAAACTAGATAAGAGAATACTCGATGCTGCTTCAGACTTAGGAGCAGGGCCTTTTAATAAATTTTTAAAAATCACCCTTCCACTAACTAAGGGCGGAATTATATCAGGTTGTATTTTAGTATTTATTCCCACTCTAGGACTTTTCTTTGTTACCGACCTTATGGGAGGAAGTAAAGTAATTCTCATGAGTAATCTTATTAAAAACCAGTTCCTTACTGCAAGAGATTGGCCATTTGGTAGCGCTATATCTGTTGTTTTAATAATTATTATGCTTTTCGTTATTAGTTTTAACTCAAAAGCATCTGGTACTAAGGGGGTATTATAAAGATGAAAAATAAAAAAACAACTTTAATAAAATTTTTATATTTACTCTTAATATTTATGTTTTTATATATACCAATTATGGTGCTTATAGCCTTTTCTTTTAACCAATCAAAATTGAATGTAGTATGGACAGGTTTCACCTTTAAATGGTACCAAAGTTTAATTCACAATGCTTCTATTTTAGAAGCCGTTAAAAACTCCTTTATAATCGCAATAATAAGTACAATTATTTCTGTGATTATAGGAACTTTAGCTGCTATTGGAATGTATAGATATAAATTTCGCGGTAAAAGAATAGTTGACACAATTTTATATGTACCACTGGTTATCCCCGAAATAGTTATGGGTATATCTCTTCTTGCATTTTTTTCAATTGTAAAGATTCCCCTAGGAAAAGTCTCTTTAATTATTGCTCATGTTACTTTTAGCATAGCATATGTTGTGGCAGTAGTTAAAACTAGACTTGACGGCTTTGATAAGTCTGTTGAAGAGGTAGCGATGGATTTGGGAGCATCGCCCCTAAAAACATTTTTTTATGTAACACTCCCAATCATTATGCCAGGAGTCATTGCAGGAGCACTACTAGCCTTTACATTATCACTTGATGATGTAATCATTAGTTTCTTCGTAGCTGGACCTTCAAGCGTAACTTTACCACTTAAAGTTTTTTCAATGGTGAAATTTGGTGTTACACCTGAAATTAATGCTCTTTCAACCTTAATAATACTTTTAACTGTTGTAGTATTGTGTTTTGCACTTTTAATTCGTAATGTAAATATAAATATGAAGAAGATAGTAATTATACTTACATCAATTTTCATTGTGATCGGTGGTGTAGGTGGCGGTATATTTACTTATTCTAAAAATAATGCAGGGCCTACTGAAGTTTTAAATGTTTTTAATTGGTCTGAATATCTACCGCAATCAGTTATCGATAAATTTGAGCAAACATACGATATTAAAGTGAATTATAGTACCTTCTCGTCCAATGAGGAGATGCTAGCAAAACTTATGGCTGGTGGTGGAAACTATGATCTAACAGTTGCTAGTGATTTTATGGTTGAGGTTTTAAGTAAACAAGGCCTCATAACTCAAATAAATAAAGATAATCTAACAAACATTAGCAATATAGGACCGCAGTATTTAGACCTACCATTTGACAGAGGCAATAAGTACAGCACACCCTATATGTGGCTTGCAGGCATAATATCTTATGACAGCTCAAAGATTCCTGAGGGCACTATAAAGGGATATAAAGACCTATGGAAACCAGAACTTAAAAACACTTTGACTCTTCTAGATGACGAAAGAGTTATAATTGGTATGACTCTTAAGATGCTTGGATACTCTTTAAATGAAACTAGTCCAGAAGCACTATTAAAAGCAAAAGAGGCATTAATAAAACTTCAGCCTAATATTAAGTCTTATGATAGTGATAGCCCAAAAACTAACCTTATAAATGGAGAATCAAAAGCAATATTTGCTTGGGGAGCTGAGGGAAGCCTCGCTAGTCGTGAAAATCCAAACATAAAATATGTGGTTCCCGAAGAAGGACTATTCCTTCAACAAGATAATTTTGTAATTCCTAGCGCTGCAAAAAATGTTAAAGCAGCTGAACTTTTTATGAATTTTATAATGGATCCAGAAATAAGTGCTGAAATTTCTAGGAGTTTCCCTTATGGGAATCCTAACACTTCAGCTTACAAATATATAGATAAGACAATTCTTAACGATAAAGCCGTTTATCCACCAGAAGATGCTGTAAAAAATGGTGAATACTTAAGAGATATCGGTAGCTTTGTTACAGATTTGGACAAAATATGGACCCAAGTAAAATAACTTATAATTTAATGATAAAAACAATAAATCATTGACTTTGGGTAAGATTTTGTATAGTATTTAAGGTGAAACTGAAAACTTCTAACCTCTTTTAAAGTTGGTTAGGAGTTTTTTAAGGTTTATCAATTTAAAGAAGGCAAATAAATATATTTGCCGTGGAGGTTAAAAATGGGTAAAAACAAGAGTGTTAAGGGTAATTTTATTTACAACAATATAGAGAAATTAGATAAGAACTTTATGTATAAAAATCTTGAGAGAAGCAATTGCTATAATTGTGAGTTTTCTGGTTCTAATTTTAATTTTGTAAATTTCAGAGGTGCACATTTTAAATCCTGTGTTTTCTATGAATGTACATTTAAATGGGCAGAATTTATTGGCACAAACCTAAAAGACAGTGATTTTGAAAAGGCAATATTTGAAAACACCCTATTTGATTCGGTAAATTTAGAAGGTACTGATTTTAAAGAAGCACAATTTAAAAACACAATATTTCTTTCAACTGATATTTCAAAAGCTCTTAATCTTAATGTTAAAGATCCTGGCATTAAAGTTTTCGATGAAATGCCATTATTAGATATTAGTGAAGAGCTTGAAACAGCTGTTATTAATGTAATGAAAAACAAATATGTAAAAGCTGCAAGGGTTCTTGATACAAAAACTGGTGGCATTAATGTAATAAATATAATGATACTTCTACAAAATTTTGACGAACTTACCTTAATCAAAGGTTTAAACATGGTTCAGGAAGAACTTAATTGTGATTTTCACACATTAAGTTATATAGTAAAATATTTAAACAACAATATGTAATTAGCTTTTAAAAATGACAATAGATGAACTAAGGAGTACAAAAGATGAATGGGCGATCACATCAAAAGATAGCAATGTTATCATATGCAATTGTAGCAACAATACCTGCTATTAATTCAATGATAATTTTCAACAATGAATATATACATATTCCAATGGGGATAAGCCTTATTGGACTTGGGACTGCAGCCATTTCGGGACTCATCGTTGATGCAGATAGTCAAAATAGTAAGATAAGCCAAATGAACCCTCTTACAGGGGTTAGTACTAATGTAATAAATTATATAGGGAATCTACTGAGGCTCTTATTAAGATTATTTTTGGGGCTTGGATCCTGTGCATTAACTTTATGGTATGCAGTTCCTATTATAAATTGGATTACATCAATAAAATATATAGGTGCGTATCCATATGAAAATATTCACCTATATGCAAAGATATTTACATATTCCCTATCTGTAATTTTTTTGACTCTAGGAATAGCCAATGAACGAATTTATAAAAAAATCCCGTTAATTGGCTCCATATATAAACAATTATCTAAATCAATAAATAAAAGCACGCATAATTTCAAGAGAACGGCTCTATTACTAACATATTTTAGCGCAAGTGTTATACTGGCAATTTATAACTATACTAATCTAAACGATATTTATGTATATCTTATTTGCATTTTATTAATTTGCATTGCTGCTTTTCCACATAGGTCATTTTTACATTCAATAGAAGGTGTTGTTGTTTTTACTATTGCGACTTCATATGTGTTTGATAAATTGGGTCAAAATTATTTAACAGGATGTTTTTTTGTAGGATACTTAAGCCATATATACTGGGCCGATATATTTACTAAAGAAGGAGTACCGCTTCTATCCCTCCCAAGGTTTATAGCAAAAGCATTAAAAAAATTAGGATTACGAAATGTATTTGTTAGAGTTCTACAAAAAATAGGAAATATTAAACTTAAATTGCCACCACATATAACCACTGGCTCAGAATACGGAAATTTTTTTGAAGTAATATATATTTTATTTTTACTAGGCGTAGCTATAATAGGTTGTCTTGTTTATGGCGTAGACTTTAGATTAATTTAGTTAAATATAAAACGTACCTGCACAAACATAAATTTAGGTATACAATTAAAGATATACAAATGAAATAGTTAAAGGAGAGATTACATGAATTTTGTTTCTGATTTACATACACACACAATCGTAAGTGGACACGCATATAGTACAATACTTGAAAATGCTAAATATGCTAGTGATATAGGTCTTAAAATACTCGGTGTTACAGAGCATGGTCCTAATATGCCAGGAGCTCCTGACCCTTGGTATTTTGGTAATTTAAAAGTTCTACCAAGAGAATTGTTTGGGGTCAAAATGCTTTATGGATGCGAAGCTAATATAATTGATTATGAAGGTAACCTTGATTTAGAAATAGAACGGCAACAACTTCTTGATATTATGATAGTAAGTTTGCATGAACCTTTAATGCAAGGCGGAGGTGATATTGACTCAAATACTGACGCCCTTCTTAAAACTATGGATAATCCTTATGTGAATATTTTAGGGCATATAGGCAATCCAAGATTTCCTATACATGAGGAACTGATAATAAAAAAAGCAAAAGAAAAAAACATATTAATAGAAATAAACAACAGTTCTTTTCTAACTTCAAGAAAAGGCAGTGACATAAATTGCACTAAAATAGCAAAGCTTTGCAAAGAATATAATGTTAAAATCATTGTTAATAGTGATGCTCATTTCTGTTATTCCATAGGGAATTTCGCTGCTGTAGATAAGATGCTTAAAGACATTGATATGCCTTGCGAACTTATTGTTAATGCTAATGAAGAAAGATTAATAAAATTTCTTCAAGCAAAAGGCAAAAATATACAATAATTCTTTATAGCTATTTAATCATTTAATATAATTAAAGCCCAGATTGAGTATGACTTCAATCTGGGCTTTAAAACTAATATCGTAACGTCTCTATCATAAATTTAACGTTGTAATTTTTGTTCTAATTTTTATCCTCATTCTCTTTATATTCCTCTTCTTCTAAATCTTCGAGTGCTTTTTCCATTGCAACTCCTACATCACCTACAGATTTCACATCGGCTTTTAAAAGTGTTTCCTTTATTTCATCGCGCTTATTATCTATTTCTTCATTAACATTATTTGCATTGTTAATAATAATATTTTTTATTTCGTCAATACATTTTCTAGCTACTATCCCTGCAATTATTCCTCCAATTGCAAGTCCGATTGCAGTAAATATTATAACATGATTGCCTTTTTGTTTCCTTCTTTTACGATTTATGTTTTTTGACAATTGTTGAAAATAACTCATGCTACCCCTCCTATATATAATAAACATTTTATATTACTTATTGTATTGTTTCCCACTTATCATAAAAAAATACTATTAACATGCTTATTAAAATTGTTATAAATATGAATAACTATGGAAATATATACACAAACTATATAAAAATGAGGTGCTATAATGGATAAAAAACTAAGCCTTATAATGTTTAGTTGTGAATATGATAAAGCTTTAGCTGGACTTATCCTTGCAAATTCAGCTAAAGAATTGGGAATGGAAGTATCAATGTTTTTCGCCTTCTGGGGATTGTTTTTACTGAGAGACCCTGATAAAAGTACAAATGAGGGTAAGTCTTCACTTGAGAAACTTATGGGAGTAATGACTCCTAAAGGTCCTAATGAACTGCCCCTATCTAATATGAATTTTAGTGGTTTTGGAAAAAAAATGCTTGAAGCTATGATGAAAGAAGATGGAACCCCTAGTCTATCAAAGTTTTTACAGGGTGCTGTAAAAAAGGATGTAAAATTCTATGGATGTAAACTATCTATGGAAGTTATGGGTTTTAAAAAAGAAGAACTTATATCTGGACTAGAGGTAATTGAAGCTAAAGATTATCTAAAGGATGCTCTAGAATCAGATATACAATTGTTTATTTAAATTAAACTTATAAAATAAATAAGGCCTAGAGAATAAGTTCTTGTTCTCTAGGCCTTATTTATTTGTAATTTATTTTTTAATCTAAAACCAATATTTACCTTGTAAACTTTATTTTTGGTAGATTTAAAAATATTGAAAGTAAACCGCAAACTATCATTAAGTAAGAATATATTGAAAAAGGAACGATCTGCATCGGTGATATCTTTCCAATAGTTGCAGCAAGTAATATCTGCGCTGCATAAGGACTTATACCTTGAAATGCAGACGAGAATATATCTAAAATGCTCGCCGTTTTTACTTTGTTAACCCCATATTCATCTGATAAATCCTTCGCAAGGGGTCCTGCAGTTATAATTGAGATTGTATTATTTGTTGTAGTTATATCTATAAGACTTACAAGGACCGCTATTCCCATTTCAGCTCCCATCTTTGTTTTAACCTTAGACGTTATCTTCTCTAGTAAAAATTCAATTCCACCATAGTAATGCATAAGTCCTACTAATCCCCCTACCATAATAGAAATTAAGGCTAGGTCTTCCATGCTTTCCATACCGCTTTGTAATACGGATAACATTTCAATTGTATTAAAGCTTCCCATTAATAATCCTATTACAGATCCTGAACCTATCCCTATAGCTAAAACAACCATAACATTTAGCCCAACTGCCGCGCTAATGATGATAGCTACGTATGGAATTATTCTAATTAATGAATAATCATGTTGAGAAATATTGGCATTCCCACCAGATAGAAAAGTTAATATTATTACAGTTATAATAAATGCAGGTAGAACAATTAAAATATTAGACTTAAACTTATCTCTCATTTCTACCCCTTGCGTTCTTGTAGCTGCAATTGTTGTATCAGAAATAAAAGATAAATTATCACCAAACATTGCACCTCCAACAACTGTACCCAAAACCAATGGTAAATCCATACCCGTTTGCATAGCTATCCCAACACCAATTGGAGCAAGTGCAGTTACTGTTCCCATAGATGTCCCCATAGAAAAGGATAAAATTGACCCAACCACAAATAAACCTGGAAGCAACATATTGGCTGGCAAAAGACTTAAACCCATATTCACTATTGATGTCACCGCACCCATTGCATCTGCAATGGAATAAAAAGCTCCTGCTAACACGAATATAACCACCATTAGCATAATAGTAGGCTCCCCTGCAGCTTTTGCAAATATATCTATCTTTTTAGATAATGATGTTTTTACACCTTTGGTGTCCAATAATAAAGCAAAAGCAGCAGATAAAGTAAACGCTACTAATAAAGGCATGCTGGAGAAATTCCCTGTTATAATACCTGTTCCCATAAATAGTATTAAAAAAAATACTAAAGGTAATAATCCTATAAAACTAGTTTTCTTTTTCATTTCATTTTCCTCCTATGTATAATAAACATTCTTCTCTATCCATACTCACACTCTTTCGTATCTCATTTTAACATTTAAATTCATTAATTTCGATTAATTTCGATATATTTCTTATAATTTCAAAAAGTTTTTTGCTAAAATAATATTTATTTATAATTAAAAAAATTAAATAAAAAACCAAAATCGAGGCATATTAACCTTGTATAATATATTTTACTATATTTTATCCCCACATATTGATATTATATAAGTATGTTGAGAATATAAATGCCTGGAATAAATCTGCATTAAAAATCAAACAAATAACTTTAGTAATAAGAGAATGGGTGGAGAATATGAAATTAAAATCATTTAAATTTAAATCATTTGCTTTAGGTATTATAATCACAATTGGAGTAATTATAGAAGTTAACTCTGCTATAAAAAATAATAATGTACAAAATTCTATAATTATAGCAAACAGCAAAGCAGAAGAAGCCTCTATTAAAAGTGCAGAAATAAAAGCTCAACAATTGAAAGAAACGGAGTTGAAAAAGGAGCAACAGATAAATCAAAAACAGGAAAACATAGAAAATACATGGAAAATAGGATATGACCAATTCTATAGAAAAGAATATAACAATGCCATTGAAACCGAAAGAAAAGTAATACAAGAAGATCCAACTTTTTATAAAGCATATGCTGTAGAAGGAATTGCATTAGCGTACGGTGGTAATTTTCAGCAAGGCATGAAGCAAATTGATTTGTCATTAAAACTTAATCCAAATTATGGTTATGCTAGATTTAACAAGGCTCTAACTTATGAATTATACCAGCATTATGATGAAGCAATCACCTGGTATAATAAAGCTTTAGAGGTTGAAAAATTCGAATGGAGTTACTATGGTATTGCTAGCATTTATGGTAGAAAAGGTGATGTTTTAAACACAGTAAAATATTTAAAGCTTGCAATTGAAGTAAACCCCGGTGTTAGAAATACAGCAACAACTGAAGAAGATTTTAATAATGTTCGTCAAAGTCCTGAATTTCAGAGATTAATAACTGGTATAGAAAATTAACAAAATAAAAACACCCAATCATTCTATTGGATGTTTTTATTTTGTATTTGTTATAATATTATTGAGCTAACATTTACTTGGCTAAAAAATAGAAAACTTCAAGATAAATGCTGCAAATACTATTGATACCATTGAAAGTAATTTAATTAGTATATTTATTGAAGGGCCTGACGTATCCTTAAATGGGTCTCCGACAGTGTCGCCAATAACGGCTGCTTTATGACAATCCGAACCTTTTCCACCTAAGTTGCCAGCCTCAATATGCTTTTTGGCATTATCCCATGCCCCACCAGAATTTGCCATCATTACTGCAAGTACAAACCCAGTTACAGTTGCTCCTGCAAGTAAGCCAGCCACACCATTTACCCCTAAAAGTAACCCTACAGTTATTGGAATAATAATGGCCAATAGCGCAGGTAAAATCATTTCCTTTTGAGCTGATCTCGTACATATATCAACGCATTGTGCATAGTCAGCTTCCGCTTTGCCTTCCATAAGACCCACGATTTCTTTAAATTGCCTTCTAACTTCCACTACTATAAGTTGTGCTGCCTTACCCACTGCATCCATAGTAAGTGCTGCGAACACAAAAGGCACCATTCCGCCTATGAATAACCCTATAAGAACCTGAGGATTTAGTATTGACAAATTGAAAACAAAATCCAAGTTTTCCTTCTTAACAATTATCTCCACTTGGTCTCTATATGCAGCAATAAGTGCAAGAGCTGTTAGCGCTGCGGAACCTATGGCAAATCCTTTGCCTGTAGCTGCCGTTGTATTTCCTAATGAATCAAGAGCATCTGTTCGCTCTCGTACTATAGGCTCTTGATGAGTCATTTCCGCAATCCCACCTGCATTATCTGCAACTGGTCCATATGCATCTGTAGCCAATGTTATACCTAATGTGCTAAGCATCCCTACAGCGGCTATTCCTACTCCATACAATCCCATATTATAATCTGCTGATCCACCTGCAAAATAGAAACTTGCGGCTATAGCCATAGCGACTATTATAACAGGAAGGAAAGTAGACATCATCCCAAGTGAAAGACCACCTATTATAACTGTAGCTGCACCTGTTGTTGTGGTTTGAGCTAATTTTTTAGTGGGTTTATAGGTGTCTGAGGTAAAGTATTCTGTGCAAAACCCAATTAAATTACCCGCTATAAGTCCACTTAGTATTGCAAAATAAACTCCGATGCGCGCCCATCCAAGTACATTCCAAACTAAGAAAAATGAAAGCACAGCAATTATTGCAGAGCTGACATAGACGCCTCTTCTTAAAGCCGCTAAAAGAGCTTTTTGCTCTGCTTTCTCTCCTGATTTAACAAAGAAGGTTCCAATGATAGATGCAACTACCCCTATAGATGCAATTGTCATTGGAATTGTAACACCTGCAACTCCAAGTCCAGCTGCTACTGCAAGCGCCGCCGTAGATACTATTGACCCAACATATGATTCATAAAGATCCGCTCCCATACCAGCTACATCTCCAACGTTGTCTCCAACATTATCAGCTATAACTGCAGGATTTCTAGGATCATCTTCAGGTATTCCTGCTTCAATTTTACCAACAAGATCTGCACCTACGTCTGCAGCTTTAGTAAATATTCCTCCACCAACACGTGCAAATAATGCCATGGAGCTAGCTCCCATTCCAAAAGTAATCATTGCACTTGTTATATTTTGAATTCTTATTGCGGGTGCTAAATTTCTATAGAAAAAATTCAACAAATAATACCATATGCTAATATCAAGAAGTCCAAGACCTACAACCGTAAGTCCCATTACCGCACCGCTTGAAAAAGCAATATTTAATGCGCTGTTAAGACTTTTACTCGCTGCATGCGTTGTTCTAACATTTGCACGTGTTGCAATTTTCATTCCTATAAAGCCTGAGAGACCCGAAAAGAAACCTCCGCTTATAAATGCAAAAGGTACAAATGGTGTGAGAAAGCCGAATCCTACAAGTATTCCAAGAACTATAAACATAACTATGAAGAAAAAAGCCACTCCAGTGTACTGCCTTTTTAAGTATGCATCTGCACCTTTTCTAATAGCAATGGCAATTTTTTTCATTTGATCGTTTCCTTCATCTTCTTTCAATACTTTAGATGCAAGATATCCAGCAAAAGCAAGGGCTAATATGGAACAGATTGGGGCTAAAATCAATAAACTCATAATAACGACCTCCTATAAAATTTTAGTATAGAATTATATTGTTATTAAATTTCATTAATGTAACCATACACTTAAACCAAATCCACATATCTCCTTCGTACTATTTTAATATAACATTTCAAATAATTTAATAAAATTTACATGTATATGAAATATAATAGCAATCATCTAATAGTATTTCTCTAAATAATAATTAATTCCTCCTATTTTAAAAATAAAAAAATAAAACGTAATTCATTCCATTATTGTCATTAAAATAGGTATTACTATCAAAGTTCCTATAGTTGTAATTGCTATCATTAACGAGGCAAAATTGTAGTCGGACCCATAGGATTTTGCAATTATTGCAGAATTAGCCATTACAGGCATAGCCGCTTGAATAACAAAAACCGAACGCATAAGACTTGGGATAGGAAAGATAGGCACAATTAGTAATACTAGTGCTGGTGATATTATAAATCTACCCATTAATACCCAGATTATATCATAACTGAACTTAACAGATTTTAAATTTATCATGTAAATGGATGCTCCTATAAAAAACATCGATAGTGGCGTTGTAAGATTACCCAAACTTTTACTGGTGTCCATAATAACAGATGGAAGTTTAATATTTAATAACACCATAATCATTCCAACAATAAACCCCATTAATGGTGGAGAAAAGATTTTTTTTATAAAATCAATTGAAAAAAGCTTTAATGTCTTATTATTCCCGTCTTTAGTTATTTCATATACACCTATAGTCCAAAAAAAAGCGCTATTAGCGATGTAATAAAGTAACACATATGGTACACTTTTTTCTCCAAATAAAGCCATATTAACTGGTATCCCCATAAATATAGTATTCGAATTAAAAAACATAGATACAAACAGTCCACGTCTATTTATTTTAACTTTAACAATCTTAGCAAATATTTTTGCAATAATAAATGAGCATCCAATAGTTAAAAAGGGAACTACTAATCCACTTGAATCAGCAATAAGCCTTTGCTTTGTAAAATTGCTCATAATTGTATTAATCATCATCATTGGAAGCGAAATATTTATAACAAGGGTTGTAATTAAACTAATTCCTTTTTCGTCAAGTATTTTTCTATATGCTAAAAAATATCCTATTAAAATCATTATCATTATACTTAATACACTTTGATTCGCTGCAAAAAACATATAAACTCTCCCCCTATTTAATAGCCTTCCTATACTCCATTGGAGCGCAACCTTTTAGCTGTTTAAATACTCTGTTGAAGGTTTTAACACTATTAAATCCAGATTTATATGCTACTTGAGTAATAGAATCCATTTCCTCCATAAGGTGCCATTCTGCCTTAGTT
>Ga0209123_1003278_pt1 | contig 12364 bp, 9 predicted proteins | sample BarGraIncu00431A_FD_184500 | JGI IMG/M metagenome (GOLD analysis project Ga0209123, IMG submission 184500) | Arctic peat soil microbial communities from Barrow, Alaska, USA - Barrow Graham LP Incubations 004-31A (SPAdes) (version 2) | ecosystem: Environmental > Terrestrial > Soil > Wetlands >...
AAGCCATGAGCAGGATAAACGAAAGTCCATGCAGATCGAAGAGACGCAAAAAGGCGGCTCCAGGGAGCCGCCTCTGTCTTGACGCTTGGGTTTGCTTTTAAATTACCGCAACGCGGTTTAGTTCAACAGGTACCGTTGTGTCACTGGTTTCCCTTGTCCTGATTTTAAGCCAAGTGCAGCGTTACAAAATGGACATCCAGAAGAACACCGGCATTATCGCCGACATGGTTTCCTATTCCGCGGCAACTGCCCTCATGTTCGCTGACCCCAAAGGTGGGAGCGAAGCCCTTTCTCCTCTCAGCACAAACCCCGACGTCCAAGGCGCCTATATCTTAAATCCCCAAGCAACTATTTTCGCCTCGTACCGGAACCAGAAGACGCCGGAAAATGGCGCATTTTATTCACAATTGAGCAATATTTCAGACACTAAGCAACGGTTAGATCTACTTAAAAAGGTGGACAAGACGAGATTTTGGCAGATAGGAACTAGCTTCGTTATTGTCCGCCCAATCTTGTTTGAACATCGGGGCATCGGATTTGTAGTTGTGGAAACGTCCACTGCTCCGCTTTGGGACATGATCACCAGTGTCAGCACCTCCTCCATTGCAATCTTATTCATAGCCCTACTTGCGGCGTGGGTAATCGCTTCACGATTGCAGAGTTTGATCACCAGACCAATCCTGGCTTTGCATAAGACCATGTATCAGGTATCTCATCAAAAGGATTATTCAATACGGGCAGTTAGCGTTAATAGTGACGAAGTCGGTCAAATGATCGACGGATTTAATGAAATGCTAGGCAGGATCGAGGCGCAGGCAAAAGAGCTTGTCCTGCACCGGGATACACTTGAATCAACAGTGGCAGAGCGCACCCAGGAATTACAGCGGATAGTTGCAGACTTGGAGTTGGCAAGGGATACTGCCGAAATCGCTAATCGTGCGAAATCGGAATTCCTCGCAAACATGAGCCACGAGATTCGCACCCCGATGAATGGCGTACTCGGCATGGCGGAATTGCTGCTGGGTACCACCATGAACGACAAGCAGCGCCAGTTCTCGGAAACTATCCGCAACTCGGGTGAAGCGCTGTTGGCAATCATAAATGACATCCTCGATTTTTCAAAAATTGAGTCCGGCAAGATGGAACTTGAATCTATGCCGTTCGATCTGCATGATGTTGTGTGTGAGGCTGCCGAACTGTTTGCCACTGCAGCGCATAAAAAGGGGTTGGAGTTACTCGTTTCGATAGACCCGTCGGTATCCCGGAAGGTAGTCGGCGACCCGGCCCGTCTGCGTCAGATACTGTTAAACCTGATCAACAACGCGATTAAATTTACTGATCATGGCGAGGTCGCGGTAACAGCGAGCATGTTAAATCAAAATAAGGATAGTCATATCATTGGTTTTTCCGTTCGCGACACAGGGATTGGCATACCATCGCATTCTGTGACAAAGATCTTTGAGGCCTTTTCACAAGCTGACGGCTCAACGACCCGACGCTATGGCGGGACTGGACTTGGCCTCACCATAGTCAAGCAACTGGCTGAACTGATGGGGGGGATTATTCGTGTCGAAAGTGCCCCTGGTGTCGGTTCAACCTTTTACTTCACTGCATGTTTCAGCATCGATGCTAATCAGGTTCAGACCATATCTCCCTTAGATCACAAAGCGCTTCAGAATCTAAGGGTACTGGTGGTCGATGATAATGACACAAATCGGACCATTCTCGATCAGATCATTCAGGCATGGGGAATGAAAGTCACCACCGCTTCGAGTGGCAAGGAAGCGCTGGCAATTCTGCGAAATGCCGACCAAGGCGAATCGATTCAGCTTGCGATTCTTGATTTGATGATGCCTGAAATGAATGGTCTCGAACTCGCCCATGTCATTAATGCGGATCCCACCATTACACCGATGCACATAGTCATGCTTACCTCTGCGGGCATAACAGGAGCCTTGGAACAAACTAAGTCAGCTGGAATTGAATACTGCCTAACAAAACCGGTGCGGAGTTCATGGTTGTTCAATTGCTTGATTGGGCTGACTGGCATTGCCAAAAAGACCCCACCAAGATTGTTGGAACAAGCAGAGTTGGTCGCTATGAATATGCCGACTGCCGGCACAACCGTATTGTTAGTTGAGGATAACCCGGTTAACCAACAGGTAGGGATGGAGATGCTGAGGAGTCTGGGGTATGTTGTTACCGTTGCAAATAACGGTTGTGAAGCCCTCGAACTAATGTTAACCAGACATTTTTCCGTTGTTCTCATGGATTGCCAGATGCCACTCATGGATGGCTATGAGGCTACCAGAGCTTTGCGGCAAAACGAATTGCATATGTTGTCAGGCGCCGGAATGAATAGTCGCCAAGTTGTTATTGCTCTCACAGCACACGCGAGCAAACTTGACCGCGACGCCTGCATAGCCTCCGGCATGGATGATTATTTGACAAAACCGTACACTCAAGATCAGTTGTCGAATATCATAACCCGCTGGATCGACAACGAGACACTCGAAGACTTTGCCGCAGCAACCAATACGACAACGCCGGGTGCAGTCCCTCTGCAGGGAAATCCTTCCGCATTAATATTGGACGGTCATGGCGCGGCAATAGAATCAGAATACAGCGCATCTATCGATGAAAGCTACCTGAACAACATCCGGAAAATCGATCCCGATGGGACAAAACAGCTGCTGCGCATGGTCATCCGTTCTTACCTTGACGATACCCCCAAGGTAATTTCCGCACTCCATAAGGCTGCCGTAACAAACAATATGGAAGAGCTTTTCAGAAAGGCTCATTACATGAAATCCGGCAGTGCGAATGTCGGAGCCACCAGGTTGGCCGGGCTCTGCTGCACCTTGGAGTCTATCGGGAGGGAGAAGGATACCTTTGAGGATAGCGAAATTCTTCCTCGTATCAAAGACGAATTTAACGTAGTTTCCGCAGCTCTCACCCAGATGATGCAAGGTGGCCGACCATGACGGGCGAGTTTGGCGTAATTATGGGAACCTGCAGTGTTCTGGTGATAGACGATGATCCCACAGTCAGGCTGCTTACCCGGGCAATACTGGAGCAGTCGGGGTACAGCATAACTGAATGCCCGGATGGAACCGCTGCCTTGACATTGCTCCAGCAGATCAGGCCGGATGTCCTTCTGCTGGACGTCATGCTGCCGGGCAAGGACGGATTTGCCGTCTGCCAGGAGATCCGCGCCCACCCGCAAGGGGAGAATGTTCCCATCATCATGATGACTGGCCTGGACGACCTTGATTCCATCCACAAGGCCTACCGCCTCGGTGCGACCGATTTCATCACCAAGCCGATCAATTGGCAGTTACTCGCTTACCGGGTGCAATATATCATTCGATCGAGCAAAGCATTCGAGGCTCTGCGCACAAGCGAGGCACGTTTGAACCAGGCCCAGCAGTTGGCCAGCATGGGTAGTTGGGAATGGAATCCGCAGCTAGACCGTGTGGAGATGTCCGATTCATGCAAGAGTGTCCTCATGATTTCTTCAGAGACGGAAGTCTGGGACGTCCATTCCTTCATCACTTCAGGCCACTCCCGTGAACACCGACTTCTGCGCAAGGGCTTTGACGCACTGATACTCGGAGAGCCCTTGAGTATCGATTGCCAGATGGCAACCGAGGAGGGAGACAAACGCTTCATTCACCTGGAAGCAGCGGCGCGCTGCGACCTCGACAACAGGCATATCTTCGTAACAGGGACTGTTCAGGACATAAGCGAAAGAAAGCGTGGCGAAGAAAAAATCAGTTATCTGGCCTTTCACGATAGCCTGACCGACCTCCCCAACCGGATCCTCTTCAAGGAACACCTGGGTCGAGCTCTGACCATGGCCCGCATTCACCAAAGGTTACTGGCCATCCTCTTTATTGATTTGGACCGGTTCAAGGGAATCAACGACTCCCTAGGCCACGATATCGGCGACCTGCTGCTTCAGCAGGTCGCCCACAGGCTGAAACGCCGGATTAGGCCCTATGACGTGCTAAGCCGCATCGCCGAAGGACAAAAAGCCCCCCTCATTGCCCGCCTTGGAGGAGATGAGTTCACTATTATGCTGGAAGGAATTGAATCTCCTGACAATGCAGCCCAGGTCGCGCGAAGAGTTATTGAAACCTTGGAAGCACCCTTTGACCTGAACGGCAGCGAGGCCTATATCTCCTGCAGTATCGGCATTAGCATCTACCCCCACGACGGTGCTGATATTGATTCGCTGGTGAAAAACGCCGATGTGGCAATGTACAGCGCCAAGGAACTCGGTCGAAGCACATTCCAGTTCTACACGCAGGAAATGAATTCGGCCTCACTCCATCGGCTGACCCTTGAAACTCAACTTCGCAAGGCATTTGAGAAGAACGAGTTTTCTGTCGTCTACCAGCCTCAGGTTGATTGCATCACTAATCAGATTGTTGGGCTTGAAGCTCTTGTCCGTTGGTACAACCCTGAGCTTGGCTGGATATCTCCCGCCGATTTTATACCGGCAGCCGAAGACATAGGTCTCATCGTATCACTTGACCGCTGGGTTATAGCAACGGTCTGCCGGCAACTGGAAACCTGGCAAAATGAGCAGGTTCCCACAGTCAGAGTAGCGTTCAATCTTTCCGCCAATCACTTCTTAAAAAGCAATTTAGACGAAACGGTCCGTATTATCCGACAACGGAACGAGGCCTCACACAGTCCCCTTGAGCTAGAAATCACTGAGAGCGTACTGATGGGTCACACCGACGAGGTGATTGGTGCCCTGAAGTTGCTGGAGTCCACGGGCATCAGAATCTCCATCGACGATTTCGGGACGGGCTTCTCATCGCTTAGTTACCTGACCACATTCCCGTTTCATACACTAAAAATCGATAAATCCTTTATCACGAAGGTCACAGAGAGCGCCGAAAGCGCCTCAATCGTAAAGGCAATCATCGCGCTTGCCCACTCGCTCCACAAAGATGTAGTCGCCGAAGGTGTCGAGACGATAGAGCAGTTGGCGTTCCTGAAGAACTTCGGTTGCGCTGTTATCCAAGGATACCTTTTTAGCCATCCCCTCCCAGCGCATGAGATTTACCAACTCCTGATGGAGGGCCGCATTCAAGCGAAATTTACAGAACCGGCTATTCACGACTATGGGTACGCGCCATGAAAAATTTTCCTGCACTGAAAAATTTCCTAGCACCGCTGTTTTTACTGCTGATTTTCGTGGTGGCTGCCCCCCCCCAAGCCGCAGGCGAAAAGTTGGACGAATACCAGGTGAAAGCTGGATTCGTGTTGAACTTTGCCCTGCTTACCGAATGGCCGGTGGAATGCAAGGTTGATAAAGAGGCGTTCTCCATTGCCATTCTCGGTAAAGTACCCTCACCCCTTTTCACGAGTACATTGAGATCGCTGAAGTTTCGTGGGAACAATGTAACCGTCAAGCACATTGATTCGACGGAAGAGGCAAAGAACTTCAGACTGATCTTCATCTTTGCCTCCGAACGAAACCGTCTACCTGCCATCCTAAAGGAATTACACCATCTGAATGTTTTGACCGTAAGCGATATGAGTGGTTTCTGCGAGGCTGGTGGGATGATCGGTCTAATGACAGTACAAAACAGAATAGGATACGAGGTAAACCTCGCTGCGGTACGCAGAGCACGCTTTTCAATTAGCTCCCAAATGCTCAAACTTGCAAAAACAATAATTAACAACTGAATAGGCGGCATCTTGCCATAATTAGGAATGGAGGACATTCATGGACAGAAAAAACACTAGGGCTTGTTCAGGGCAACGATTCAGCACGGCCATCCGGCTCTTATCACTTTCGATGGTCGTTACCACCAGTCTGCTGGCAATCAGCCCCACCTCCTCACGAGCTGCAGACGCTATCGAAGGAGCTGGAGTGGCGAATCTCACCCTGGAAGACTTGATGTCAATGGAGGTCACCTCCGCATCGCGTAAATCTCAGTCACTGGCGTACACCGCTGCTGCTGTCTTCGTTATTACGCAGGAGGACCTGCGGCGTTCGGGGGTAACCAACATCCCCGATGCGCTGCGCATGGTACCGGGGGTGACGGTAGCCAAGATCGATTCGAGTAAATGGGCCATCACTGCCAGGGGCTTTAACGGTCGTTTTGCCAGGAAGCTTCTGGTTCTCATCGACGGACGCTGCGTTTATTCACCACTGTTCTCAGGAGTTTTCTGGGACGTTCAGGACACCCTGGTGGAGGACATCGAGCGCATCGAGGTCATTCGCGGGCCCGGTGCAACCATCTGGGGTGCAAATGCCGTCAACGGAGTCATCAACATCATAACCAAAAGCGCATCCGAAACAACCGGAGGACTTCTCGTCGCCAACGCTGGGAATTACGAGCGAGGCACCGTCGGAGCTCGCTACGGTGCCGCGCTGGGGGAATGGGGGGCAGTGCGCGGCTACCTGAAATATTTCAACCGTGCAGAGCAGAAAACAGAAGATGATCGTCCGGCCGATGACGGCTGGAACCAGGTACGGGGTGGTTTCAGGATGGACGGGAAATCAGGTGCCAATACCTATACCTTGCAGGGTGACATCTACGGTAGCACGGAGCGCGAGACGTTCAGCAGCCCCGACCTGACTTCTGCGTCTTTTTCCCGCAATAACACCGAAGACACCAAAGCCAACGGAGGCAACATCCTTTCCCGGTGGACACACTCGATAGCGGATAATTCAGAGGCAACGCTCCAGCTTTACTACGATAAAACCAACCGTAACATGCATGGGTTTCTGGATGAAAAACGTGACACAGTGGACGTCGACCTACTGCACCGTTTCCAGTTCATGGAATGGCATGATACCGTCTGGGGGGGAGGATACCGATATACGATTGACCGTATTCCTCCCTCAAGCGTTCTCTCGCTGGATCCTGAGAGCCGAAGCGACCACCTGTTCAGCGCTTTTCTTCAGGATGACTTCACCGTTATTCAGGATAGAATTCACTTAATAGTCGGCTCGAAAATCGAGCACAACGGCTACACCGGTTTTGAAGTCCAACCCAGCGGGCGTCTCATCTGGACTCCAAGCGAAAAGTTCACCGTCTGGTCAGCTATTTCCCGGGCGGTTCACACACCTTCTCGCGGTGAAGACAATGTTTTACTGCAACAGTCGGTCGTGCCGGTTCCAGTGCAGACTCCGGCAGGTATTCAGACAATTCCCCTGCCAAATATCATAAAGGGACCGGGAAATCTTCTGGCCGAAGAACTTATCGCCTATGAGGCCGGTATCCGGATGCAGCCCAGAGAGCGAGTCACTGTTGACATAGCCGGATTCTACAACAGATATAAACGCTTAGTCGGTGTCGATACCATACCGCCATCAAGCATCCAGCCATACATTCTGAACATGCTTAGCAACAATGGCAAGGGAGAAACCTGTGGAGGTGAATTGGCGGCCGATTGGCGGGCCTTGGATACTTGGCGTCTGGCACTTGCCTACTCGTTTATTGCCACCACCTCTCAAGCAGGCGAGAAGCCTCCGGCCCATCAAGCGTCACTGCGATCACACCTTGACCTGACACCTACTTTGGAATTTGACCTCTGGGGACGATATGTAGATCAGAGCCAAGACTATTTACATAACAAGCTCGCAAGTTATCTGACTCTTGATACACGCCTTGGCTGGCGGCCCGCAAAGAACCTTGAGGTGTCACTGGTGGGAAGGAACCTTCTTCATCAACTGCAGCAGGAGTATCGTCCAGAATTCATACAGACTGTTCCTTCAGGCGTTGGACGCGAGTTTTATGCCAAGATTGCATGGAGTTTCTGACGTAAATAGCTTGATTATACCTCGCTGAACCAAAAGGAAGGCAAAAGAGGATAAAACCGGGTAACGTCGTAACTCGCTGGTTATCCTGGGCTCGATGGCTGGAAGGCAAAAAACGAAATGTGCAGATCAAAGTGCCACTCGAAACACGGCAAGGGGTTAGGCTTGACACCTAACCCCTTGCCTTTTATTGGTGGGGATGAACGGGATCATGATGTCCATCAGTATCAGATCATAGGGACTGCCGGATTCATGCGCCAGCAGGAACAGTTCCAATGCCTTCTGTCCATTTTCAACGTGATCGGAAGCGCCATATTTGGACATCGTTTTCATCAGTACACGTCTGGCAACCGGATCATCTTCCACTATAAGACTCTTCAAATCAATCATCGCCCTGTAAGGAATTTGCCAAAATCTACATCCATGCTGAGGATGCGGTGTGTAATCCATTCGCTTAGAAATAATAATGTTGCCATGGAAATATGCTGTCCAGAATGGAAATCTTTCTGCATTTTCTTGACTCTAAGCAGAAATGAACTGTGCTCTTTTTTGTGGTTCATAATTCCCGGATAAAATCTATCCATCATCCAGAGTTCTTCGCTCTTGAAGTGATATCTGGCATAGTCTATTAATTCGTCTAAAATCGGGCCGAGATTTGGGTCCCCATTGGTGAAGCCATGATGCTTTTTATCTAATAATTCGAATAAATGTTTGTGGTGTAAATCACACTACTTTGATCTTGTAGTATTTTTTGGTCAGTCGCTGTCCCCTCCAGACGCACTCTGTTCCTATTCTATCCCTAATAAGGACAAACCTTCCCGAGGGCGAATTCTTAACATGGTTAATTAGTCGGTTGGCATTATTCGTGCTGACCAGTCCAGACAAGTGCCCTGAAATGAATTACAGGATCGTGTAGGACAAAGTGCGAATGATAGCAGGTTGCTATAAAAATGAAAGGGAGTCCATGGCAGGTTGCGCGAGATCATCTGCATGCCGTCTTGATCAGCGACAATTGAACCTCCCAGTGAAAGTAGTTGACGTTGATCACCGTCTATAACCAAAATCCGGACCAACCAGCAGATCGGAGGAGAAAACTGGTGCAAATTGGACATAGTTACAATCGGGCTTGTAGACCCATTCTCGCATGAATTCTTGCGGCGACCCGCTTACGCTTGTTGTGAGGGTGTCCATGATAAAAACTTACGAAGGTAAGATAAACCATTACAGGTTTCTGGTCTAGCGTCCGATACAGATAAAATGTCACAAATGAGTCACACTACGGGTTATCGATCAGGGTTAAGGGGGTTGGCATGAAAATCAGCAATAAACTGCTCTTTGGTTTTGCGACTGTCGCTGTACTGCTTGTCATTGTGGCTGCTGTCGGCCACTGGGGCGTAAACAGGATGAACGAGCTACTTGACGAATACGCTCTCACGGAGGGGAAGCTTGTAGAGTACTCCCAGCGCTTACGCTCCAACGTCAACGAGTTGCGACGCTTTGAAAAAGACGCCTTCATCAATATTGAATCAACTGAAAAGGTGGCGGAATATGCCAAGAAATGGCAGGAAACCTTTGACCGTTCCGGTAAGCGCATTGACGCCATGAATAAATTGTTTGCAAAGATGGATAGCGATCATGATTCAGAGTTTGCCAAACAGAAAACCAAGGATATCAAGATATTCCAAGAGGAGTTGGCCGCTTACGCGACGGGGTTCAAGAGCGTCCTCGAACAAATCAGGAAGGGGGAGGTTACTACCACTTCACAGGCCAATGTGGCTATTGGCGGATACAAGGAAGTGATCCACAAATTGGAGGCCCAGACACTTCAAAATTCAGATGACATCGATAAACAGATGGAATATGGCCTCAAGGAGGCTGACCGGCTGGAAACAAATATTCAGCGTACGATCCTTGGCATCTCTGGTATTGCTCTACTCTTAGCAGTCATCCTGTCTTTACTTATCCTACGATCCATCTTGAAGCCGCTAAGTGCAATGCTGGCAATGGTGACCGATATTGCCCAAGGGGAAGGGGACCTCACCAGGCGCCTGGATGGTAAGGCGAAGGATGAGTTGGGTGAGATCAGTCGGATGTTCAATCTCTTCATCGAAAAACTGCACACCATCATCTCTAAAATGGCCATTACTACCTCCCAGGTGTCTGCGGCAGCGAACCAGCTCGAAGCGACCGCGGAACATATAGCCACAGGAGCAGAACAGGTCGCAGCACAGTCCGGTACTGTGGCGACGGCAGGTGAAGAGATGTCTGCTACTTCCTGTGACATAGCCCAGAACTGTCAGCTCGCCGCCGAAGGAGCAAAATTAGCTAGTGAAGCCGCGGTATCCGGGGCCAGGGTGGTTGACGAAACCATTGCTGTCATGAACCACATCGCAGAAAGGGTTCAGAACTCGGCGAGGGCGGTGGAAAGCCTCGGTAGCCGTTCGGACCAGATTGGCGAGATCGTTGGCACTATCGAGGATATCGCGGACCAGACGAACTTGTTGGCATTGAATGCTGCCATCGAGGCTGCCCGTGCTGGCGAGCAAGGCCGGGGATTTGCCGTCGTAGCGGATGAAGTGCGTGCTCTGGCTGAGCGAACGACACGAGCAACACGCGAAATCGGTGAGATGATCAAGGCTATCCAGCAAGAGACCAAAGGCGCTGTCATCGCCATGGACGAGGGCGTCTTTGAGGTCGGCAACGGGGGTGAGAAAGCTGCCAGTTCCGGTAGAGCCCTTGAACACATACAGGATCAGATTAATGCGGTTACTGCCCAGATTCACCAGGTGGCAACAGCAGCCGAAGAGCAGACAGCAACAACATCGGAGATCAGCAATAATATGCAGCAGATCACAGAAGTCGTTTCTCAGACGGCGCGTGGTGCGCATGAGGCTGCCAGTGAGGCAACTAAGCTTTCACATATATCTAACGACCTTCAGCATATCGTTAATCAGTTTAAGCTTGCGTGACCGATCGTATCTTTACAATAGAGGATGAATAGCCGAAAAATGGAGTCTTCGTCTTCGTCGTTTGACTGGTTATTTAATCTAAACTATTCGAGTGTCGATTAAAAGGGCGGAGCCCTGGAGGACTTCACCCTAGATGTTCTAGCATTGACGAGGTGCTATTCTCTCACCCGCCGGCGAGGCCGGGATCGGTGCGGAATTGTCGGTGCTGCTGGCGACTGGTCCTGGAAGGGAGTTACATTCGCATGAGAGCTGCAATAGCAAATTTCAGGAAATTTGAAAAGGGAGGGTTTCATGACGGTAAAAGTTCTTCTGGCAGATTGACCACGAGATATTCCGCGAGGAGCTAAAGGGGCTGCTGGAACGGCAAAAGGATCTTTCCATCATTGCAGATACTGACGATGGTGCAAAGGCGGTTGAAATCGCTCTCGCGCTCCGTCCCGATGTGGCAATACTTGATATCAGCATGCCGCTTTTGAACGGAATCAAAGCTGCCCGAAGGATTGTAGCAGAGGCGCCGGAGACTAAGGTCATCATCTGGTCGATGCACATTAGCAAGGAGTATGTGTTGGAGGCACTGAGGGTCGGAGTCAAGGGGGTCCTCGCAAAAACCTGTACCTTGGATGAACTCGTCCAGGCCATTCAGCAAGTGGCAGCAGGACATTCCTACCTGAGTTCCACCATTAGCAATGCCATCTTGGGACTCATCCCCATTTCCAGCATACCTGTGCCCGACACCGCTCCTCAAGTTGTGGATGCCAAGCTGTCAAACCGGGAAAATCAGGTTTTGCGGCTGCTGGTTGAAGATAACTGTACCAAGGAAATCGGCAGTCTCCTGCACCCCAGTACCAAAACGGTAGAGACCTATCGCTTGAATCTTATGAAAAAGTTGGAGATCACTAGTATTGTCAATCTAGTCAAGTACGCCATCCAGGAAGGGATCACCACAGTCTAGTGTAGGACGACACCCTGTGCTGCTTGGCGATCGGTTCGTGACGCACCTTACGCAGCCAAACTGACAGACGCTTAATTGAACATCCTGTATGTAGTCAACGCTCTGGACGAGATCGTCACCCTTAAGGTAACGAACGCTCAAATCCGGTAAAGGCCGTCAGGGTGTCCGATGTCCTGACACATGCCACCTAACCTTTTCAAATTCATCGCCTGTCTAAAAGGATTCTGGATGCCCATAATGCCGTGGCAAGAAACTTTCAATATAGGAATTGAGCAGTTTGATATCCACCATAAACAGCTGGTTGGGTTGCTTAACTCATACTATGACGCATTAAAAGAGGGTGCCTCTGATGAAAAGCTTGGCAAATTGCTTAATGGACTGATTGATTATGCCGCATACCATTTTGCTGCCGAAGAAGAATGGATGGATGTAAATGAATGTTTTAAATCAGTTGGGCACCGAGAGCAACATGTTTTTTTTATTAAGATGAAGTGTCCTGTCAATAATGGACACGCCTATCTCAAGCGGCCCCTCTGTGACAATATAGGTGAGACACTTACCCCCCCGGTATATACTGTAGGGCGGGGAGGACCTGAACCATGGCAGTTGAGATTTTGAGACCCGCCCCTGTGAGCGCGGGAGCCCGAAGGGCGA
>Ga0209123_1003279_pt1 | contig 12362 bp, 9 predicted proteins | sample BarGraIncu00431A_FD_184500 | JGI IMG/M metagenome (GOLD analysis project Ga0209123, IMG submission 184500) | Arctic peat soil microbial communities from Barrow, Alaska, USA - Barrow Graham LP Incubations 004-31A (SPAdes) (version 2) | ecosystem: Environmental > Terrestrial > Soil > Wetlands >...
CTACAGGAGAAACCAAACAAGAAATAATATTGGGTGTAGATGCAGGAAGTAAATGTATTGGAATATCCGCAGTAACACAAAAGAAAGAAGTCTTTTCAGCAGAAATTGAGCTCAGAAATGATATAGTTAGAAAATAAAATAGATACGCATTTAAAAATAGTAAACAGAATCCATAAATTGCTACCTATTAGTAAAATTATTGTTGAGGTAGCAAGCTTTGATATACAAAAGATTAAAAATCCAACTATAGAAAGCAAAGAATACCAAGAAGGAACTGGTCTAGGATTTTGGAATGTACGAGAATATGTTTTCTTTAGAGATGGTCATAAGTGTAAAGGCAGGAAGGGATGTAACAACAAAATACTTAATGTACACCATATAGAATCAAGGAAAGTGGGCGGCAATAGTCAGGAAAATTTAATTACACTTTGTGAAGATTGTCATAATGACTATCACAAGGGGAAACTAAAACTTAACCTCAAACGTGGTAAATCATTTAGAGATGCAGCATTCATGGGGATAATGCGGTGGGCTTTTTATAATAAGATAAAAAAATTGTATTCTAATGTGAGCTTGACTTATGGTTATATCACCAAAAACACAAGAATAACCAATAATTTTCCAAAAGAACATAGAGTTGATGCACTATGTATTACAGGTAATACTTTAGTAAAAAGACTACAAGATTACTACTATATCAAACAAGTTAGAAGACATAATAGGCAAATTCATAAGGCTAACATTCTAAAGGGTGGGATTAAGAAGCTTAATCAAGCGCCCTATTTAGTAAAAGGGTTTAGATTGTTTGATAAGGTTCAATTTGAAGGTATAGAATGTTTTATATTTGGTAGACGAAGTACAGGGTATTTTGATTTAAGAAGGTTAGATGGAACTAAAGTTCATAGGAGCGCGGGTTTTAAAAAACTAAATATTTTGGAAATACAAAAATTTATTATGGGAAAGGAGATAGGCTGTTTATTGGAGTGTCTATGCAAGGTTTGGGCATTCCTCTCATGACTGAAGTCACGAGTATCCAGCCTCAAACATTATGAATGTTATTCTGTTTTAGAACCTTTTTCTAGTATATTTATTTAAAAAAAACCTTAATTTACTATTGAATTTTATTTTAAATCTGATATAATAATGTTAATAGATAGTAATTAAATCAACTTAAAATTTTATATAAATTTTTCTTTCTGGGATATTCGTGAAGCTCTTATTTTCAACCTACAGTATTAATACGGGAGTTCAAGATCTAGATGCGTATTAGGCCTATAAGACCAATATTTAAGTGGCAAGGACTGCTAAACATCTCTGAGGACACCCACCTATCGAAAAGATAGGTGTAAAAATTGGGGCAACGGTACCTTGGATTATAAATTTTAAAATTTTTGGTCGGTTTATAAAAGAGATAGAAATATCTCTTTTTTTTAGTTTGTTTTTATTTGAAATTTAAATTTCACTTTTATGGTATAATTGTTTTAAATTAATAAGGCATCTTTACAAAATATACTAGCATAATAACTAGTTATTTTTGTTGAGCGTGCCTAGTTTAGAGGTGTAGTTTTATGAGGGACGATAAAGTTCTCCAGATGATAGATAGTAATCCAATTGTTATAAAGAATATTGAAAATCTTACTGAGGAAATGAAGCTAAGGGCCGTAAAAAAAGATGGGATAATGATACGCTATATAAAATATCCTTCAAAAGGACTTCAGGACATTGCAATAAAAAACAATCCTGAGGCAATTGAGTTTATAGAAAATCCATCTTATGATATGGAAAAATATGTTGTTTCAAAAATTTGGAATACTCTAGCCTTTATTAAAAATCCTTGTGAAGAATTGATAAAAGTGGGTATTGCTCAAAAGGGCTATGCAATAAAATATGCTAAAAATCCCAGTATTGAATTGCAAAAATTAGCTATAGAAAAAGATTATGACTCAATAAAATATATAGATAACCCAATTGAAGAAATACAAATTCTAGCTATAGAAAAAAATTATGATTGTTTAAGATATATAGAAAATGCAACCACAAAGGCAGAAATATTGGCTATTACAAAGAATGAAGCTACTATAAAGTTTGTCTCACATATAGATAAAAATAAAAAAATATTATTTTTAAAACACAATGCACTGGTAATGAAATATTTTATTAATGACCTACCAATGGATGATATAGAGAAGGCTTTTAAAGAGGCATTATCTAAAGAAGAAGTACCTGAAAAGTATGTTAGAGATTTTATAAACTGTGAAAGTATAAATGAGAAATATGGTAATATATCAATGGATAAAACCATTTTTATTTATAGATATGGAAGTAAAGCCTGCAAGAGAATAGCAGTTGATGAAAAACTAAAGATTATGTAAGAGGGGATAAGGGATAAGTTATGAATTATAAGGATACATTGCTAAGTGTAGAGCTTGTTATTGAAACGGATGAAGTACCCATAATTGTAGGAGAAAGTGGAATAGGGAAAACTGCCCTAGCGAAAGAACTGGCAAAAAAGAAAGGCTGGAGCCTAGTTATTATAGATGGAAACCTTTTAAAAGAAGGAGAAATAGGCGGGTTACCAACAGTAATGGACTATAGTTTTAAAGATGCTGAGGGCCTCCTTGTTAGTAAAAAAAGCACTGTTTATGCAATTCACACAAAGCTACAGGAAATAGATAGTTTAATACTTAAGGGAAAAGAAGTGTTTTTATTTATTGATGAAATAAACCGTTGTGAACATACTGTGCAACAGGAACTTATGAATCTAATACTAAATAGAGATATAAATGGGTATAAGCTGCATGAAAAAGTAAAAATTTTAGCTGCAATGAACCCTTCTAGTAAATATGGAGACGATGTTGATTATCAAGTAGTCGATATGGATGCAGCACAAGAAAATAGATTTGTTTGGCTGTATATGGAAAGTGATTCAAAAGCTTGGCTGTCCTGGGCTATTGAAAATAACCTAGAACAGAAGGTTATAGAGTTTATATCTACTTTTCCAGAATACTTGCAGAGTACACTAAAGGATGAACAAATAAGAGCTACTCCTAGAAGTTTTGAGCGGGTTTCTAAAACCTATAGAATCTACAAAAGAAATAAAGACAAGACTCCTAAAAGAATATTCTTAAATATTCTAAAAGGAAATTTAGGTGATAGAATTGGTCATGAGTTTATGGCTTTTGCAGAGGAGAATAATAAACCTTTAATTTCTTATGAAGAAGTGTTTGATCCTTCAGAGCTCGCACAGGAAGTTATAGCAAAGGTGAAAAAAGAAAGCCACACAAGATTATATTTGATTGCAAAGAATATTTTGCATACCTTAGATAAAAAAGAAGTTTTAAACAGCGATGTAACAAGGTTTGTGGAATTTTTGGGGTTATATCCTGTGGACTTAAGCCTTGGGATTATGCAAGATATTAAAGAAAGTTATAATAATGTTTATAAGTTATGTTTAGAAAATGAAGACTTCATTGAAATGTATTTTAAGGCCTATAATCAAATAAAGGGCTAGGTGATATTATGGGAAAAATCTTTGAAACACTTAAAAACTCACTTTATGACCAAATTTCTAATGTGAAAAGCATAGAGCACATGCCAAAGGATTTTACAGAAGATTTTTTGAAACTCGTTACTAATGTTAATTTTATGCTTATAGAAGATAGCGAAAATTTTTATGGCTATTTTCTACTTCAAATGTCTAGAGAAATAAAATATGATATAACCACTCCCACAGCTGTAAATTTTAAATTATCTAGATATGTAATTTACTTTAACCCTTATATTTTTTTGAATCTCACAGGGGAGCAGATGAAAAGCACTATTAAACATGAGATTTATCACATATTATCTTTTCATTTAAAACGGGCGAGAGTACTTAAAACAAAATATAGTGCCTTGGCTATTAATATGGCAATGGATATAGTAGTGAATCAGCATTTAAAAGACCTTCCACACTTTGCTACAACCTTAGATAGCATAAATTTCAAGTATAGTTTAAAGCTACAACCTTATATGACTATGGAGTATTATGCTGATAAAATTCAAAGTGCGCTAAGTCTATTAGAGGAAAAAGATGAAAGCCAAGAGGATGATTCTAAGTTTGATCGCATAAAAAAAGAATATGATGCATCCAAAACTCATGATTTATGGGAAGAATCCACAGAAATTGATGAGGAGACCCTTAAAAATTTTACGGAAAAATTTGTATCACTATCAGATAAGGGATCAATTCCTCTTTATTTAGAGGGCATGCTCAAAGGGCTCGCTGGTAAAAAAGGAGAAATTCCTTGGAATATGTATCTAAAAAAATTAATGGGAACACTAGAAGGTGACAAAAAAAAGACTATTACAAGAAGAAGTAGGCGTCAGCCTAATAGACTAGATTTAAGGGGAGAACTTAGGGGACATACAGCTAGAATTACCTTGGCTATAGATATAAGTGGTAGCATAAGCAATGAGGAATTTCATGGAGCAATAAAGGAAGTTTTTAATATTGTAAAAACCTATAAACATGAAATAACACTGCTTGAATGTGATACAGAAATAAGACAAGCATACAAGGTGAAATCCATTAATAATGTACGTAAACGTTCAATCACTGGCGGTGGTACAAAATTTACACCTGTTTTTGATTATGTGAATAATACTGATGCAAACCTATTAATATATTTTACAGATGGAAAGGGTGAAGAAAAGCTAGGGGTAACACCAAAGGGCTATAAAACCTTGTGGGTTATATCAGGACGTGGAGATAAACTTTCATTAAGTGAACCTTTTGGTATTGTAAAAAAACTAAAACCTGTAGAAATAAAAGAGGACACAGAGGAAAGACTAGATGTAATGGTGGATGGTTTTTCTGGGAATCATCATGAACCTATATATTAGGGAGGAATAAAGTATGAAAGTTCTCCGAAGTGCCTTGCAAAAGAGCTTGAAACTTGAAATTCGATTAAGAAATTCTAATGCTTTGCTCATGTGAAATTCTCTATCACTCACACTCGCCGTCCTGGCTCGGGTTCGCTAGCCTGCCGTCCTGGCAGGCTTACGAGAATTTTACATTTGCAAAGCAAGAATTTCTAAATCGAATTTCAATAGTTTCTACGCTTCTTATTGCAAGTCACTTCGGAAAAATTTATACTGTGATACATAGACCCCTGGCGGGGCAGTGCTGAAGATGTCAAATCAAGAAATATAAAACTAACTAACGCTTATAATCGAAGTCCTGGCAGGCTTACGAGAATTTTATATTCGCAAAAGAAAAATTTCTAAATGGAATTTCAATGGTTTCTGCGCTTCTTATTGCAAGTCACTCCGGAAAAATTTATACTGTGATACATAGACCCCTGCGGGGCAGTACGGAAGATGTCAAAACTAGCTAACGCTTATACTCGAAGTCCTAGTAGGCTTACGGAAATTTGTAATGCAATAAACTAAGAGTCTGTAATAACTATTTATACACAGTGAATTTTTTTTTCTTATATTATGCTAACAAAAGCATTTTAGCAATATATACTTTTCGTTATAGCATAATATAAGAAAAATTACCTACCCTATAATTTAAATATTTTAAACTCCATAGGATTTAAAATTAAGCACTGGCTTAAATTTATTTCCTCTAAAGTGAAAATATCTATAGCAGTGTCACACAAAGCTACATTAAAATTATACACCTCATCATTATTATTGATAGCAATTAATAGAGTTTCACCCTCATAATTTCTTTCAAAAACCAATACATTGTCTTTGCAATAAAGTGTTTTGTAATCTCCATAAATCAGTGCTTTATTGTTTTTTCTGAGAGATATCATAGTTTTATAGTGGTTAAATAATTCTGTGTTTTGCTTTTCAACATCCCAAATCATACATTTTCTACATTGAGGATCATCACCACCATCAAGTCCTATTTCGTCTCCATAATAAATATATGGCACTCCTAGATAGCAAAATTGTAAGGCAATTGCAAGCTTCATTTTGTCTAAATTACCCCCGCACTCAGTTGAAAATCGTTTAGTATCATGGCTATCCATTAAGTTCCAGAGCTGCCTTGTGATACTGTTCATATAAAGAGTTCTGTTAAAGGATAGTATATGGTCAAATTGCTCCACGGTTATACTTCTATTTGCGAAAAAATCCACTAAAGCAGATTTAAAAGGATAGTTCATTATGCTATCCATCTGATCTCCTTTTAAGAAGGAACTTGCTTCATGCTGTACTTCTCCAATAATAACGGCATCTTTATTAGCTTCTTTAACTACTTTTTTGAAAGCTCTCCAAAAATCATGATCAACTTCATCGCAAACATCCAGCCTCCAACCATCAATGCCTATTTCTTTTACCCAATATTCTCCTACTTTTAATAAATACTCTCTTACTTCACTATTATGAGTATTTAATTTAGGCATGCTGCTTATGAAATTATCAAAAGTGTAGTAGCTCACCTTATCAGTACTAACTGGGTAACTATCGATAAAATACCAATCCTTATACTTTGAAGCTTCTTGCTTTTCTAATAAATTCTGAAAGGCAAAAAAGTCACTTCCGGAATGATTGAATACAGCATCAAAAATAATTTTCATTCCTTTTTCATGACATTTTTTTATTAACTCTTTTGCTTTGCCTAAAGTTCCAAACTGAGGGTCAATGTCATAATAATCTGCTGTATTATATTTATGGTTTGAAGAAGATTTAAATATTGGAGTTAAGTAAATTAAATTAACACCCAATTCTTCTAAATAGCCTAACTTATTGATAATTCCTTGAAGATCTCCACCAAACATAGATTCAATTTTTACTGAGGTGTCCCAAGGAGAGGTATTTTTGGGGTCAATACACTTATTCCCATTATAAAAACGATCTGGGAAAATTTGATATACAACTGATTCTTGCAACCAATTAGCTTGCTCATATAAATCTCCCTGTGCTAAATAGGCAAATTGAAAAGCTGTGAATTCTTTTAGAGTTGGTGCATTATCTCTAAAACCTCTCTCATCAAAATATATTATATTATTATTCCAATCAACAAGCTCAAAGTAATATCTATATCTGTTTCTCTCTACAGATACTTCTGTTTCAAAATAATCAAATAAGTCAGCTTGAACTGTAATTTTCATTTCTTTAACAGAGTATGAGTCTTGAAAGTTATATCTATCTTTATAATGTAAATTGCATTTTTTAATATCATCTTTTGCGGTTCTTAAACGCAGCACAAGGGTGTTTAAATCTTTGCCATAGGCATAGGGTGTTTCAGTAATATGATATATTGCATGTTTATTCATTTTAATCTACCTCACTTTTATGTTTACCCCAGGCATATGAAAAAAATAAAAAATGGATTGAGATGTGGATATTTTTTGCATGCCGTAGTATATTTATGAAGCAATTATAGCATAACCATTTAGTGACAATTGTATATACTTCATAAAATATGTACATATACTATGTAACTTTATCTGTATATATTGACCAGTATTTTTATAAATGTTAAAGTTAAAATAGGATTTTTATTTAACAATATTTAAGTATGGAAGGTGATACTTTGAATAAAGAGGTTAAGATAATGCTTGAGACCTTTGAATCTGATATTTATATTTTTAATAATGATATATCCTTTTTAATTGAGTCTAAAAATATACCAAAAGTATTAGGGACCCTAAAAGAGAAACATCTACAGGAAAAAGAAAATGGGCAGTCCACTGGCAATAAAAAAAATGATTTAATTATTTGGAATGCTATATATACAAGGGAAATTATAAAAAATGGTGTATCAAAGAGTGCATTGCATCCACTTTATAATAAATTTTACAATAAAATAAAAATTATTACTAATTTAAATGAGTTACAAGCTTTGGAAATTAGCATGGTAACAGCATATTTTAACATTTTAATAAATGATATTGAAGTAACTGATAATTTTATGATTAATAAAATGCTGCAATATATACATATAAATATTGAAAACCACTTATCTCTTGAAAAGTTAGCTATGGATCTAAATATTTCAGTAGGTTACGCAAGTGATTGTTTTAAAAAAAACATGGGTGTTTCAGTAATGAGATATGTACAAAAAACAAAAATAGATAGAGCAAAAAATCTGCTACTGAGTACAGATAAAAGCATTTTATATATTGGGATTTTATTGGGGTTTTATGATCAAAGCCATTTTAGTAGAGCTTTCAAAGCAATAGTGGGGGTTTCACCAACGATGTATAGAAATAGTAATTACGCATAATGCACATGAAGATAAATATATTAGAGATAACCTCCGATTGTAATATAGCATTATAAAGTTGCTCATTTGTGAATGCGTTTGCACAAAAAAACCTTGTTTTTTAGTTCGTGAGAACATTGCATTAATATAAATAAAACAATATTGTTATTGAAATAAGTTAATATATAGAGATTATAATGGCGAGAAATGATGTTAAAACTCATTTCACATTAAAAGAACTGAGCATTTACCTATGGTTGAATAAACGGCACAGCATTTTGTTAGAAAAGTATTTGACAATCTCAAAAACCGAGTTTATAATAAAATTATGCAAACGGTTGCAAAAAAACATTATAGGATAATAATAATTTAGGGGGATTAAATATGAAAAGAAAAGTATTAAGTCTATTATTAACTTTAACCTGTACTGTATCATTAGCAGCATGTGGTACCAAAACTGATAATAAAAAAGTTGAAGAAACAAAAACAAAAGCTACGGTAGCAGTAAAGGAAGAATTAAAACCTGAAGAAGGAGCCAAATTAATAGTTTGGGAATCTCATGGCCCTGAAGCCGAGTTTATGAAAGCTGTTAATACTGCCTTTGAAGCGAAATACGGAGTGAAAGTTACATTAGAAGAACTTCCAGCTGTTGATTCTATAAAAAGATTAGCTACAGATGGTCCTGCTGGAGTGGGAGCTGACGTATTTGCTTCACCACATGATCAAACTGGGGAACTTGTGGCATCAGGATTAGTTTTAGAAAATACTTTATTTACAGATAGAGTAAAGAATGATTATCTAAAAGCAGCTTCTGATGGGGTATCAATCAAAGGAAAAATTTATGGGTACCCAACAGCAATAGAAACTTATGGATTATTTTATAATAAAGATATATTCCCTACAGCACCAAAAACCTATGAGGAAATAATTGCAAAAGCTAAAACATATAATGATGCAAAAGCAAACAAATACGCATTTATGTGGGATATTGGGAATGCTTATTTCTCTCATAGCTTCATAGCAGGCGGTGGTGGCTACATATTTGGTCAAGGCGGAACTGATAAAGCTGACATAGGTATTGATTCAGCTGGATCAATTGAAGGAGCAAAATCTCTAATGGCTTTGAAGGGAAGTTTGCCAGTTAATGCATTAGATTCAACTACTCAAATTATTGAGGGTTTATTCGATGAAGGAAAAATAGGAGCTATAATCGATGGCCCATGGGCAGTAAAAGGTAGAACTGATGCTAAAGTTAATTTTGCTGTAGCACCATTACCTAAATTAGCAAATGGAAAGCAACAATCAAGTTTATCAGGAATAAGAACATTATTTGTTAGTGCCTATGCAAAATATCCTAAAGCAGCACAGTTATATGCGAGCTTTGCAACATCTGATGAAATGTTATTAAAAAGATTTGAGCTTACTAAACAAATACCACCAGTTAAAGCACTAATGGAAGTGGAGGCAATTAAAAAGGATCCAATGGTTGCACCATTTTTAGAGCAAGCGAAATATGCTATACCAATGCCATCAATACCTGAAATGGGAGTTGTTTGGGTACCATACGGAGCAGCATTCTCATCAATGTGGAATGATGGAGTAACTCCTGATGTGGCATTGAAAAATGCAGCAAAAACTGTTAGAGATGCAATAGCAGCTCAAAAATAAATATAATTAGTTATTAATAGAATTTAGTCATTTGCAAGATAGCGAATGACTAAATTTTTAATGAAATTCTGTCTAATTTCAGGAGGTATGGAATGAAAAGATCAAAAAAATCAACTATTTTTTCAGTGCTCTTTATGGGCCTCGGACAAATATTTAACAAAGAAATATTTAAGGGAATTATGTTTGCAATTATAGAAATAGTTACTATACTTAATTTCACTTATTTTATAAGGTCAATTACCGGCCTTATTACACTAGGAGTTAAGGGACAATACTTTGTGGATGGTGTAGTAAAAGGTGATCATTCTATTTTCCTAATGATTGAAGGTCTTATAGCAATTGCTATTTTAACTCTCGTAATTTTAGTGTATATCTTTAATATCCTTGATGCAAAACGAGTTGGCGAAGAAATAGAAAAAGGTGTAAAATCTTTAGGTACAAAAGAATTTATAAAATATGTATGGGATAAATATTTTCCTCATATCATGATAACGCCGGCATTTATGTTTACTATATTTTTTATTGTGCTCCCAATTGTATTTACCGTAGCAGTGGCGTTTACAAACTATTCAAGTCCAAATCATTTGCCACCAAGAAATTTAGTTGATTGGGTTGGATTTCAAAATTTTAAAGATATAATAAATTTGAAAATATGGAACAACACTTTTCTTCATGTAGGTCTTTGGACAATTATATTTGCAGTAGTAACCACTACTTGTAATTATTTTGTAGGATTAATGTTAGCACTATTAACTAATTCTAAGGGAATAAAACTAAAAAAGGTTTTTAGAACAATTTTCATTTTACCATATGCTATACCAGCATTTATTTCATTACTTATAATGAGATTAGCATTCAGTGGACCTGGACCAGTTAATAATATGCTAGCTTCTATTGGGCTTGAAAAGATACCGTTTTTTACAGATCCATTTATGGCAAAAATAATGGTTTTAATCATATGCGTTTGGTTAGGCGCTCCTTATTTTATGGCACTTATGTCAGGTGTACTTACTAATATAGATATGTCACTATATGAAGCATCTGAAATTGATGGAGCAACTAAGTGGCAGCAATTTTCTAAAATTACATTGCCTTTAGTGCTATTTCAAACCATGCCATTATTAATAATGTCTTTTGCTTATAATTTTAACAATTTTGCTATGATTTATTTGTTAACAGATGGAAATCCAGTTAATGGTTCATTCAAATATGCAGGAGATACTGATATTTTAATTTCCTGGATTTATAAGATGACAAAAGATCAGAATCAATACCATATGGCATCTGTAATTACAATTATATTGTTTATTTTTGTTGCAGGTATCTCAGCATTCAGCTTTAGTAAAACCAAAGCCTTCAAAGAGGAGGACATGATGTAATGAATACAAAAACAATAAAAAACAAAAGGGTGAATTTATCTGATTTAATTCAAAAAATAATAATTTATGCTATATTGGTATTGATAAGTATAGTAATACTAACACCAATATTTTGGATTGTTTCATCTTCCTTTAATAGTGGTACAAGCTTATTTAGTTCCTCCTTAATTCCTAAAAACCCAACATTAATCCACTATAAAGAGTTATTTACAGAAACTGATTTTCCAAAATGGTATGTGAATACATTGAAAATTGCTACAATAAATATGATTATATCTGTTATAATCACAACACTTTCTGCCTATTCTTTCTCTAGATTCAAATTTAAGGGCAGAAAACAGGGCCTCATGGCAATGATGATTTTGCAGATGTTCCCGGGCTTCTTAGCTATGACTGCTATATTTATTTTACTAAGTAAGTTAGGATTAATAAATAGTCATTGGGGTTTAATCCTTGTGTACGCCGGTGGACAGATACCATATAACACATGGTTATGTAAGGGGTATTTTGATGGGATTCCACGAAGTTTAGACGAAGCTGCAAAAATAGATGGAGCTTCAAATATGACTATTTTCATAAAAATAATATTGCCCCTAGCAAGGCCAATAATTACATTAGTTGCACTTACAAACTTTATGGGACCTTGGTTTGATTTTATATTCCCTCAAATAATATTAAAAAGTGCTGATAAGAAAACACTTGCTATGGGATTATTTGAATGGGTTCAAAAGCAACAAAATACACAATTTACAAGATTCGCTGCAGGAGCGATTTTAGTTGCTATTCCAATTACATTGCTATTTGTATATTTGCAAAAGCATATTGTAGAAGGGCTATCCTCTGGTGCTACTAAAGGTTAATTTTTATAATTAGACATCATTTAAAATAACTAATATACTGATTAGTTATTTTAAATGATGTCTAACTCGTATCACCGCCTTCTAAAAATGTAATAGCTTTATTTTAATAGAAAAGTTATAATCTCGTCTTTGACAGTTGTGAGAGGCGAAAAGCTTGGAGACCCTTATAAATAGGGCATTCCAAGCTTCTTGTATGTGTTAAAAAAGTGAGTAATATTTTTATTTTTGCGTACCTTTTAAAATATTTTT
>Ga0209123_1003281_pt1 | contig 12352 bp, 8 predicted proteins | sample BarGraIncu00431A_FD_184500 | JGI IMG/M metagenome (GOLD analysis project Ga0209123, IMG submission 184500) | Arctic peat soil microbial communities from Barrow, Alaska, USA - Barrow Graham LP Incubations 004-31A (SPAdes) (version 2) | ecosystem: Environmental > Terrestrial > Soil > Wetlands >...
GCCGGAAATCCTGAGCGCCCTGTTGTGGAAAAAAAGCACGCTGACGACGTCCCCCTGGTTGATCTGGGGATGCTGCTCGAATGCGGTCACCCCGAGGATCTCTCCCATGTTCTCGTCAGAGACCACTGCCCGCCTGATGACGCTCACCTTGGTGCAATGCGCGCGGTAGTGGTCGGAATATTCATATTTCATAACAGGCTTGCTCCTTTGGCCCTGCCCATCCGGCCCTTCCGCCGCGGCAGGTGATCCTTGAAACAGTATGGCATGGTCATGTTACAGGTAGGTTCTCCTTACTTAACTTTGAGGTTAAATTGGCGGGGTTTTGTCGGGGATGGTCTCCGGCAGGGGAAAGGTTCCCCGGGTCGCAGCACGGAATCCTGCAGCTTGACCGTTAAATCAATATGCTGCAATGCAATTGTCACTTGAATGAAACCCCATCAAAATGATGCGATGCTATCATCGCCCCTCGGCTCCAGAAGCGCTCTGACTCAATTCTCATCTATTTAAAAGAGCAAGGTTGGTACTTCATGATTTTCGCCCTACTTTCCTGCATCTCTTTGTTGGTTCTGATTTCCTCCTGGTTTTTGTACAGCAGGAACCTGGAACTGTTTCTGTGCCTGCTCATTGCCATTAACTTCGAATTTTTCCTCATGCTGCCGAAGTTCGTCGGGTACAAATACCTGCTGCTCCCTATGATCATCGTCCTCATGTTCGAGGGTTTCGTCACCGGGAAGCTGGCTCTCGGCCGTTACGGCTGGTGGGTGCTTTCGTTTCTGGCGATTTCCCTCATGGGGGTGATCGTCGCCTGGTCCCTCGGGCAGGGCATGGTCCTCAGCCTGAAATCGGCCAAATTTGTGCCGCTGGTCCTGATCTATTTCCTGCTCGCCGGGCGCCGGATAGACGTCGACAAATTTGCCGATTACTACATCGGCATGAGTCTTGTCGTAGCCTCCCTCGCGACAGTCTGCTACCTGACCCACGGCGCGGTCAACTTTTTCCCGGAGATACCGGCCTACGCCCTGATCGGGGATTCCGGACGTCTGCGCATCACGGCCGGGCAGTACGTCATTTCCGCCGCAGCGGTCGTCGCCTTCGCCAGGTTCACCGGCAGTTCGCGCTGGCGCTACCTGCTGGCAGCCGGTGCTTTGTTCGCGGAGGTCATTTTCGCCCAGCAGACCCGGGGCTTTGTCGCCGCCATATTCCTCAGCATGTTCGTGGTCTATGTGCTTTCCTACAAGCTCACCATGATGCGGCTCTCGTTGTACCTGGTTTTCACCGTTTGCTGCCTTGCTGGCTGGCTGCTCTTCTCCGGAACCGACCTGAGCGAGTTCGATTTCGTCAAGAGAACCCAGGGAGACTTCAGGAGTCAACGCGGGAAGTTCGGGGGAAGCCTGCAGGGTCGTCTCAATGCCTATCTGTACTATTCGAAGGAGCTACAGAAACATCCGCTGGCGGGCCGCGGCCTGCAGAATTTCAATTGGGAAAAAAACCCGGAAAAAAATCTCCAAAGGTACAGCGGTATCAGCCTGAGCGATATCGGGGTCGTTCATTTCCTCGTGGAGGCTGGGCTGGTCGGCTCTATCTGGCTACTGTACGGGCTTCTCAAGCTCTGGAGAGACGTGTTCAGGCTGCGCGGCCACCTGGTGGTCGCCTGCTACTTCATCATCGGCACCTTCACCATGCCGACCCTGGACATGTTTCTGAGGCAGGACGACACCCAGTTCCTTTTCGCAGTGTTTCTCGGTCTGGTTTCCAGCATGACCATCTGGGCCGGCACCGGGACCGGCCTCGGGGAAAAGGGCGGGCTGCTGCCGGCGGCCGCGCCGGAACCGCTCCCGGCACATCGGGGGCTCCTTGCCGATTGACCGTGCGCCGGAGAGCGGACCCCTTTGCCCGCTGGGAAGAACCAAGATGCAGCGCCTGCGCGTTCTCATCTCGGCTCACGAATTTTCCCCCGAACAGGGGTCGGAATGCGCCATCGGCTGGAATATTGCCACCGTGATGGCCGGCTATCACGAGGTGACCGTGCTCTGCGCGGATGGGCCGGCACTCAATGCCGACTCCTACCGCCATGCCGTGTCCCGGTACCTGGAGCGGCAGGGCGCCATACCCGGACTGCGGGTGGTCTTTGTTGGGCAACCGCCGGGGACCCTGCGCTGGGCGCGCCTGAACCGGAAACTGATGGCGCTGAGCGGCGGGGTCGGGTGGCAGCCGCTTTACTATCTCGGTCTGAACGGCTGGCACCGGGCCGCGCTCAGGAAGGCGCGGGAACTGGGCCTGGACAATTTCGACCTGGTGCATCAATTGACGCCCCTTAGCTTCCTGCGACCGGGGTTTCTCTGGAAGACCGGGCTGCCGTTTTTCTGGGGGCCGCTGGGCGGGATGTATCGGGTCCCCCCCTCTTTTTCCCGGTCAGGCGGGCTGGGCTCGCTTCTTTTCGAGACCGTCCGCTGTTGCAACATCGCCTGGCAGGTGGGCACCTCCCGTGCCCTGCGCCGCGCGGTGTCGAAGGCGCGGCGTATCTGGACCATTACCGGGGACGAACTGCGCACCGTGAACGGCTTCGGGGGAAAAAAGGCGTTCCCGATGATAGACACCGCCCCCCCCCCGGGAATCACCGGCCGGGTCCGGCGCTACGACGGCAAAAGGCCCCTGGAAATATGCTGGTCCGGCCGTCACGAGTCCCGCAAGGCCCTGCCGCTTTTGCTCCGGGCCATTTCACGGCTCCCCGAGCCTTCCCGGATATCCCTGACCGTTCTCGGCGCGGGTCCCGAGACCGCTAACTGGCAGACGCTGGCGCATTGTTTGGGCCTGGAAAAGGTGCGCTGGCGCGGTCAACTCCCCTATGACGAGGCACTGCAAGCCATTGGGGAGGGGGATGTCTTCGTCCTTTCCAGTTTCCGGGAGGCGGCTTCCATGGTGGTGCTGGAAGCGCTAGGGTGGGGCCTTCCGGTTGTCTGCCACGACGCCTGCGGCATGGGGCTGGCGGTGGACGGCAGCTGCGGCATCAAGGTCCCCTTCCAAAGCCCGGAAACCAGCGTCGAGGGATTCCGCGCCGCGCTGGAGCGCCTGCTGGATAACCCCGAACTCGTGGAGCAGCTCTCCCAAGGAGCTCTGCGCCGGGCCGCCCTTTTGAGCTGGGACGCCAAGGTGGAAGAAATCGCCCTGGCCTATCTGGAGGTCGCCGGTGAGCCTGGCCCGCTTGGTTGACCGCGCTAGCGTGCCTGCTTCCCGGACTGCCTACGCCCGGTCTCCCCGCGGGAAGGGAGGGGGGATACGGCACGGTTTCTCCGGGGAGCGCCTATGAAGGGGGGAAAGCTGGGACCCGGTGTCAGCTGCCTGCTGGCGCTTTGCTGCTCGGCCGCGCTGCTGCTCGGGAGCGTCTGCCTCACGGCCGCCGGGGCCCCGCGGGAAAAGCCGGCCGCAGCCTCCCTGCCGCTGCGTCTCGAGGTGGATCAGGACCGGCAGGCGCGCGCTTTTTACGGCGGCCTGCAGGCGATTGTCAGCATTGCCGGGACCTTCGAAATGAACGCGACCCCAACCCTGACGGGGAGCCGGACCGGCATTTTCAGGGGGCCCTGGCAGGCCGGTCTGCAAAGGGTGGCGCCAGGCGGATACGCCCTCTCCGGCAGGGATGCCAAGTCCGGGGCGGCCTACACACTCCGCCTGAGCCAGCTCGACGCCAGCAGCCTGGAGGTGGATTATTCCTTCACCGCCCCGTCGCGCCCGGCGGACCTTGCCTTCGACATCCTCAAGCTGTCCGGGGACCTCTTCGCCGGGGCGGGACTGGAGAGTTCACCCGCGGCGCTGACCGACACCTCCCAGGTGGCGGCGCAACCCGCGAGCGTCGCCCGGCGCATCCTTCTTACCGGCAAGAACCGCGTCCTGGTGAGGGGGGCCGCCTGCGACATAGAGATTACCGACCTCCTGGGCTCCGGATCCATCCTGGTCGGGGACTTCCGCGCCGTCCCCTGGGACAAGGAGAAATCCATCATCTTCATCGGCGACCGGCCCGCGCTGGTTCCCGGGCGCCATTACCGGTTCCGCTACGCCGTGCGCTCCCTGGCGCCTTCCCGCAGCGCGCTGATCCGCGACGAGCGTGCCACCGGGCACCCGGTGGCTGCGGGCGGAAACCGGGACAGCTTCGGCGCGCCGCCCAGGGAAGAGCAGCAGGCCGCGGGCTATTACCGGTTGCCGGACGATACCGTCATCAGCGGCAACCCCAGGGGAGCTGCCGAAGCCATCCTTCTCCGGGAACTGCGCAGCCGGACCGGACTGCGCTGCCGGACCGGGGGCGCCGCGGCTCCCGGTTCCTCCGGGGGAATCCGCCTCGAACTCGCCGCCGCCTCGGCCGCGGACCCGCTTCCCGCCGAAGGGTACCAGCTTCGCGTCGAGCCCGCGGGTGTCGTCATCCGGGGGGCGGACGCCCGCGGTTGCCTTTATGGCGCCTATGCGCTCCTGAACCGGCTGCAGCAGGTTCCAGGTGGCTGGAGGGTCGCCTGCGGGACGACCCGCGACTGGCCCGAGCTGCCCCAAAGGGGGGGCTGCATCGAGATGCTCCCTCCCGCCCGGCGGGATGTCGCGCTCTTCAAGCGCTACCTGGACGCCATCTCGCGCTCCGGGGGGAACCTGGTGATATTTCTCCACGACGCCGCCCAGGTCGAAAAGTGGCGCACGGCAAGCGCGGGGCCGGGCTGGACCGAGCAGCAGCTGGGGGAAATTTCCCAGTACGCCCGCTTCCTGGGGTTGGAGGTCTGGGCGGGGATGGGCTCGGTGTTCAGCTCCGGCGCCTTCCCCGGCCTGCCGCTTGCCGAGGGGAGCAATTACCCGGACCCCTCCGGCGCGGGGGCCTACCGCCGGCTTTTCGCCCTGTACGACCGGCTGCTGCGCGTCTACCGGCCCGGCACGCTCTTGATCAGCCACGACGAGATGAAGGGCCTTTCCCGCTACGCCTTCAAGCTCAAGTCGAGCGAGGCGGATATCTTCGCGCGCGATGTCGGCACCATCCGTGACTGGCTGAGCGCACGGGGTGTCACCACGGCAATCTGGGGCGACATGCTGCTCGACCACGAGCGCTGGGAAAAAGAGGTGGGGTCGGCCAACAGCAACAACCCGATGCTGGACTCCGGCGCCACCCACGAGACGCTCGGCCTGCTGCCGCGCGACCTGGTGATTCTCGACTGGCACTACGACCTGCACCGGGAGTACCGCAGCGTGGAGCTGTTTCGCCGCCAGGGGTTCCGGGTGCTGGGCGCCACCTGGCACGACCCGCAGGCGGCCCGGGCGCTGGCGGCAAGCGTGAAAAAGTTTGGCGGCCAGGGGATCGTTGCCACCGACTGGGGGCTGCTCGCCACGCTTTCGCCGGCAGCGACGACGCTTTGTGCCCCCCTGTGCGGCTGGTCTTCCCGCTGCTCCCCGGCGGGCGATTCCGATGTCGCCTTTCTGGCCGGATATCTGCGGGAACCCGATTTCACCCCTTCCGCCTACCGCCAGGTCCCGCTTCCCCTGGGAAAGGCCGCCAACCGGTCGACCTGGGACCAGGCCCAGGGTTCCGGCACGGGCCTTTTCGATCTCGGCCCGCTCCTTGACCTGCGGGCCTTCCCCTCGGGAAGCCACGCCTTTGCCGGCGTGCAGTTTGCCATCGCTTCCCCCGCCCGGGGAACCCGGGAGAACTGCATCGTCTCGCCGGGAAACCCCGCCCCGGGGGCCGCCGCACCGGAGGTCCTGCTCCCGGCCGGCGGCGCAGCGTTACGGGGGGTCGCTTTTCTGCACAGCTGTCTAGTTCCCGAGCCGCAGCTTTTCCCGCGCGAGCTCGGGGCGTACCTCATCGAGTATCAAAGCGGCAGGGAGGTCAGGGTGGCTCTCCAGGAAAACTGGAACATCACCGACGTCCGTTCCAGCCCGTCCCTGCGGAGCCATCCCTGGACCTTCTCCAGAAGTCCGGACGAGCTGGCGGGATGCTACCCCGCCTGGCGGGGGTTTTCCGCAGGGGGAGTCCCCCTGAACGCCCAGACTTTCATCTGGCGTAACCCTTTCCCGAAGGAAAAGGTTTGCCGCATCACCCTGCAGCGCTCACAGGTGGTGCCGCACTCGAGTATCGTGCTGCTGGGTGTCACCCTGCTGCAGTGAGATCCCCACTAAAGGCTCAAGACGCGTGAAAATTCTCTTCCTGAACAACTTCCACTACCTCCGGGGAGGCTCCGAACGGATCCTGCTGGAGGAGATGCGCCTGCTGCGCGAGGCCGGGCACGAGGTGGCGCTTTATGCCAGGTCGCACCAGCGCAATGACCCGGCCCCCTTCGAGGCGTGGTTCCCGCCGCACCTCGAACTTGAGGGGCTCGGTTTTTCCCTGAAGACGCTGCGGGCACTGGGGGAGCTGGTATATTCCGCCGCCAGCCGCCGCGGGTTGCGCGAGGTGCTGGCGCGCTTTCGGCCCGACATCGTCCATGCCCATAACATCTACGGCCGGCTGAGCCTTTCGGTCCTCGACGAACTGAAGGCGGCCCGGGTTCCTGTCATCATGACTCTCCACGACCTGAAACTCCTCTGTCCGAGCTACCTGATGCTCAACGCGGGAAAGCCGTGCGAGCTCTGCAAGGGGCACCGCTACCACCATGCCGTGCTGACCCGCTGCCACAAGGGAAGCTACGCCGCCTCCCTGGTGTACGCCCTGGAAAGCTGGTTCAACCACGGCCTTGGCAAGTACGACTCGGTGAGCCGGTTCATCGCACCCAGCCGGTTTCTCAGGGACAAGTGCCTGGAGTACGGGTGGGACGGCGCAAAGTTCAGCTATCTCCCCAATTTCAGCGAGCGGTTCCTGGCCGTAGCCCCCCCCGAAGCGGGCGGATACCTGCTCTACGCAGGCCGGCTTTCCCCCGAGAAAGGAGTGAGCGGCCTTTTGCAGGCCTATCACTGCCTTACGTGCCAGATTCCCCTGGTAATTGCCGGCGAGGGTCCGCAGCGCGAGGCCCTGCAGCGCTATGCCGTGCAGCAGGGGCTGCCGGTCACCTTCGCAGGCCATCTGGGGGGGGACGCTTTGCAGGCCGCGCTCGCCGGGGCCAGGGTGCTGGTGATTCCTTCGCAGTGTTATGAAAACGCTCCGCTCTCCGTTTTGGAGGCCTTCGCGGCGGGAAAACCGGTGCTCGGGGCGCGCATCGGGGGGATTCCCGAGCTAATCGAGGACGGAGTGAACGGCTTTTTGTTCGCAGCGTCCGACCCGGCTGCACTAGCGGGGGCCATCGAGCGTTTTTTATCCCTTTCCGGTCCGCAGGTCGCCTTGATGGGGGAGGCCGCGCGCGCCGGCGTGGCGCGCGATTTCTCGGAAAAGCGCCACCTCGCCCTGCTGCTGGAGCTCTACCGGCAGGTTCTTGAGAGTCCCCGGCAGGGCAGGACGCCAACCGTCGGGGGAGTCTTGTGAACAAAAACCGGATGTTCAGCAACGCCGCAGTCTCGGTCCTGCAGGTCATTGTCACGAGTTGCACCCTGTTCTTCCTGTACCGGATCTTGCTTTCCACCATAGGCATCAAGCTTTTGGGGGTCTGGTCCGTGGTAATGGCCACCTCGTCGCTGACCCAGATTGCCAATCCCGGTTTCGGCGCCTCCACCACCAAGTTCGTTTCGCAGTACCTTGCCCGGGGTGAGGAGGAAACGGCGGGGCGGGTCATCGAGACCGCGGTTCTCAGCCTCTCCTTGCTGATGGCCCTGCTGCTGGCAGCCGTTTACCCGATCGTCAGGATGGCCCTTCCCGCCTTCATTGCTCCGGAGAGCCTGGGCGCCGGCTTGTCGATACTGCCGTATGCCTTCCTGACGCTCTGGATCACCTTTATCTCGGGGGTGCTCCAGGCGGGTCTGGACGGCTTTCAGCGCATTGACTCCAAAAACATGGTGATCATCACCGGGTCGCTTTTCTATGTCGTGTCGTGTGCCCTCTTGGCGCGCTTTTGGGGGCTGGTGGGTGTCGCTTTTGCCAGCGTTTTGCAGGCTCTCTGGATACTGGTCTTTACCTGGATCATCCTGAAAAGACGCCTGCCCGGCCTGCCCGCGCTTTGCTACGGCTGGGACCGCTCGCTTTTCCGGGAGATGCTCCGCTACGGCCTCGGTTTCCAGCTCATCACGGTCACCGGCATGCTGAGCGACCCTTTAACGAAGATCATGCTGAGCAGGTTTGGCACCCTGAGCGATGTGGCCTACTATGAAATGGCAAACCGGATGGTGCAGCAGGTGCGCGGAGTGCTCGCCACCCCCGGCTACCTGCTGGTTCCCGCCATCGCCGACCTGAGGGAGAGGGGTGAGCAGGGAAAAATAGGGAGGCTCTATGCTGATTCCTATGATCTCATCTTCAGCCTGTCGGCTGCGGCATATACCCTGCTGCTCGTGTACCTCCCCGTCATATCGCAACTCTGGATCGGGCAGGTTCAAGCCTCCTTCATGCTCTTCTCAGCGCTGCTTTGCCTCGGCTGGTTCTGCAACCTTTTGGCGATACCGTCGTATTATGCCAATCTCGGCACCGGAGAGCTGCGCTGGAACCTGATCGGTCATGTCCTGGTCGCCCTCATGAATCCGGTACTGTCCTTTCTGCTGGGGTGGCGCTTCGGCGCAGTCGGCGTGGTGGCAGGCTGGGTCGGCTCCATTGCCGCCGGCAATCTGTTGATACTCTGCAGCTATCACCAAAGAAACCACTTCCGCTTCGTTACACTGTTCCCGCGCTCGGCCGCTGCGACTTCCGCCTTCTGCGTGCTTTCCCTTGTGTGCGTCTACGCCACCCTCCCGGGAGGTCCGGCGCCCCTGGAGCGCGGGCAGCCGCTCCGCTGGACCCTTTACCTGATCGTGACCTTCGCGATCGGGGCCGCGCTCTGGAGACTTCCGGTACGCCAACAACTGGCAGCGATGCTGGCTGTCAAAAAGAAACGCTGCTGCCAGGAGTGAAGCGCCCGCGTTAAGGAGATTCTCTTATGCCGGATCATTGGCCAACCGCTGCCGCGGGTGCGAACCACCCGGGGCTGCCCAAGGTCTCTGCAATCATCCCGTGTTATAACGGCGGAGAAATGCTGCGCCGCGCCATCGAAAGCGTGCTGCAGCAAACCATGTGGGAAGCCATGGAACTTATCCTGGTGGACGACGGCTCCCGCGACGGCACGCTGGAACTGCTCGACGGCTATGCGGCCAGGCCCGGGATAACGGTCTTGAAAAACGGGACCAACAGGGGGATTTCCGCTACCAAGAACCGGGGGGTGGGGGCGGCGCGGGGCGAGTTTATCGCGTTCCTGGACCAGGACGACCTCTGGCGTGAAGACAAGACCGAAAAGCAGTCGGCTCTCTTTAGTGATACGAGGCTCGGCCTCGCCGTCTGCTCGCTGAACTACCGGGACGACCAGGGAAGGCACCTCGGGACGGCACTGCTGCCCTCGGAAATGCGCCATCTGTCCCAGCCGGGGCTGCTGACGATAGAGCGCGCGACTGTCGCCTTCCTGCTGAAATTTCCCATCCCCTCCGCCAGTACCGTGATGGTCAGGAAATCCTGTTTTGACCGGTATGGACTGCTGAACGAGAAATTGTACAGCGGAGATGAAATAGAGTTCTGTTCCAGGGTCATCGTAGGACACCGGATCACCTTTGGCGCGCTCCCTTTGGTCTCCAAGACGGTTCATGGCGGCAATGCCTCCAATAATATCGGGAAAATGCGGCTGGCAAGGCTGATGCTTCTCGACGAGATAGTCGCCAATGTTCCCGATCTTCAAAAGTACCAGGCAGCAAGGAAGGCTGAAATATACTATTGGAACGGAAGAGAGGCTCTTTTGCTCGGCAGGAGGCTGGAAGCTCGCAACGATTTTATCCAAAGCATCAGGCTTGACAGGTATGGCACCCGTTCTTACCTCGGGGTTGCCCTGACCTGGAAAGTCGCCGAGCGGCCCATCAGGTTGGTCAGAGAGCTTAAGCGCACCCTGCGGGGACTTTTTCGGCGGCCGCGGGGCTCGGAACCGTTGCGATAAACCACTCAGGGGAATGGACCATGCTTGTCTCGATTATCACACCTTCTTATAACCAGGGCGCCTTTATTGAGGGAACCATTCAAAGCGTCCTGAACCAGAGCTATCCTCACATCGAATACCTCATCGTCGACGCACTCTCCACCGATGCCACCGCGCAGGTACTTGACCGCTACGAAGGGCATCCGGGCGTTTCCCTCATCATACGCGAGAAGGACCGGGGGCAGGCCGACGCCATAGCAAAGGGGTTTCGCCGGGCCAGGGGCGAGATCGTCGGCTGGATCAATTCAGATGATCTGCTCGCCCCGGACGCGGTGGAAAAATCGGTTGCTCTCTTTCAGGCCAATGAGCGGGTCGGGTTGACCTACGGCGACCTGGTTTTTTTCGGGGCCGATGGGGTGCCAGAGAGCATCAGGAAACCACATCCCTTTCTTACCAGGGAGTACCTCCTTAATACCGACTACGATGTGTCGCAGCCGGGATCCTTCTACCGGGCTAGTGTCGTCAAGGGGGCAGGGGGGCTCAATCCGGGCCTCAACTACTGCATGGATCTCGACCTTTGGCTGGGCATCCTGAAAACGCACCAGGCGGGATATCTGGGAAGTACTGCCGCACGGTACCGGCTGCATGACTCGACCAAAACCGCCAACGGAGGGCTGGCCTTCCTGAGGGAAATCTACCGGACCCTGGTGCACCACGGTGCCCGGTTCCTGCCGGTCACCAAGCTGCGCATTTTCTGGTACGGCGCGAAGGTTGTGGTCAAGCGGATCGTCTACGGGGGAAGACCATGCAAATAGTCCATTTCGTGACCTCCTTCGAACTCGCCGGATTGGAGCGGTTAATCTACGTTTTGTGCCGCAGGAACAGCTCCGACAGCGCCAACCGGTTCACCCTTGCCATTCTCAACGACGTCGTTGACGAGAACCTCATGCGCGCGATGGTGCAGACCGGTACGGAGATTGTCGAGCTGAAACGCTCCCCGGGCAACCCGCTGAGCGTCGTTTCCTATATTTTCAAGTTCAGAAAGCTCCTCACCGTCTGCCGTCCCGATGCAGTACACGTGCACCACAATTTCAGCTTTCTGGTTGCTTTCTTTGCCACCCGCTTCCTTCGCATCCCTTTGATCTATACCCTGCATGCTCCCAGGCTCTATTCCTCGAGCTGTTTCAACAGGATTTCCAAATGGTTGGCCCAAAGAGGGACCGACAGGTTCATCGCCATCAGCGAGCCGGTGAAAAAGGACTTCCTCGACGGTACCACCCGTCCTTTGCCGATAACCACCGTGCCAAACGGCATCGACCTTGGCGAGTTTTCCGTTTCCCGGTGTGAAAATCCTGTCTTGCGAATCGTCTGCGTGGCCCGGCTGGATCACGAAATCAAGGGCCAGGACATCCTGATCGAGGCGCTTGCCATCGTGAGGGGGCGTTCGCTGCCGTTCACCTGTCAGTTGATCGGCGACGGCCCGAGCCGCTCTTACCTGGAAAAATTGGTCAAGGTGCGGGGGCTGGCCGGGATGGTGGAATTTACCGGGGTGAGGATGAACGTGGCGGACCTGTTGTCCGGGGCAGACCTCTTTGTGCTGCCGTCGCGGTATGAGGGGTTCGGCCTGGTAATATTGGAAGCAATGGCGAGCGGATTGCCTGTCATCGTCTCCAACGTCGACGGACCCGCCGAGATTGTGGAGGATGGCAGAAGCGGCCTGCATTTCAAAAGCGGTGACCCCGATGATCTGGCAGACAAGATCGAGGGGTTACTGACGGATGCGGGTTCCAGAAGAAGGTATGCTGCGGCTTCGCTGAGCCGGGTGGCCGGCTATTCCATCGATCTGGTGTATGAAGCCTACCTGGGAATCTACCGGGATGCCCTTGAGAGCCGGAACTGCGCCACCTCGCGGCTCTGCTGATGCTGCACCGGGGATCGGTCCGGGGTCCGGAATGCTGTTATCACAGCCAAGGCACTATTGCCTGCGTCCTAACGATATTTTTTTCGCCAAACCTGCTAAGGCGGAGACCAAAGCTGCTAAGGCGGAAGCCACAGCTGCTAAGGCGGAGACCAAAGCTGCTAAGGCGGAGACCAAAGCTGCTAAGGCGGAGACCAAAGCTGCTATGGCGGAGACCAAAGCTGCTATGGCGGAGACCAAAGCTGCTAAGGCGGAGACCAAAGCTGCTATGGCGGAGACCAAAGCTGCTATAGCGGAGACCAAAGCTGCTAAGGCGGAGACCAAAGCTGCTAAGGCGGAGACCAAAGCTGCTAAGGCGGAGACCAAAGCTGCTATGGCGGAGACCAAAGCTGCTATGGCGGAGACCAAAGCTGCTATGGCGGAGACCAAAGCTGCTATGGCGGAGACCAAAGCTGCTATGGCGGAG
>Ga0209123_1003282_pt1 | contig 12352 bp, 11 predicted proteins | sample BarGraIncu00431A_FD_184500 | JGI IMG/M metagenome (GOLD analysis project Ga0209123, IMG submission 184500) | Arctic peat soil microbial communities from Barrow, Alaska, USA - Barrow Graham LP Incubations 004-31A (SPAdes) (version 2) | ecosystem: Environmental > Terrestrial > Soil > Wetlands >...
ATCTGCAGTCCGATCGTCTTCCCAAGCTCCAAAACATGCTGAAAAGTCAAATTTTTCATCAGTCTTATCATCCATTGGTGTATACTTTTATATTGATATTCCTAAATTAGCTGAATCCCTTTTGTTCGAATTGTACGGGATAAATTACTGTCCAATTCCATAAATCGGGTATACATCGGGAGCGTATGAACATTAATATCCAATGGGAACCTGTCTCTTATTGGATTTAACAGATCTGAAATCTGAACTTTCAATTTCATTTTCTCTGAGAAAGATTCAGGAATAGTCTCATTTTTCGTAACTATATATAAATCTATGTCGCTATCTTCATTCGGATGACCATAAGCATAACTTCCAAAAAGAATGACTCTTTCAGGATCTATCCCCTTTAGGTTTGATATAATCTCATTCTTAATACTCTCAGGCAACATGACTTAAAGATTTGCAGTAAAGTTAATGAAATTATTATTGAAATACAATTCAATCTCCATTTGAATTTAATTCCATATCGAACAATTTCGCCGGATATGTTTTATGATCATTTCAAGAGGTTAATTTTATTGTAAATAAACAAAAAAGAATTGACCATATTGGCCCATGAAAATCTTTTCTTTTCATTCACTATGTTTGTTTCAAAGTCAGCCATGCGGTTATTTTCATAGAAATCAACCAAGGCATCGGCAATACTCTGACTATCAGGCTCAACCACATACCCAATGATGCCATCAGGAATAATTTCTGACAGTCCACCAACATTGGTGACTAGCATTGGTTTGTTAAAATGGTACCCAATTTGAGTCACCCCACTTTGAGTGGCGCTTTTATATGGCTGAACAACCATATCGGCGGCGCTGAAATATAAGTTAACCTCTTCATCAGCAATAAATTCAGTCCGTAATTCAATCAAATCTTCCAGATGATTTATTTTGATTAATTCAAGGTAGGGTTCAGGACTTGAATAATATTCACCCGCGATCAGCAGTTTGACTGGAAATTTCCGTAACCTTGTATCAGCAAATGCATTCAGCAATAAATCAAGGCCCTTGTAATCGCGGATAAATCCAAAGAAAAGTAGGTATTTGGTAGCTATGTCCAGTTTCAATTTCTGCTTGGCCACTTCAAATGAAAGCCTTTCACCATAATTGTCGAAAATAGGATGAGGGCAATAACCGAGTTCCAAATTGTCCCTAAAACTATTAGCATCAGTCAATACACTTTTCGACATGGCGATCAGTCCATCAATTCGCTGAATGAAATAGTTGGTCAGCAAACGATCACCCGTGCGGTGTTCATGAGGTATAATGTTATCGGCCAGGCAGATAATTTTACTGTGACCATTTCTGCGGATCAAACCCGCGATAGTTCCCAGGCAGGGAGCCATAAAAGGCAACCAATATCGGATGATGACCAGGTCGGGTTTCTCCTTTCGAATGCGTCTACCCACCCTGAGCCAGTTGAGTGGGTCAATGGAATTGATGGTTCTTTTGATGGTGAGTTCCTTGGGGGCCGGTTTTAAATTATACTGAGTCTTTCCAGGAAACAAAATGGAGGGATATTGCAATGTAAAGGTCTCAATGTCAACATCAAAACCCATTGAAATAAACTCCTGAGCCAACCTTTCATTGGTGGTAGCAATTCCACCCCTGTAAGGATAGGCAGGTCCGATAATTTTAACAGTTTTCAAGAAGGGGTGTTTAAATATTGTTTCAGCAAAAGTGCAACATGTTTATCAATTGTGAAAGTAAATTCATCGGTATTTAACAACTCTGCCGAAACCCACCTGAAAGATTGACTCCCATTGGTCATTTCAGCAAAATCAAATGCTTCGGTTGAGACCCTGAACTGAGCGGGCCCCTTCAACCTGGCCAGGTAATAAATACTGACCAGTTGATAATCGTCCCAAAACAAGGCTCTCTGGTAAAAGTCGGTGGTATAAAAATGCTCAATTCCTTCAATTTCCTGGTTGCATTCCTCCTTCAATTCGCGTTTCAGGCAGTCGATCGGACCTTCTCCAAATTGCATTCCTCCTCCGGGAAATTTAGTCATCCGCCTATTCACCTGGAACTCATCAGTCACCAAAACTTCGCTTCTGTCATTGATTATCAGTGCATACACCCTGATCGTAAACTGGGAAGGCAATTGTTCAGTCATAATTTCAAATTATGAATTCTATTTAGGCGAATATACAAAATTAATTGTTACCAATGGGTTTTCTGTTAAGCAATTCGTCATTTTAAGACCATCAATGAAGAGATAACTCATATGGTTGTTAGAAGGTCGTTCGAAGGTCGTTCGAAGGTTATTCGAAGGCTGTTCGAGTGTGATCTAACAATCATCGAACTGCCTTCTAATAACCTTCAAATAATTTTCTAATAACATTCAGCCTAAACGATTGACCCGTTAACACATCATCCAGCTACATGACTGCAATTATGGCAATCATACAATGACGCTTTGGACATCATCATCACAAGTTAGCACCACCCTTCCTTGGCTGGAAAGGGGCGAAGTATGGATGTATAGAGTTTATTTAGGGCAAATGAACCGGTCTATATGGATTGTATGATTACAATGTTTTTAATTCCTCCTGGGTGAAGACAATAATTTCCTGTATCTGGTCTGGTTCAAACCAATGGATATCAGTATCTTTGCGGAACCAGGTAAGCTGTTTGCGGGCATATTTGCGGGTACTGCATTTGATAAGATCTATGGCCTCGTCAAGGGAGCAATTGCCATCGAAATAGGAGAACAATTCATTGTAACCCACTGTATTCAAAGAGTTAAGCGTTTTGTATGGGTATACACTCCTCGCCTCTTCAAGCAAGCCTGCGTCCATCATTTGATCGACACGTTGGTTGATGCGGCTGTACAAAATTTCACGGTCCTGGTTGATGCCAATCTTCAGAATGCGGAAGGGCCGCTCCACAATGGTATTTTTCCGAAAGGAAGTAAAAGTTTTTCCAGACATCTGGCATACTTCGACAGCATGAAGAAGGCGTTTGGGATTATTACGATCTACGATGCTATAATATTCAGGGTCCAATGTCAATAGCTTTTGTTGAAGAGCCTCAAGGCCGTTCTGATGGTACCAGTCGATGATCTGGTTCCTGATTTCAGGGGTGACAGTAGGAATATCATCAATGCCTTTGCAGATAGTGTCGATGTATAACATGGAGCCACCCGTAAGGATCAACGGATTTTTTGATTTGAAGAGTTGATTGATAAGGTCGATGGCCTCTGTTTCGTACTCGCTTACATTATAATACTGATGAATAGATCGGGTTTGAATGAAATGATGACAGACCGATTTCAGGTCCTCTTTAGGAGGAACTGCGGTGCCGATTGAGAGCTCGCGGAATATTTGTCGTGAGTCGGCTGAAATAATGTCAGTTGAATAAAATTGTGCCAGTTGAAGGCTGATGGCTGATTTACCAACTCCTGTTGGCCCTTCAATAACAATTAATGTGTTCATTCCTTTGGGTTGTGTTGGCCACAAAGATAAGCAATGAACCAGAAAAAAGAAGGGGACTGATAAGTCCCCTTTAGATTATGCATCCATTTCGCCAAAAATCTCATAATAATCTTCCAGATCTCCGAAACTCTTGTAAGAATCTTCTGGTTTCAGAACATCCAAATCGGTACTATAATCATTTATCAGAAATTGTGAAGGAGCATTTCCATTTTCGTAAGCGACAAATGGATCCTTCAAGTCATTTTTCATAAGTATTTCCTTTAATTCCAAATATAACAAACGGTCATTAAAATAATCGAACACATACATCAGCTTTTGTCCGGTTTTAGTGAGGTATCGATTCAGTTTGGTGGTCCTCATGCTCAAAAGCGTTGAGGTAGATTTGCCTGAATCTAAGGAAGTAATTTCGATATTTTTTTTCCATGTATCTTCTGGCAGCATAAAAGAGGCCAGTTGTGAGTGGTCAAAATTGCAGGTTCTCTGTATAATCTGATGTAAATCTTCAAATGTTTGATCAGGACTCATATGAATCAATCTCTTAAAGGCAGGATCTTCGGATGTTGAAATTTCGAATATACAGATCATAGATAATTTCTTAAATTGGATTGTGCATTCTTCCCATTCATGGTATAAAATAACAGCAAACAGATTTGGTTTTCAAGAAACCACTATTAAAATATTGCTTTTAAAATGTTAAAAAATATTAATTTTCATACTACATTTGTCTATTGAACTGTTTGTCAACCGAATACCCCTATACGAAAAAACAATTTTTGCAATCTAAACTTGAACAATCGAATAATTACTACAATTGGTCGTTAATAATTACGGAACTATTTACTTCGCTTACTTGAAAATATTTGCCACCCTAAATGGGTATACTTCTGTAATTATTGGGACCTTTGTGTGACCTATTAGCAGCTCATCAATAAAGACCTTATGAGAATCGGATCGCTTTTTTATGAAAATCTGAGAATCGCTTTGCAGTCAATTCGAACGAACCTGTTGCGGACGATATTAACAGTATTAATTATTGCCATAGGAATTACAGCGTTGGTTGGAATTCTGACAGCCATTGACTCGATAAAAAACTCTATCACCAAGGAGTTCACTTTTATGGGGGCCAATACGTTCACCCTCAATTCGAGAGGGATGCGTATTCAAATTGGTGACAAGCGCTATCGTAGCAAGAATTACTCCTACATCGACTACTATCAGGCCAAAGAATTCAAGGAGAAATTCACTTTCCCTTCCTCGGTTTCGATCTCAACGATGGCCACAGGGACTGCCACTGTTAAATATGGTTCAGCGAAATCGAATCCCAATATTTCGGTGCAGGGAGGGGATGAAAATTACCTTTTCACCTCCGGCAATGAGATCAGCCAGGGTCGTAACTTTACGGAGGATGAAATCAACACCGGTAATAATGTGGCAGTGATTGGGGATGCGGTATTAAAGAAGTTATTCAAAAATGGAGAAAATCCTTTGCAGAAAATAATCAGTATCGGGGGAGGAAAGTACCGTGTGATTGGAGTGCTCAAATCCAAAGGCAGTGGATTTGGGTCAGGAAGCGATCAACTTTGTTTACTACCCTTTACCAATGTGAGGAGTTATTTTTCGAGGCCTCAAATGAATTTCTCGATTCAGATAAAAGTAAGCAACAACGAATTGATGGACCCCGCAGTGGGTGAAGCTGAAGGAACATTTCGTATAATCAGAAACCTTAACCCGGCTGATGAGAGTGATTTCAATATTGAAAAGAGTGACAATCTGGTCAACATTCTCTTGAAGAATATCAAGAATATTACACTGGTAGCAACCATTATCGGGTTTATTACTCTGTTTGGAGCCGCCATCGGATTGATGAATATAATGCTGGTGTCGGTGACTGAAAGGACAGCTGAAATTGGAATTCGCAAAGCCCTTGGAGCTACCTCCCATGTGGTGAGGCAACAGTTTCTGATTGAAGCCATTGCCATTGGCCAGATAGGCGGAATTGTTGGCATAATATTTGGTATATTGGCCGGCAACGGTGTGGCAATGATGATTGGAACTCCCTTTTTTATTCCCTGGCTTTGGATCATTGCAGGAGTTATCCTGTGTTTTTTCGTGGGAATTATTTCAGGGATTTATCCCGCTCAAAAGGCTTCGAAACTCGATCCGATTGAAAGCCTTCGATTTGAATAGTGCATTTCAAGTTCAAAGTTTCAAGTTCAAAGTTTCAAGTTGCGTGACGATTTAGGGGAGCGACTACAAAATTCATACCGAGGACTATAGTTACAGTTGCAACTTGATCGGCACGCAACTTTAAACCTTAAACTTTAAACTTTAAACTCTTCCATAAAAAAAGGAATCTGGAAGACTCTTATTCTATATATTTTTCAGAAAAAATCTATCTTTACCTTTTAAATATAGATTTGTTATAAGGATAAAAGCATGTTGTCAAAACTACAAACAAAAGCAGAACAACGGTTAATTCAAGATTACTTTGATGACTTGATGAAAGCCTGTGAACGTAAAGTTTCCGAAGATGGAAAAATGCGTATTAAGAAAGCTTTTGAGTTTGCCAATACAGCACATGCAGGCGTAAAACGCAAGTCTGGTGAACCTTATATTATTCATCCATTGTCGGTTGCAAAAATTGTGGTGGAAGAAATAGGCCTCAGCGCAACTTCCATTATTTCGGCTTTGATGCACGACGTGGTTGAAGATACTGATTATACCCTGGAAGATATCAGCAATCTGTTTGGCGAAAAAGTGGCTTCAATTGTTGATGGACTCACCAAACTGAAGGATGAATTTACCCCTCAGCAAGACTCCAAGCAAGCAAATAATTTCAGGAAAATGCTCATGACCCTGTCGGATGATGTGCGCGTAATTTTGATAAAGATTGCCGACCGACTTCACAATATGCGAACGCTGGATTCGATGCTGCCTACAAAACAATTAAAAATTGCGGCAGAGACTCTGTACATTTTCGCCCCCCTGGCTCATCGCCTGGGCTTATATGCCATCAAATCTGAACTTGAAGACCTGAGTTTGAAATATAAACATCCTGATTCATTCAACCAGATACAATTCAGGCTTCAAAACCAAAGGGAGAAAAGGGATTACCTTGTAACAGAGTTCATTAAACCGATTGATGAACAACTTAGAACTGAAGGAATAAATTTTACCATCACCGAACGGCTGAAATCAATTTATTCGATCTGGAGTAAAATGCAGACCAAAGGTGTTTCATTTGATGAAGTGTATGACCTTTTGGCAGTGCGAATTGTTTTTACCCCCAAGCCCAATGTCTCAGAAAAGCGTCAATGCTTTGATATTCTTTCGCTTGTAACAGATATCTATAAACCCAAACCCGATCGGATACGCGATTGGATTACCATCCCCAAAGCCAACGGATACGAGGCTTTGCATGTGACAGTGATGGGGCCACAGGGCAAATGGGTAGAAATTCAGATTCGCACCGAGCGAATGGATGAGATTGCAGAACGTGGTTTTGCGGCCCATACCAAATACAAAAATATCAACGATATTGAGAATGAACTGGACAGGTGGCTTCAGAAGATTAAAGACATGCTTAAAAATCCTGAATCCGATGCACTGGAATTTCTGGATGAGTTTAAAATGAACCTGTTCTCTTCTGAAATTATTGTATTCACCCCCAAAGGCAGAATGGTGACCCTGCCTAAAAACGCTACAGTCCTTGATTTCGCTTACGAAATTCACAGCGAATTGGGGAATCATTGCATCGGGGCTAAAATTAATCATAAATTAGTACCCATTTCACATGTACTGCAAAGCGGTGATCAAGTCGAAATACTTACGTCAAAAACGCAAACGCCTCAGTTGGGCTGGTTAAATATACTGATTTCAGCAAAGGCAAAAACAAAAGTTAAACAATCATTTAAACTCGATCGCAAGAGGCATATTGAGCAGGGCCGCAAGATTATAGAAGATGCACTTGCCACCTATAAAATTGCACTTTCATCGGATACGCTCAAAAAACTGAGCAGCTATTACAATTTAACCAACAAAGAACAACTCTACGCGCAGGTAGGAATGGGATTCCTGGAACTTGGCAATTTGGACGAAGTACTTCAAACCAGGCGGCCAAATAAACTTGCCAAGTTTTGGAAATTGAAATTCAACACCAAAAAGGAAGAGAACCCAACTAACCAAGGCAAGATAGATAAAAAATCGCCTTATATCCTGATAGAAGATCCTGAACAGGTCAATTATTCACTGGCCAAGTGCTGTAATCCTATTCCGGGTGATGATGTGGTGGGGTATATATCAGAAGATGAACACATTACAATTCACAAAAAAAACTGTCCTGAGGCGCTTAAAATGATGTCGCAACAAGGCGACAATATCATCACCGCTGAATGGACCAAATTTAAAAAGCTCTCCTATCTTTCACGCATTAAACTCACCGGGTTTGACCGTGTAGGAGTAGTGAATGAAATTACCACCATCATCTCCAAGCAAAACAACATTAATATGCGTACTGTTCATTTCGATGCTCATGATGGTATTTTTGAAGGTGATCTGTATTTGTATATACACAATGTTCAGGATTTAAGCGAATTAATTTCCCGTCTGATGAAGATCAAAGGAATTGACAATATTGAGCGGATTGAGAAAATACAACAATAAATCGTAACAGAGTCGTACTATCAAAAAAAATACTATTTTTGAGTTCTATTTATAATTGGTTTAAATATGAATACCCATAAGACCAAAGATGCTGTAAAGCGCATGTTCATTGATTTTCTTGAGGTTAATGGACATCGGAAAACACCGGAAAGATTTGCAATCCTTGAAGAAATATACTCCCGCGAAGGGCATTTCGACATTGAGTCGCTTTACATCTCGATGAAAAACAAGAACTATCGTGTAAGTAGGGCTACCCTTTACAATACGATGGATCTACTGATGGAAAGTAAACTGATCATTCGTCATCAGTTTGGAAAAAATATCGCACAGTACGAGAAAGCCTATGCCATACCTCCACACGACCATTTGATTGACGTGCGTACAGGATCATTGACCGAATTTTATGATCCCCGACTGACAGAAATCATTGAAGATATTTGCCAGAAGAACGATTTTAAATTATCTCATCATAATTTATACATCTACGGCCGATACATTAACGTTTGATCCCAATTGAATCATGCGGTTTGTAAAGACCTTATCAATATTTTTGGACAAATAAAAAGCTATCTGTTTTTGATAGTTAATTGTAGCAATAATTCTGCAAATAATTTATAATTTTATCCCTCAGATAAAACAAACATATTCCGTGAAAATTGACCCGCAAACCAGTTCAGTTTTCGCGTATTATCGCGTTTGAACTTTTGTGAAGTATCTGGAGGGAAATTATTCTCACAAATAGGTATACAAAGTTTTTTGGATTTGGGAGTTTTATCAAGCTATTAAAAAATAAAATATAAACAAATGAAAATTAAACACATAAACACGTAGTTCACATAGAAACATTTATATAATTAATCTATGTAACCTATGTGCCTATCTGTTTTAATATTATAGACACATGAAACGAGCCATGAAAAAGTCTTCTCATACAGGGGAATGTTTATTGGCGAGTTCCATCTGACAATTAAAAAACAAATTATAGACAGATGAAAGTAGACGTATTATTAGGACTCCAATGGGGAGATGAAGGGAAAGGGAAAATTGTTGATGTATTGACACCCAAATACGATGTTATTTCAAGGTTTCAAGGAGGGCCTAATGCTGGTCACACACTCGAAATCAATAACTTCAAGCAGGTTTTACATACCATTCCATCCGGTATTTTTCACAAAAATAAGATGAACGTGATAGGCAACGGGGTAGTAATTGATCCAATCACCTTTGAAAAAGAAATTGAATCAATTGCCAAACATGGAGTTGATCTACATGAGAGTTTGTACATTTCAAAAAAAGCACATCTGATACTTCCTACCCATCGCCTTTTGGATGCAGCTTCTGAGGATGCAAAAGGAATTACCAAAATCGGATCTACTTTAAAGGGGATTGGGCCAACTTACCGTGATAAAATTGGTCGTGACGGTTTAAGGGTTGGTGATTTATTTGAGAATTTTCAGGAAAAATACAATTCTAAAGTTCAGGCCCACAAAGATTTACTCGAAAACTATTACCACTACGACTACTCTGACAAACTGGCCGAACTTGAGCAGGAATGGATGAAGGGTATTGAAATACTGAAAAGCTATAAAATAGTTGATACCGAGCACCTGATCAATGAAAGTCTGGCTGACGGCAAATCAGTGTTAGCTGAAGGAGCACAAGGCACTATGTTGGATATTGACTTTGGATCCTATCCCTTTGTAACTTCCTCAAGTACTATTTGCGCCGGAGCCTGCACCGGACTGGGAGTTGCACCCAATAAAATAGGAACTGTATACGGTATTTTCAAAGCCTACTGTACGCGTGTTGGAATGGGACCCTTCCCAACAGAGCTATTTGATTTGGACGGACAGAACCTGCGCGAAGTGGGTCGTGAATTCGGTTCAACAACCGGCCGCCCGCGCCGATGCGGATGGCTCGATTTGGTAGCTTTGAAATATTCTATCATGTTGAACGGAGTCTCCGAATTAATTATGATGAAAGCCGATGTGATGGACAAGTTTGAAATCATCAAAATATGTGTAGGCTATGAAATCGCAGGTGAGATAACAGAAAAGTTTCCCTTCGAATTGGACGATCAGGTTAAACCAGTCTACGTTGAATTGCCGGGATGGGAATCTGATTTGACATTTTTGACCAGTCAGGACGAATTTCCTGAGGAATTTAACAACTACATCAATTTCATCGAAGAGCAAGTGGGTGTTCCCATTACAATCGCTTCGGTGGGTCCAAACAGGGCACAAACGATCCATATGGAGCAATAAAAGAAAGGGAGTCAGTCAGCTGGCTCCCTTTCTTTTTACTAGAATATCTTGCATATTCCAATTGTAATCGCTATACTTGTTTCGGCTTAATCGTGTTTACAATTCTGAAATGGAAATTACGAGACCCACATTGCTGCTAAATAAAGAGACTGCCTTACAGAACATCGAAACCATGGTCCGTAAAGCAGCAGATCTGCATTTGAATTTCCGGCCTCATTTTAAAACCCACCAATCGGCTGAAATTGGCGAATGGTTTCGGGAAGCTGGAGTTAAATGCATTACGGTGTCTTCATTTACGATGGCCAATTATTTTGCGGATGCCGGCTGGAACGATATTACCATTGCCTTTTCAATCAACATTCCTGAAATACCTGAAATCAATGAGTTGGCCGGCAGGATAAAGCTCAACGTGCTGATCGAAAATATGGAAGGCCTCGAAGCGCTCCAGGAACAGATCACCTGGCATACAGGTATTTTCATCAAAATTGACACTGGATACAATCGTACAGGGATTGAATTTAACCGTACATTATTGATTGACCAGTTACTTGCTGTCATTCAAAAATCGCCACTTCTTCAGTTTAAAGGGTTCCTCGCTCACAGCGGACATACCTATCAGGCCAATTCTACCCATGATATTTTCAGTCGCCATTTTGATGCATTGTTGAAAATGAAAGCCCTGAGAGCGCGGTACCAAAATGAATGGCCTGACCTGATTGTTTCATTGGGAGATACTCCCTCATGCAGTATTTGTGAAAACTTTGACGGTGTGGATGAGATAAGACCAGGCAACTTTGTCTTTTACGACATAATGCAATTCAAATTAGGGGTTTGCAAACTGACCGATATTGCCATCAGAATGGTATGTCCCGTTGTCGCCATACATCCTTCACGAAATGAAGTGGTTATTTATGGCGGAGCAATTCATTTTGCCAAAGATTCGATCATTAACATCGACGGCAAGCCGCTCTATGGAAGAATTATCGTGACTGACGGAGACAAAAAAATACTCTTGGATGAAAAAAACTACCTCCATTCGCTATCTCAGGAACATGGGATACTTAAAATAACTCCCCTTGATATTATTTATTTTAAACCTGGAATGCTCATTGAAATCATACCTGTACATTCCTGTTTAACAGCCAACCTGATGAAAGAGTACCTCACTACAGAGGGGGAAATCATCAAAATGATGCCTTATTATTAAAACTGGCTGCAAATTCTACTGCTACCCAGAAACCTACAATAAAAAAGATTCTCTAATCGTAAAATAAAATTCAATGATATATAATAATTCATTATATTTGAATTTAAAATATATTATATATGAAACGGTTGGGATCTCTTTTACCATTAATAGTTATTGTTCTGTTACCTTGTCTGTTCCTCATTAATTCCTGTAAGCACGATGGGATTACCGGGGATAAGTTTAGACAAATTTGTTTTGCCACTGAGGTTCAGCCAATCTTTGGGACCTGCGCTATCACCGGATGTCATGATGGCAAAAGCAGAGAACAAAAATATGTATATACCACTTTAAAAAACATCAGGAAATCAGTCACACCCTACAATCTAAAGAAAAGCAAAGCATATCAGGCCATGACAAGCACTTTTCAATTGATGCCTCCCGGCAATGCATTACCAATCGAGAAGCGAACCCTAATCATGTTATGGATTGAACAGGGGGCCGATTCAACAACATGCAAAAAAGTTGCCACGACCGTCCAATTAACGCCTTCAATAAAAAGAACTGGCCTTAAAGTCATGCCTCCTGAATATGCCCTAATGAATTGCGAGGTAAAGAATTTTGAATTATGGGTAACACAAAGAATTAAATAATCATAAAATCATGAAACGAATCGTAAGAATTATACTGATACTATCGGTAGCAATGATAGCAGGCTGCTATTACGACAACGAGGAAAGACTCTACCCTGTTTTACCGACTTCCTGC
>Ga0209123_1003284_pt1 | contig 12340 bp, 7 predicted proteins | sample BarGraIncu00431A_FD_184500 | JGI IMG/M metagenome (GOLD analysis project Ga0209123, IMG submission 184500) | Arctic peat soil microbial communities from Barrow, Alaska, USA - Barrow Graham LP Incubations 004-31A (SPAdes) (version 2) | ecosystem: Environmental > Terrestrial > Soil > Wetlands >...
TTTGTTTGGTCGAAAAGTGCAAATATGTCCCATCAGTTTATCTCCACGATAATCAATTTCACCATATAGTGTATCACCTTCGGTTTTAATTACATATCCAGGACGAAAATCTGTTTTGGCAAAAAGAGAAGTTGCAAAGATAAAAATGATGAATAATGTACTTAACCGTTTCATATTTAAAGTTGTATTTGAATTTCAGAGTATATAACTTTTTTATTTACAAAGTTAGTGAAAATTTCGTATTAATAAAAAAACAAGGCCACCCATTTCTGAGCAGCCTCACTTGTAAATTTCTTTGAATGTTAGTTATATCCTATTAGGGAATAGAGAAGCAGAGTTGGTTGGCTCTGCTTTGTTTTAATCACATTTATTTCCTTTACTCACATTCGGACAACCCTCTAACCCGCTAATATCCGTATTGCCACCCAACAGCTTTTTCACCAACGGGCTGTCGAAACCACAAGCCAGCTCGCCATGCGCATCCAGCAATGGTCGCCGGATAAGTAACGGATCCTGAATCATGGCAGCTAAAGCCGATTGCTCGTCAAACTCATCGGGCACTATTTCTCCACTTTTCACCCGGGGTGCAGCCATATTGAACCAGTCGCTCACAGGCATATCATTAAAAAATAGGCGAAGCGTAGCCGCGTTCCAATGCTGATCGAGCAACGAATGTGCTTCTATTCTGTGTCCGTGTTGCTCCAACAGTCGTTTCTGTTTCGTGTTGTTGATGCAGCCGGGCTTCTCGTAAAAATGGATAAGCATAATCGGTTTGTATTAGATTTTATTGGCGAGGTACTTTTTATTCAGTTCGTCCCATGCCTTGCAAGCCAGAAAAGCATCCTCGGCATAGGCAGGTATTTCAAGGTAATCAGCCGGCAAGCGGTCTTCTATCAGGTCGTGCAACGCCCCTGCTTTTTGCGACAGGACAAAGCGCGCTTTCCTCACCTGTGCATCCAATTCTTTTAGTTCTTCTGCTGTCATAAGTTCTCCTTTTTGGAGTAAGCATGGCAAAGGATATGCCAACGATGTAAATATCTGATTATGTATAATATACACGGAAATCTAATAATGTAGAAGCAACTCTAATGTATATCAATTCAACAGAAAACTACGAAATTGTAGGGACGAAGGGCTTCACAACCGAACTATTTTTCAGGAAAATTCAAAAATAATTTACAAACGAACAGATAACTTTAGTTGGGTGCATGGTACGACTAACTATAAAAACAGCAGAATCAGGTAGGTTCTACTGTTTCTATAGTTCAAATTGTCATAATGTATACTTCCACAAAAGCTCATTATATTTCTTTGATATTTTATATTTCATCATCATTCGCCAAGGTAATAATTTAGGAAATTTCTCATGGAGTTTAACTCTTAGTAATTGAGGATTATATCCTTCATAATTTTTCAATAATAAATGTTTATTATATGCTACTTTCTCAGAATACTTAATAATACTCTGATATGCCATGGCTTTCTCAAAAAATCTGAATCCATTAATTTCATTGAGCATGCTCTTTTTTTCTTTTTGAAGAAATATCCAAGTCAAGAAATGTAAGACAAAATAGACCTTTATGTAATTTTCTAAATTGTATTCAAATGCAAGCCCAAATTCATGCAGAATTGAATGTCTGTTTAGCTCGTTAGTCAAAACATTCCCGTTTGTATTTAGATAAAAGGACTTATCAATAAATTCAAATACAAATGAAAACCATATTTCATAATACTCATTCATTTCATTAAAATACGCCTGTGAATCCCTGCGTTTAACTTCCAATATCAAGTCTGATTTCAAATATGTAAAAGCATCTTTTAAATGAAAAAACTTTACCTTGGAGTTATCGATGTCTCTTTCAGTATTTAAATATTTACGGAGAATGCCTTCAATTATAGGTATGAGAGTTTTAATTCCACCTTCATAATCTCTCTGAAATGTGAGTATTAAACTTGACTCTATTGACTTTAAAAAAGGCTCAATATAGTTACACCTTTTACAATATCCCTCAATAAATGCTGCTGACCAATCTAATTGGTAAAACTTATGAAATATTAGATTTGTAACCTCAGATTTATCACAAACATCTTGTTGAGAAAGCTTGTAAAAATAATCTAATTCATAACCTTGAAAAAAAAGAGGAGTAACAAATAACCAATCGTATTGTCGTAAAAACTCATTGACCACTTTGTATTTTTCTAATTCTTTCATTTCATTTGTCATATTGGTTGCAATGAGTAAAATTAATATCTATTTCTTGTTTGTTTAATTTATCTTTAAATTGGAAATACATACAAATGTAGATATTTTTTTTGCCAACGAATTAATATGTCAACATGTTTGCAAATTAGTTCACACATTTCTGAGCAGCCTTGCCTTTAAATTTGTGTCTATCAGTGTCTATTAGTCGGGGTGCGACTTATAATCGCATCTTACCAGAAGAATGCGATTAAAAATCGCGAAACCCAATCTGCTTATCATCATTTACTTCTTCACTCCTACTTTATCCCAACTTGGCGGTGTCACTCCCATAATATTTTTTACAAAGAAATCATAGCGTTTATGTTCGCCGTAGTCGTTACCCATGGTGTGACCTACGCCGGGAAGAACAATAAATTCAAAGTCTTTATTGGCTTTAATCAGTGCATTGCATACCTGCATGGTCGAAGCAGGGTCAACGTTTTCATCCATCTCGCCAACAACCAGCATGAGTGGCCGGGTAAGTAAATGTGCATTCACTACGTTGGAGTTTTCTTCGTACTGTTTGCCAATAGGGTAGCCGAGCCATTATTCGTTCCACCAGATTTTGTCCATCCGGTTATCATGGCATCCGCATGAAGAATAAGCAGCTTTGTAATGTTCGGGGTGAAAAAGCACTGCTGTCATAGCTTCCTGGCCGCCGGCAGAAGCACCATATATGCCTATTTTTGTTGTGTCTATAAATGAATATTTCTCACCCAATGCTTTTGTCCATGCAATGCGGTCAGGAAATCCCGCATCTTTCAAGTTTTGGAAGCAAACTTCCTCGAAAGCTTTTGAGCGAAATGAAGTTCCCATTCCGTCGAGTTGAATAACAATAAAACCAAGTTCTGCAATCGGATTCATGTAGCGATTGTTGGTGAAAAAAGATTTTGGTGTGTATTGATTGCCCGGACCGGCATATACGTATTCCAACATGGGATATTTCTTTTTCGGGTCAAAGTTAGTTGGGCGAATGATAATGCCCCATATATCTGTTTTTCCATCACGTCCTTTCGCCACAAATGGCTCAGGAGCAATCCAGCCCGTTTTCAGCAGTTCAGTAATATCAGCCTTTTCGATGGACATAAGAATTTTACCATCATGCGCATTGCATAAAACAGCCACCGGAGCTTTGTTGACTAATGAATAGACATCTACCAGATATTTCTTGTCGTCGGAGAACCAAGCCTGATGCATTCCTTCTTCCGGAGTAAGGCAAGTTAAGCCTTTTCCATCAAATCCAATGCGGTAATATCGCACCAAGTATGGATCCTCGTTGGGCACCATACCGTTGGCAGAAAAAGTGATTTCGCGTTTCGCTTCGTTTACATCAATTACTTCGCGCACATACCACTCACCTTTGGTAATCTGATTTTTTACTTTGCCGGTGAGGCGGTCATACAGGTAAAGATGATTCCAGTTGTCGCGCTCACTCATCCATATTATTTCATTGGTTTTATTGAGATTGCGACGGAAATACCGACTGTAGTTTACAAATGTGTTTGATGTTTCTTCAATCAATGTTTTTACTTCACCGGTTTCGGCACTAGTCTCGAAAACGCGATATACCTGATGACCACGTTGGTTGTATTCAAACATGACTGATTTACTATCAGGGAACCATTCAAAACCGCGTAAATCCATCTGATTAGAGCAAAGGTCGGTGGAAATTACCTTTTTAGTCCCTGAAACTATATCGAAAATTATCGGAGTTCGTATTGGTAATACATCACCTGGTTTTACGTAATCACGCTTCTGCAATTTGGGTTGAAGCTGGTCGGCAGGTGACGATTCTATAAAATACAATTGACGTGTTTCAGCACCATGAATCCGCATAACAGCAAGTTTTTTTGAATCGGGTGACCAATAGGGATATGCAGAATAATAATCGGATGTTGTTCCGTCGGAACTAATGGCTTTTTCTTCACCTGTTGTCAGATTTTTTACATACAGATTGTTGTCTTTTACAAAAGCTGATAGCTTTTTGTCGGGTGAAATGACGGCTTCACCTTTGCGTTCATCGTCTACTTTTCCCCAATATTCATCTTTCGGAGAACCTTGTTTTGCATCTTTGTAAATTGAATCTTTTGATTGAATATACACCCATTTTGTTCCATTACTGGTAAACCGAAGCGTATCCAGAGAAGTAGATACTTTCAATGAAGTCAGCGATATCTGCTCTATGTCAATGGTGTTTTTGCTTGTTTTTGACAGTTTATCTGCTAACTTTATATGGTCGAAAAGGGTGGTGCTTGTTTTCTTTTGGGCATCAACCAACATATACGTTTTTCCATGTGGGGTATACCGTACGTACCAAAATTTATTTATTTTGCCAATCCATTGCGGTGTTACATTGGAGTAATAAACCTTGTCTTTCAGACGGTCGGGCAATGAAAAGGCACGGTTATAATCGTCGACTGTGCCTTGCGAGAAAAGTGTCAGGCAAGTAAAAACTGTGATAGCGAGGAGGATTGTTTTCTTCATTTTGAATATTCTACATATTGTACTGACAAAATTACCATTATTTTATAAAAAATCCCGCAGGTAACACCTATAATTACAGAAATCAATATCTGCAAAAAATGAGCATTACCTGCGGGAATATTATTGTTGAATGTAAGCGATTATAGCTTAATAACGTAAACGCTAAACGATTTTGGAGCTAATTCTACATCAAGCTTGTTGCCGGAAACAGCAATCTCTTTTACTGTTGGAACTACTGCTGTTGGATTATCAAGTGTATTTTCCAGATCCGGATTATCTGATTTCAGAACGGTTTGAGTAGCTTTCCTTTCACTTGCTTTCAATCCATTGAACGTGTAACTTGCTTTTTTTACAACATCAGATGTATTGGCAATTTTCAGAATTATTTCGTTCTTGTTTTTGTCCAGTGCCGACGAAGCATAAATGCCATCAAGCCCTTCCAACGGTAATTTGTTTTCAACTGTTGTCAGAACGTTTGTTCCAACATTTTGTCCGTAAAGCTGTTGAACATAATAATTTACTGAACGTACGCTACGCAAATTGTCGAACCAAATTAAGTCAGGTTTCCATTGCCAACCTTGAATATGTGAGAAAAGTGGCGCATAAGTACATTGATAAACCACGTCAGCATTTCGCTCAAAACCTGTCATGAAAGCAGCCTCACAAAGCGCTGCTTCGAAGTTGTTCTTGCGGTTTTTAGGGTGGCAAGCATATTCTCCGGCAAACACTTTTGGCCCTTTGCGATCGTATTTGTCGTAACGATTTGCGTTGGCAAGAAACCATTGTGGATCTTTATAATAATGCTCGTCAACCAGATCAGCTTTTAGACGTTTCATTTCGCTCCAACCAAAATCAAAATCTTTTCCATCGGGACTTGGACCGGAAGTACCAATAATTTTAAAATCGGGATATTTGGCACGAATGGCTTTAATAAAGGGTTCAACACGTTCAGGATACAAGGTACCCCATTGTTCGTTTCCAACAGCCATCATTTTAAGATTAAAAGGAGCCGGGTGACCCATATCGGCACGAAGTTTTCCCCATTTGGTGGTTACGTCGCCATTGGCAAATTCAATCAAATCCAACGCATCCTGAATATAGGGTTGCAATTCGTTTACAGCTACGTGAGCTTTTGAATCCCAATTTTGGAACTGGCACGAAAGTCCGCAACTAATTACAGGTAATGGCTCTGCACCTATATCTTCCGACAATTGGAACAATTCAAAGAAGCCCATACCGTATGTTTGGAAATAATCGGGGAAGAAACGGTTGGAGAAAGTATATTGCCAACGGTCTTCGTTCAACTTGCGGTTTTCAACAGGTCCAACTGAGTTTTTCCATTGGTAGCGGGTGTTCAAATCGGTTCCTTCCACAATGCAACCGCCGGGGAAACGGAAAATACCCGGATGCAAATCGTACAATGCCTGAGCTAAGTCTTTGCGCAAACCATTTTCGCGACCTTTCCAGCTATCAACCGGGAAAAGCGAAACGTGATCCATATCAACAGCATTTTTTGAAGTCAGGAAAATGCGTAAACGTGCTTTGGCTTCGGTTTTGCTCGATTTTACAACCAACTGGTATTTTTTCCATTCTTTGGAATCGATTGCCAGTTTTTGGCTCGCAAACACATTACTCTCAGGGTCAATCAGCTCAATGCGGATACTACCTGCACCATCAGCCGAGCGAGCCCAAACCGAGAAGCGATATTCGGCATTCTGCTTTACGCCAACTCCGAAGAATCCTTCATTGTCGAGTCCGGTTTGTTTTGCATCATGCCCCGGATACGAAAGGCGTACATAATTTGGATTATTGGCAAAAGGGCCGTCTTTCAGGACTTCTACATTGCCAAAGGTAGTCCAACCGAGTAGGCTTTGAGGAAAATCAAACGAACGGTTTTTTACCATTTCTGCATATAATCCGCCATCTGCACCGTAGTTAATATCTTCGAAAAAGATACCATACATGGTTTTTTGAATAGGTGAGCCTGGCTTTTTTACATCAACAGAAATATTGTGTGTCTGGGCAGACAAGAGTTGAGTTCCCATTGACAGAGCAAACAACGATACTGCCAATAATTTTCTTTTTATCATATTAAAATTTTTGTGGATTTATTCTCGTACAAAGATACAACGTTTTAATAGTTCCCAAAGGGTATAAATTTTTCTTTTAGGAGGACAATGCTGTTATTTGAGTATCAAAGTTCTTTGTCGCCATCCAAGAATGCACTTGGCTGTATTCCAAAATGCTTTGTAAAGCAGCGAGTAAAGTATTTAGGGTCATTGAAACCTACCTCATAGGCTATTTCGGATATATTTAATGAGTGGGTTGTTCTGTTTTTTATAATTATTTCACGAGCAATATTTAATCTATAAATACGAATAAAGCGACTTGCTGATTGACCTGCCAGATTGGTAAGTTTTTTGTGCAATAAGCTACGGCTAATACCCATTGAATCAATAAATTCAGCCACATCGAACTCTGCATTTGTATAGTTTTCTTTGAGGATTTTCAAGGCCTTATCCATGAACTTTTTATCAAGCGATTCATCCTCAAAATTAAACGCCTCGGTGTTCATACTTTCAGCAAAACTTATTTGGAGGCGTTTTTTCTTTTCGCTTAGGTTGCGGATAATCGCTTTCAGTAAATCTTCATCGAATGGCTTGACAAGGAATGCATCAGCGCCCAAATGAAAACTTTCAATCTGAGTATCAGTCGATGATTTAGCAGTCAGCAATATCACCGGAATGTGTGAAGTGGTAAAGTTGGTTTTCACTCGTTTACAGAATTCCATTCCGTCCATTTCGGGCATCATAATGTCACTGATAATCAAATCCGGCTGATAACGATTGGTTATTTCCAGTCCGATAACTCCGTTTGCAGCTTCCAGCACGTTGAATTCATTAATAAGAATGGAACGGACATAATGGCGCATATCGGGGTTGTCTTCCACGATTAACAACACCGGTTTACCTTTCGAAATTTCTTCGGTAATTTTATCATTTTCGTCAACATTATTGGCAACAATCATTTCCATTTGCTTACCATCCAATGACACAACGGTAGATAAGCGTCTTTCTATAGGTATGATAAATCTAAAATTAGATCCTCCACTATTCTGATTACGCGCCTCAATTTTCCCCTGATGTAATTCAATGATGCGTTTACAAAGATAAAGACCAATGCCTGTTCCGCTTTGACCGTAGCCTGAATATGCCTGATTTTGTTTTGATTGAAAAAATCTTTCGAAGATATTTTCAAGATCATCAGCAGGAATTCCTTTTCCTGTGTCTTTTATCGCTAAGTATAGTTTTTCCTTGTGGTCAGACTTGTCGGTATATGTGCTGGCTATAACGGTTATCATGCCATGATCGGGTGTGAATTTAATTGCATTTGAAAGCAAGTTGCTAATTACTTTTTGCATATTATCACGGTCGAAAAGGAACTCTGGCGGATTAATGCGGTATTGCTTGCGGAAAACAATGCCCCGTTCTTTCACCAGATCTTCGAAAGGAAGAATCAAATCATTGAGAAACTCGACGAAGTTTTGACTGGTTTTTGCCAATTCCATTTTTCCTGAATCCACCTTTCGGAAATCCATTAATTGATTAATCAAAGATAGCAATAAGCGGGAGTTTCGTTTTACAATGTCCAGTTGTTCAAGTACTTTTGGATTTGTGCTTAATTTAAGTGCGCGTTCTACAGGTCCAAGAATCAAAGTAATAGGTGTGCGGAATTCATGTGTAATGTTTGTAAAGAATGTAATTTTATCGAAAGTGACTTCTTCTATTTTTTTAGAAAGGGTAATCAGTTCTTCTTTTTGATGTGTGATTTTTTGGTTTTGCTTAATCAGCATTTCATTTTGGCGTGAAACTTCTTCCTGATGCTCCATTAGCTCAGTCATATTCGTTTGAAGTTGTACTGCTTGATTTTCAAGCTTTTCTTTCTGATGTTCAATCTCCTCAGTGCGTTCTTCTACCAGTTTTCTCAAATGAATTTCCTGCTTCCTGAGCATATTTATACGATAAACAGAATACCGATAAATTCCGTAAACGATTGTTCCAATTAACAGAAGTATAAACCACCATGTTTTGTAAATGGGCGGAAAAACTCTGATATTCAGCGTTGTAATTTGGTCAGACCATGTGCCATCAGGGTTTGTACATTTTACTTCCAGTTCGTAGTAGCCATTAGTGATGTTGGTGAAACTGGCGAATCTACGGTCAGAACTCACTTCAGTCCAATTGTTGTCAAAGCCTTTCAGGCGGTAAGCATATTTAATTTTATCGTTTTGAAAATAGCTAAGAGCCGAAAATTCAATACTGAAAGCTTTATCTGATTCGTGTAATTTGATACCTTTGAGTTTCGATCCTTCAAACTGCGTAAATTCTGCAGGAATTTTAATCTTTGCAGGATAAACATCATCGTTCAAAATACGAATACGGGTTATGGTAGCAATGTTCTTCTTATTGGTCGAAGCAGATTTTAACGGATCAAATACGGTTATGCCGGCTACGCTGCCGAAATACATTTTTCCATCATGTCCTTTGAAATATGCATCCCAATAGAATTGGTTGGATTTTAAACCATCGCTTTTTGTGTAACTTCTGATGCTGTTACGTTCTGAATTATAGGCACACAAGCCTTTATCGGTGCTAATCCATACTGTACCGGTTTCATCTTCCAACATTCCATATACCACATTGTCCAGAAGTCCGTTCCGTTCATCGAAGTTGATGAATTTGATAGTATCCGATTTTTCGTCGAGTGTGTAAATTCCGTTTCCGTTGCTACCAAACCAAATTTGTTTGTCTTTGGTTTCAATAATACAGTTGATTTTTTCATTAATCAGGGAAGATGGATTTGTTAGTAAATATCTGTAATAGATATATTTAATTTTGTTCCTGCTCAGATTGGTTGCATTGAGATAAATGCAAATCAACCCATGACTTGTTCCTACCCATAAACGTTGTTTTGAATCAATTTTCATTCCGGTTACAAACCTAATTCGTAAATCCTGTGGCAGATAGTTGAGTATATGTCTGAACTTTCCGGTGGCTATATCAAGGAAATCAACTCCATCTGTTGTCCCAATCCATAATCCTTTGTTTTTAGAATCAGAAACAAGTGCAGCCACAAAATTGCTTTGTATGCTGTTTTTTGGTGTGTGGTCGGTAAATTGTTCGAATAATGGTTTGTATTTGTCCTTGTATCTTAGTCGGTTAATCCCCAAACCCCAGGTTCCAATCCAATAATCGCCGTTATAATCCTGACAGATACAACTAACGGAATTATGACTCAATGAATGATTATTTGCTATTTGTGCATAGGAGTGAATAAAATCGTTGCTGCCTTTTTTGCGAACATTCAAACCACCTTCAACAGTACCAACGAAAAGATCTCCATCTTTGTCTTCGAAAATTGAGTTGACAGGATTTTTTGATAAACTGGCGGGGTTTTGGGGGTCATGTCCAATAAAACCAAATATACTTTGATCAGGACTGAGCAGGTTGATGCCTCCTTTGTCTGTCCCAATCCATATTGTGTTGTCTTCTACTAACAAGCAATTGGTGAAGTTGTTACTTAATGCACCACCTTGTCCTGTCGATTCGGAAGTTATTCCGGTGAATGAGTCAGTGTGATAATCATATATATTCAGTCCAACTAAGGTTCCTATAAGTAATTGCCCGTCTTTGCTTTTGTTGATGTCAGTTATATAGCTGGATGTTAGTTCATTTGGTTTTGTAAATGTGGTAGCATATCTTGTAAGCGATTCGCTGACAGGTTCGTATTTGTAAAGTCCGTCAGAGGTTCCAATCCAAATGATGCCATTGTCGTAAAACATTACATTGACATTCCCTGGAAATGATCTTAATTTGTTGTCAGCATTTATGCGTTGATATTTCCCGGTATTGTCTTTTATTAGTCTGAAAATCTCATTGTCGCGGCTTACAAGTATGGTTCCGTTGTAAATAAGACAGGAAGTAATGGCCGTTGGTGTGTGATAAACCTCTTCAGCAGTAATTTCATTGCCGTTGAAATGAATTTTTGCAAATCCGGAGTTATATCCTACCCATAGGTTTCCCTGTTCATCTTTATTGATGAAAATGATTTGATGCGTTGTGTAGTTTTGTTTGGAATTCAGCTTTTTGGCAGAGTTCACAATTTCTCCGGTTTTGTAATTCAGAAAGTAAAGTCCGTTTTCGGTACCTATCCACAAGTCGCCATTCACGTCTTCTTGTACACAGTGCACATTATCACTTTGCAACGGATTTACAGCGCTACGACTGTTAAAGTGAATAAATTCATATCCATCGTAGCGGTCGAGTCCTTTGCTGGTGCAAAACCACATAAAACCACGTGAATCGCGGAAAATATAGTCTACCAGATTTCTGGAAAGACCGTTATCGGCATTGAGGTAAGTGATTTTATAGGGCGATGACCATATCGAACTGATACAAAGTATGATGGAAATGGTCAGAATAAGTGTCTTTTTCATGAATATAGATATATCTCAGCTACGAAATTAATAAAATATCTTGTTCACAAAGAGGATTTATATCTATTTGAAGTGGATAATTTTCGGCCAGATTTTTAAAAGTTTTCATTTTTACTTGTAACGATCAGTAAACCAGCAATATAATACAACCAATTAGCCCAATGACTGTGAGAAGTCATTGGACTAATTGGTTGTATTTTTCAGTTGTTGATTTAAATACAAAGCAAAAGTACTTCATATATAAAATTCGAATGTTCAAAAAATGGTATATTTCAGTGGATTTTTTGATATTAAATTATGATCTGTTATTTTGCATTGGTAGTTTTAAATTATATTTTAATATGAAGTCGGGCTGATAACACATTTACCGGTCCTAATCGATCTTTGTTATAACCGGGATTTACGACCAGCTGATAAGTTCCGCTAAAAGATATATTTCGTGTCAATTGAAAGTTATAGTAAAGTTCGGCAAGCTGTTCTAACCCATAATTCAAGTTTCCATCACCCAACATAAATCCTTTTCCACCAGCATTCAGATAATCTCGGTGTGCATTCGAAAGCCCAGAAACAACTATGGCTAAACCTAAATTGTCATTCTGCCGTTTCCATGCATTGCCTGTTAGATTAAGACCAGCACTTATGCTTCTATCAATTTCAGTAAAAGCCCATGTTTCATTTTGCCCATCATTCCAACTTGCTCGAAAAAATCCACCCAGTGATTTGGAAAAGTCCTGTTCAGCATTCAGAGTAAAACCAAATTTCGTATTTCCATATTTTTCAACACTATGTATATCAGGAGCTGTAGGATTTATTGAAATTGCCTGAAGATAATTTCCCATATTCCCTGTTGTAAAAAAACCAAGCAACCTGATTGCACCATCCTTATTCCCAAGTCTATATCTATGAGTATATTCAAGTGTCTGTGAACTGGCCTTAGCAATATCCCAGTTCATAACACTACCGTTGGCTATGGTTGGTATCAATGAAAACGCATATCGAAATTCATTTTTCTGATTTACATATTCCAACACAACGCTAGGAGTATATCCTCTGGTATTGGCCGGATAATCCCATGCTCCATTACTCATCAGTCCCCAACTCATAAACTGGGTTCGCGG
>Ga0209123_1003285_pt1 | contig 12334 bp, 11 predicted proteins | sample BarGraIncu00431A_FD_184500 | JGI IMG/M metagenome (GOLD analysis project Ga0209123, IMG submission 184500) | Arctic peat soil microbial communities from Barrow, Alaska, USA - Barrow Graham LP Incubations 004-31A (SPAdes) (version 2) | ecosystem: Environmental > Terrestrial > Soil > Wetlands >...
CTACGCTGATTGTTTTTGATGAATTTAAGAATGAACAGAATTATTGGCTCTTAGCCAAACACTTTTTTCTGGACTATTATTACATCCTGATAATCTGGATCCTGTTGATTGCGGTGATGGTTTGGTTATCGAAAAAAGTACGAATTGCTGCCCCCAAATGGTCGGGAATTAAATATTACCTTACCGGTACAATTATTCTTGCTGTTTCTGCAGGATTGACAATTATTGGATTACGAAGTGGACTTCCTCCACAGCAGGATTTTCCGCTGTTACCAAGCGATGCCGGGCAATATACAGTGCATCCGAACGACATCGCAATTGTTCAGAATACACCGTTTTGCATGATGCGAACGGTGCAAATGCAGGTCTATAAGAAACAAAACTACTATTCGGAACAGGAGTTAGATTCAATCTATACGCCAATTCATCGTCCCGATTCTGTGAAGGAATTCAAAAAGATGAATGTGGTTGTAATCATTGTCGAAAGCCTGTGCAAGGAGTCCGTCGGGTTCTACAACCGGCAACTCAACAATGGCACTTACCAGGGTTATACGCCTTTTTTGGATTCTTTGGCGAACCACTCTTTGGTATATATGAATTCCTTTGCTAACAGCAAGATATCCATTGAAACAAGTCCTGCGGTGCTGGCAAGTATTCCGTCCTTACAAGAGTCGTTCACACAAACTTTTTACTCGAATAACGCGATCAACAGCCTTGCCGGATGCCTTTCCCAAAAGGGGTATGAATCGGTTTTTGCACATGGGGCTCCCAACGGATCGCTGGGATTGAATGCCTTTGCAGTGAAGGCAGGAATCAATAAATATATTGGCAAGAATGAGTATAATAACAATGCCGATTACGATGGGGTCTGGGGAATCTGGGATCATCTTTTCCTGCCGTTTTTCGCCAGGGAATGCACGCAATTAAAACAGCCATTTATTGCTTCCGTCTTCACAGTTTCATCACACCATCCATTCAAATTGCCTGATGAATTAGCAAATCAGTTTACCAAAGGTCCCCTTCCGATCTTCAGAAGCCTGCGGTATGCCGATTATTCGTTAAGAAAGTTTTTTGCTGAAGCCTCGCGCCAACCCTGGTTTAAGAATACCATTTTTGTGATTACCGGTGACCATATCAGCGGACGTTATCACGAAGAGTACAAAACTTCCCTCGGATCGTTTGGCGTTCCGCTGATTTTTTACACTCCGGGAAAGCAAATCCCGGCAAGAAAAGATTTCCGCGTCGCACAACAGATTGATGTTATGCCCACAATACTCAACTACCTTGGGTACGATAAAACATATTTTGCGTTTGGGAAGGATCTTTTCGATGACAGTGAAGATCAGATTTCGATCAATTACGTTGGCAATACCTTCCAGTTAATCTGGGACAACTGGGTCATCCAGCACAATTCCACCGTCACTTTGGCATTATACGACCTGGCAAATGATCCTTTACTGAAAAACAACCTTGTCGGGAAAAACGACAGCATCCAGCTTAGGATGGAACGCAAGGTGAAGGGAATCATTCAACAATACAATAACAGAATGGTAAATAACCAAATGGTTCCGAATATTTAGGGTCTGCTGAAAATCTGATATATTTTTAATATACAGCAATATATTCCAAGTTTTACAATGAAAAATGCAAGCTTTTTGAAAGTATATTTCAATATCCTTTGTACTTCATTTTCTTCTTTCAACCAAAAAATCCTGAAGGGATTTAATTTGAATAACCCCCAATGAAATTGGGGGAAAAGAATCCGATCACAATCTGAACCCTGAAAGGGTTCAACATCTTTACCTTAAAAATATTCAACCCGCTTCGGGGTTGATGTCGCGTTATGTCCATTTCCCCCCAGTTCCGCAAGCTGCACTGGGGGTTATTCAAATTTAACCACTTTGTGGTAAAAAAATAGTTTTTCAGCAAACCCTATTTAGGATGGAATAAGCCACATTGGAGAAGCAGGCATAAAATCTGGCTCTATGACCATTGGTATGGGTAATTGGATTTCGTATTGATTGCACCTGTCTTTTAGCGACAGGCAGACTTGCTTACTAAAAAAATCAGGTGTTATCCGAATATTTAAAGGATTAGTGTCAAATAGTTAGCACAAACAAACCAGCTGCAAGTTGCTCCCGATACATCGGGACCAGCTGCTCATTGCAAAACCGGTTAAAAGCTGTTCTCACGTACACAATCCATCAGAGAACCGAAAATCTCCTCAGTTTTTTGATTTCTGTTTATGGAAAGTATATACTATCTTACCACCTTTATCGACAAAGTAAATTGAAAATTCTTTGTCAGAAACAGAGCACACCGTGAAACCTAATGTCTTTTTCACAAACCGGGTAAAGAACCATGGCGATGCGATCCTTGGTTTTGAACCGCCGTTTGTGGTGGTTAGGTAATCCATTCCCCCCCGGTGAACATGTTCAAATTTGTGGGTATGCCCGCTGAAATACAAATCAACATTGTACTTTCTCAGTAAAGGATCAACATCCCTGATGAGTTCATACGTGCTTCCCTGTCCGAAGTCTGAAGTATAAATAGGATGATGCCCCACTACAACTTTCCATTCTTCATGTGAGGTACGAAGAACACTGTCCAGCCATACGACCGTTTTTTTGGGATTCTGAAGGTTGACGCTGTGATACTTGGGATCTGTTTTATACTTCTCAACAAATGGCGAAGTATCAATCATGATGAAACGGACAGAAGTCAAACTGTCGATTTTTTTGACAAAGGTGTAGTTCAGTGCCTCCATCTTCCAGTGCTGGCTTTTTGCGGAATATTCAACAGGTGCAAGGGGATTGCCAATATATTCGTGATTTCCATCAATCGGGAATACATCGACCTGCATAAACGGAGAAGCAAATATTTTGGCAGTCATCAAAGGCCAAAGAGAGTCTTCCACACTTTTCACGCCGTCGTTGTGAAAAAAATCACCCGACGAAATGATAAACCGGGGTTGAACAACGGGGGCCAGTTTATTTAAGATTGCAGCTACTGAATCATTTCCATCGTTAAGGGTTTCACCCATATCGGAAATGATGAAAAAATTATAGTTTGCAGCTTTGGGAAGTGGCTCTGGCGACTGCTTCGGGTTGCAACCTATTAACAACAGTGAAAACACTGCTGCAATTAACACCGGTTTTATGATGAAATTTCTCATTGCAACTTTAGTATTAATGTCATGGTATTCGAGGTCATAAAATACAATTTACTGTTTCTATACCATTAACAAGATTTCAATCATTTGGTTGCAACCTTCCCAAATTAAGACTTTCAGCCTTGATTGCAATAGGAACCCGGTATGATCCATAGAATTTATTTGGCCTAAAACTACAACTTTTTATTCATTTGGAACCAGTTTCAATTTTATTTCCAGCCACTTTATCACCTGAATGTTGTTTTCATTAATAATTAGCCGACACTCGTCGATGGTAAAAAAAATCATAATCAGCTTACCACCAGGCTGAATTATTATCTGAATACACATGCGTTAATAATTATTACGTTCGTTATTTTACAAATTTCTCATCAATTATAAAACTGCTTATTAGAATGATTAAAGAATTCTAAATTTGTGCAATAATCAAATCATCAGTTAATAAAAAAGAATTTGAGAAATAGACTGATGGTATCATCATATTATTATAATTTTTTACTATTAATATCGCTAACTTCATTCAGAAGAATCGCAAAAAAAGCAGGAGCAGAAATGAGTAAAAAGAATACTATTTTACAATTCCGGCTCCTGATCCAATTATGTGCATTGCGTTGTCTTTCGATCGACTTATTAGCATGTGAACGGATTATTGGAACAGATACGTTAGTTTACAAACCTTGGAAGGATACCTTCAGATTGACTAAAGCACAGGTTTACGACCTTAATCCTACAGAATCATTGCTAATTTATAAACCACGTCCTTTTGAATTTATAACAAATGTCCCCTCTGATCTGGTATCATTTGGGAAAGCTGTTGTTGCAAAGAAGAATCTCCCTGCATTGGGATTACTAATTGGATCGACTGCCGTTTTAGTGGCATTCGACCAACAACTTCTAGATGGTTCCCAGCAATTCGGAAGGTTTATCCATCTCGATCCGGAGCGAAAATTCAAAAGGGCCATCTCCTTTAATATCGGAAACTTCGAAGTTCCTGTGCTAGATATACCTCAGAACCTGAACTCGGTTTTCTATTTCATTGGTGAAGGTTGGCCCAGTATAATGGTAGCGGGAAGTTTTTATGGATATGGTTTCTTCAAAGATGATTACAGGGCACGACAAACATCTTCGCAATTGGCCGAAATGTTTTTTACTTTAGCGATTACAACCCAGGTATTAAAGAGAATGACTGGCCGTCAGAGTCCATTTATGTCAACCAAACCTGGAGGAGAGTGGCATCCCTTTACAAATTTGGGAACCTACCAGGCTAATGTTTCCAGTCACGATGCTTTTCCTTCGGGGCATCTGGCAACAATAATGGCCACCGTCACCATTATAGCTGGGAATAATCCTTCCAGTAAATTTGTAAAACCGTTAGGATACTCAATAATGGGAATACTTGGATATGCGATGATGAATAATAGTGTGCATTGGGCTGGTGATTACCCAGTTGCAATTGCAATTGGGTACACATGCGGTAAAATAGCGTTAAGCCACGGTCAGAAGAAGATTCCCAGGAAGTCAACAATTTCAGGTTACAAATCTTCGTTAATGCCGATGTTCTTCGGACAAAATGGATATGGCCTCAGTTATCGGTTAACTTTCTGAAATTGTGAAGTGTTTCCAACGCGTGATGCAATATTTTTTAGTTTTGCTAACTAAATTCTCGAATTTATTTCAGGGATGTTTTCAACGTATTTTGAGTTTTACAATCATTAAAGAGTGCGCCAACTGTCAGACAATTGGGAAGAAGCTTACTTCAGGGAGCACTCCATAAGCGACGATGCAAACGCTTCTGAAATGATCACCTCTTTTGAAATAAAAATCGTCTTCACATCAAAACTTAGTTTTATCAACCTTGTTTCTAATTCTTATATTACAATTTCCGTCAAATTTTATTTAAATATTGTTTTTATAAATTTTAAAATACTGGACACCAATAACTTACGAAAATATATAATATTTCTCACCCATTGTTTCTGATTAAGAATAAAGCGGATCTTACGATGATCGCCAATGTGTTTTACATAGCCATCCAACAAAATTGCTCCGCGAAATTTGTACTCATTGTAAACTTTGCTAAGATCTCCTTCCTCCTCCCATTTAGAAAATGGTCTAATCAATTCATAATCTTTAATTCTACGAAGACCCGGATTAAAAGTAAATCCATGAAATAAATCCATATAACCGGTTGAAAGAAGTTTGTATTGATCACCTGCTTTCGATTGATAAATCTCAGGTTCAATCGGATGGCCATTTGTATCACTTTGTTCGCGAAGCCAAACAGTAATGATGCTGTCATTTTCGTTTAAAACAGATAATGACTTTTCAATAAATTGGGGACGATAAAAAACCCAGTCGTCTTCGCAGTGAAAAATGTATTTTGTATTGACATAACTATACGCTCTGTCAATACTTGGTAACTGTCCGATTTGTGGATTATTAAACAGAACTGTGAAGTGAATATCTTTAAACTTATTCAGTACTCTATTCAGTACCTTATTCAACTTATCAATATAAGGGCTATCCTCAATTATTATGAACTTTTCAATGGGATAAGTATTATATTTAAGGAAGCTCATTAAGGTTGGTTCAAGGAGATCAAACCGATTGCAGCTTGTGAGAACAAAAGTAACTCCGGTATTTGTGGCATCCATGATTTATTCAATTTTTCAGTATTCGTATAATTCTTGATCTTTATTAAAATACATAATATTAATCAATAATTTTTTTGGCTTTATTAAGATTTTTCTTGAAAGTTAATCTTAACTTTTCTCTTTCAAACAAGTAGTGCTTACCAAGTCGATTTTCTATATTATGATTACTGAGTCGTTTTTTTAACGTATCATATCTATTTAACATATATTCGAGATTAATATGCTTATAATGCAATAATTTTATATCCTCCTTCTTGTAAAATTCCACATGACCTTTTGGCTTACATTTGTGACAACCTGCATTGAAATTAATTTCCTCAATCAGGTTGGGATTAAAAATGATACATTTCCTAAAATGCCTGTTATCTTTAATCCCGTTTTTTATTTCAAAAATACTCTTTTGAGGAAGAGTTTCAGAATACATGTCATACCCATAAGGTTTAATTATCGTGACACCTTTTGATTTCAATTCATCTAGTTTCTCAACGAGGTTTGGATGATACAGCACTTCATCTGTATCACAAACGATTACCCAATCTGCTTGACCCCTACTTTCTTTCCATACATTATTCTTTATATCCAGGTATAAGTCGTCCCTTATTTCACTATTCGATTGGTATGTCCTTATTTCAGCGTTAGGATAAGAATTGATAATCGACTGAGAGTTATCGTCAGACTCATTGTCCATTATTACCATTTTCTGACATATCCCAGAATAGTAGTCCAACGTAAAAGGAAGAATAATTTCTTCATTCCAGCACAATGAATAATAGTGTACTACACTCATATTGAATATAATTTGATATTGATGTGCAAAGATAACAGAAAACAGTAAACACGACCAATAATTGAAGTTTAATGGAAGAAACAAAACTAATAGTATAGGAATCCTCAATGGAAACTTGAAATATTTATTAAGGAACTGGTTTAATTTAAAAACGACTGTAAGAAAGGGAAATGCTCACGATTAGTCAATAAAATAATCCTACATTTGCAACGGAAATCCGCCGGCCCTGGCAAAAGACCAGGGGAATAAATGTGATAAACAATTGATATTAAATCACATGATTTAATCAAACAGTTAGTGAATGCAAAACAGCGACAATTGCAAAATATACGTATTCCATTATAAAGACGGTGAGCCATTCCCTGATTTGCCTTGTTATATTCACATTTTGGCCGGAAAAGAAATTCACGCCAGGGAATCGAAAATAACAGGTGATAATACCGGAGAAAACATCTCAGATAAAAATCAATATTACAGCGAATTAACGGGGATCTACTGGGTATATAAAAACCAATCGTCTGATATTGTTGGCACATGTCATTACCGGCGTTTCTTTACGACAAAGGAAGAACCGCTTCAATATAAATTGAAAAGGTTACTCTATTATTTCGGTGGTTTAAACATCGGAAGACATGGCTTGATCTACACTTCAAATCAGGAATATTGGAGCAAGTACATCTTAACCTGTAACGAAGCTAAGCTAATTTTAAATGATTTCGATGCAATTATGCCCATCAAACGAAAGTTACGGCAAACTATCGAAAACCATTATAATAAATATCATGACGCAACTGATTTACAATTACTTCGCACTATAATAAACGAAAAAGCGCCAGATTATTCATCTTCATTCGAATCGACTCTTCAACAAAAAAGATTGTATGCCAACAATATGATGATCATGAAAAAACAAAATTTCGAGGCGTTATGCGATTGGCTTTTTATGTTGTTGTTCGAATTTGATAAAAGGGTCGACTTGAAGAAATATACAGATTATCAGCAACGGATCTTTGGTTTTATTTCCGAAAGACTGATTACCACATGGATAAATCATCATCAGCTAAAGGTTAAAGAGTTGCCGCTGATTTATTTCAGAAATCTTAAAAATGGCAACTAAATTTACAGGCAGTCAGCCTAATATTTGACCCACTCAAAAAAACATAGCTTTGAAAGATTTAGTTCTGATAACACCAGTAAAAAATTCAATTAACACGCTTTGCGAAACAGTTAATTCGGTTGCTTCGAAAGTTAATGATTTCACCTATTATATTTTTGATGATTTCAGTACATCAGAGACCAGGGAATGGTTGGATGAAAACGCTGAAAAATATGGTTTTCAGGTTATTGGACTCGAAAAACACACCACAAAAAAATCGCCAAATTACCGAACTATTCTATTGATGGCCAGAGAGTTGGCACTTAATAAAAATGCTCATCTTTTGATTATTGAGTCTGATGTTATTGTGCATCCCGAAACCATTAATGGTTTAAACCGTCTGGCAGATGAATTGCCTGATGCAGGATTGATTGGCTCGGTAACAGTAGATTACGAGGGTAAAGTGAACTTCCCTTATCTTTACGCCTTAACCGATGGCAAAACAGGAACCTATGTTTCAGAACACAGTATCAGTTTTTGCTGTACACTCCTTACAAACAATTTTTTACGGAAATTTGATTTTAATGAACTGCCTGAAACACTCGACTGGTTCGATGTGCCAATTACCCGGAAATCGCGTGCGCTGGGTTTTAAAAACTATATTTCAAAAGATCTGCCGATCTTCCATCAGCCACATGGCAGCCGCCCCTGGAAAATGTTGAAATACAAAAATCCTTTTTTGTATTATCTGAAAAAGTTTATTTTTCGCCGCGATCGGATATGACAATACGTTTATGAATTGCTTTGAAAAACTCAATTTTTTTATTCTTCTTTCCGCCTTTGCGAAAAATCTCAATAATGATTTTTGCTGCTTCCTCGGGATTCTCTCCTCTCAGCAAGGCATACTCACGACCAACTAATCTGAGGGTAGAATGATCAACCCAAAGTTGGCAAAAATTGCTCAACCCTTTCTCAAAACTTATCGGACCAAAAGTCATCCTGTTCAAATCGACTATACTAAAATCGTATTGACCGTCAGTATTAGTAATCAACGTGTTGCCAGGGGAATAATCAAGATGGAAAATCCCGTTTTTGTGCAATTTTTCATAAGTAAACCGAACCCATTGCTTCAAAATTTCATCTCTCAATTCAACATTAAAGTCTAATACTTCCCGCAATGAATAATTGTAATTTAAGTGAATCGAGACATAATAGCTGCTCGTAAGCAATCCATTTTTGGTACATTCAACAAAACCTACAGCCGTTGGCGTGGGCACATCAAGCTGAAAAAACTTTCTTGCATATTTATATGAACGGGCAGCTTTTGATCCCCTGAGGTGAACGTAAACAAACCGGTTAATCAGGTTTGGCACCTTAAATGCTTTAACATTCAGTTTGTAATTTCCAACATTGAAGACCTTTACCTCATTTCTTAACTTAAAGATTGTTTCGCCGGAACTTGAAAAATCAGCAGGTAGTTGGCTGATCCACAGTTCTAGTTCCCTGAATTCCGGGGCAATTTCATATGTTATTTTCTCACGCATCTTCTGGAATTTTGCACTGCCTTATTATCAAACAAAACTAACATTTATTGATTCATAAATCCTTGCTCCTTCAAAACTTCAAGCAACATATTTGAAAATACAACATTGTCACTTTTTTTATACCTGATATCCGTAAAAACCTGAGCAAGTGTTTCCTTTTTATTTTCCAACACAAATTGCCGGTTATCCGGGCGGTTTTCCTTTCCGCGGTAAGCGTTGATTATTTGATCATCAGTATAATCAGCGTATGTCTCATGATGGACAATTGCATCCAACGGCAACCGGTCGACTTGTTCGGGGTTTTCATCCGGCCAGCCAATTGTAAGCGTGGTGACAGGAACAACACCTTTGGGAAGTTTAAGTATATCAATAATTTTTGCCGTCAGATAAGTGGTTGTGCCCAAATAACAGACTCCGAGCCCTTCACTTTCAGCGGCTATTGTAACATTCTGGGCGACAAGTAAAGCATCAATTGCGGCAGTCACAAAAGAGAGAAAATTATCATAACCGGGTTCCGCGTTGCTTAGATTACACCATTTATTGAAACGGTTAAAATCAGCACAAAATGTAAGTATAACGGGAGCATTAAGTACCATCTGCTGATTAAAATGACAGGGTGCCAACGCTTTTTTACTTTCAGTTTCGCGTGTAATAACAATGCTGTATAATTGCATATTACCTGTCGTTGAAGCCCTGCATCCGGCTTCGAGTGTTTTCCGGATCAATTCTTCCTCAACATCAGCATCTTTATATTTTCGGATGGTCCTATGTGTCAATAATTGCTCGATCATCTTTTAATCTGTTTTGATGGTGCAAAGATAGAAATCCAATTTCCCGAAATGGCTGAACGATTTGAAATAATGAAATAGCCATGATTAAAAAGTCATAATCAGAAATGAGTATTTCGCATGGCTATTCCATATGACCTTAAAAAAAAATATTCACATATGAAACCTTTATTATATTTGTAAAATGAAAACAAAGATGATCATTCCTATAATGATTTTAGCAGCGGCACTTTTGCTGGTCAGGTGTACGACCTGTAAGTGTGGTTTTCAACCTCCGAAAGCCAAAAAAAATTCAACCTGGATTAAGCGGTAAACAATTAAACCGGCACAATTCATTGCTAAGTTAACAATTTGTAAAGAACCACTAATTTGCCTGTTATAAATTTGACAAAGTAAAATTAAAATTGTTACTTTTGCCGTGAAATTTAAAGAAGGTTCAATTCATTCTATAATTCTCAAAACGAATAAATTATGTCTAAAGTTAAAATTGGTATTAATGGTTTCGGTCGCATCGGCCGACTGGTTTTCAGAGCTGCTGTTGACAGAAAAGATGTAGAAATTGTTGGAATCAACGATCTTATTGATGTTGATTACATGGCTTACATGCTTAAATACGATTCAACTCACGGTCGTTTCTCTGGAACTGTTTCTGTTGAAAACGGTGCATTGGTAGTAAACGGAAAGAAGATCCGCGTTACCGCTGAAAGAAATCCTGCTGACCTTAAATGGGGTGAAATCGGTGCTGAGTATGTTGTTGAATCAACTGGTCTTTTCCTTGATAAAGCTAAATGTCAGGCACATCTCGACGCAGGTGCAAAGAAAGTTATTATGTCTGCACCATCAAAAGACGATACGCCAATGTTTGTAATGGGTGTAAATAACAAAAAGTATACATCTGATGTGAATTTTGTATCGAATGCATCTTGTACAACCAATTGCCTTGCTCCTATCGCTAAGGTACTGAACGACAATTTCGGTATTATCGAAGGTTTGATGACGACAGTTCATGCTACAACTGCAACTCAGAAAACAGTTGACGGTCCTTCAATGAAAGACTGGCGTGGTGGACGTGGTGCTGGTGCAAATATTATCCCATCATCAACCGGAGCTGCAAAAGCTGTAGGTAAAGTTATTCCTGAATTGAATGGTAAGTTGACCGGTATGGCTTTCCGCGTACCAACTCCTGACGTTTCAGTTGTTGACCTTACCGTTCGTTTGGAAAAACCAGCTTCATACAAAGCAATTTGCGCTGTGATGAAAGCTGCTGCTGAAGGTGAATTAAAAGGAATTCTTGGGTATACTGAAGACGAAGTTGTTTCAACTGATTTCGTTAGCGACCCACGTACCTCTATCTTTGATGCAGGTGCTGGTATTGGCTTGAATGATCATTTCGTTAAAGTTGTATCATGGTATGACAACGAATGGGGTTATTCAAACAAAGTTGTTGACCTGGTTCAGTACATGTACTCTGTTGACCACAAGTAATCGGGTTTTCCCGCTTCAATAAAATTCAAAAACCTGTCGGATAAATTCCGGCAGGTTTTTTTGTTTTTCTTCTTCAGAAGTTTCGATTTATGTGACATTCTCTTCTCTCAGTCACTCCCTCTCAAATACCTCCTCCATTTTGATTGCCTGCCGGACCTTTTTTCCCTTTCATGGCATCAATTGTATCGTCAACCTGATCACCGATTTTCCGACCGGCCTCTTTTGCTTTCTTCAATAATTCATTGGCCTGGACTTCCGCCTTATCTTTGAAATCTTCGAATTTCGCACCCATTTCACCATTTTGAAATTCCTTGGATTTGCTTTCCATTATTTCCTCAACTTTTCCAAAGGCATCAGAGATTTTGCCAAAGGCATTGCTGCTTTTAAATTTTTTAAATTTTCCCTCAAAATAGTCTTCAGCTTTATCCGCAAGATCTTTGCCCTTGTCGATCAGATCATCAGCTTTATCTGAAGTTTCATTTCCCGGCTTACTGCCATTGTTTTTACTTTCGTCGCTCATTGCTTAAATATTTGGGTTAAACACTTAGTTATAAATATCTAAAATTATAAATAAGTTGGATGAAATTTTCAATTAATGATCTAAAAAATTTCCCGAGAATTCTTCCTTCCCTGATATTCAGCAACTGAAGACAAAAATAAAATTAAAAAAATCATAATCTCCTGATATAAAAGGATTTTTGAAGTCTTAATACTTAGTCTATCTGAAATGTTTATGCGTATCTTTGGCGATTAAATCAGAAAGTATGTCTGAAAACAGAATTTGCAATTTATTTGGAATTAAATACCC
>Ga0209123_1003286_pt1 | contig 12332 bp, 5 predicted proteins | sample BarGraIncu00431A_FD_184500 | JGI IMG/M metagenome (GOLD analysis project Ga0209123, IMG submission 184500) | Arctic peat soil microbial communities from Barrow, Alaska, USA - Barrow Graham LP Incubations 004-31A (SPAdes) (version 2) | ecosystem: Environmental > Terrestrial > Soil > Wetlands >...
AAGTAATCACTTACCTCATATCCCGGATACCAATTGCTCTCCGGCTCTTTTACACTAATAAGGCCATTTCCGCCCTCGGTCTGATCTTTCATAATATATACATCGGGTGGATTGAGTCTGCTAAATGCAGTCAAAACCCGGACTTCACGGACTTTATGAACCAAGGCAACTCTTTTTAAACCAGGAATATGATATAAGTTGGCAGACTGCTCTTCGCGTATGAAATCTGATTCGTCGAAAACATCTGCTGAAATAGCTCCTGTCAATGCTTCGTACTCTTCAATACGATATTTCTGGCTGGTCATTAATTTGTTATCATCGTCATCGTTTATAGTAAATAATTTTCGTTCTAAAATACGTTTGACTGCCAAAGGATCTCGTGCAATTTGCTTCGCAATTTCATTTGCCCACTTGTCCAATCGTGCCCTAATCTTCGATTCCTTTTCGTCAGGCTCATAATCATTAATAATGGTAAGGCACTCAGCGTATCGTTTGGAATTCTCTATACTGGTATTGATTAAGTCCGAGTAAGGTGGAATTACCAGCGAACTAACTACTTTAGGAAAGTAAATTTTTGATGCGCCTCGTTGGACTGCTTGAGGAGTACATCCACAGGAAACATGTTGGTTTTTCCATGGCATAAACCCGCTACAGGTATAATTATTCCCCAGTCTTTCCATTGCATCCTTATCAAAAGAACCAGATAAAGTTGCTTTTGCTCTGCAGGAGTCGCAACGTATTACTAACCCTTCCAAGCCTGCTGTCGTGTTAGCTCCTGTCTGGAATTTAAGTATCGGATTATTGCACACCGGTTTTGCACCGCCCATGTTCTTTTCGTGTGCCCATTCGACCCATGGGAAATCGTCGATATGACCATTCTTACATGCAACAACAATACGAGCAGGTACGAGATCCGTCTTACAGTCAAGACATCGCGGTCGTTTCATATATGGATCTTTTTCCTTCTTCTTTGAAGTAGCTTTCCGCCGATATTCGTTGATCCATTCCTTTAGTGGTTGAAAGCGCCTGCATCTTGGACAAAAATACCATTGGGGGAAGCGCGTATAAGTAATGCCCTTAGGATATTCGTCTTTACCTCCAGGCATTCCAAAGAAATCTACACCAAGAATGCGTTCCAGCCTTTCATCATGGATGTGAACAATGCTTTCATCCCATAATTCAGGAGTTGTCGTCATTAACGTCTGATCAACAAAGTCTACCATGGCTCCCACTCCGTACTCCATAACGGCTTGTCCAGAACGAATATTATGTGTGATTTTATTTAATGGAACAAAGTCCTTAGCAATCGGTATATCCATTAAACTTCCTCCCCCCAAACGACAATCCTAGCGGCGGCAACGTTATCTACATTGCGCATTGAAGTTAATGTTTCGTGCTCACCATCAGATCCTATACTTCCATACGGCTTTAATAGCCGCTTTGTACCTTCGACTGGACCTTTCATCATGTTTTTCTCGCCATATAAGAGATTTTCCCCATCCAGTCCATTCACTTTATCTTTCCAATCTTTCCAAAAGGTTCGAATCTCGTTGAGTATCTCATTCCTCTCACTTGCCAAAGCAAAATCAGAACTATTACGGATCGACTCTACCCGATTGATAATAATTTCTTCAATTTCTTCCAGTATTTCTTGTGGAAGTGGGAAATATTGTGCGTCAGTATCACGAGAAAGGCCATATCGATGACGTAGTAAACTTACCAGCACTGCATGCAAAGCTCGTTCTCGTGCGGGCTTGGAAAATGGCGTAACACTAGTTGGCTCAACAAAACGATAGAATGACTCATGGTAAGGCTTAAACTGTTCATAATGGGAACGGTCGCGGCTCTTAGCTCCATCATATAGAACACATGCTAGTCCAGGATAATTTCTACCGATACGACTAGATGCTTGGATATACTCACTTGTCAATTTGGGTTGCCCAACGATGAGCATTAAGTTGAGTCTGGCAACATCTACACCTACTGAAATCATGTTTGATGCTAATAGTACATTGATAGGATAGGTTTTATTCTCTTGGTTTTCTTGAGAGTATTCGAGACGTTCTAACTTGTCCAACGTCTCATTTAATTGTGTGGACGATACTCGGCTAGTCAATTCGTCGGCCGAACCTATAAGACGATGTCGAGATGCAACACGATTACCCATACGTATCATAAAGTCTTTTACATCATCGTCCACCATAGAGCTACATTTCCCTAAATCACGAATACTGTTAAAGTAAACGGCAAGTGTCCAAAACTTGTCCTTAACTGCGTCTGGAAAATCTAACTTGTATACACGTTGTAATAATGTCGCAATCATTCGGACTTCCATCATTGCCTTAGTTTTCCCGGATGACATAATACCTAAATACATTCTCCCGGGTTTTTTAGTTACATCTGCTTCTCTTGCGAAGAAGGAATCGCCTGCATCGATACCCGAGGGCGGAAATTGACGTACTTCCCTATCAAAAAGGTTTCTGCATTGAGCTTTTGCACTACGAATTGTTGCTGTAGAAGCAATGATTTTCGGTCTAACACCTTTTGCGCTGCAAAGGGCGTCAATGGCAGTTTCGTATATCCCCACCACAGTGCCAAGTGGGCCGGATATCAGATGTAATTCGTCCTGAATAATCAGTTCAGGGGCACGGTTTTCTGAATCGGCTGCGAAAAATCTTCCAACGCGGCCTTTCCAAGCAACCATTGCGAATTTATCGACTGTTCCAAACAATAGTGTTGGTGGCTTATCATATAATTCTTCATCTACTACTTGTATAGGCAGACTTTTCTTGAACTTACAACCTTCTTGAGTACATTGCAGATAAAAATGTTTGTTATCTGCCATCATATATCCCCAATTACCCACTAAGCGTTGGGATTGATTACTTATTTCTACATCACGAACAAGCTTAGTACCACACCATGGGCATTTAAGCATTTGAAATTTATTATAGATATCTTTTGTATATTTTAAGTCATCTTTTCCAGCTTTCATCAGTTTATTTAAACACTTTTTCGCATCATCATTACGATTAGGAGTATGTTTACTACCAATCCATAACCCTATTGTGATAGGTTCCCTGCCCAATGAATACATAGGGTAACTAGGCTTGGGTTGTTTGCTTCCTAGACGAATTGCTTCGCATGCACATATTAGTGTGCCTGCACGAATAAATTGTTGTGCAGCCAATAAGCGAAGTGTATAACGCATGATCACTGTTGTGCCCATGTAAGTATCAGAATATATTAAGCGCCGATAAAAAATGGTAAACGCAGTTAGTCCCAAATATGCTTCGGTCTTCCCCCCACCAGTTGGGAACCATATTAAATCTACCCAATCATGCTCAGGCGCTTTAGGTTCTACTATTGAATGCATGCTTATTAATATAAAAGCTAGTTGAAATGGCCGCCAAAAATGTTCATCTGATTCATTATAATAGTCTAATGTTGCAAGCCGATTTTGTAATTGTTTATCACCAGGATAACTATCCGTTTTTTGTATATCTGTGTGAATACGTTGCATTAGCATTGAGCGATTGACTAGCTGAAAAGCAATATATGCCGTCTCGTTAGATTGCAATAACTCTATTCCATGATACATACGCAACAACAATTCTTTACAATTAGAAATATGTCGAATCGCTGTTTCCCTGAATACTTCATCAATTTCTGTTGCTATATTGGATATATCCCCAATCCATGCACCATATTCATCTATAAACTTTTTCATTACTTCCAGTTTTTCAGATTTGGGTGATTCATCCAAATCTGAAAGATACTTCATAGAAAAACTATGTTTAGGAATATTATTATCCGACAAATCGAAATCCATTTGAGGAACGATTCCAACAGGGAGAAACTCAGTCCATATTTCTCCATTACCAGCCTGGTCTATACTCCAATTCGTGGCAACGCCGTGTCCAGATGCATAAATTTTTTTATCTCGATACAATAATGCTAATGATTTTTCTTCTATGTCCTCTTGCGCCAAATTACTTGTACTGTACTGCTCGAATGTAAGTCCAGGATTATCGGTCGAAAGAAACCGTATTTCAGGTTGGAAGATAGAGTTCATTCCATTATAAGATCCTGTTTCAGTGTTAACTAATATTACTGTTATAGCATAAATGCCATTGCCGTAATCTCGTTTCAGAACAGTCAGCTTACCGAGTTTTTTGAGTATTTCATTAGATTCGTCAAAATCGCCGTCTGCGAAGGGAACTTTAAGTGGAAAAGAGTGCGGTTCTCGTACAAAACCACGTCTGCCACATTGATCAGCCAATTTATACAATGCATTTTTCATTTCCACATCTTCTAATTCATCTGCTTCTTTTAGTCGCCATATATCACTTTTAGTAATTTTTATTTTTAACTTCATAAAACCATCTTTAAAATATACGTACGCTCCAATAGGCCCCTTTTCAATAACTTCTGCGGATTGTGAACCATCGTATCTGTAGCAGCAGTCCGTATATGATGATTGCTGATAAGTACCAAAAGAAACATTAAAGCTAAGCAATGATACTTCTCCACGAACAAAAAAAGTCATTCCCATTGAGGATGGCATGTTTTGAGTAGAAAGGTTTATCTCCTCATCAATTGAATTGGTATCATTGTCATCCGCGGAATTCTGACCATATCTTTTTTGAGTTGATTGAATCGGTTGTTCTTCTGTCGGGGGATCAACAGGAATCACTTCGGAAATATTCTCTTCGTTTCCAACTCTCGACTCGACAACTTCGTCGTTATCTAATTTCTGCTTAATTTCTTGAGGAAATAGAATACCTACAGAGTATCTTACTTCGGGCTGATCAGTTATTATCTCATGCTCCATATCCGGTAAAGAGTTCTCCGAGCCAGGTCCCAGCATCTCTTTCCGAATGTCTTCTAGAAGCATATCTCTTGCTGTAAAATGCTCATATAAATCAGCCATAAAATACCTCATCCTCCATTTAGTTACTCCGAAAGCGGTTTGTTTGAAATATTAACTGGAACTATCGCGACATGATCGACTATCGTATCTATTTGTAGAATACGAGCTATCTGGGATACATCACCCACAACAGATGCGACCAATTCATCAACTTTACCTTTGCCCTTAGCACCCACTGATTGCATAATACACTTTCCAAGATGTTTTAATGCTCTCACCCTTAATGAACGAACTTCCTCACATGCCCTACAGAAGGCGCTAGGATCCGACATCATCTCAGTATCATTTGTTAGCTGAGCAATTTTTTCATAAGATTCAGCGTCTCGAGGTCCCACTATACGACTATCCTCATCCAGCCAAGCACGTATAGTTACTTCGTGCTTGTCCTTACCAATTCTATGCATTCTTTGGGACACTTCTCGATATGAAAGCGCATTGCTCTTCATATATGTGTTCAAAGTACTTTTCCAGTAAGAGGCCTTTCGGAAATATTCACCGTACTTCTGTTCGAAGCTATTATCCGTATGCATCTGATTAATGATTTTATTTACAATATCCTTCGAGCCATCATCGTTTTGAGTAAAAACTATTTCATCCCCTGAATCCAAAGCAGATACATCAACTTCAATAACTTCGTTCTTAAATCTATCAAATACATATGGCTTAAACCCTTTTGTAAACATAGCTCGCTCACCAGTTTCGAATAAAGCGCTTCTCACGGTCTCAACCCGTTGACATGTTGATGATTCATTTAAAGGATAAGATCCAAGTCCACTCCTAATAGTTGCACTAGTTATAAAATTTTCAAGGTCTGTGATCTCAACGAATTCATCCGAAATTTCTTGATTTATTAAAAGGGAATCTTTATGTTCTTCATGTTCAAATTCAATGGCATTTACTCTGTCAATGCCCTCTATTCTTTCCATGTTTTTTCGTTTCATTAACCCAAATAGCCCAGCTTCTGACGGATAGCATATCACCTCCGTCACTGTAGAATTTGTGTTGGTAAATGCATTAAATCGTTTGCCTTCGAATACGCCACAACATATAACTCCATCATACAATTCATCATTGTCAAAACGCGTGGGAGTATAGAATTTGCAGTCTTTCAAAACTGACTTCTCGCCTGGGGTTAAGCTTTCTGTGAAAGCTTCAATGAAATACTGTTTAGGAATTACAATTGCATTATTCTGATGCTTATACCTACATGATTCAATCAAACGTTTCTTAAGCCATACATACTTTGGATTATCGGAATATAAATATTTTCGTAAAGAAAGCAACGTTTCAATCACATTCAATATGTCGTTTTCAAGGGAAGTGGCGGAGTTCTGTCTCAATAAGCTTTCTCCTATTAAGCGCAAGTGTTCGATTTCGTCGAGCGGCATTACTCCTCTTATTTTTCCAGTCTCCACCAATCGTTCAAGAGTACGTATTGGAAAGCATGCCCGCTCAAAAAGATTTAATAAGCTATATGAACGACTTATAAAATAGTCCTTATCATCACAATCTTCCGTATTATCTTTAATCATATGTAAAAGCTTGCGACATTTACTAGGCATATCGTCGGGAAACGGTGAGAAGACCATCGCTTGATCCGTCTGCTTGTCAATCTGGTTACCGATCATTTTATATTGGTTACTAAGACAATGGCTTGCATTCGCAAAGTCAGGAGGCGAGAATAAATCTGCCACTTTAGAAATTATTGCCTCTTCACTCCACCCAAACACCCTTGTTTGAGGAAATAGCGATAAACACTCATCAATAGATCCATAAGCATAACCTGTAAGCAATATTACATCATGAATGAAAGAACACGCCATGATGTCCGATAACTCTGACGGCGATGCTCCAATGAGATCATAGCCATTGATAAGTACAGTTCTTATTGCATGTTCTTCATCGTCATAGATTAAATCTCTTGCCGTCGAGATACGCGAAGTGAATTTTATCACTGGCTCAAGTTTTGCGGAGTTACCAGAATAGGAGTGGATCGAATCACAGCTAGAATAATAAGCCATTGGAAAAATATCCTTTAGTTTGATACCACCGCCTAAATTACATTCCAATTGAAAGGATTCTGCAATAGCATCCGCTTCTGATTTTTGGCATATTATTAATATTGATGATTCAGTAACATTCTTTATACTATCAGGACTAACCCCAAATACTTGACCAAGAGCTTCACTACGTGAGGTAATACTCTTCTTGTTGATTCCCTTGGACAAAGTTTTGGCATCACCAAGGTAAGGACTAATTTTATAGCCACTGGATACTGGGACATAGTGAGTAAGACCATTAAACACGATATGAATTTTTGGCTCACCGTTCATTTCAGTAAGTCCTTTATAAATACCGCGATTACGTTCATATAAGATCCTATCGCCATCCTTTAGGGTATCTAATAAGGATGTTTGGTTTGACAAAACATCATGTGAATAACAAGCGAATGCCGCTAAAATGACAGATGCAACAAAAAGTGCGTTAGATCCTGGATGTACAATAAGGTTTCTACTACACTCTCCTAAAAGTATGTCTGATAAAATATTATAATTTTGGATATTAAAGTTCGTGTGTGTAAAGCATTCACTTTCGTACTCGAATTTTGATTGTAGAATAGCTTGTGTTAAATTTTCAGCATCTCGGTATCTTTCCATGTTTAATCACCCCCTTATGCGATATTGCTATTTTTCATCAGAGCCTCTGTGAAGAATTCTAGTCAATCCATTAAACCCTCTTCATATAATACTCTTCCAACTTTTCATCACAATGCTGAACAATCCACGTCATCTCCTCGGTCGTTAACTTCTTCCAAATATGCCTATTAAACTCAACGTACTCAATATCCCTACATCGACTAATAAATCTCATATCCTCAAAACGTTTAAACGGATTCATGAAAATATTTCTTTCGACATCCTTGTTTGAATACCCATCCTTACAGAAAAGGCTCTGTTTTTTCTCAACGACCAACCCTTTTTCTTTTCTTGCGCTGTAAAAGTCCATAAAGTATGACACAATATCCTCGACCAATACCCTACCTTTTTCATCCACATGCTTAAGCATCGCTTTGAGCAGTACCGGTTTGTAAGATAAACTCATATCCATAGTCCTGACCATGTCCATAAACTTATCTTTCATATTAGCAGCGTTTATCAGCTCCCAGCCATACTGCTTAGCATAATTTATAATTGTTAGTTCTTTGAAATATTTAAAATTCCTTTTATCTCCATACGGGACCTCTAAATCCGGTACAATCTTCCCGTCACGTAGATACCGCTCTATGGTTTCCGTTTGTACATCGACCATCCTTACGAACTCAAGCTGGGATATCATACCTTTCGCTTCATCCTGCCAGTTAAATAAATCTATCAGTTCGTAATCAGCAACATCAACTGGGCAGTCCAGAATAACAGCTGGTTTTTCCCCTCTGGCTAATAAATCTCTGTCCAGCTCAAACTGTTTCTGTGAAGCGACAACGTACTCCCCAGCCTTATAATCCTTAAGATTAAACATCCTATGTAAAGAATATGGCATGTTAAACATACTGGCATTATCAATAAAGTCAAAGACCATCAGACACTCTTTTCCTTCACATTTGCGCATCCCTCTGCCCAGCTGCTGAATATAGAGTGTTTTACTAAGCGTAGGCCTAGCCATAAACAAAACTTCAGTTATAGGGCTATCCCAGCCTTCATTTAGAAGGTCACATGCACATAAAACTTGGATATCCCCATTTTCATACTGATTCAGTATTCTTGACCTGTCCGAGGATTTAATTGATCCTGAGACTGCCTCACACTTGATCCCATTTTTTTTAAACATCTCGGATATTTCCGTAGCATGTCGAACGGAAGCACAAAATACAACGGTCTTTTTGCCCTTAACATAATTCAGGTAGGTTTCTACTAAAATCTTCATTCTCTCCGGCACAAAAAGTTTGCTTTCCAAGTCCTGGGCATAATATTTAACCCCATTAATTCTTACTGTGGAAAGATCAACATTGGTCTTAACCCTGATACACCGTATAGGGACAAGCTCGCCTAATTCGACGGCCTGTTGCAAATCCAGTTTATGAGCGACGTTCTTAAAGTCTTCAAGAATACTCTCCCCGTCCGATCGATCGGGTGTTGCCGTGAGACCAAGCGTGAATTCAGGTTTAAAATAGCTTAACACTTTCCTATATGTCTCTGCTGTACCGTGGTGGCATTCATCGATAATGACATATCCAAAATCATCTGGTTTGAACACATCAAGATTTCTAGCCATACTTTGAATGCTACTACAGACCACATAAGCGTTATTATCCTTCTGCTCAGCAACATACAAGCCGGTCTTTGCCTTATCCCATATGTCATTAAAAGTGTGTTGGGCTTGAGTGATTAGTTCTTTGGTATGCGCTAAGAACAAGGTTCTCTTCCCGAGTCGTTTGGCATCACTAACAGCAGTCACTGTTTTTCCCGTTCCTGTGGCATGATAGAGAAGTGCAATGCTCTCACCTTGATCACGCATCGTCTGTAAATTATCCAAGGCAGCTTGTTGATGCTCACGCAGTTCAATGAGCTTGCCTTTTTGCTTGGGCAAATAGTCCTCTATCATTTGAAATGTTGGCATTTCCCCCACGAAAATTCGCAACTCATCCTTGACCTTTTCAGGGTGGTGCTTCAACTGATTGTAAACCCAGCGGTATACCTTCCAGTTTTGATAGATCAGGCTATTTTGCTTGGAGAGATCGTCATAATATTTGTTAGAGGAAACCATATTGGGGTTGTGGTAGGTTTCCCCATCAATTTCGATCGCTATCTTTAAGTTTTCACTTTCCAGCGCAAAGTCAATGGAACGCCGTTTTCCATAAATATCGGTGACAGGATACTGGAGAAAAAGATATTGCGCTTGATCCGGACCAAAGGTGTCACAAAACAGCTCGACAAAGAGATCTTCTGCGACACTACCAAGGCTTCCCTTCTGCTTGCTTTTAACTGTCAATTTGATTCAACCCCTCAACCATCGATAACTTCTTTAAGCAACAGTTTCTTCTTGAAAGCGCCTCTCTCCTCAACTTTTCGCTTTCTGATGACTTCAAATCCCTCCAGAGAGACGTCTTTATGTTCCAAGATCGCATAGACAACTTCAACCAAGTCAGCTAGTTCTTCAACACACTCGCTGTCTATATATTCCTGGAGTTCTTCACCCAATTTTGCGTTTAATAACTTTAGGTATTCCTCACCGGAAACCGCTTCGAGAATAGCTTGTTTTCCGCTTTGTTCGATGATATGGGGAATTTTATCACGAATCAGTTTGTTGTAGATTTTAACATTCATTGTTTTTACCCAATCCTTCTGTCCTTCACGCAATATCTGGCATTGCTCGTTTTCATTTTTTTCGCTGATGGTCATAACAATAAATCTTGCCACTAAACCTCTGTTGGTTTGATAAACAATATTGCATCACCTTTTCAGAAACTGGTTTATTACATACCGAACAAACATCATTTCTCGTTGTGGCTTGTTCTTCATATGCAGCAGCTGCAACTTCTTGTTCATGCTCAATGACAGGACTGTCCTTCTTGATTGACAACAATGCCTTTACTAATTGGTCTCTGTTCCACAATTTAACTCTATTTACTCTAGCCAACTCGATTGCCGCTTTTGTATAATAGCTATTTGTAACAGCCATAGCTTCCGAGCATCCGTACTTTCCCTTTGCGGCTACCGCTTCTTGTACTGCTTTTATACCCACTTTTTGTTTATATCTTTTTGCTTGGATCACAGTTTTTATTCCATCTTTAGAAGTAATAAGGTCAGCACCATAATCACCAACGTATTGTGTCCGCTCGACCCTGTAACCGAGTTTCTCGAAAAGTGCTTCAAGATACTTTTCAAAGGTAATCCCGTCCATATGATCGATCTCGTTGATACCAGATTTCGATAGTCTATTTTTCTCCCATAATATATAGGTGAACTTTATAAGAGCAATTGCCCCTAGAATTAGCCACATCTGCCACAGGGCCAACAACCCTTTTATAATTGCAAACAACATGACCTTCGTTGGAAATAACGGCATACAATACTCCTCCATCATCACCGAAAACTTTCCCAATCTGTACTATAGCAAAGTCTTTCTATGACCTAAATTCTGCATTATATTGTAAAACCCTGCCAGCCTCTGTTTTTTTTACAATATTCTTGAAATTTCATAGACTTTAGCAGGGAAGTTCAGCTAAATAGTCTCTGTTGCATCGCGATACTCTACACAAATCATAACACTCAGCCCATACATTACTTTGGTTATCAGCTATTAAATGACCTTGAGTGAGTACCCAAAAAAAACACTCAAGCCCTTATTAAGCTATTCTTTATCTAGAATTGGGTTAATCATGTCAAGTATTAAGTTTCCTGTTCGAACCGAATGCACTTCAGCTAACTCATAGTAGCCGTAGCCCTAGACCCATTCAAGCATCCGACGTAGGGTACCGCTATCAAGTCTACCTCAGAGTGTTGGTTCGTCTGGCGTGAAGGTGGCTCAGCTCAGCAATGCTGTGGCACAACCTGAGTGTATCGAGGGCTCTCACAGCCTGAATTCCCGTAACAATTATAACGTGGAATGCTGAGAACGTTGAAAGCAAGCTTGTTTCTTCCATTTTTCGCTTGAAATTATCCCCAATCCACGTTATAATTATAACGTGGATTGGGGTGATCACATGGCACTTGTATATGTAAAAAATAATAAAAACGGAATAACGTATGTTTATGAATCTACCAACTACTGGGACAAGGCAAAGCAGCAATCCAGAAGCAAGCGCGTTTGTGTCGGCAAGCTTGATGACGACGGCAAGCTGATTGCTTCAAAGCGCCTCTCTGTGCCACAATTGGCACTTCCAATAAAGCCTGGACCAATACCCGCCACCCAGCTAAAGCATAACTTTTACGGAGCGACTTACTTGTTCGACTCCATGGGTGAAGTTTTGGGTATTACCGCAGATTTGAAAACGTGCTTTCCGCTGCAATATAGGCAGATTCTGTCCATTGCCTACTTTCTGATTCTTGAAGATCGGAATCCATTAAGTCGTTTTCCCAAATGGGATCGAACACACATGCATCCTTTTGGAAAAAACATTTCTTCTCAGAGAAGCAGTGAACTGTTCTCATCCATAACCGAGGAGGAAAAGGAACATTTCTTCCGTCTTCAAGGGAAAAAAAGATGCGAGAACGAATACTGGGCATATGATACGACAAGTATTTCGTCCTATTCCGAATCCTTAAAACAGGTAAGATATGGGCACAACAAAGACCATGATCCGCTTCCGCAGATTAATCTTGCGCTGCTGTTTGGTGAAGAATCAAACCTGCCCTTCTATTACCGCAAACTTGCCGGTAATATCAGTGACGTCAAGACGGTT
>Ga0209123_1003287_pt1 | contig 12330 bp, 16 predicted proteins | sample BarGraIncu00431A_FD_184500 | JGI IMG/M metagenome (GOLD analysis project Ga0209123, IMG submission 184500) | Arctic peat soil microbial communities from Barrow, Alaska, USA - Barrow Graham LP Incubations 004-31A (SPAdes) (version 2) | ecosystem: Environmental > Terrestrial > Soil > Wetlands >...
CTTTTTGATAATTTCTTTCAAAATTACTTCTATTTGCAAAGGTAGTTATTTTGAAGTTATAAAACCGTTAAATGGAGGAGACAGAATGAAATGAAGTGCAAAGTGGTCAGTATTCAGTATTCAGTGATCAGTGATCAGTGTTGAGTGGTTCAGAATTTAGAAGTGCTGCTACCGGAGTGTTAGGGATCGTTTTTTTAATACAATGGTACTTATCCACTCAATATGAAGTCAATACCAAGTCAATACGAAGTCAATACCAATTCAATAGTAAACAGGTTCAGAATAGGTTGTAAAAAGGTTATAAATAGGTTCACCAACCTATTTATAACCTTTTTACAACCTATTTACACCCTATTCTGAACCTGTTTACTATTGAATTGGTATTGAGTTAGTATTGACTTCGTATTGAGTTCATGATGGGAATTATGAACTCAATTATACAGAGAATACTTTGAACCAACCAAGGCTTCAGGAATCAGCAAAAGTGTCTTGATTGAACTAGTGTGTCTAGATTGAACCACAGATTGAGATGTGTAAAACAATCATACTTGATCATTTAAATCTGGTTTCCCGAGTACTCGGGATGGTTCAGACGTTTATTATAAATAAAAAAAGCCTCCCGAATACCGGAAGGCTTTGTATGATTGAATCGTACGATATTGACTAGTCGCCAAGATTGTAACGGTAAAAGGCAGTTACTGTCAGATCTTTATCGGTGCTTTTCAGGAATTCCTTCACAGTCTGTTTGTTCTCTTTAATGAAAGCCTGGTTTAACAGTGTACTTTCCTTGAAGAATTTCACCAATGCACCTTGAGAAATCATATCAAGCATCGCTTCGGGTTTGCCTTCCTGACGGAATTTTTCCTTGGCAATTTCCAATTCTTTTGCAACTACTTCTGCAGGAACAAAGTCCTTGTCAACAGCAACAGGATTCATTGCAGCAACTTGCATGGCAATGTCTTTTGCCACATGAGCATCAACACCGGCTTTGTTAAAGCCAACTAAAGTTGACAATTTATTTCCTGGGTGAATATAAGCTATTACTGTTTCGGCGTCAAGTTTGGAATAATAAGGCAAATCCAATTTTTCGCCAATCACCCCTGTTTGTTCGATTACCAGGTTCTCAACAGTACGTCCGTCAATAACTATTGCTTTTACTGCATCCAAATCGGCTGCATTGCTTGCAATGGCTGCGTCCAGAATCTTTGTAGCAAAAGCAACAAATGAATCATTCTTAGCCACGAAATCTGTTTCGCAGTTTAGTACAATCATCGCACCAGTTTTACCTGATCCATTCACTTTTGCAAGAACGACTCCTTCGGTAGCTGCCCTGTCAGCTCTTTTGCTGGCAACCAGTTTACCTTTTTCGCGGATGATGTCGATGGCACGGTCAAAATCGCCTTCTGCATCAGCCAAAGCTGTTTTGCAATCCATCATGCCGGCTCCGGTTACTTTACGTAACTTCATTACATCTGCTGCACTAATATTCATAGTATTATCTTTTAAAGGGTTGTTGAATGATTATGCCTGAATTTCTTCTTCGATTTCTTCATCCTCATCTTCATCTACTTCTACTTCTACTTCTTCGATTTCTTCTTCTTCGACAGCAGGTGAATCATGCTCTACAACAACTCTTGATTTTTTTCTTTTTAATTTGGGTACTTCATCTTCTCCTTCAGTATCGCGTTCAACTTTACGTTCTGAAAGTCCTTCCTGAATGGCATCAGTAATGATCTTCACTATCAGGCTGATAGACTGCGATGCATCGTCATTCGATGGGATTACAAAATCAATGCCTTCAGGTTCTGAGTTAGTATCAACCATTGCAAAAACCGGAATGCCCAAACGTTTGGCTTCGCGAACTGCAATCTTTTCTTTCAGTACATCGACAATGAAAAGAGCAGCAGGAAGGCGTGTCAGGTCTGAAATACTTCCCAACATTTTCTCCAACTTGGCACGTTGACGGCTAATCTGAAGTTTCTCACGTTTTGAAAGTACATCCCAGCTGGGTTCCTTGGCCATCTTGTCGATGGTGATCATTTTCTTCACAGCCTTGCGGATAGTAGGGAAGTTGGTCAACATCCCACCCGGCCAACGTTCTGTAACGTATGGCATGTTTACACTGCCCACCAAGTCAGACACGATATCTTTGGCTTGTTTTTTTGTGGCTACAAATAAGATTTTGCGCCCTGATTTAGCAATTTGTTTAATTGCTTCAGCAGCTTCGTCCACTTTGACGATTGTTTTTTGAAGATCGATAATGTGGATCCCGTTCTTCTCCATAAAAATATATGGGGCCATGTTGGGGTTCCACTTTCTTCTCAAGTGTCCAAAATGAACACCTGCATCCAATAAGTCTTGAAAATTTGTTCTTGGCATCTTTTTACTTTTTTTTAAAAATAAACGTTTGAAAAGCAACTGCTGAGTAGTTCCACTAATCGTGGAAGTCTGGGCAGTTTAGATCCAAAGCAGTATATTTTTGGAATAAAAATATTAACGTTTTGAGAACTGGAATCGTTTGCGTGCTTTTGGTTGACCTGGCTTTTTACGCTCAACCTCACGCGGGTCTCTGGTCAAAAATCCTGCTGCTTTTAAAGCGGGTCTTGATTCAGGGACAATTTCAAGCATTGCGCGTGAAATTCCTAAACGCAATGCTTCTGCCTGTCCGGTGATACCACCACCATCGAGGTTTACATTGATGTTATACTGGCCGGCAACACCTAACAGATTCAACGGTTGCAAAACAACATACTGTAGAATTCCGGTTGGAAAATACTCTTTCAATTCTCTTTTATTGATAGTTATTTTTCCATCGCCATCGCTTACATAAACTCTGGCTACCGCAGATTTCCTACGACCTAACGCGTTTACTACTTCCATTAGTTATTATTTAATAGTATTTAAATCAATTACTTTTGGGTTCTGAGCTTCCTGTTTGTGCTCTGCTCCAACATACACTTTCAGGTTCATATAGACTTTATCACCCAAACGATTCTTAGGCAACATCCCTCTAACTGCTTTTTCAATCAGTCGTTCAGGATACTTGGCTAACAATTCGGCCGGAGTCTGTTTTCTCTGACCACCTGGATAGCCTGAATAACTCAAATAAATCTTGTCGTTCAGTTTATTACCTGTCAGACGTACTTTTTCTGCATTGATGACAACCACGTTATCACCGCAATCAACATGAGGAGTGAAGCTTGGCTTGTTTTTTCCTCTCAGAATTTTGGCTACTTTACTGGCCAAACGACCGAGAACCACATCAGTGGCATCAACAAGAACCCACTCTTTTGTTACCGTAGCTCTGTTGGCTGAAACGGTTTTATAACTTAGTGTATCCACTTGCTATTTTTTAATAAATTAAACACTAACTCGCAATAATTTCAATTTCAATTGGTTAGAGTAACATCTTTTATCAACCCGGAATTGTTGATAAGATTTGCACACTCAACATTTTCAGTTATTTACATGAACTGCAAGTAAGGACAATAATCGGACTGCAAAAGTATTTTCTTTTTTTTAATTTCCAATATTTTATAGTGCCAATATTGAAAATTAATGCAAAGTTTTTAAACTTTGCAAAATGAACGATCGTCTGCCCCTTGATTTTTACCTTCGCGATGTGTTGGAAGTGGCTCCAGCATTGATTGGCAAGCTTCTGGTTCGCCGATATGAAGATGGTAGGATTGAAAAATTCCACATTACCGAAGTCGAAGCCTACCGGGGCATCGAAGACCTGGCCTGTCACGCCAGCAAGGGACGAACTCCCCGCACTGAAATCATGTTCCAACAAGGAGGGTCCGTATATGTCTACCTCATTTACGGAATGTACTGGATGTTGAATCTTGTCGTTGGTGAAGAGAATATTCCTCAAGCGGTCCTTATCCGGGGCGTTGAAGGAGTGACGGGACCGGGCAAGGTAGGTCGACTGCTTAAACTAGACCGCACTTTCTATGGTGAAAATCTGGTTACCTCCCAAAGAATATGGGTTGAAGATGCGGAACCTGTTTCCGAAATCAAAGTTTCCAAACGTATCGGGATTAAATATGCGGGAGAGGAATGGGAGAATAAATTATGGAGGTTTTATTATTGAGCACCCACTATTTAGTATTCTGTAATTCAGTCTTCTATTTCAATTATTTTAATAGAAAATGACCTAAATTCTTCAGAAATTTGGATGGCAGATTCAAGTTCTTCTTTTGTCAATTTGATAATTTTGTTGGGGTATCTTATCTGCACTCCAAAATTATTTAAAGTGAAAGCTTTTTTGAATTTCGATTCATCAATATCAATCTTTCGTGAAAGTAATTCAAGTAAGTAAATTAAATCATGTGATCTCAAGAACGCAATTTTATAGAAAACTAAAATTGCTTTGAGATACTTTTCTACTGCTTGCTGGCAGTGAAAAGCAATTGTATCAAAATAATCAGGCAAATGAAGATAGATTATTTTAGCAGAACCTAAATCATGATCTGCTTTTTCAATCCATTCCTTTATTTCTTCAATTTTGTCGTTCATACAATAGTTTGGAATTCTTCATTGCTGAATTTAAAAAAGAAGAATCTTTATCCTTCTCTTGATCAAATTCTAATTTAGTATAAATCAAAATATCGAAAGGTATCAAGGAGCCAAGCAAAGACATTCTAATATCATACCCTCTCTTTTGTATTGGCAAATCAGTATCTTGAATGATCAGCAAATCGATATCACTATCCTCTTTCTGAGTTCCATTGGCATATGATCCAAATAAAATGATTTTATCTGGATTGAATTTAATAGCAATCCCTGAAGCAATTTCACTTATTTTAGTTGAATCGATCATGTTCTTTAAATATGTTGCAAGTTATTAATATTTACTTGTATAACCTATTAATTAGGATTGAATTTATCCAATCAATTTTGATTATCAATGCTCATGCATAAATTCCATTTTTAAGAGCATTCACAAATATGGGTTGTTGGCCACGTTTTGAATCAATTTCTTTTATTGACAATAAATGTGGGTCAATAAGAATATTGTATTTTAAATCCACATCATAGCAGATATCTAAAATTCGATCCTCATCTTGTTGTGTATAATCATTATTGAGAATTATGAGTATATCATAGTCTGAAAATTCACCCGCATTATTATTTGCCTGTGAGCCAAATAGTACAATATTATTTATTGATGCAGAATCATTATCTTGCAATCTCATTTTTAAATCATTCAATATCTGAGTCTTGTCTGTCATCCGTTATATTTCTCCTTTAAATATTGATATTTAGAATCATCTGTGTCAGGATTAGATAAAAAGCCAGACTATCCTTGTTTGAAATTTGTAGGTTCTCATAGCAATGTTTTATCAAAGGTACGAAAGAATTTTCTTTCTATTCACATCACTTGGGATTGGAATTATAAAGTTTAATTGACAACATTTAGGTCGTTTATTTATTTTACTGCTAACCGGTTGATTGCCACGGACTCTTATCACAGAACGTTCAATCCTCATCAGCAAGAATGCTGCAATCAACATAATTACTGCAACTAATAATATTATTTTCCCCACCTTCTTGTTTTTGATCATTTGGATAAAATTAATTATCTGTAAATCAACAAAAATAGTTAATATTAATGAATAATATCATTAAATTTGTGTTCGTAATTTACTTGTTATTAGAAGGAACTGTTGCAGTTTTGGTTCCTTTTCATATTTGTGTCTATTCAATACGACAAAAATACATCAAAATTGTTGATTGCAATCGACAGTATGTAGATTTCTTAATCCCAAACTGCAATTATTCCAATTGTCGGATGAATTAAATCTCAATATTCACTATTTTGCAGTTTATAAATGACACCCAGTCAACTAGACTCAAAGATACAATAAATATTGATTGCTATTTATCTAAACTTTGTGTTTTACTGTTTTTGTAGACTGAATTAACTAATCTAAACTTATGAAACTAATTTTAGTACTTCTAACAGTTTGCTTATTGACAGACTGTTATAATTCTCTCCAAAAACAGATGCTCCCAGTCACCGGTTCACTCTGTCTTTCTCTTCAGTTTCTTGGTATAATAGAATGAAAGCCCCAGCGAGATGATGGCCAATGAAAGCAGTGCAATTACACGATATACCATTTCGATGCGTGCAAGGTCAACCAGGAATAGGAATAAGGATGCGGCAATCATAGTTCCCAAGGCCATATAACGGTATTTTATATTTTTCAGTAGAATGCTTAACAAGATATATAAAACGGCTGCCAATGCCCATGAGAGGGTAATATATTGTTCGGGTACGAGGTGGTAGAGTGTAAACAATACCATGGGGAAAGCGGTCAATAAATAGAAATTCCTGATCAATTCAGTTCTAATGGTCAATCGTTCTTTCTTCCAGTTTAGTATTCTAGCCGTAGCCAGGGCAACCAATGAAAAGGAGATATTCATCGCATCGCCCGGTACAGAGGTTGACAGGTATATCAGCAATAAAATGACAAACATCAGGCTGTTCATGATCACAATAAACTTGCTTCTAAACCAAATGGCCATGGATACTACCAGCAGACTTTGAATGGCCAAAAAGAAGTAAGCTTGTGGGAAATGATAAATCCCATAGATGGCTACAGTTAATGCAACAAATCCGAAGATGGCATATAAGGCTGCGGTGATTTTCCAGGGAGAACGAACCTTAAGTAGAATCGAATAAGCGATGCAGTAAAGTGCGATAATACCTGCTGGAAATGGATAGCGGTCCGCAAAAAACGATAGTATCATCAGGGCCATCAGAAATACAAATCCAAGCCCATTAAAAATGATTGCTCCAACGATACCCGTAGAACTATAGTGCTCATCATTAGAAGGCATTAAGGCAATGAGCGAAAAAATGGCTGATACAAGGTAAAGGTAAATATACCCGTATTGATGGTTAGAAATGATTTGTAAGGGATGTCCCAGCATGGGATTATTGAACATCCACAGCGTAATCACCAAATATGCAAGGAAGATCGTAAGGAATATAAGGCGAATGCACCCAAACCGGTATAAAAAGACAATTCCAATGATGGAAATCAAGGTGGCCAATGGAAGCATCAGGTGGGTTGAATCACTCAAAACAGCAGTGATTGCCAGCATAATCAATGTTAATCCTGTGAGAAGCGTATATCTCTTACGTACCGATAAATACATCAAAATGGCTGTCAATGCCAACAACAGTATCAACCCAATGACCTTACTGTCAATCAGTGGGTGGTCGGTAAAGAAGTGCAATTTTAAGGTGACATAATAAATAAGCATATAGCCATTCAGGTTAAAAATTCTGGCCATATAGGGGTTCGAGCTCCGAAAGTAATAAGCAAGGCCAAATATGCCTGTCACAGCCATAAAGCCAAAAAGAGACGAGATTACATTAAATCCTGAAATTCGCAAATATTCAACCAGGAAAGTAATTCCAAAGAAAAGTACCACATTTCCCAGCCAGGCCAGACCATATTCTCCAAAATTGGATTCATAATGTGTTTCACCTGACTGAAGGATCTTAAAACTCATATCCTCATCCTCTTCTTCTTTAGAGGCCGCTCTGGAAGCTTTTTTAACGGACTCAAGCTGAGCCACCCGTTGCTCCAGGGCAAATAGTCTTTCAGCTAGTTCCTTGTAGTCTGAATGACCCGATTGATCTGAATTTGAATCCATAGCACATCCTTTTTATTTTTTTTAACTACCTTCTTCTACTTTCTTCCATGGTGGCAATAGCCACAGGAGAAAACCCAGGATCAAAAATGGAAGTATTACCCATACAAGAGCCCATAACAACCCTTCTGAACCTGCTAGCCTTAGCTTATAATCGGTAAACCCGTAAAAGCTCTTTGAAAACAATTGGCCTCCAATAACCACATTCCAACGCATAAAAAATATTCCAAATAGAACCATCAGGCTACAAGTGAAATAGATGATTCGCCGGGTTAACTCCTTCGGTTTATAGAGCTGTAAAATGCCCAATGATACCAGTGGAATGAGAGTCCCGAAGAAGATCTGGAAAATAAACAGGGTAAGAAACAATGGCCCATGAACCAATAAAGAGAGTATCTCGAAGGATTCTTCCGCTTCATAAATACGATGGATTTGATCCAAACCTTCCAATGTAAAATCGAGAATCAATATATAGAACAGGAATTTGGCAATTGAATCAAGTGCATCCATATCTATCTTTTGTCGTCTGAACCAGGTAACCACCATGTAAATGAACAGAACCAGTGCTATCCCCGATACCATTGCTGAAAAGAGAAAGATCACAGGCATTAATACCGTTGACCACCATGGATTTGCCTTGACGGATCCAAAAATGAATCCTACATAACCATGCAGTAGGAAAGCAGAGGGAATTCCAACCACGGTGATAAAATAGCCGATCTTATCGTCCCATCTCACTGTCCTGGGGCTCAGATCCTTTACCCCAAGAGTGAGAATTTTGTATAGCCGGCCTTTAAAGCCTGTTGTCTGTTGCGACCATATCACGATGTCGCGACGATAGTCCAGCCAAATCTCCAACAAAAGCACAACCATTAAATACCACAGATAGACGAAGCCAAAAATGGCCATGGCAGAAGTCGAATGCGGTGTCATCAATATTTCGTAGGCCCTGAAGGGATGACCTAAATGACTTATCAAAGGCATGGTGGCTACAAGGAGAAAAGCCAAAGCGGTCAGCAGGGCCAGTTGGTAGGTAGGTTTTAATACCTTGACATTGAATACCCGTTCGAGGGATGCAAGGATAAAGGCCCCAGCAACCAACCCGGTGATGTAAGGATATAAAACAATGAGCAGTCCCCATTGCAGGTCTACTTCATTGGGGTAAATGAACCCCCTGACCTGTGAAAGCATTTCATACAGATGTTGGTAATGTTGTTCCATTTTATCGTACCTCCCCGCTTAACGCGTTATAATATAATTTACTTCCGGTGTTGAGATGCGGCTTTAAGACCAGGCAAGTATGCTCTTTCAGGAATTTGACCAACTCTCCGTTCTTGTCATTCAGGTCGCCAAAAATTCTTGCCTTGGTGGGACATACCTCCACGCACGCTGTGGTTTTCCCTTTTGAAATGCGGTGATAGCAAAGGGTGCACTTATCCACTGTGTTTTTTTCAGGATGAATGTAACGGCAACCATAGGGACAAGCCTGAACGCAATACCGACAGCCAATGCAATACGTTTCGTCCACCAAAACCACACCATCCGGAGTTTCATAAGTGGCTCCAACAGGACAGGCCTGTACACAAGGTGATTTATAACAATGGTTACACATTTTTGGTACAAAGAATGCCTTGAAGATGTCTTCTTTCGGTACCGTTTGTACAAAGCCATCGATGCCCCCATTGGGTGATTCAACTTTTACAGACCCATCATTTTTGATCGTATATTGCTCCACCCAGGTGCGGAAATAGAACGGCTCCCTGGGCACATTGTTCTCTGACTTACAGGCATTGGCGCATCGTCCGCAGCCGATGCATTTTTCAATATCGACTCCAAAACCCCACCAGTGTTTGGTAGGATCGGTAGGTTTCTCCACCGCAAAGAGGATGGCATTAAAAGGATTCAATAAACCCGTGGCCAATAATCCTCCTGCCGCTGCTGCCTTTCGTATGAAATTCCGTCTTGATTCTTCTATTCCTTTAGTTGACATGGTTGATGTGGATTATGGCATTCAATACATTTTTTATCTGGGTAGTGTTCCTTTAATTCGATTTGCTGCATAAACCTGGGCCGAGAGGCATTCATGGAATGACAGGTTCCGCAAAACGATCTTTGATCTGGCTTAATGAGCTTTACAGATTCAGGGTTCTCGGTATGCGCCTGCCCCGGTCCATGACAGGTTTCACAGGAAAGACCGGCATGAAGGTCCGATTTAATTTGTGCGGCCTTATCGTCATGGCAATCGACACATGCATCCTTGCCCAAGTAATTCATTGCTCGTTCTTTGTTCTCGGCTATCGAGTTGAACCGGTAATGTCCTACTTCTCCAAACGATACCGGTACAAGAAAATGTCGGGCAATCAGAAAAAGTACAATGAATGCTCCAAAAAGCGGGATCAGTGTTTTTAATTGTGGAGGCATAATTAATTATTTATTAATATTGGATAAAGATAGGGTAGTATATAAAAATAGTTTGTAGGAGGGTAGTGATATATATCAGGTTTTGCAATATAGAATCTTTCTAAATAATAATGGGTGTATTTATTAGTAATAAATGGGAGGTAACTATCTATGAAATAGGTTACAGCATTTTAATTGAACCTTCTTTAATTTCATTAACCAATGTCTTATCATCTATCCTGGCCGGATAAAAAGGTTTTGGGTTGATTTTAGTATCGTATCTCAGCTAAAATGGCAACTATTGAATTGGTTGAATCTTTATCAACGTCATCATTGCCAGAGGTAAGCTATTTTTTTAATAACCACAATGCAGAAATGAAAGTATGTTTTTGCCTATAATTGATGTGTTAAACATCTCTGTACATTTATTTAAATTTCAACAGCTTACTGAATATGTCATTGGTAATGGAAAGCTATGCAAGAGGCTCCGTCTTAGGATCCATGACACGACACTAGCCTCTCTGTTGGCGAACAGAAGGTATATCTGGCCTTGTATCCTATTAGGTGTGAAATTTATATTGAATATTTGTTATGTAGTCATTCTTTATTGAAAGTCGATTCTATAGATCAAGTTAATTTTATTGAAAAGCTTTAAAAGAAATCATATTATAACAGGCTTGTAATTAATAGGGATTCATTTGACAGTCAATTAAACCTGATGAGATAAAGTCCAGGTTTTTCTTGCAATAAAACAAATAAATATTATTCGATATTCAACTTAACTTTGTGAAACTTAGTGCCTTTGCGCCTTTGTGGCAAGAAGCACCTGGGGCTTTAATTTTAATTCATTATGCCCAAACTTTTATAGTTTATGAAACAAAATCAGTACCTTCGCACTTGATTTAATTTTGCACGTGCATGAATTTCAAGAGACCACAACTGCTTTTCATCCTGATACTGTTTTTGGTAGCCTTGTTCTATGGTTATCAGCAGATTATCTTTAACAGGCCACAGTCCATTCACAAATGGAGGCAGGCTGACTCAGCTTCTCTTGCGCTGAATTATTATCAAAATGGAATGCATTTTTTTGCACCCGAAGTCAATGGACTGACCTCTGATGGCAGTACCAGCGGAAAATGTATGCCCAGTGAGGTTCCATTGCTGTATTATGCTGTGGCCATTCTATACAAGGTTTTTGGATACCACGATTTCCTGTTCCGGCTATTAAACACCCTGCTTTTCTTTCTTGGATTATTCTACCTGTTTAAGACCATCCTCTTGCTATCGAAAGATACATTCTGGTCAATTGCCTTAACCCTGTTGATATTCAGCTCACCTGTATTGGTTTATTATGGAAATAATTTTCTGAGTAACTCTACCGCCTTCGCTTTTACATTGGTTGGCTGGTATTTTTTCATCCGGTTTTTAATGGAGAAAGAACAAAGGTTATTTTATGTTTCTCTGGCTATTTTCTTCTGTGCAGCCATGTTTAAGGTCACTGCCTTGTTCTGTTTGTTTGCAATTGCGGGAGTTTATCTTTTAGAAACAATGAAGTTAAAACGTCTTCCCGAGATAGCAGAACATTTTGCAAAAAGAAAGCACTTTATTCTTCCTATTCTATTGATAGTCATGTTGATCGGTTCCTGGCTTATGTATGCCAGCCATTACAATTCACTGCACAATTGTACCTATTTCTCAACCACCATATTTCCCATTTGGAACTATGATCAGGCAACCATTCTTGCCATTTTTAATCAGATTTACCATAACTGGGGAGCCCAATATTTCCACCCAGCCGTATTTATCTTTCTATTCATCGCATTTGGATTTATATTAAGCCGTTCAAACAAAACAAGTCAGGTACTTTCAATTGTAATATTGTTTATTTTGGTTGAAGAAATTGCTTTTTTTCTGTTGCAATTCTGGGCCTTCCGTGATCATGATTACTTTTCAATCGACATGTTTATACTGGCTGTGGTGATCCTATTTGCATGCATTCAATATTTATATGCAAAGCATCCCGCACTGCTTAAGTCTGTATGGATCAAGGTCGTATTTGCACTTTTTGTAGGTTTCAACCTGTATTATGCACGTACAAAACTCATAGATCGCTATTCGGACAAGGTCAACGACTTCAAACAAAATGAAGATATCTACACCATCACCCCGTATTTACGTTCAATTGGCATTTCATCAAACGATACAGTGATCTCAATCCCGGACTACAGCCACGTTTCATTGTATTTGATGAACCTAAAGGGA
>Ga0209123_1003288_pt1 | contig 12326 bp, 13 predicted proteins | sample BarGraIncu00431A_FD_184500 | JGI IMG/M metagenome (GOLD analysis project Ga0209123, IMG submission 184500) | Arctic peat soil microbial communities from Barrow, Alaska, USA - Barrow Graham LP Incubations 004-31A (SPAdes) (version 2) | ecosystem: Environmental > Terrestrial > Soil > Wetlands >...
ATATGGATGACCTTGATATGCAGTTCCTGAATACGGTCTGAAAAAGCGCCGCCCGGTGTGCAGATGACGTGATCGGCATGCTCTTCCAGCGGCGACTGCGGTTTTCCGGTCAAAGCGATGACGGTCATGCCCCGGTCACGTGCAACGGCGGCCACCTTGAGCACATTGGGGCTGCCGCCGCTGGTGCTGATCGCCAGCAAGACATCCCCGCTACGGGCATGACTTTCAATGTAGCGTGAAAAGATCGCGTCGTAACCGAAATCGTTAGCGACGCAGGAGATATGGGCCGGGTCGCTGATGGCGGTCGCTGGAAGTCCCGGCCGATTATGACGGAACCGGCCCGAAAGCTCTTCGGCAAAATGCATGGCATCGCACAGGGAACCGCCGTTGCCGCAACTGAATGTCTGGCCGCCACTGGAGAACGAGGCGATCAGGGCCCGGGCGGCCGCCTCGATAGTGGCTATGGTCGACACGTCGTCCCTGAGTCGGGCAAGAGCGCTGGCAGACTCGTCAAGCGCTTCGTGAATGTGCTGATTCATAAGCGAGTTTCCTTTGGGCCTTGTGTCATTCATCTTTTCCCTTCAAATCTCCAAGCAGGAAAACTTTATTATATGCCAGGCAGTAGCGCATAATTATCTTCTTCGGAGCTCTTTTACACAATCCCCAATATCTCGGACAGCGCATGATGGATACCTTCGTCGTCATTGGATTTTGTCACATGGGTTGCCGCCCGCTTAACTTCATCCGGGGCATTGCCCATGGCAAAAGAATGGGTGAAGGCCTGTAGCATTCCGATGTCCGGATAGTCGTCGCCGAACACGGCAACCTGGTCATGGCTGATCCCTGATTCGGCCAGGTAGTCATGGATTGCCCGCACCTTGTCCACGCCCCCCGCCATGATCTGGATCGTCTTTTTCTGGTCGGTCATGAACGGGGTCAACTGCTCCAGATAGTCGCGCTGTAGCTCTCCGTACAACTCCTCGATGTTCTCCATCAGCAGTGCCAGATCAGCCGGTGTCAGAAGATTTTGCACAAGATGCTTGTCCAGCCCGGAGAGGGAAAAGATCAGCACCTTGACAACCCTTCTCTCCAGGGCTTCGTCAAAGCTGACCAGGTGATGCGGATCAATTCCCCAAAGCCGGTATTCCTGCTCCGTAAGCGGTTGCAGGAAGCTGTGCGCCTCATGTTCCAGTAGCAGGGCGATATTCAGGCGCTCCCCCCAGCGCTCCCTGACACCTTGCAGGACGTTTTTCAGCAGGCCGCCATCGATGGTCCGGTAGCGCTTGACGCCGTCAAGAACGTAACAGCCGCCGTTGTAGAAGATGCCGTCCGGGTTGTCGAACAGCGAGGCCTGGCGGGCATCAACCGATAGCATCTGGAGCAGGGGAGGGCGCGCGGTTGCGAACAGGATACGGATGTTCTGTTCGGCGCAGGCGCAAAGCGCGGCCGCGGTCTTATCGGACAGCGTGTTTCGGGACGTAAGCAAGGTCCCGTCGAGGTCAAAGATGAGGGTGCTTATCACGGTGCCACCTTGTTTGAATATCACTATCCAGCTGTCCCAACAGGAATCCCCGACCCGCACGGCACTCAGGTCTGGCGAAGGCCGCAACTGCCTATCTTACTCATTTGCCGCCGACCCTTTGTCGCCCCAATCAAGCATCACAACCCGGTACCTCATTCCGAATTCTCCCTCTTCTCAAAATTGCTACAACCTTGGATCTCGAAAGCAACCTTCCTATTCATCAAGCTATCTGAATTTCAAAACAGGCGAAGGGTCCCTTACGGAACAGAACAGTTCCTGCCCTCCGGTAACCAAGCTGTTGGTACAATAGAACAGCCCTCGGGTTCCTCTCAAAGGCATCCAGGCGAATGGTCGCATATTCTCGTTTCCTGGCAAATTCGCCGACGAAATGCATCAGCTCTCTGGCATGTCCTTTACCCTGAGCTAACGGATCGATCGCCAGTCGATGAACCACAAGTGCCTTTCCGCTGAATTGCCATGGCACATCCTGATAGGCAGGCTCCTGGAACTCATTCAACGCCACAATTCCATAAATTCGGTGTTCATTCCCAAGCAGATAAAGTTCACCCCGTTCGATGTCATCCGCGAGAGAAGTTCGGTCCGGGTAGATTTCGTCCCACTGGTGAATTCCCTGCGCTTCCATTCGACGCACACAGGAGCGGATCAGGTCCATGACCTGAGGCAGGTCTTGTTGATTTGCCTGTTTGATACCATTCATTGGGCATTCTGTCAGTATAGAATCGGAAACCATAATTAACCCCCGCGCGACCATCAAAACACAAACTTGCGTTTAACCAGTCGCTGCTCGATTTCGTCGATGATCCGGCGCTCCTCGGTTTCGTCCCTGGCGACAAAGGTCACCGACAAACGCACATAGTGACCGGCATCGTCCCAGGGGACGGTGGATAGCAGGCTTTCCGTAATCAGGTACTCGGAAAACTCCTCCGCCGATGCGAAAGACCGGCCATCGGATGTCCCTTGGGGAATCTTCAGGTAGAGGTAGAACGCCCTCTTTGGCTTCCGGGCGGCAAAGCCGACCCGTTGCAGGGCCGCCACCAGCAGGTCGAGACGACGCGAGTATTTCTCGGCGGTACGAACGGTAATCTCCGGGTGCTCCAGACAATAGATCCCCGCTTTCTGGATGGCGGCAAACTGGCCGGAGTCGTTGTTGTCCTTGACCGCGGCAAACGCTTTCACCACCAGCTCGTTTCCCGCGATAAAGGCCAAGCGCCAGCCGGTCATGTTAAAGGCTTTGGAATGGGAATGGATTTCAACCGCCACCTCTTTCGCTCCGGGGATGCAGAGAATGCTGAGCGGCTTTTCGCCGTCGAAGGTCAGGGCGGCATAGGCTGCATCGGCCACCACAATTATCCGGCTCTCGCGGGCAAAGCGGATCACCTTTTCATAAAAAGCTTTAGTTGCCGTCGCGCCGGTCGGGTTGTTGGGGTAGTTGATGTAGAGCAGCTTCGCCCGACGGCGCTGGTCGGCCGTCAGTGCGTCGAGATCGGGATAGAAGCTGTTTTCTTCCCAAAGCGGCAGCCTGACCACCTCACCACCCAGCGCCTCGGTCATGGTACCGAGTACGGGGTAACCGGGCACGGTCAGAATGGAGATATCCCCCGGATTGATAAAAGCCAGTGGCAGCAGTGCCAGGATCGGCTTGGAGCCGATGCCGTGGTTTACCTCGTTTTCCGGGTCGATGCCGGTCACCCCATACACCTGTTCCAGGTAACGTGAGGCAGCATGGTGAAATTCCTTGAAGCTGTTATCGGTATATCCCCGGTTCTCCACCTTTCCCGCTTCGGCCCGCAGCACCTCCACCACCTCCGGGTCCGCCGACCAGTCCGGCTCGCCTACTCCCAAATCGATCAGTTCCACACCGGGGTGCTTTTCCAGCGCGTTTCGCTTGGCACGCTTGATTTTCTCAAACTTGTAGATGACGGTGCCTTTACCGAACGCGCTGCCACCGATACTGTCAGCGAACAGACTCTGGATGTAACTCTCTGGCATGCAGTCCCTCCCTCAAGATTTTCTGTTCCGCTCTGGGTCGCCGTTGATCGCCCCGCTGGTTAAAGGGGCAGTCGCCAATAAAAAAAAGGCCAAGGAATACATCCTTGGCCTCCTGATATCAGGTCAGTCGTTGTTGATAATTACTAATGCTCACAATATCGTATATAAAGCTGCAGATCAATCAAAAACCCCTCGTATCGTCAGTTTTAGTGGAGGGCCTCGCCGAGCTGTTCTGGTTCGTCCCAGGGAGACAGCGGATTACCGATTCTTGATGCATAGAGACAACGCCCGACCCCGGTCCGGTCGCGGGTGCCGACCCCATGATCGCAGGTTACGAGTCGTTGGCAGCAGGTGACGAGTTGTTGGCAGCAGGTGACGGGTTGTTGGTCACAGGTGACGGGTCGTTGGTCGCAGGTGACGGGTCGTTGGTCGCGGGTGACGAGTCGTTGATCGCGGGTGACGGGTCGTTGGCCGCAGGCGACGGGTCGTTGGCCGCAGGCGACGGGTCGTTGGACGCAGGCGACGGGTCGTTGGTCGCGGGTGACGAGTCGTTGATCGTGGGTTATGAGTCGTTGGTCGCAGGTGAAGAGTCGTTGGTCGCAGGTGACGAGTCGTTGGTTGCAAGTGACGAGTCGTTGGTTGCAAGTGACGGGTCGTTGGTCGCAGACGACGAGGCATTGATCGCGTATGACAGGCTTTCGGGCTTGGGAGACGGGCTGTAGGTCGCGTTTGACGAGCTGTACTTCAGGGGTGACAGACACGCCGCCGCGACATCCGGGTTCCCGCAGGTCATCAAGGTGGCGAGCGGAGGGAAATGCTGTTACGGGTGGGAAGAGAAGGGGGTTACCTGGCCGGTAACCCCTTCTCCTGGCGCGCGTGAGGTCTGATTACGACCGGTCAGATGCTCAAGCTGCTTGCGGTTTCAGAACAGGGACCCGTCCGGACCGGACCGTATCAACATCCGATCGAGGCGTTTACGGGTTGCTTCCCTGTTGTTCGGCGCTGGACACCTCGGCGGTGCTCTGTGCCGGTTTGGTCCTGGTACCGCTCCTGCGTTCTTTGACGAGATCGAAGCCCGAGGCAAGGAGCAGGTAAGGGTTTCGAACCGCCAGCGCTTCCAGAACCGCCGCAATCTCGTCCAGGTACTCGACTAACTGGGCCTGCAGGGCATCGCGTTGCGCAATCACCAGAATACTGCGGTAGAGGGCCTCCTGGAACGTCGAGTCGTGCTTGGCAGACGCCGCGAAATACAACTGGATCAACGTGGGGTTTGCCGCCCAGGTCGACTCCGGAAACTTCTCGCTGTCGCTAAGGGCCGTCCTGACCCTCTGGTTGAAGGCGTGGAACCTGCTGGGCGTCCAATTTCGATAGTTCCGCAAGATTCTGCGCTGCTGCCTTGCCATTGCGCACCTCCCTCACCCCATCCCAACAACGTGGCCGGTTCTTTTGGATTGTTGGACTGTTGTAATAATTGCAAACACATCTACGCAAGGATACTGGAACGCCTGAGTAATGCAAGCGGTTGCCGGTAGCCGGCACGAACCTCGAAGCGGCAACAACTGGTCGCAATTCAACCCCTCCTCTTTTCCTTGCAGGTATTGAATTGACATACGTGCTGAGAAATGTTAGAAAGAGCAAAAATAATGTTGGGCTGACCAGGAAAACTGGAGGTCAAGGCGAGTTCCCCTCGCTCCTTGGCCTTTTTTTTGTCTCAAAAATCCTGTTCTTGGGCGGGACTGAAGTAACATGCAGTCACGAAAAAGGTGATGCTCTCTACTATTTTGTCTGACACGGTCCTTTGGCTGCGCCGGATATACGCATTTTAAATACAGCAAATTGTCTGACCTGACTACAGGAGGCCAAGGATATATTTCCTGGCCTCTTTCTTTTTACGGTGGGCTTTTCCGCCGAACCTTATTTCGCCACAACGCAAACGACTCAACATCATTCAGAGGGTAAAAAGGGGGACGTCATGAACGCAGAACAATTGCAGGAACGTGAGTGGGGCTTCGACACCTTGGCGCTGCATGCAGGACAGGAACCGGATCCGACGACAGGCGCCCGCGCCGTCCCGATCTTCCAGAGCAGCTCCTTCGTCCTGGGCGATACGGCGCGGGCGAGCCGGCTCTTTTCCCTGGAGGAAGTGGGCAACGTTTACACCCGGATCATGAACCCGACTCAGAACGCCTTCGAGGAGCGCCTTGCCGCGCTTGAGGGTGGCGTCGGGGCGCTGGCAACCGCGTCCGGACAGGCGGCCATCACCTACGCCATCCTGAACCTCGCACAGTCGGGCGACGAAGTGGTCTCCTCGTCGACCCTGTACGGGGGGACCTACAACCTGTTCCACCACACCCTGCCCAAGCTCGGTATCAAGGTGGTTTTCGTCGACCCCTCGGACCCGGAGCATTTCCGCGCCGCCATCACCGAGCGCACCAAGGCGGTCTACGGCGAAATAATCGGCAACCCCAAGCTCGACGTGCTCGACCTGGAGGCGGTCGCCGCAATCGCCCACGCCAACGGCATACCGCTGATCATCGACAACACCTTCGCCACCCCCTACCTTTCCCGGCCCATCGAGTGGGGGGCCGACATCGTGGTGCACTCCGCCACCAAGTTCATCGGCGGCCACGGCACCTCCATCGGGGGGGCAATCGTCGATTCGGGCAAATTCGACTGGACCAAAGGCAGGTTTCCCGGCATCGCCGAGCCCGACCCGAGCTACCACGGCATCTCCTACGTGGAGACCTTCGGAGAGCTGGCCTACATCATCAAGGCCCGGGTCACCCTGCTGCGCGATACCGGGGCCGCCCTCAGCCCCTTCAACTCCTTTCTCTTCCTACAGGGTCTGGAAACCCTGTCGCTCAGGATGGATCGTCACGTGAGCAATACCCTGACGGTCGCCCGTTTCCTGCTGGGGCACCCCGAGGTGAGCTGGGTCAATTATCCCGGTCTCGCCGACTCCCCGTCGCACGCTCTGGCGCAGAAGTTTCTCCCGAAGGGGGCGGGCGCCATCCTGACCTTCGGTGTCAAAGGGGGGAGCGCGGCCGCGCTGCGGCTGATCGACGCTCTGAAGCTCTTCTCCCACCTGGCCAATGTGGGAGACGCCAAGTCCCTGGTCATTCATCCGGCGAGTACGACCCATCAGCAGCTCGATGCGGGGCAGCAACTCTCAAGCGGTGTTAGCGGGGACCTGGTGCGCCTCTCCATTGGCCTGGAGGACCCGGCCGACCTGATCTACGACCTGGAGAAGGGGCTCGCCGCCAGCCGGGAAGCCTGAAGCTGAAAGGCGGTTCAAATGCCTTATTAAGGGGTAATTGCGGCCTGCGATGTCGCGACCGGATGTTCACAACATAATTGGAGGACCGACCCATGTCCGTCAACACCCCTGCCGACACCATGTCACCCAAGGAAAGAATAAAAGCCTTCAGTGAAGGGAGGCCCTACGACCGGATTCCGGTCAATCCTTCTCTGGGTGAGCACGCGGCACTCGTCCTCGGTATCACGGTAGCCGAGTACAATCGCTCGGCCGAAAAGATGGCGCGTGCCCAGATTGCCGCCTATCGGAGATACGGACACGACGGCGTCGGCGTCGGTCCCGGTTCCACAGCCATTGCGGGAGCCATCGGGAGCCGGGTGATCTATCCCGAGAATAGCACCGGTTACATCGACGATTACCCGGTAAAAAAAGCGGAGGATTTGGAGAGTCTGGCCATTCCCGACCCTTGCACCAACAAGGCGCTGACCGTCTACCTGGAGGCGCTCGCCATCCTGGTGCGGGAGGTCGGCGACGAGGTGCCGATCGGTTTCACCATAGGCGGTCCGGTAACCATTGCCGCCAAGATACGCGGCATCGACAACCTGCTGCGGGATTTCTACCGCGACAAGGAGCTTGCCCACAGGCTCATCAACTTCGCGGTGCAGTGCACCTTGCCTCTGGTCCGTGAGGCGGCGAAGTTCGGCGTCGGTTTCGGCATCGCCGATCCGGTTGCCTCGGGCAGCCTCATCAGCACAAGGCACTTCAAGGAGTTCGCCCTGCCGTACCAAAAGCTCCTGATCGATGGGATCAGGGAGGTGGCACCCGCTCCGGAGCTGCATATCTGCGGGGACACCAAGCACCTCCTGGAACTGATGGCGGACACCGGAGCACGCTCCCTCAGTCTCGATAACGCCGTCGACCTGGAATTCGCCAAAAGGAGCGTCGGCAACAGGGTGAGGATCTCGGGCAACATCCGGCCGACCGAGAGCATGGTGCAGGGGACGCCGGACACCGTGGAGGAGAACGTGAAGGAAAACCTGCGCAAGGCCCACGATTCGCCCCAGGGGTACATCCTCCGGATGGGGTGCGGCCTGCCGATCAACACCAAACCGGAGAATCTCCATGCCCTGGTGGCTTCGGCCCGCAAATTCGGACGTTATCCTTACGATCCCGCGCTGTTCGCGTGAGGAGCTGTGGGGCAGAGAAAGGAGCATAGAAAAGACGCATAGAGCTAGTACTCTGTCCGGCTTACTATGTCGTAGGTGGCACCATTGCTGGGCGAATGATGATTCGCCCCTACACTCTTCCCAACTCCGTAGGGGCGAATCATCATTCGCCCTGACATTCGTGCGCGTGGGAAACCGTCCCTTTACGGCTTCAATCGCTGGCACAGATAATCATCTATTTGAGACCGACAGATTAAGCTGGACCGGGTACTAGGGAGAGTGACCGTCGTTACTGCAGGTGAATGGTCTTTTTGGGGGAGGTGCGTATCAGGCGCTCTGGCGTTACCGGACAAAAAGGCTGCGGCCTTCGACCCGAATGGATCCAGCCGCAGCCAGGAATATGACCCTATTACCATTCCGCCGGTTTCGGTTTGGGTTCGATCGGGGTGCCGGTTACCGCATCGGCCGTGAAGGTGGTGAGCCAGTTATAGTTGTCGGTTCCGCCTTCTACCACTCGGTAGCGCACCATGAACTCCAAGGTGTCGCCCGGAGCCGGAGTGACGTTTTTCAGCGTCACACTGAAGGGGCGGTTGGTGTCGCTATCCATCAACTGAGGGGTGGGAGCGTCTGCGCTGTATGCCAACACCTTGTCCTGCTGGTTGTGCAGCGCCACCCTCACTTCGACGTCGTCCATATAGGTGTAGTGGATGTTCTTGTAGAGCCCACTGACGACAATGTTGTTCGCGTTGTTGGTGGTCTTCCAGGCAATCTTGAAGTCGGTGTCGTTGTGGCGGTTAGGAAAGTCCGCGACCCGGCTGGCGGCCGAGGCGAAACCGGGAGCTGTCATTGCCAGCGTTACTGCCGCGGCGCATTCCACCAATATCCGTTTCAGATTCAGCATGGCGATTTACCTCCTTATTTTAGGTACTAAACTATTTTACGACTTTTATTTGTTATTAACTATCTTTACTGTTGCGGGGGGCGGGCCGTCCGCTCAGAGCACTCGGGGAAAAGGATTCTGGTTACGGCAGAAGATAATGACCTAAATCGACAATTAAAATTCCAGAACAGGAGAATACAATGGACTTCTACGATGTGATCAAAACACGGCTCAGCGTGAGGCAGTACACACAGGAACCTGTTGCAGAGGACAAACTGACGCGGGTTCTGGACGCGGCTCGCATCGCTCCGTCGGCGGCAAACCGTCAACCGTGGCGCTACATCGTGGTGCGGGACGAGGAAACGAAGAAACGGCTGCAAGCGGCCTATGACAAGGAGTGGTTTTATACCGCGCCCGTGGTTATCGTCGCCTTCGGCGATCCGGCTACCACCTGGGTGCGCCAGGACGGACGCTCCTACCTCGATGTGGACGTGACCATATCCTTCGATCACCTTGTTCTGGCGGCGGCAGCCGAGGGACTGGGAACCTGCTGGATAGCCAACTTCGATCCGGCAGTCGTTTCGGAAGTTCTGGGGATACCTCCGGAGTACGAGCCGCTGCTACTCACCCCGCTGGGGTATCCGGGTACGGTTTCACAGCCTCGTGGCAGGAAGGAGTTTGACGAGATTATCTACCGGGAGCGCTGGAGCGAGAAGTGAACTCGATAAAGAAATTGTTCCGAAAAGGAGTAAATGATGCAGTTTTCGACCGCGATTTTCGACATGGACGGCACTCTTTTTGACACCGAGCGGATCGCGCTCGATTCCTGGCAGACGGCGTTTCGCGAGCACGCGTCGATGTGTCGCAGCGGACTTTGGAATTGGTCATCGGGGTTGATCTGGCCGGAACTAAGGCGATTCTCAACCGCTTCCTGCCGGCTAATGTAGAGATCGACGATCTGACCAAGCAAGCGGTTGCCATCAGCAAAAGATATATCGAAAACCACAACCTGCCGGTCAAGGAGGGCGTTGTCGAGCTTTTGTCTCATCTCAAGGCACGCGGGACATCCATCGGTCTGGCGACCACCACCTTTACGGAACGGGCTCTGGCCAACCTGCAGCGCAGCGAACTTGCCGGCTATTTCCAGGCCGTAATCGGCGGCGACCAGGTTGCGCGGGGCAAGCCGCATCCGGACATCTACCTGAAGGCGCTCGAGGCGCTGAGGGCCGAGCCCGGCGATTCCCTTGCCTTCGAAGATTCGGATTACGGCATCAAGGCAGCCTTTGCCGCCGGTTTGCGGGTAATCCACATACCCGACATCAAACGGATTGATGAAGTGAACAGGGTTTTGGTGCACCGCGAATACGCCACACTGCTGGATTTCAGGGACGATATCGCCGTTTGATTGCTTAGGCATTGAGATGCCTGCCTAATGCGAAACTGGGGAAATAAGATTATGAAACACCTTCGCGACGAAAGACAAACGTCACTGCTCAGGCAGGCACGTGAATCGGTGATGTTTACCACCAATCGCCCACCCATTGTGTTCGCCAAGGGAAAAGGCGCCTATCTTTGGGATGAGACAGGTAAAAAATATCTGGACTTCATTGCAGGCTGGGCGGTGTGTGCTTTGGGGCATTCCCATCCTGCCATTTCTTCGGCTCTGAAAATTCAATCCAGGCGGCTCATCAACCCGAGCCCCTTATTCTACACCGAACCGATGATCGAGTTTGCTCGTCAGCTCACGACGGCTTCCTGCCTGGACAAGGCCTTTTTCCTCAGCACCGGTGCGGAGGCCAACGAGGGCGCGGTCAAACTCGCCCGGAAGTACGGGGCAAAGCAGCTGAACGGGGCCCACGAGATCATAACGGTATGGAACAGCTTCCATGGCCGCACGCTCGCCATGATGGCTGCATCGGGTAAGGCAAATTTTGAACCGCTTTTCCTGCCCAAACCGGAAGGCTTCGCCCGGGTGCCGTTTAACGATATCGAGGCTCTGAAGGCTCAGGTCTCCTCGAAAACCTGCGCCATCATGCTGGAGCCCATTCTCGGTGAGGGTGGCGTGTATCCCCAGTCGCCGGAATACCTGCGGGAAGTCCGCGAAATCTGCAGCGCAGGCAACTTTCCCCTGATCTTCGACGAAGTGCAGACCGGCTTCGGCAGAACCGGCACCCTTTTCGCCTATGAATCGAGCGGCGTGGAACCGGACATCATGACGCTGGCCAAGGGGATCGGCGGCGGCTTTCCGCTCTCAGCTTTGCTGGCGAAGGATAAATTCGCGGTCTTCGAGGCCGGCGACCAGGGTGGGACCTACTGCGGCACGCCGCTGGCGGCAGCGGTCGGGTTGGCGGTACTGACGACCATCCGTAAAGAGCGGGTGCTGGATAACGTGGTGGCGGTCGGGGCCTATCTGGAGCAGCAGTTGTTGCGGTTGCAGGAGCAGTTCCCGGTGATAAGCGAGGTGCGCGGCAAAGGGCTTTTCTACGGCATCGGCCTGGAGCGGGAAATCGCCAACGACATTGCGGCACGTTGTCTGGAGCGACGCTTGATCCTCAACGCCGCGAACCCCCACACCATCAGATTGATGCCGGCCTTGACCATCGGGCATAAGGAGGTGGACGCCATGCTGACCATTCTCGAAAAGGTGCTGAAGACCCTGACCGAGGAGCAGAGGGAGAGTTGATCAAGAAACGACACTCCAGACGGCAAGAGAAAAATACCTTACATTCAGGGCAGGGGTGGGGGCAGATTCACTTGCTACCCCACTGAAGGCTGCTCATCTTATTCCGAGGATATCAGCATGAACGACGCCTGCCAGGGAGTCAGCCACATCACCTTTATCGTTCGCGACCTTCGGCGTATGGCGCTCGTGTTGTGCGAGGGACTGGGGGCAACGGAACTCTACGACAGTGCGGGTACCAATTTCTCATTATCGCGGGAGAAGTCCTTTCATCTCGGCGGTGTCTGGATTGCGGCTATGGAAGGTGAACCGGCGGCGGAGAGGTCCTACCAGCATGTCGCCTTCAAGGTCGCTCCGGAGGAACTCCCGCGATACCAGGAGCGACTGGAGCGCCTCGGCCTCGAAATAAGGCCGCCACGCAACCGGGTTCCAGGTGAGGGCGAGTCGCTCTACTTCTACGATTTCGACAACCACCTTTTTGAGCTGCATACCGGCACCCTGGAAGAGAGGCTTAATCACTACCAACCAGGTGGCGTGCCGTGAACAGCCAATGGATTGTATTCGATGCAATGGGAGTCATTTCCGAGGTTGATGACGACATCAACGAGCTGCTGGTGCCGTTTGTCTCAGCTTGAAGAGGCGCTGGCGGCGCTGACGGATCGAATCGCCAGTCCTTGATCGTCCTGTCCAACGCGAGCCCGACTCATACCTATACCCAAAGGAGAAACTTATGCCGCTTGTTAAAATTGAAACACGAAAGGCATGGGACGCTTCACAAAAGAAAGCGATAATCGAAGCTGTTCATGCGTCAA
>Ga0209123_1003289_pt1 | contig 12319 bp, 16 predicted proteins | sample BarGraIncu00431A_FD_184500 | JGI IMG/M metagenome (GOLD analysis project Ga0209123, IMG submission 184500) | Arctic peat soil microbial communities from Barrow, Alaska, USA - Barrow Graham LP Incubations 004-31A (SPAdes) (version 2) | ecosystem: Environmental > Terrestrial > Soil > Wetlands >...
GTCGAAGTTATGTGGATATTTACTGATGGCAGCATCAAAACAACCGATGGTATGAAACAATATCTGAAAAGCGCCGGCGCATCATGGACAGAAACTACTTCGGCAGGCAGTCAAAATATTTCATTCAAAACGGAGGAGGCGAAACAATGAAGTGGATGGAGAAAATCAAAGCCGGAACGGGTAAGTTGAATCAGTTGAAAATGGATCAAGGCTGGAAATGGCTGCTTTATCTGGATATCATTTTCCCCTTTTTGCTGTTTATCATTGCCTTATTGCCCATCAGCGGCATACGATCAACCTTTGCCCAGTTCTACCATAATTACAATCTGTTCATTATTTGTCCGATCCCCAACGTTCAGGCGATGATTGGCATCGTTGGCCTGATCCTCCATACCGGGTTAATTCTGCGCGCATTGATCCGGAAAAAGTGGCTCGATCTGCTGCTGTGCACAGTGTTTCTATTGGCAATGCTGGCATTTTTCGGTATACCCATTGACGGCATTCCGCTGAATTACCACGTTATCAAACTACTCGATTTTGGAACGCCATCCCTGTAGTAATAATCTGTGTCAAATCGAAAAGGCTTCAAGCGAAAATCATGTTGAAGATCACGGCGACAGCTAACGTCAAAATCAATACGATACTCATCAATGAGAAGTTATTTACAGCCAAAACAAACGTGTCTTTCTTGCTCTGCAGTCTGAAGAATTGTTGAATATTTTTCTGCACAATCAGCAAAGTCAATATTGTCAGCGCTGACAAAATCGGCAGAATCCGCATCACTACCAGAAAAGCAACAGCCAAATATCCGGAATAATACAGCGCCCTGAAGACATTCAGGGCGTTTTTCCTGCCGATATAAATGGGCAGGGTATAACGAAAGTTTGCCAGGTCGTCATCCATATCGCAAATGTTGTTGGCCAGCATGATATTGGCAATCCCGGCCGCAGCCGTCCAGGAAATCAAAAGGATATATACAATCTCAATCAGATTGGCGCTGATCGTCAATTGGCCGGCAGTCAGGCTGATATTCAGAAGATTCTGATCATAAACATGAATATAGACCGCCAAAAACGGGATGATCAGTCCCATAAAACTCCCTGAGAAAATCTCGCCGAATGGTGTTCTGGAAATGGGTATCGGTCCCAGAGAATATAAAATGCCGATGGCAAACGACAATGCGCCCAACAGCAAAACAACGATATTAGTTCTTAAAACAAGTACCAGACCAAGACCTGCGGCCAGCAACAAAAGCACGACAATTATGAGCACAACTGTTGACTCTTTGAGGTTGTCCCGGACGATCGCGTTATGTTTCTCGTAGCCAAAACCGCTTTTTATATTAGCTTTTTTGAAATCCATGTAATTGTTGATGGCTGTTGTGGCCATATCAATACACAATAATGAAGCAAACATGATAAAGAAGTTGGCAGGATCAAATTGTTTAAACCTATAGATGACATAGACACTGCCAAGCAGGAAAGAGATGACGCTGGCCGTTTTGGTTTGAATTTCGACTAGTTTTAGGAAACTTTTGAAGTTCACAAGCGTATTCTCCTATCTTTGGTGATCCCGCGAATATGTTCATCCCTCGAAAAAAGAGAATGATCACAGTATTATTGAAAATTATAGCACACTAACACAGCCCTAAAATATTCTTTTTGCTTATCTTTTGTGTCCTTCTTTTTCTAACTTAAAATCCGGTTTGCGTTCAGGGGGTCAGGTCATTGTTTTCCAGTATCTAAATATCAATAGGATTAATATTTAGCTTTTTTGGTTTCGGTATTTTCCTTCCAAACATTCTTCCAAGGCGTGTTCTTTTATCATGGGAGAGTGCAATATACGGTGCTGTTTTGGTTGGTTGGGGAACAACACTTTTCTTTCTTGGGAGACTTGCTTTTCAAAGAAACGACATCAAACTGATGAAGATAAGGGCATTTGGTATTGCCATTTGGCTAATCATAGAAACTGTTTTTTCGGCTTATCTTGGGAGTTTAGATTGACTTCTCAATAAAATATCTTAATATCGAGTTCAGTAAACATTGACTATTCCAGTAGTGATAGTGGAGTATATAATCTCGTCCAAAAAAGTGTCCGCCCCCCAAATAAGCATTATTCAGCCAACAATGTGATTTTTTTGTTCTGTATCACAATGATGTTCTCATCGCAAAGCTTCTTCAATTCGCGAAAGAGAGAGGGCCTTTGCACTCCCAGATAATCCGCAAGCTGCTTTTTGCTTACAGGAAGAATAATTGTTGGGGATTTTTGCACAAATCAAATTATTGATGTACTTAATAAAATAAGAGTTGATATTACACAAAACAAAACGAGAAACGTCAACAAAGAAAAACCCAAAATAATTGTAGGAGAAAAAGTTGCAGCACTAAAAAAGGCTGTTGAATTATGTAATGGCGGATTAGTATATTCGTTGGCAAGAGACAACATAACTTCCAATATAATGAAGAGAGAAGTAATTGGTTCATCCTATAATAGTGGATTAATAGATCAATTACTTGAAACCGACATACCAAGCAGTAGTACCCATTATAGGAGTAAGGTCGTGGTTAGTTGCATTAGAGCAGTTGAACTTGCACATGAGGGGAAATATGAATATGCACTTAAAGAATTGGGACAATTGCTTTCGTGAGAAAACGATCAAACCCAAAAAAAGAGAGAAGAACTAAGGATCTTATGCTTGCTATTAGCGAAATATGATAGCTTTAGAACAATATCTTTGACTGAATTTTATTTGTACATAAAAGCTGAGCTTTTTCCGAATATTTCAAATTTCAGAAATGGTAAGCCCAAAACATTTTATGATGATCACCGTTATTTCGAAATAGCATTATGCGTACAAATCAATGAGGATGAAAGTAGAAATAAAACTATACACAAGGCAAAAGGAGACGAGTTTGATAACGTGCTGGTTATTATAAATAAAATGAGCGATATGAGTTTTCTTATTGATCCTAAATTATATGAAAATGAAGAACACAGAATTCTTTATGTTGCAATAAGTAGAGCAAAGGAACGACTATTTATTAGTGTTCCGTCTTTGCTAAGTGACGATTTTTTAATGTTACAGAACCTTTTTGATATATTTGAAGTCTGATTTTTATAATACCTTGCCCGAAAATCGTTCTGCATATTTCCGTAATCCACAGCACCTTCTAATGCTTATTTGCTCAAATTATGCTCAAATTATGCTCAAAACAACAGTTCTGTCTTGAAAAACTCGGATTTTCGGGCAAACAAAAAGCCTGCATCTCCTAGAGGCTGTAGGCTTATCGCTTGGAGCCGATTAACGGATTCGAACCGTTGACCTGCTGATTACAAATGTGATTATGAGATGATATTATAAATTGATATACGTGCAAAAGACGTAGTAATAGCAGTGCTTTTCAGTCTTTTCCAATTCGTTTGGAACTGCCTGTATGTGTATGTATTTGATTGAAATTCCGTCAGAATTCTGTCAATATTCCGTCAACTTTTTATCGGTCTGTTTCTTACGTATAAAGACAGCCACATACGAAAAATAAAGACATTGATTTGTTTTAAACATGCACGTCATTTTAGTTGTCGCAAAATTTGCGACAACTGCTGCATTGGGAATGATTCATTAGTCAGAGACAACCAAATGCGAATATATTTTATAGAAAAAAGACATCTCGCTTGGCCGGTACAATTGTTTGCCTTACGAATCGCAGAGGACTGAGTTTTTTAAAATATAAAGTGGTATTATCACAGAACATGATGACATGCTTACAATGCAATTAATTGAAAAAGTAGCGGTATTTGATGATAAACTCACCGTTGAATTCAAATAGGGTGTAGAGCTGGACGTAGAGATATAAGTGTCAATATTGGCGCCGCTTGAGGGAGAAAATCCTTGGCGGTGCTTTTTAATTTGAAGAAGGAATTGTTTGAGTTCTATTATTATTAAAAAAGAGTTGACAAAAAGTCTGCTTAGTCATACTATTAAGAAAAGTCATAGAAAACATACAATTCATACTTAGTGGAGGTAGTAAAATGACAAAGCCAAAAGGGAAATATATGTGGACAGTTAAGGTCGGTGAAAAAGGGCAGATTGTTATTCCCAAAGAAGCAAGAGAAGTTTTCAATATTAATCCTGGAGATACATTGATTTTATTGGGGGATGAAGAACAGGGTATTGCAATTCCTCCCAAAAGTATGTTTAACAAGCTTACACAAATGGCTTTTGGTGGGGATTTAGAGAATCCCGACAAGGAGGAGGAAAAATGATTGTTTTATCGGTTAAGGATTTATGTAAAAAATATGAACACTTCGAACTTAACAGTGTTTCGTTTGATTTAGAGCATGGAACAATTACAGGTTTTATTGGACGTAATGGTGCTGGTAAAACGACAACCTTGAAATCATTATTAAATTTTGTTCACCCAAACAGTGGTGAGATTTTGTTTTTTGGCAAGCGCTTCAAAGAAAACGAGTTTGAAATAAAGCAAAAAATCGGATTTGTTGCAGGCGGAATTGATTACTATCCCAAAAAGAAGATAAAAACAATTACGGAGACCACTCGTCGATTTTATACGAATTGGGATGATAAGGCATATAAACATTACATGGATATGTTTAATCTGGACGAAAACAAAACCCCCGATGAACTTTCTGCGGGGATGAAAGTTAAGTATTCACTTGTTTTAGCGCTTTCACATAATGCGGAACTTTTAATTCTTGATGAACCGACAAGCGGACTCGACCCTGTTTCGAGAGATGATCTGCTGGACGTTTTTATGGGTCTTTCAGGAGAGGGCATCACCATTTTATTTTCCACACATATTACCTCTGACCTGGATAAATGCGCAGACAATATTATATATATCAAAAATGGAAAAATTCTTTCAAATACAGATATCAATTCATTTTTAACGCAATATAAGGTCCTGGAGCTTACGGACGATCAATTAACAGACGAACTGAAGCTGAAATTGATTGGATGCAAAAAGAGCAAACATGGATACAGCGCATTAATTAATACAGCTGAGAGTGTCGGTATAAACGTAGAAATGTCTGATGCCGATTTAGAATCTATTATGATTCATTTGGAAAAGGAGTGATTGTGAAATGAAGAATATGCTTTACAAAGAATTCAAACTTGCTATGCATCCGACATCAATTATCTTCTTATCGCTGTCAGCCATGATGCTTATTCCAAATTATCCCTATTATATGACTTTTTTTTACACAACTCTTGCGATCTTTTTTACCTGCTTAAGCGGCCGTGAAAATCATGACATCTTCTACGCAATGACGCTTCCCATACGAAAAAGAGACATCGTAAAATCAAGATTTTTCTTAGTAACCATACTGCAGCTTGCACAGATCATTACAGCGATTCCGTTTGCAATGATTAGAAGAACTTTCAGTCTACCTGGGAATCTTGTTGGGATGGATGCAAATATTGCGTTTTTTGGACTATCATTTTTGATGTTGGGTTTATTCAATCTTGTTTTCTTCACTGCCTATTATAAGGACACAGACAAGGTCGGGAAATCTTTTCTAATGGGAACCATTGTTGTTACCCTGTTTATAATCATTGCAGAAGCAAGCGTCCATGTTGTTCCCTTTATAAAAAATTATCTTGATACGAAAGATCCGGAGTTTCTTGCGTATAAGGTTGTCGTATTAGCTGCTGGCATCGTTTTGTACATCGTCTTGACACTCTTTTCATATCACAGGTCTGTAAGGTCTTTTGAAGCATTGGATTTGTAAAAAATTTATAAGAAGAGGTCATGAGTATTTTGCCCGTGTGAGCGAAGGAGATTTATTTCAATGATAGAAAAAATTGTTAAGAAGTGGTGGTTTTATGCTATTTGTCTTGTATTACTTTTTATACCTTCTATAGTTCAGAAACCTGTTTCTCCAGAAAAAGCATCACAAGTTGTTCAAGAAGTTATGCAAAACCCATTAATATATAAAATTAAAGAATTTTTCCCGATAGCCAAAGTTTGGATAATATTTTTATTAATAGGTGGACTTATATGGAAAAATAATTTTAAAAAAATATTTACAGTCTCAATAATCATTTTATCAACATTTATTATGATTTTTCAAAATGTATCTTTGAATACAAGTTACGGATATGCTATATTACTGGGTAATATACTATTACAATTTATTGTAATAGTATCATGGATTTATGAAAATAAAGTCCGTAAGAATGATTTTTCAAAACCAAGATTCCGTTCGTGGAATGTTCTTCTATTTATACTCGCATTTATAGCTTTTTGGATGCCAACACTAGATGGAAAAATGTATTTTTCTGTTAAAGATTTGATTATGAATGAATCAGGATTAACGTATTGCATGGTTACACCAATAATTATATCAATTTTATTGCTATATTACCCTCATATTAACAAGATAACATTAAGGATAACATCTTTTGTTGGTTTTCTATTTGGCATATTGAATATGATAACTTGGTTTATACTTAATGCAAGTTTTTGGTGGATGGGTATTCTTCATATCCCATTATTAATTATTAGTTGTGTTGGCTTAGTACTGTCAAAGAAACATGCGAATGACTTTATTTAACAAATGACAAAAAATCAAATTCATGAAGTAATTCGTAAACGGTGTTAAAGTAAGAATTTTTACAGAATTAGAAACCAGAACAAAGGAGGATTTTAATAATGATAGAAGTAACCAACCTTACAGTGAAATATAAGGATTTTACAGCTGTTGACAGTATCTCATTTGAAGTTAAAAAAGGAGAAATATTTGGCATAATTGGACCGAATGGCGCTGGTAAAACATCTACAATCGAGTGCCTGGAGGGGCTAAAAAAATTATCCAGTGGAGAAGTTGCCGTAATGGGAATTAATCCTGTTAACCGCAGGAAGTTATATGAATATATTGGGGTGCAGCTGCAGGAAGCATCTTTTCCGGATTCCATCAAGGTGAAGGAACTCTGCAAATTATTTTCATCTTTTTATAAAAATCCGGCTGATTATAACGCCTTACTTAAGCGTTTTGATTTAAGCGATAAGAAAAATGCCTATGTGAAAAAACTGTCGGGAGGTCAAAGACAGAAGATTTCCGTTGTCGTTGCGTTGATTGCTAATCCGCAAATCATTTTTTTGGATGAGCTGACTACCGGACTGGACCCGCAGGCGCGACTTGATATGTGGGAACTCATCAAGTCCCTGCGTGATGAAGGAAGAACTATATTGATGACTACACATTTCATGGAAGAAGCAGAGTACTTATGTGATCGCGTATGTCTGATGGTTAAAAGTAGGATTGCAGCGATAGGCACAGTAAGGGAGCTCGTTGAACAGGCCCAGTTGAGTCAAAAAATCTCATTCATGTCTAAAAAAGCAAGCAGGGAAGCTCTGGAAGGGATTTCTGGTATAACCCATATTACTGAGAATAATGGAACTTTTACTTTGTATGGCAACGGAAAAAATTTGGAACGTGACGTGGTAGTTTATATTACCGAGCATAACATTGACTTCGAAGATTTATCTTGTACAAAACCAGGGCTTGAGGATGTATTTCTCAAAATAACCGGATATAGGTTGGGGGAAGCGATATGAAAGCATTTCTTTGCATGTCAATTACAGAGTTTAGGTTATCTACACGCAACTTCGTTTATATGTTTTTCGCTTTTGTATTTCCTCCAATGATGCTATTACTGTTTGGCGGTATATATGGAAATGACCCAACACCATTCTATAACGGGCATGGTGCAGTGGATGTCCTGACCCCGGCCTATATCGGCATGATTTTAGCCGTATCCGGAATTATGGGATTACCTATGCAGCTTGCCGAATACCGCCAGCACAAGGTCCTCAAAAGATTCAAAGCGACGCCAATCAGTACAGGAACCATAATGATTCCTCATTTTATAGTTAACAGTGCGCTCTGCATAATCGGCACACTTATTTTGATGATTGTGGGCAAGCTGGTCTTTAATCTTCAGTTTTTGGGTAATATTTTTTACTTTATCATTGCCTATATTTTGTCTCTGATGTGCATATTTTCAATAGGTTTTCTGATTGCGGCCATAGCGCCTAACAATCGGGCTGCCAGCGCAATGGCTTTTCTACTCTATTTTCCTATGCTGTTTTTATCAGGAGCTAGCATGCCACTTCAGATGATGCCCAAATTCATCGTTAATATTTCCCGGTTCATACCTCTGACTTACTGCGTGGAAATCCTCCAAGGGACTTGGATGGGAAACCCACTAAGTGTTTTTGGCAAGGGAATCATCGTATTAGCTGCTATAACCGTTGTCTGTACCGGAGTATCCATCAAGGCATTTCGTTGGGAGTAATATTAAAAAGTTGTTTATCTCTGACATATAGTGTTGTCAACTCCGGATTATTTTTTACAAGTTCACATTATTTTCCTGCGTCCTCTTGATTCGTATTTGCAAACATTTCAAATACATTGATAGTAGGAAGCATTATTGGTTTACTTCCATCGAGAACCGATATTGTTGATAGTGCAGCGCGGGCATATGGGTACATCATCATTGCACCATTTGTTAAAATACACTGCTCGGTATCTTCAGAAACCGACTCTCCGTTCCATTTGAAATAACCAAATAGTAACATATTAAATTGACGTTTTTCTAACACAGAAATATTCAATTGAATCCTGAATAGTTTAGGATCATCAGTATTTTTCTGAATGGATATTTCTGTTGTTACAGGGATTTCTTTTTGCGTTTCATTTGGGGTATCTTCTGTGTGCTCAATTATCTTATAGTTAATTTCAGCGATTTCATATCGAAGAAAATCAAATGCTACAGACATGTTCGTCTCTTTATTAATTTGTAGGTCAGTCAATTATGCTGACATACATATTATTTTTGCCTTCTCTGGTTGAGTTGGCTGCCAGTTTTGTTCAGTAAATGTAGGTGTGGGGGAAGACGCAACACTGTAGCTTACCCTGGAAAGATAAGATGGCTGATAGTCTTGTGCTAAGCCCATGGACAAATATGCCACGCAAAGTTGATTTAGGCTTGTTTCCTCTTCGTCTGCCTTAATTGATAATGCCTTATGCAAAAATTTTGGAAGCCTAATATTAAATTTTCCACTATAAGAATTTGAATAGATTTCGCTTGGCTCTGGAATCTTGCTACCTGATTTTTCGGCTGCTTCAAGCCATAGATTTTTGTTTATTTCAGCTTCAGCAATTGCTTCCTCTGCAGTATCGCCTACTCCAATACATCCAGGCAAATCGGAATACTCCGCAATCCACTCTACCAAGTCAGAGCTCTCGTCAGTGTAGAGTCGCATTGGATAATTTTTATTCATATGTATCACTCCATTTCTAATTAGCTGTTCATTTCATCAATTATTTCAATTGCTTTTGCAATATATGCTCGTTTCATAAAATTAGAAGCACCATGAGGCCTTACAAATGAGAGTAAATAAGTTTGCGTATCTTTTTTGCATCCATAAACATAGTGGAGAGGTCAAGCTAAATTGGACAAAAAGTTAGATTCTTTCGAGAAGAACTACACTCGTAATCGCAAGGACTCATATAATCGAGCGATGAGTGGAGTCTTTTCGTGTTGTAGTAAAGTTCAATGTATTTGAAAATTTCCTGCCTGGCGTCTTCCTGATTCAAATAGTTCCTTCCTTTTATCAGTTCTGTCTTCAAGGTTTTGAAAAAGGATTCTGCAACCGCATTGTCGTACGGATTCCCTGGACGAGATACCGACTGGATGATTCCATGAGCAGCCAATGCCTTTTGAAAGGCCCGTGACGTATACTGCGTCCCCTGATCGTCATGGAAGATGAATCCAGGCTTTGGATGCTCTCTTCCGATTGCCTGTTCGAGAGCGTGAATAACAAGATTCTCGCGCATATTCGCAGACATGGACCACCCAACCACCTTTCGTGAAAATGCATCGATGACCGTAGCCAAGTACAGAAATCCTCTCTGCGTCGGGATATAGGTGATGTCTCCCACCCAAAGCCGATTTCGTTCACTTACCGTGAACACTTGTTCAACGAGGTTTAGCCTTGGATCTCCGGGCTCAATTCGTTTCTGACGACGATATCTTCGTGTCGTTCCTCTTGCCACAAGATCAAGATTGTGCATGACTTTACGCACGCGCTTCTCGCTCACTCGGATACCCTGAGCCGCCAGTTCGTGTTTGATGCGTCGAGATCCATAACGAGCCTTGTGTTCCGCAAATACATCCGAAACAAATCCTTCAAGTGCTTCTCGTTCAATTTGTTGGTTTGATTTGCGTCTTCCCAAATATTCATAAAATCCGGACCTAGATATCCGCAGGATCTTGCAGGCCTTCTCGATAGGGTGGTATTCGCCCTGATGCTCTTTGAGGAAGCGGTATCTCACGCACGGTCTCGATTCAAGAAGGCCCGGAAATTTTTTAGAAGTTCGTTCTCCATTTCCAATTCTTCGATTTGCTTATGCAGTTTTAGAATCTCGTAGTCCTTGTTCTGGGTTGGCGAGCCGTTGCCGGGGAATGCCGACTCACCTTGTTGCTCGTACTCATTTGCCCATCTTCTTAAGGTTGTATCTTTGATTTTGAGCTCCTCTGACAATTGTTTAACAGACATCTCCCCTGTAAGGATAACTTTTGCTGCGGCAACCTTAAATTGCCTGTCATATCGCTTACGAGTCATATTGGACACCTTTCACTCTTATCTTGATGTCCAATTTAGAATACACCCTCCACGGTCTTGAAACGAGACCGAGACATTTTCGAGAAGCTGCCTCACTTCAAATTGACGCTCCGGATGCTTTGGATGCGGACCAGTTTCTCGTCCTGCTTCTTGCCTATAAGGACCAACGTCCATTCCTCATCGACTTCCAGGATCCGGCAGTCTGATAATGTCGAGTTAAAACTGGAGTCGATGCTTTCGAGCTTCAGGTCGGCGGATTTGCCGATGCTCTTTTCTAGGATTTCACGAAGAGAGGCTTTTTCCGTATGGCCGATGCCGGCATCCTGGATCATGCGTTTCAGTTCCCGGACTTGTGCGGTCAGGCTGATGCACCAGGAAAAGGCGATCATGCCAAAAATAAAGCCTAAATATCCCATGTATTCCATTTCATTTCCCCCCTTGCTTCTCGATGCTGATCGATTGAATGGAAGATACAGGGAGGATCTTCGTCATTGTCTTCTTGCTCTTTGTGTACTCGATACTCATCCACGGACCGTCAAAATCGACAATCGTGCAGACCGCATCCACGACCTCGTAATCCGTTTCGAAAAGCGTCAACTTGACCTTCTTGCCCTTGAGTCCGTAAAGAAGTCGGGTCACGGCGCTCTTGCCCGTCGTGCCCGATCTTTGCTCGTCATAGCTGTCATTTAAAAGATAGTCACAGCTGAGGCCCAGAAGCTCGGCCAGAAGCACGACTTTCTCCATTTCCGGGTAGGACAGGTCCGATTCCCAGCGGGAGATCGACTGCCGCGTGACCGACATCATATCGGCGAGTTGTTCCTGGGTCAGGTTTTTTTCTTTTCTCGCATCCGCGATTTTACTTCCGATGCTCATTTCCTTTGCACCTCCGTTCTTGTTGAGCCCATCATAGGGGAGTTCCGGCCTCGGCTCTACCAAGTCTCGGTTTCGGAATGTAACATTTGACTTGCGTTTCGTGTTGCACGGGGCTTTTCACTCATTATACCCAGATTCCACGTCTGCTAAAATTCATTGTCAATCGTAGACCAATTCTCAATGAAATTTGCAAATACTGCTGTATTATACAATATTTTTCGCGTGATTACCCCCCCCCTTTTTCTGAAAAAACTTCTCTTTGCATCATTTTTTAGAGTCATTTCTCTTGCGGCATTCATTTTTGCGTACACAAACACGCTTGGTTTTAAAACACACTTTTTTGCTTTCTGTTTTTTCAGATCAAGCATTGTTCATACGCCGCCTTATACGGATAGTTTTCCGATAACTTCATAATGACGTATCTGGCAGTCTTGATTATTTTGGCCGCCAGAAATACATACTTCAAACGAAAGGTCTTTATTTGCTGTCTGTATTCGGAAATGCTCAAGCAATCAAATTTGAACAGCAAAAACAGATTATACGACAGCATCATCATCTGGAACACGGCTTCGTTTGCCCAAAACGATTTTAGCAAAAGATGTCCCACGGCCATATCGTATTTGGCTTCTTTGATGTAATTTTCAGCATTGCCACGCTGAAAAACAGGAAAACGGTTTATCGGCCACCTTCCCGGCGCGAGAAAAGAATAAATATTTAATGTATTACGTAAAATAACTATTGTATTACGTAATTTTATGCGTTATGATGGCTTCAACAAAAGAAATGGAGGGAGA